>Ga0194119_10009436_pt1 | contig 13117 bp, 12 predicted proteins | sample TA2MahC100mmetaG_FD_148620 | JGI IMG/M metagenome (GOLD analysis project Ga0194119, IMG submission 148620) | Freshwater microbial communities from Lake Tanganyika, Tanzania - TA2015018 Mahale Deep Cast 100m | ecosystem: Environmental > Aquatic > Freshwater > Lake | place: Tanzania: Lake... | reverse complement strand
AGGTGTTCCACAAGCACAGCTCTCCCGCTACACCCGCGGATTTCCAAGCGTGGTGGTCTACTTTTCGACCGCCACAATCCACCGCTCAAGCGGCGTTTCGTGGTCTATTATTGCTCCGCCGTTTATAAAATCCATCCCAACCAATGGCACACGGAGCGGGATGTAGTGCCGCCGCAACCCGTCCCCAGCCACCAGCGCCGCGGAGCCGCCGGTTTGGGTTGCGACGTGAGTGAACTGATGGCCGAGCCGCGAAGTTCTTCCACCACCGCCAGCGCGCTCGCCGGGCGGTCCGCGGGTTCGAGCGCGAGGCACCGCATAATGAAGTCTTCCCAAACCTCCGGCAGCCCGGGGGCTATCTTGCGTGGAAGCCGCGGTTGTGACCGCAGGCGCTTGGTCACTTCCCCTTTGGGGAACGGCCGGGCGCCAGTCACCATCTCATACAGCACCAGACCGAACGCGTAAATGTCCGCCTGGGGTCCGGCGTGGTGGCCAAGGAGTTGCTCAGGCGCCATATACTCCGGCGTGCCCACGATGCCTCCCGGCCGGCTTTCGTCAGCCTCTCCGGCGGGCGATTGCGCGCGCCACGCCAAAATCCGTAATCACGGCGCGCGTGCCGGCAATCAAAACATTGCCCGGTTTGAAATCGCGATGCACACTGCCGCATTCATGTAGGGCCGCGAGCCCGCGCGCCATCTGCGTCGCCAGCGGCAGCGCTGCTTCCGGGGTGAGCCGTCCGGTCCAGCCGAGATACCGGTTGAGCGTTTGCCCGTCCACCAGTTCCATGGTGAAGAACATGCGACCGGCGGCTTCATCGTGCGCGAGGTCAAACAGCCGGCAGATGTTGGGGTGCGTCACCTGCCGCGCCAGTTGGACTTCGCGGCGGAAGCGGTCGAGAAACTTGGGGTCCTGCAGCAGATCGGGACGGATCGTCTGCAGCGCAACCTTGCCGCCCAGTTCGAGATCGTCCGCCTCGAACACTTCGCCCATGCCGCCCTTGCCAAGCAGCCGCACAATGCGGAAACGCCGGGCCAGTACTTCGCCGAGGCGCACCCCGCCGTGTGGCGCTTCCACGGACAGCGTCGGGCTATCAGGTCCGGCGGGCAGAGGCATGCTCATCGGCTCACTGCAGCTGTGGTTACTGAATTATACAGGAGCGCCCAGATCTCCGGCGCTACCCGTTCGTGGCGCGGTCGACCATGTCGGCGGTCTGCACCACCGGCACCATCGCCCGCACGTCGTGCACGCGCACCAGGTGTGCGCCGTGGCTGATCGACAACGCCACGGCGGCGGCAGTGGCCATCAGCAGGCCTTCGGGCGTGGACTGGTTGAGGAACGACTTGCGCGACGGACCGGCCAGGATGGGCACGTCGAGCCGCTGCAGCGCACCGAGGCCGGCAATCAGCCGCGCGTTCTCTTCCTTGCGTTTGCCGAAACCGAAGCCCGGATCGATTACCAGGCGGCCGGCTTCCACTCCAGAGCGCCGCGCGCGGTGCACGGCTGCTTCGAGTTCGGTGGCCACCATGCCGACCGGATCTGGCAGCGGCGGGAGCTTGGCCCAAGTCTCCGGAGTGCCGCGCATGTGGTTGAGGATCAGGCCCACGTTGCGGAGCGACACGGTTTTGGCGAGTTGTGGATCGAACGTCAGGCCAGAGACGTCGTTGATAATTTCCACGCCGAGGTCGATCGCGCGTTCGGCCACGGTGGACTTGTAGGTATCCACGCAAACCGGAATGGTCAGCTTATCGCGCAGGCGCTTGAGCACCGGAATCAGGCGGCGCACTTCCTCCGCTTCGCTGACGCGCGTGGCGCCGGGGCGGGTGGACTCGGCCCCGATATCGACAATGTCCGCCCCGTCCTGCTCCAGTTGCAAGGCGCGGGCGACGGCCTGATCGGGGTCAAGGAACTGCCCGCCGTCAGAGAACGAATCGGGCGTGACGTTGAGCACGCCCATGATCAGCGTGCGGTCTCCCAGTTGCAGTTCACGGTGCGGGAGTTTCCAGAGATAACGTTTGCGGCTGCTGCTCATGAGTGCGCCGCTTTACCCGTACTCGAAGCCGGCGATGGCAAATACGCTGGAGTTGTTGTGCACCAGCGGCAGCGCATTCGGCTGACAGGCGAGACTCATGCGCACCAGGTGGCGGGCCGGTTGGAAGCCGTGGTCGATGGCCAGCTGTATGGCGTCGGAGTTGTCCGGCAGCAGATCCCAGAAAATCTCGTCGTTCGGGAACTTGGCGAGAAAGCTCTCAAGCAGCCGTCGCGCGGCGTCGCGCGTACGCACTACCGACGGGCCGAAGTGCCTGGCCTGTGCGCCGGGGCGGTGCAGCGCGTAGCCGTGCCCCACGAAGTATTCAGGTTCGATCTGCTTGGCCAGCGACTGCAGCAGCGGAATGCGATAGGCGCCGAAGTAGGCGCGGTCAAACGACGGGTCGATCACATAGGGATGTAGCACATGCTGTTCGCCCGCGGGCGTCTCGAAACGAAGGCCTGGCGCGCGCCGCCAGCGTTCCACCGCGCACTCGTCCTTGAAGCCGAGTTTGGCGTAAATGGGGCGGCCTTCGCTGGTGGCGTCGAGCTTGGCGATCCGTGTGCCCTGGGCTTTCACCGTGCCGAGCGTATGCTCCAGCAGCGCCGTGGCCATGCCTTTGCCGCGATAGTTGGGATGGGTGAGCACCATGCCGATCCACGCCAGTTCCGGCGCGTACGAGATGGCGGTGGTGGAGGCGACGATGCGGCCGTCGGCCTCGATGCCGAAGCAGCCCGCGGGTGCGAGCGTGAGCAAGCGGGTCCAGTCGGCCTCGGTCTGGTTCCATTGCGCCTGACGGCTGAGATCGGCCAAGTGCGGCATATCGGATGCTTTGAGAAGTCGGATTTTGTGAGCAGACATGCGGGAAGGGTCGTAAACTTATATTGTACGTCCAACGCGGCCTCCTCGAGTGGTCTGCGGCGGCGCAGGGCTTCAGTGTAGGCGCACAGCGTGTCGTCGTCAAACAGCACGAACGTCACGGTTTCGATGCTTCCCTTGGTTTGGATGAGGTGGTTCACCACGGCTTCCATTGCCACGTCGGCGGCTTCGAGCAGCGGATAGCAAAACGCGCCCGTACTGATGGAAGGGAAGCTGACAATGCGGAGTCCGCGCGCTTCGGCCATCTGCAGGCAGCGCTGGTAGCAGGAGGCGAGCAACTCATCCAGCCCGCGCGCGCCTGCGCGCCACACCGGGCCGACAGTGTGAATCACGAATTTCGCCGGCAGATCTCCGGCGCGCGTGATGACGGCTCCGCCAACCTCGCACTTGCCCTGCGCGGCGCGAATGCGGTCCAGGTCTTCCATGATCTTGGGGCCGCCGGCGCGATGGATGGCGCCGTCCACTCCGCCGCCGCCCTGCAGCGCCGAGTTGGCCGCACTCACGATGGCGTCGGCCGGGACGCGCGTAATGTCGCCCTTGACGGTTCTCACACGCCTGTCACCGCAGAACACTTCCATACTTGCTATCGTCTAAGCAGGGTTACATCATGGAAGCTTTCGCCGCACGGCCGGCGGGTACGGTCGTTTTCTTCGATATTGACGGAACGCTGTTGCGCCGTTCTGGACCGCATCACGGGCGGGCGCTGGAGGCTGCCGCACTCGCTATTACCGGACGCCGGGTTTCTACCGCAGGCGTACCTACGCAGGGAATGATGGACCGCACCATACTTGAGTTGATGCTACGCTCGATCGGGTTGCCGCCCGAAGAAATCCGGATCGCCATGCCGCGGATGGTGGCGGCCGCGCAGGCGCACTATGTGGGCCACGGCCCGAGGACGCTGCGCCATCGTGTGTGTCCGGGCGCGCGCGCGACGCTGACGGCGCTGCGGGCGGGCGGCGTGCCGCTCGGCCTCGTCACCGGCAACCTCAGCCGCATCGGCTGGCGGAAATTGGCGCACGCCGGACTGACCAGTTTTTTTCGCTTCGGCGCGTTTGCCGAACAGGCCGAAGACCGCGCGGGCCTGGTGCGCCGCGCGCTGGATCTGGCGCGGCGTCAGGGCTGGCTGAGCGCGCGCACCCGCGTGTGGCATGTGGGCGACCATGAGAACGACATTCTCGCTGCACGCGCCAATGGTGTCGGTTCGATTGCTGTAGCCACCGGCGTTTCGCCTGCGCGCGATCTGGCGGAGCTGCGTCCTGATCGCTTGCTGCGCAATCTGCATGAGTTCCGTCTGGAGTTGCTCCAGTCATGATGCGGCGCCGTGAATTCATGCCCACGGTCCTCGCTGCAGTGGCTGCCGGGTGCGGCGGCGGCAGCGCGCGCGGCGCCGTGAAGGCTATCGTGGGAGGAACGCTCATCGATCCCGGCGGCCAAACGTTGCCGCGCGGCGTGATTGTAGTGGCTGGTTCCAGCATCACCCAGGCCGGCTCGCCCGGTAGTGTGACCGTGGCCCCAAGCTCCGAGCAGTGGAATGCAACCGGGCGTTTCATCATTCCCGCGCCGATTGAACTCGGCTACGGTGTGCCGCTGCCGCGCATTGAAACGCTGAACGATGCGCGCGCGATTCTCATCAGTACGCCGTGGGCCGTTGAGGGGATGGTGTCGGATTCCGATGAACTGCCGCCGTTTCTGGTGCGTCGCCTCAGAGATACGGATACGGTGGTGGTGCCGCGGCTGGCGCGGCACGAGGCCGACCCGGTCCGCCTGGAGCGCGTGATCAGGCATGTGAAACAACTGCACCGGGCCGGCGTGCGTCTGGCAGCGTTCGGTGAACCAAGCGCGATGGCCGAGTGGACCTTGCTTGAGCGCGCGGGGCTGACGCCCCCGGAAGTGCTGCGCGCCACCACGGTGAATGCCGCCCGCGCGGCGCGCATGCACGAGGACATGGGAGTGCTGCGGGTGGGCTACCGCGCCAATCTTTGGGTGCTGCGCGAGAACCCTTTGATGTCGGTGAGCGCATTGGCCTCGGTGGATGCCATGCTGGTTGAGAGAAACTGGAAAAACCGGTGACTCCACCTTCTTCAGCCCCGCAGTCCTTGGCAGTGAAACGCGCGCAGGTGGAGTTTCACAACTTCGCTTCGCTCGGTGAGCCGGACCGCGCGCTCAATAAGTACACCGTCGAAAATCAGCGGCGCGGCGAAATGATCGCGCGGCATTTGTCGTTTATCGAGTCGCTCACGCCGTTTCTCGAAATTGGCGCGAACGTGGGCCACACCAGCTATCTGCTGGTGAACCACTTCGAGGTGGATGGGTTTGCGCTCGACATCTCGACCGATGCGCTGCGGCACGGCAAGTTCCTGATGGACCACTGGGGCTTGTCGCGCGCGCCGGTGCGCATCGGCGGCGATGCGTTGAATCTGCCGTTCAAGGATGCGTCCCTGCGGTTCGTGATGACGCACCAGACGCTCAGCCAGTTCCTCGATATCGAAGCGGTGTTCCGCGAAGTATCGCGCGTGCTGATGCCGGGCGGCGTGTTCTTCTTTTCCGAGGAGCCGATTCGCCGGCTGCTTTCGCTGGGCCTGTATCGCTGCCCCTACTACGACACGATGAAGCCGTGGGAGCGGTGGTTGTACGATTGGGGGCTACTGGGCTTTGTGGCCAAGGACGTGATCGGCGCGCATCAGGAAGAGAGCTTCGGAATCCGCCAGAACCACCGCATGCGGTTGGGCGACTGGCATGCGCTGGTACAGAAATACTTCGCCGCGCAGGAGTATGAAGTCAACGTCGCCGAGAGGGGCCGCGCCGACCATTGGGTGCGCGCGCTGGGACGGAAGATCGACAAGTACGGATCGGACTGGGTGCCCGCGCGGCTCCTGGGCGGCACGGCGGCATGGTTTTGCCGCAAGGCGGGCGCGGCGCCGGCGGGCACACAGACATTCATGCCCGCGTTTGAAACATTCATGCGGTGTCCCGATTGCGGTGGCAATCTGGCGCGCGATGCGCAGGAGACGTTGCGCTGCACGGCGTGTGCGTATGAAGCGCCGGACGAAGGCGGCGTGTACAACCTGATCCGCTCGACCGAGCGGCGCGATCTTTATCCGGGCGACCGTGCGGACCTCATCGATTTTTCAGTCTCCGGCCACGAAGCGAAATTCATAGGCCCTTGGGAGCAACTCGAGGGTGTCTTCGGCGGCCAGTACCGCTGGCTCACCGGCCAGCCCGCGCGCGCGAAGTTGACGCGTGTGAAGGACGGACCGCAGAAGCTGCGCATCCGCGGCTTCACCCACCAGTCTTCGCTTGAGCAAGGCGCGCCGGCGACGGTGGTGGTGAAGGTGAACGGCCAGGTTTTACCTAAGTTCACGCTGGACCGCGTCGGCTTGTTCGTGCTGGAGGCCGACGTGGCTGACGCACCGGAATATGAGCTTGAGATTCAAGCGTCACCGCAGTGGCACGCGCTGCCCGATGATCGGTGGCTCACTGTGAACCTGTCGATGATTCGCCTGGTGGACCGCGCGTAAAGAGTGGCAAGACTGTAATCTGAAACTATGCGTCCTGGTGCTGCACTCTGGCTGGTCCTGTGGCCGGCCCTCGCCACTGCACAGTCAGCGCCGGCTGCCTCCGCCACGCCAACTCCCGCGCCTTCCGCCGCGACCCCTGCGCCCGCTGAGCGCCAGGATCTCAACCTGCTGGGCCGCACTCGTACGAATGCCGGTGAGAGCCGCCGGAACGAGAACGTGCAGTTCAACCTCGTTGACAACAACGCGCTGAAGGAAATGAACTCGCGCATGGGGATCACCGCCACGGTCTATGACGAGTTTCGCGCCGACCGGGCGTACTTCGGCGCCGAGTTTGGCAACCGTCCGTCGAATCCCATTCATCTGGCCCCGGCGCGCTCGCCGGCTGGTTTTCATGGTTCGGCGTTTTGGGCGCACCTCAACAGCGTGTTCAACGCGCGGTCGTTCTTCACCGTAGGCGAAATGCCGCCCGCGCGCGATAACAACTACGGAGTGGCCTTCACGCGCAAAATCTGGAAGAACGCGGCCTTCAGTTTCGACGCGTCGCAGAATCGCATCCGCGGCAACGTGAACGGAAACATTCTGTTGCCCTTGCCGTTTGAGCGGATACCGCTGGCGGCTGACCCCGCGCGGCGCGCCCTGGTCATGCGTTTGATGAGCGTGTTCCCGGACGAGGCGCCGAACCGGCGCGATATCAACGAGCGCATGCTCAACACCAACTCGCCGCAGCGCATCGATGACGACGCGATCAGCGGGCGGATTGACCAGACGCTGTCGGCGCGCGATACGGTGATGCTGCGCCATGCTTTCACGTCGCAAAAGGTGGACGCGTTTCAGCTCACCGCCGGGCAGAATCCGGACACCACGACGCGCGCCCATACGTCCGCGTTGGGCTGGACGCGCGCCTGGACCGCCGCGACGAACCTCGCCGTAACGGCCGCCTTCGATCGCGTCACTTCGCTGCTCGTCCCCGAACCGAATGCGATCGGCCCCGCGGTGAGCTTAGCGAATGCGATCTCAGCGGTAGGTCCGTCCTCGTCGATTCCGCTCAATCGCGCGCAGAACCGCTTCCGCGGCGGCGCGGCGCTCCGGCAGACGCGCGGCCTCCATAGCTGGTATCTCGGCGGGGACCTCGTGCGCCGCCAGATCAACGGTTTTGAAGTATCCAGCCACCGCGGCACGCTGCAATTCCGCAACGACTTTGGCCGCGACATCATGACCAACTTCCGGCTCGGCACGCCCAACCGCTTTTCAGGCGCCACCGGAAACATCCACCGCGGCTTCCGCCAGTGGGAACCGTCGCTGCACGCGGGCGACTCCTGGCGTGTGAACTCGCGCCTTGCCGTGCAATACGGCGTGCGCTGGGATGCGGTTTCGACGCCCACCGAAGTGAATGGCCTCAATACGCTGCCCTACTCGTGCGACTGCAACAATGTCGCCCCTCGCCTGGCGTTGGCGTGGCGTCCCGGCGCCACCTCGCGCTGGGGAGTGTTTCGCGCGGCGTCCGGCACGCATTTCGGCGAGATCTTTCCCATCACCTTCACGCAGATCCGCTACAACCCGCCGCTGAATCAGAAATTCGAAATCCAATCGCCGGACATGGTGAGCGCCTTCTCTACTCTCAACGTGCCGGTGGATCCCAATGCGCGCACGGCGATCTTCATCATCTCGCCCGATCTGCGCACGCCCTACTCGCATCTGTACAACGCTGCGTGGGAGACGCGCTTCGGCTCGGCGTGGCGCGTGCAACTCGGCTATGCGGGCAGCCGCTCGCACAAGCTTTTCCTGATGAACTACACCAATCGCGCGGTTGTCGATTCGGCTCTGCCCCTCACCACCGCCACCATCACCGCGCGGCGGCCCGATGCGCGTTATCACGACGTGCGCCGCATCAACAACGGATCGCACGGCTACTTCGACGCGGCGCGGGTGGCGCTGGTGCTCACGCGCTGGCACGGCCTGACAATCGACAGCGCGTACTGGTGGAGCAAGGCGATCGATCTCGGCGCGGGCTACACGAATACGGGCACGGGCGAAGACGGGCGCCAAAGCCAGTCGCAGATGGAAGACAACATTTGGGCGGATGTGAAGGGTCCGAGCGCATTCGATCAGCGCCACGCGCTGCTGCTGCGGTCTTCCTTCACCACGCCGCGCCCGCCCGTGGGCGCGGGCGGATTCCTCCGCAAGCTCATCGGCTCCTGGGATGTGGGCGCGGTAGCGCTGGTGAAAACGGGCACACCGTTCTCCGTGGTAACGGGCTCAGACGGGCCCGGCTTCGGCAACGTGGACGGAGACCAGGGCGATCGCCCGAACCTGCTTGACCCGTCGATTCTCGGCCGCACCTTGGGGCATCCCGATACGTCGGTGGCGCTGCTTCCCCGCACTGCTTTTGCCTACATCCGCCCAGGTGAGCGGCGGGGCAACCTCGGCAACAACACCTTCCGCAAGGCGGGCATTGCCAACGTGAACGCGTCGCTCAGCCGCACGGTGACGGTGGCGGCAGACCGGCGGCTGGACCTGCGCGCCGAGGGCGTCAACTTTTTCAACACCCCGCAGTTTGCCGAGCCGTGGCGCGAATTGACGAGCCCCAATTTTGGCTTCATCACCAACACGCTGAACGATGGCCGCGTGCTGCGCTTCACCGCGCGGTTTCTCTGGTAGCGCCGCCGCCAGCCTCAATACGAGGAGGCGGTGAGCGCGGCCGAGGCTTCCTCCAGCCGTCCGCCCACGCGCAGCGGATTGGCATGTTGGTCGTCCCAACAGGCCAGCACCAGGATTTGCCAGAGTTGCCGCCGCTAGTCCCGTGCTCCGCTCTGGTGTTCAGTCCAAAGCCGGCGGGTGACGCCGAGGTCGACATACTGGCCCATCTCCCGGCGTTCCAGCAACATGGCTTCAAAGAGGCCTTTCAGGCTGGTTCGGAGCCATTGGCGCATCGGGACCCCGAAGCCCATTTTGCGGCGCGTGAGGATGGCGGAGGGCAGGTGCGGCGTCATGGCGTCGCGGAAGATGTGCTTGCCGCTGCCGTTGTGGAGCTTGTAGTCCGCCGGCAAGCGGCCCGCGAAGTCGCCGAGGCGATAGTCAAGCGACGGGCTGCGCGACTCCAGTGAGTAGGCCATGGTGGCGCGGTCCACTTTCACCAGAATGCAACTGGGAAGGTAGGTGTCGGCATCCACGGCTTGCAGGCGCTGGAGCGGCGGCAGGTGCGCGAGACGCGAGACGCGCTGCAGGCATTCCTCGCGCGGCCCGTAACCGCTGGCAGCCAGTTGTTCCTTGAGGACGGGCGAGAGCGCCTGTTCAAAGAGCCCGTTGAAGCTGAAGGCGGTCATCGCGTGGTGGTAGCCTTCGCCGAGTTCCTGTGCGATGCCGGAGAGCGTAGCTTTGGCGCGAACGTAGCGGGGCGCCCAATCGAGAGCCGGGTAGGCGTCAGCGAGCGGCCGCACGACGTTCCTCCTTACCCAGGCGGGCACGAGGCCGCGGACCCGCTCCTCGGCCATCGCGGGGCGGTAGCACCGGTAGCCGCCCAGCAATTCGTAGGCGCCGTCTCCGGAAAGCGCAACGGTGTCGAATTGCCGCGTCATGCGGGCCAGCGAGAGCGTGGGTAGAGCCGAGGCGTCCGCGAACGGCTCGTCGAAGAAGCGCGCCAGCACGCCGAGCATCTCCAGCACGGCGGGCGACACGATTTCTTCGGGGTGTTCGGTGCGATAGCGGTTCGCCACGAGCCGCGCGTATTGCACCTCGTCGAAGTCCTCGTTGGTGAAGCCGATCGAGTAGGTCTTCACCTGCGCTTGTTGCTGGCGGGCCATCATGGCCACGGCTGCGCTGGAGTCCAGCCCGCCGCTGAGAAAGCCGCCGACAGGTACGTCGCTGATCATGCGGCAGCGCACGCAGTCCTCGGCGAGGGCGGCCACTTCGCCGCGAGCGCGATCGTAAGGCTGAGGGTTGGGATCGGGCTCAAACCGTGGCGACCAGTAGTGCCGCAGCGTGGCCTCCTCGCGCGCTTCGCGCCACAGCAGGCTGTGGGCGGGGGGGGAGTTGCTCCACGCCGCGGTAGATGCTGCGCGGCTGGATCACATAGCCGAAAGCGAGGAACTGCGCGACACTTTCCCGGTTCACCTCCGCGCCGAAGCCGGGCAGGACGGTCAGGGCTTTCAGTTCGGACGCGAAGGCAATCGGGAAGCCGGGCTGGGCCAGCGAGTAGTAGAGCGGCTTCTTGCCGTAGCGGTCTCGCGCGAGGAAGAGCTCGCGTTTCCGGAGATCCCAGATGGCGAAGGCGAACATGCCATTCAGGTATTCAGGCATCCGCACGCCCACTTCCTCGTAGAGGTGGACCAGCACTTCGGTGTCGGAGGCGGTGCGAAAGCGATGGCCTTTTTTCTCGAGGCCGTCGCGCAGTTCAAGGAAGTTGCAGATTTCGCCGTTGAAGACCACCTGCAACGAGCCGTCTTCGTTGCCGATGGGCTGGCCGCCGCCGCCCACGTCGATGATGCTCAGCCGCTGGTGTCCGAGCGCGACGCGATCGCTCACGAAGTGGCCAAAGGCGTCCGGACCGCGATGCTCGATCCGCTTGCACATCCGCTCAATCAGCGGAAATGCGGCTATTTGCTGATTGCCGGCGGTAAAACCTGCGATGCCGCACATGATGGTTCCTTTGTTGTTGGGGGGGCCGCCCGTGCCTGCGGAAACCAACCGGGGCTGCTGGAGGATGAACAGGGGAGAGCAGTGGGCATCGAGCGATGCGCGCTCTTGGACGGTTTGTCCTGTTGCTTTGGGTTTAGCATCGGCCGCGCATCGCGGCGAGCCTGATGGCGCGTTAAGAGCCTGCCGACAGGCCCATGATCTGGAAGCCGCCGTCCACGTAGATGACGTTGCCCGTCACGCCGCGCCCGAGCGGGGAGGCAAGGAAGACGGCGGTGTCGGCCACTTCGGCGGGGTCCGTGTTACGCTTCATCGGCGCGAGCGCGGCGACGCCGCCGAGGACTTTCGAAAAATCCTTGATGCCGCGCGCGGCGGCCGTTTTGATGGGGCCCGCCGAGATCGCATTCACGCGGACGTTCGACGCGCCGAGGTTCGCGGCGAGGTAGCGCACGCTGGCTTCGAGGGCGGCCTTGGCCACGCCCATCACGTTGTAGTTCTCCACCACGCGCACGGCGCCCAGGTAGGACAGCGTTAGAATCGAGCCGCCTTCGGTCATCAACGGCGCGAGCGCGCGAGAGACGGCGACGAGCGAATAGGCGCTCACGTCATGGGCCAGCGCAAAGCCGGCGCGCGAGGTTTCGACAAACGGCCGCGCGAGGTCCTCGGGATTCGCAAACGCGATGCTGTGCACCACCACGTCGAGCTTGACGCCGTCGGCCTGGAGCGCGGCGGCGAGTGCGGCGATCTCTTCGTCCTTTGAGACGTCGCACGCCACGACGCGCTCGGCTCCCACTCCCGCGCCGAGTTCTTCCACGGTCTTCTGCTGGCGCTCGTTTTGATAGGTGAGAATGAGGCGCGCGCCTTCGCGTTGATAGGCTTGCGCAATCGCATAGGCGATGCTCCACCGGTTGGCGAGTCCTAAGATGATGGCGGTCTTGCCGCTGAGTAAGCCGGACATGATGAACCCGCTAGTTTACCGCGCCGGCAGCAGCACCACGGCCGCCCAACCGCCACGCGTGAGTACACTGCCGCGCACGGGCAGTTCGTCCACTTGCTGCGCCATTAGTCCGCTCAGCGCCAGACGGCCGCCGGGCGCGAGCACGCGGCGCAGGTCCGGCAGCAACTCCAGCAGCACTCCCAACTGAATGTTGGCCACCACGAAGTCGCAGGAGCCCGCGCGCACCGCATCCACCGAGCCCGCGAAGGCGGCTCCGTTGCGGGGCGGGGCCGTGAAGTCGAGGTCGCAACCGAAGGCACACTGCGCGCCCAACATGCGGGCGGCTTCGCTCAGGAGCCCCGAGCCGCAGCCCACGTCGAGGAACAGGTCACCGGGGCGCAGGAAGTCCTCCATGGCCGTCAAACATAATTGCGTAGTTGCGTGGTCACCATTGCCGAAGACGTTGCCGGCGTGCATGGCGAGACGAATGCGCCCGGGCGGCGTGGCGGACTCGTCGCCCGGCGGTGTGAGGTAGAAGCGCCGGCCCACTTCCACCGGGCGCCATTCGCTTTGCCACGCCGCGTTCCAGTTGCGCGGCGTCATCTCCTCGATCACGGGACGCCAGCGCGCGAGCGCTTCGGCCAGCGCCTCGGCCCCGGCGCGTTCGGCCGCCCAGAACGCGGGCGGTTCTTCTTCTACTCCGGCGAGTTCCGCGGCGGCAACGGCGAGGAGCAAGGCCTCGTCAAAATCGTGGACCGCCTGAGGCGGCAAAATAACCCGAAACATACTGTTGACAACTTAGACGAACTTACTCTATCATACTGTTCAGAGGATCCGCGCACATGCTTGCCAATTGTACAAGTTCAGAATGCCTCACTGGCGCGGCCCGGTTCGGCTACCGCGTACCGGTGAACTTGTGCTTTCTCCGCCTCGATATAGCTCAATGGGTAGAGCATCGGCCACATCAGCCGAGGGTCGCGGGTTCGAATCCCGCTATCGTCAACTAAAGCCAACTGTAAATTGGCCTTAAACAGTTAAGCCGGGCTTGCCTACCGCTCACGTTCGCTGAACGTTTCGTCAGCGAACAACCCTCTCCACTCTGCGCTCCTGTGGTTCCACTGGCCTCTG
>Ga0194119_10009434_pt1 | contig 13118 bp, 13 predicted proteins | sample TA2MahC100mmetaG_FD_148620 | JGI IMG/M metagenome (GOLD analysis project Ga0194119, IMG submission 148620) | Freshwater microbial communities from Lake Tanganyika, Tanzania - TA2015018 Mahale Deep Cast 100m | ecosystem: Environmental > Aquatic > Freshwater > Lake | place: Tanzania: Lake... | reverse complement strand
TGAGAAGGGGGAGAAGGTTGATGTTTAAGGCAGGGGACTGGGTGGAGTGGAAAAAGGGCTCGTTTGGTGAGACACAGTACCCCCTGATGCGTGTTGTGGGCCGACGGCGGTACCCGCGATCTAAGCCTGGACCCGCTTATATTTTGTGCTTCGTGGGTGTGTCGTCGTTCTTCCACTCCATTATACAGGAACACTGGCTGGCCCCCGCCAGCCTCCCTACATTCCTCTGTTACCGGCATCTATTTGATGAAGGAGAAACCAGTGCTGACGTTTGTCAAGGGGTGGGGGCGTTTGGACGCCACCATCGTCCTCATCGGTGAAGCGCCTGCCGGTGAAGAAGTCCTGAAAGGGGAGCCGTTTGTCGGGGCCGCAGGTCGGCGCCTCAACGAATGGTTGAAGGGCGTGGGGCTCTCGCGGGCGGATTGCTACATTGATAACGTGGTTCAATGCCGGGTCCCCAACGATAAAATGTCGTTGGTCAGCCAAGCCTCCTTGATGCCGTGGATCGAGGACCTGCACCAACGCTTGGCCCGGCTCACCTGCGCGCAAGTTATAGTCCCGCTCGGTAATTACCCTCTGTATGCGCTCACCGGCAAGGGGCAGGTGCATTGGCATTCACGGGATGGCAAATCAGCCCGCCCTGGGATTACAGCCTGGCGGGGGTCCATCCTCTCCTACACCGCCACGTCGGGCCGCACCGTGAAGGTGATCCCCACGATCCACCCGTCGGCCACCTTCCGCCAGCCGTCGCTGGAGCGGCAATGCCTCTCCGATTGGGAGCGTATCCGCGATGAACGCGGCTTCCCGGAACTCCGGCTTCCCGTCCGTGAACATTTCATCACCCCGACACTCAAGGACCTGGAGGTGTTTTACCAGGATGTGACCTCCTTGTATCACCCGGTTCTCGCAGTCGATATTGAGAACCCGCGGGAGGAGCGGCGAGCGCCCCTCCTTGATGGCCACGGGCAGCCGCAACGCTACAAGACCGGCAAGCGGAAGGGGCATGTGAAGCATAAAACAGTGTGGGGGGACCCCGCGATTGTCTGCGTGGGGTTTAGCCACGACCCCGCGTATTCCCTCACAATCCCGACAACAGAAAGCTATTGGGGGGATCGGCAGCGGTTGGAGCAGGCCTGGGCCTGGATTCAAAAGCTCTGTGAATGCCCCGCCGAGAAAGCGTTGCACAACGGCCTCTATGACCTCTGGTATCTCAGTGACCGCGGGATTGGGCTGGTCAACTGGCCCTATGACACCATGCTGATGCACCATTGTTTAGACCCCTCCGCGCCGCACAGCCTGGCGTTTTGCGCCAGCGTGGATACGCGGGAGCCGTACTGGAAGGCGGACGCCAAAGACCCCGATGCCGTGTCGAAGTGGACCTCGAACTGGACGGCCTTCCTCCAATACAACGGGAAGGATGCGGCGGTGACGCGGGAACTGGCCGCACTCTACCGGCAGCGGCTGGAGGCCGACCGTCGCACCAACGGGCAAACGGGGTGGGAGATTTACCAGCGCCTGTATACGCCGCTGTTTGCCCCGCTCCATGATCTGTCTCGGTGGGGGATGCGGCTTGATGACCGGCGCCGAAAGGCCCGGCTGCTGGAATTACAAGCCTCCATGACACGCATCCAGGCGTCCCTCACCCAGGCAACGGGGGTGGACCTGTACGGGAAAACCGGGCTGTCCGCCAAACGGCTGACACAGTATTTCTACGAGACGCTGACGCTCCCGGTGCAATATGCAAAACGGACCACCGGCATCAAGACGGAGAGCGCGAATGAAGTGGCCGTGCGCCGGTTGATGACGAAGTACCCTGAGAAGTTCCCGCAAGCGGTGGGGCAGTCGATTCTGGATCACCGCCGGGCGGCGCAGCTCTCCACTTTCTACCGGGACGAGCGGGTTGATCCTGACAGGCGGTTTCGGTCTTCATACTCCATGAACACGGAGGCGGCGCGGCTCTCCTCCAGCGCGAATCCGCGTGGGACGGGGTCAAGCGGGCAGAACATTGACCGAGAGGCCCGTGACATGTTCCTGGCGGACGAAGGCTGTCTTGGCGTGGAAGTGGACTTGAGCCAGGCGGAAGCGCGGATCGACTACCTCCTCGCGTCGATGGTTTCAGGCAACAAGGTGCTGCTGGAAAAGGCCCGCCTCCGTCCCGATGAATACGACCAGCACAGCGAGAACACCACCTTGATTTTCAACCTGCGCGAACACGAGGTCTCGAAGGAGGAATGGGCGAAGCTGCGGTACTTAGGTAAAAAAACAGTACACGGAAGCTGGCGCGACCTCCACGGCCAGAAAATGGCGGATGAACTGAGTAAAGACGGCTACGTGAGGACCGGCGATGAGTGCCAAGCCCTGTTGGATATTTACGGGGCGTTGGTGCCGGAGCGAGCTGTGTTCTTCCGGTGGGTGCGGGAACGCATCATCCGAGACCGCTACTTGGAGAACACCTGGGGGTATCGGCTCTCGTTCAAGTACGACCGGCTCAACGACGACACGTACCGCCGCGGGTATTCGTTTGACCCGCAGTCTGAAATCGCCTTGTTAATGAACCACTTAGGACTCGTCCCGCTGTGGGAGCGGCTGGCGGGCGGGGGGTGGCGGGAAGGGCGGATCAACCTCCAGGGCCACGACGCATTGTTCTTGTCATTACAGCCTGGATCGGCGTATGATGTAGTCCACTTCCTGGTGACGAACTTAGAGCAGCCGCGCTCCTATTACGGGTTGGAATTGTCGATACCCTGTACCATCAAGATCGGGATGCGGTGGAAAGGGGAGCATGAATGGAAACGACTGCCGCCTCGAGCAGAGTTCGAGACGGTCATGTGCCGGGTTATCGCTACTGCATCCTCGTCGCCGGATTGATGTGCTTTAGAATACGGCAGCTTACCGAGAGGTTGGCGGATTACCCGCTGGACCTTCGTTTTACGGGGTGGCATGAAATCATAATGAATAAGGGGCGAGGGACGGTGGATTTTGCCGTGATCTCCGGGATGGGCACCGGCGCTGGATTGGCGAAGTCGGTTCGGAGTTATCTGAAGGTGGGCGGGGAATTGGCGTACGTGCTTGGGGGGGTCTCGGCTGTTGAGAAGATGATCCTGGCCTGGATGTACGGACAACGGGGCCGACCACCGCTTTTCATGGTCGATGAAAACGGTTTTTTGAGGTGGAGCAGTCGGCGTCCTCCCCTCGTCACAAAAGCGAACGCGCTTCAATACTCTATTGCAAAATGGAAGTTTATAGCGCAATGGCTGAAAAAAGGCCTGTATCTTCGTGAGGACGGGGGTAGCGAGACATGCGGACTCTGCCTCCTTTATAACCACCCCGAACAGAAGTACGGGCCGGGTGAAGCGTGTCAAGGGTGTCCGATTCGCGCCTACACAGGGCGGCAATTTTGTGCGGACACCCCCTACGTGTTAATGCGTACATATACAGTTGACGAGGAGAACCCCGGTCTGGGTGTGCTGAATGATGTCGATGCGGCAACCGCAGAACTCAACTTTTTGCGTAAGTTGGCGCAGGGGGGCAAGAAGGGTGGACGCGGACAATGAAAAAGAAGCGACAGCTGTTCCAGGTGGTAGATGACGGCTTTCTTGAGTGGAAAAGGCTTCCTGCCATCAATGCAGCGAACGCGCTTCAATACTCTATTGAGAAGTGGGAGTTCCTTGTAGAGTGGTTAAGGGGAGGGAAACATCTTCGTGGAGATGGAGGCTGTTCTACCTGCGCCCTCTGCTCTATTTATTATAACAACTCCTGTCAAGTCCCATGTATGGGGTGTCCTGTTCAAGCGTTGACGGGAAAGCCTGGTTGCCGCGACACTCCGTACTATCTGTTTTCAGAATTAGAGGAACTAAAGTGTTCTGCGCGTTTGTTAGTCCAGGTGGCAAGCATGGAACTCAACTTCCTCCGCGCTGTGCAACAGGGGCAGCCCCGTGAGTAAACTCGACGACACGTCCAACTTCCTCCAGCTCTACCTCCATCATTGCGGGAAGAGCGAGGTGCCCCCGCAATGGCACTATTGGGCGGCGATGTCGGTCCTCGCCGCGTCGGTCGCGGATCGCGTCTGGATTCAGGCCGACGCCGCCCGCAAAGTCCGGTGCAACCTCTATGTCATGCTGGTGGGGCCGAGCGGGAGCGGGAAGGAACACGCCATTACACGGGCGGCAAAGCTGGCCTACGAAGGGGGCGGGGAGATTATCAACCTCTATGCAGGCCGGGCGACGCGCCAGCACATCCTGGATAAGCTGGGGAAGGGGGTGAAGTCGCAGGAAGGGGTGACGCTGGTTGCCAACTCCAAGCTGTACCTCGTGACGGAGGAACTGGGGTCTTCGCTCCGCACCGGCGAGCATGGGTGGGAGTTGATTTCCTTTATGACGGAGTTGTATATCCCACCCCCGTATCCGTACCACGATGGCACGAGGACGGCGGGGCAGGTGACGCTGGTGGACCCGCTCCTGAATTGGCTGTCTGGAAGCACTGAACAGTGGTTGAAGCGGGTCGTCCCGACCGACGCGATGGAGGGCGGCTTCTTCCCCCGCATTGTGACGGTGCGGGGGCAACGGGACCACGCCCACCGCTACCCCAAGATTCTCCTCCCTGATGATTACCAGGACGTTCGTGACCACCTGCTGTGGCGTGTCTCAGGTTATACCTGGCTGCAAGGCCCTATGTGCCTGACGGAGGAGGCGGCACTCCGCCGTGAACGGTGGTATCAAGAGGTCGCCGCTCCGACTGCGACGGAATCCGATCCGGTGTTCAACCGCCGCGATGAGATGATCCACCGCTTTGCGGCGCTCCATGCGCTCGCCGATTATCAGGCCCTCCAACGAACCCCGACCGTCCCCCCGCACATTGAACTCGCCCATGTGGACTCCGCTATCGAGAGTTGGGAGTGGGTCATGGGGGAGGTCCCCAAGACGCTGCGGTTGTCGAAAGTGACCCCGAAAGCCGAAATGGTGGAGTATGTGCGCGGGGTGATCCAGCGGCTCCAGCAGGTGGCCCGCTCGGAGTTGCTGCGGAAGGTGGGCGGACGGGGGATCACCGCACGGGAGTTGGATGAGTGTCTGATGACCTTGATCCAGCGCGAGGAGGTCAGCCGAAGCGAAGTGGAAGGTCCCTATATGCGGAAGCGTGAGACCTATACCTGGGAGGGGTAAACCCGTGCGCTTCGACGAGAAATACCCGACTGCGAAGGCTTTTGAAGTGTTCGAGGATGTGGCGGTTGGCGATACATTTGGGCCTTGCCAGACGTGCCAGGAATGGACGTACTGGTATGAAGTGGATGATGAGGTGTTCGTGTGTTCGGATGAATGCCGGTATCAGTGGATTCGGGAGCGATTGGAGGGGGAGGATGGGTAAGGTTAAAAGGCAACTGAATTACCCTCCGCCGGTAAGGACACAACGTCCCCCGTTTGCAACCTGTTCTACGAGGGATGAGCAAGTTATGGCGTTTGGTGGCGCGGGCCTCACAGAAGGGCTCCTGTTTCTGGTGGATTGGCTCACGGACCTTGATATGCGGCTCACAGAAATGGAGCGGCGCGACCCAGATGCGTGACGGGATCGACCGGGGGCTTCTATCGTGGTATGTCGCCATCCAGCGCTGGCGGCTGGCGGGGCGGCGCCCCTTTGCGCTCTGGAAGCAGCGGGTCATGTTATGGATGTTGTGGGTGGTCGCGGTGTTGCTGCTCTGGTATATCCTGTGCGGAGTGTAGGATGCTGGAGATCGACTATACACAGCGCTCGACGCAAACATGCCACGATTGCAACGGCCCCGCTGTCCCAGGGCGCGTCCGGTGTATGCGGCATCTCTTAAACCACCGTTGGGGCGGGAAGGCGCTTCCGGCGTCCCCCGTCCGTCTGCCTGCGTTTTGGTCGCAACCGCATCAGGAGGGTCCTGTGGAACGGAACCAGCTTCCAGCGCGACACGGCTGTATTACATGGAAGGCGAAGGTGGGGGGGCGCACCGTCTATTTATCGGTGGATTCCGGGACGCCCCCATGCGAACTCTTTATTCGTGTGAAAGGACCGGGGTGTACCGCCGAGGTTGTGGGGATGTACGATGTCGTGGCCCGGCTTGTCTCACTAGCGTTGCAGTACGGCGCCCCGCTGGAGAAAGTAGGGGACTTGCTGCTGAATACGAAGTTTGAACCGGCGGGGGTGGTGCAGCAGCATACCGCGATCAAGTTCTGTTCCAGCTTGATTGATTTTGTGGGGAAGCACTTGTTGATTGAGTATGGTGGGAGGGGGGATTTGGCGGTTTCAACAGTACAACGGGAGGTGGAGGATGAGTGATGATGAATCTGACTTGATTGATGCCCTACGCTTCGATAAAGCGCAGTTGAAGGAACAGTTGACTCAGCTTATCAAATGTGTGGATGAAGGACTCTCGATTGAGGATGTGGGGATTGCTTGTCGTGCTATTGAGGATACTTACGCAGAACTACGTGAGTTGAAAGAACGTATCGCTTTATGGAGCCCGAAATGAGTGAAGCCGCGCTCGCCGATGTCACCGTCTTCACCGTGTTGATGGTCCTGGTCTATGTCATCGGGGATTGGGTCGACCGCCCACGGCACCGGCACGTTCACTCAGCGGAGAGGAAAAAGGGGGGGCGTGGCTTCAGCAAGCGGGCTGGAAGGTCCGGTAAGGTGGAAATGGAGGGGGGTTCAACTGGGGGGCGTGGAGCGGCTTGAGCAGCCTGCCCCCCTTGCTCTAATCGGGGGCCTGCGGGGAGGAGGTCGGTGATCGGCGACCCCATTGAACGGAGCGAGGCCATTTGGTCCCGCGCTTCTTCAGCCACGGCCTGGGCGTTGGCGAAGGCGATGGTGCGTGCGACAATCTCGGTTTGGCCCCCTAGAATACCATCGGCGATATTCCTGAGCAACTGACGACGGGAGAGGAGATACCCTAAGGCCGAAGGTCCAGCCAGCACCATGACGTTGGCGGGTGTCGCTTCTACTCCTCCAAATGGAGTAGCCGCCAATGCCCCTACAGCCGCCGCTTGACCAAGAAGGACGGCCACCGTCCCGAATTGAGGAGGAGTCCGTTCAGCGGCTTCCAGCGCCATTGCAAACCGTCGCACGTCTTGATTTGGCGTCCCATCCAGGACGAGGGCCTGGTAATCACGCCCTAGCTTACTAAAGTTCCGAAGCAACTTCCCACCGTCCAATTCAGCCGGTTGGGACCCAACGACTGTACGGCGCCCAGTCATCCCTAAAGCTGAGGCCGTCGGTTTCACGGAATCTTCGATCATGTCGTGGATCATGTGGCGGCGCACCACTTCCCACCGTGCTGGAAGGGCTTTCTTGAGCGCCTGCGCCGTGTCAAACTGGGTCTTGTTTGCTAGGAGGCTGGCGACGGTGGATGGGTTCAACTCCACCTTTTTCACCAGCCTTGTCATCAAGTCATTCTCAAACTTCTCTGCAACCTCATCCCGCCAGAAGTCGCGGGCGTGTTGGTAGGCCGCAGCCGCTTGCCCAGACGGGTCAAAGTGCTTGGCGGTGGTATCCATGCTCTTCAACAACTCTTTCGCCATGAGAGAGGCTTGACGGCCTGCTTGTCGTTGCACGGCGTCGGTCGCGCCCTCATTGTCGCGGGCAATACGGAGCAGTTCGCTCCGAATACGTTGCGCGTCGGCAAACGTCGTCCACTGTGGACCGGCTGAATCGGCAATATCAAAGAGCGCAGTCGGCCCTGCATACCCTGGAATCGGCGCCTTCCCTTCCTGGATAATCTCACGAATCTCAAACTGGCGTGTAATTTCTTTTGAGGACGGTCCCTCCGTCATATACCGAAGCGTGGAACTCATTGGGACGGTGACGCCGCCTCGTGAGAGGTCATCTACCACCTTGAAATACCCCGATCCCACCGCTTGGGCGGCTTCATGGGCGAAGTCGTAACTTTTCAGGGTTTGCTGGCCCACCTTCGTCAAGGACTGAAGTTGTGGGAGGAGACCTGCTTCAACCTGCTCCGCCAACTTTCCAACTGCGGCTTCAACTTCCGCCTTTCGTGGAGCAGTAAAGAACCGGCCACCGACCCCTGCCTCACCGAGACCTTCCGCCAACCCAGGAAGTAAGGGAGTCTTTTCACCGCTCAGTTGTGAGAGGCCAAGTGTACCGCCTAGTGGTTCCAACCCCGCCCTCGCCTCCCATGTGACTTCAGAGGTGGCGCCAGGAGCCAGGAGTTCTCGCCGAAGCGTCCCTAACCCCTTAAACATCGCTTGCATAGGGAGGTCTAGCGCAGGGTAGATAAACAGGTTTTCCAGGCCGCGCCCCATTGATTCAGGGAGTGGAGCAGGAGGGAGGGTGGTCGCCAGTGGGCGGGCTTGCTCAAACCCCACTTGCCCGACAGCCCCTCCAACTCCGCTGGCGACGGCGGGGGCGCCGAAACGCCCGCCGAGGAAGGGAAGCACCTGCGGTGGAATTCGCTTCGTGAGGAGGGCGGCGCCTGCCCCCGCGAAGGAAGGGCCATAGGCCTCTGCCATCCGCTGGGCTTTTTCAACGAATGTGGGTTGGAGAGCGTCCGCCAGGAAGCCGGATGCAACCCGCTCCCTCAAGGCCCGCCCCCGTGGAGTCTGAAACGGGATGCTTTTGAACTCAGGGTCCGCAGCATCCAGCCACGTCATCGCCGCCCGGAGTTGTTCATCCTGCGACCGCCGCTTGAAGTTGACATCCTGGTTGATGACGTTGTGGAACTGCTCAACGTAGGAGAGGGCGTCTTGGGGCATTACTGAGGTTTCTCCCCTAACCTTTTCCGCATACGCCTAGCTTGGGCTTCGTCGGCCTGTGGAAGTGCCCCCGATCCCGGCCCAGTTGCGGAACGGTGTAAATTAGAGACATCATAACGCTGCGACTTCAAGTACAGAACTAGCTCGTCTTGGACATCCTGCAAGTTTGCAAGCGATTGACGGACACGCGCTTGGAAATCCAGTGTGGTGTTTCCAGTTAGGTTTGGGAACTGCGCCTTAAATTCTTCTTCTCGTGGACCTACCTGCGCTCCCGTCAAACTGTGAGTGAGATTAGATGTCCAGTGGAGCAAGTCCGCCAAGAATGTATTGTACTCTGGTGGGAGGTCTTTCGACTGAAGCGCGTTCATCACCGATCCAAACATCCCCCAGACGCCTAACGGTCCCCCATAATGGTCAGCGAGACTATCAAGTTTTTCGCTTAACCTCTGCCCAACGTTAATCAGGTGTTGACGGCGAGCATAGTCCCGACCGTCCTCTGGAGGAATTCGTTTAATGGATAAGAGGTCGCCCAGATTTTTCGCTTCAGTTTCAGTTTGAACAGTTTTACTGCCTAGTGCAAGCACGCCTTCAGTGGATTTCAACTGGTCGGGGGGAGCAGCTTTGAAGACAGCTTCCTGGACCGTGGTGGAAGGCTCACTAATCTTGGTCATATCGGGGCTGACAGGGAAGCCGGGGAGAATCTCCCTCGCTAATCTTACAGCCACCTGTGCTGGGTAATGCTTGCTCAATACCGAGTACACTTCAGCCATGTATGATCCAGACTTGCTTAATACATTATCCAGGTTTTTTTGCGTCACTGGGTAGTGGCTAACTTGCGCACCCTCCAGCGCCATTGGCGGATTAACGACCCCAACCAATTTAGTGATGTCAATAGCGCCCTTAGCATCCTGCTGTTTAAGCGCGCCCAACACAGACGCGGCCTTCTTCGTGATGTCTTTGCTGATTTGTAGTTCCCCTTGTCCTTCGAGGTTCAGTGGGATGACATAGTTGTGGTAAGGGTTACCAACTGGGGGGACCCATTGAACCTCATTCACCGCCGCTTCAGCCGACTTCAGTAGGTCATGCGTTTGTATGAACTCGCGCATGAACACACCCTCAAACCGCCTCTGTCGCATTCCTTCGACGATGGTAGCGACTTCGGGGAGATTCGTTGTTTTTGCGATGTTGGCGAGGAGAGTGCCATAAGTCTGTGGAGTCCAGACGCCAGCGGCGCGAGCGTTCCTCTCTCCTTCTCGAACGTAGTTGTTGACCCAATTTGCGGGGACGTTGATTTTTCGGATTACCTTTCCCCCCGGCGTGATTACTTCCTCCGTTGCTTCCGTCATGTCGGGGTCGCGCCACGCGATTTCCAGATAGGAGGAGCTTGGATCAGGGCTCAGTAGCGATGCAACCGCAGAAGGCCCTGCTTGTGGACCCCCGATTGGTTGTGCGGGAGCCTCCCTCCACTGGATTGGAAATGACTTGTCAGAGAGGCTGTAAGAAGGGACAGTAGATTGGAAGGGTTGTGCTGCCGCCTGCTCACCAGCCACCATGAGCGGTACACGCCCCATCTTCTGGTCTGATACTCGCTGGTTGTAGCGTTGAAATTCAGAGGCTTCGATAGCGGACTGAGCTTGGAGTGCCGCTTCTGTAGGATCGACCCATCCAGCGTCCGTTGCTTGCTGTGCAAATTTTCTGACCGCATCAGTGCGCCCAGTCTTTGCAATCTCCATGATCCGCTTGGCGAACATCTCCTGGTTACGCAGCCTCAACTGCTCTTCCCGCTGTCCCCCATACTGTTCACGCATTTGAACTAGGGACCCTAGTGCCCCTAGTTGGTACATGGGACCCGTGATGTTGGGTTTCCGCATCCCCAATGCGAGTCCTACTGTCCCGGCCAGGAAGGGGAGGGCCAAGTCACCCCACCCGAAACCGGAGGACTTGGGGGCGGGGCCACCACCTGCGACGGGGGGCATGGCGCCCTGCACCATCGCCGGTCCATACGGGTTTAAGTTGTAAGCGGGGTTAATCCACTCTGTTGGGCCAATTACATCTGTCATATCTACTTCCCTACCTAGCCGTAAACATACCTAGTTGAGATTGCCTACGACGTTCGTTGGCTACTTGCCAGGAGCGGAGCACGGGGATGGAGGTGGGGCCGCTGTAGCTGCTGGCTCCCACTGGGGGGATCGGGGCTTGGCGGGGGGTCCCGTCCGGGGCGAACGCACCCCCGAGTGCGGACCCGCCCATCATGGCTAAGAACCCTAACTGGACCTTGTCGGAAGTTTTCATGTCGCTAAAATCTTTGAACAGTTTATCGAGCCAAGATGGTTCTGGTTCTGGGGTTGGGGTACCAAGCGTCGAAATGATGCGTTCTGGAAACAAGCTTGAGAGTCGTTCAACTTGGGTCATGTTGGATGGAACCATGTCACTCAATTTGGGCGGCGATGAGAACTGTGCTAGGAGGCGCGAAGGAAGGTTTCCAACTGGGAAGCCGGTGGCTTCATAGTTCACGCCGTGTGCCGGATCAATGACAACCGAGGTTGTTAATTCTGTACCTAGAGGAAGAGTTGAAGGGGCTGCTCGTCCATACGCATCCCACCCCCCTTCCAATGCAGCATCTTTGATCCAGTTACTTTCATCAATTGGTGTAAAAAACTGATCGCGACCGCTTCCACCTAATAAGGCATTATCCACGCTTCCACCTCGAATAAAGTCTGCACGGGTGAAACTTCCAGGTTGGGGTGGAGTGGGTGGAGGTGGTGCAAAGGGGGCTGTTGCTCCAACTTGACTTGCGCCTTGTGCAGTTCCCTGTGAAGCCCCTTGTGATGCTCCTTGTTCAACCCCTTTCTTCGCGGCTTCTGTCGCTGGAGACGTTTCCAACCCCAAAAGTTCCTTCAACTCATTACCATATTTTGTATTGCCGAATTCACTAGCGCCGTATGCTGTAGCCCCCGCCAGAGCGCCGCTGATACCAGCCCTCGTAAGTGCAGCTTCAGTGGACTCTCCTCTACGGGCGGCCTCAACACCGCTAAAAAGCGCGGCAGCCGCCGCAGCCCCCGGTGGTCCGCCTGCAATACCCCCCAATATTGTCGCTGTTATGGGTAAAATTGGGTTCGTTTTACCGCCGCCCATACCCAGCCTCTACTTCCCGTCCGTCGTTGTTTTCGATTGCTGTTGCAGCGTAGGGGGCAGGACCGACCCTCCAAACAACCCCGTGGTCGCCTGCTCTGCAAGCCCCTGTCGGCGGAGGAAATCCATGTATTCGTTTTCCATTTGTTCGGACACGACTCCACGCTCCAGCTGCCCGGCCCCGCTAAACCCCGCTAAAGCAGATTCCAGTTGTTTTTGTTCAAGTTGAGCGGCAGGGACCCCATAGCCCAGCAAGAGCTGGCCTGCAACCTGCGCGGCCTGAAGCTGGCGCAGGGCTTCCTGGTTCCCGATGTCGGCGATCAACTTAGAGGCGCTCTGCCCCAGTTGCTCCCCTTGTCCAAGAAACTGTCCCGCTGTTTGCTGTTGCGAAAGCCCCTGCTGCTGGAGGGCTTGGGATGCCGCCATGGCCATTTGCTGTTGTGAAAGGCCCTGCTGTTGGAGGGCTTGGGACGCCGCCAGTCGGTTTGAAAGGTCGGCTTGGATGAAGGCGGGCATCGCGGAGGCCAGCGCATCGCCGACCGCCACCCCCAGCGCGGGGGAATGCCCTAAGCCCTGGAGTGTAAACTGGTTCTGGATGACGGGGAGGGCGTTCTGCTTGAAGGCGGCAATCGCGGCCTGCGTGAGCGGGCTGGCCCCCAGGTCCCCGGTCGTAAAAGGGAGGAGCCCGGCTTGCGCTTGCGGCAGGACCGTTTGAGCGGTGGTAAAGGGGAGGAGCCCGGCTTGCGCCTGCGGCAGGACTGTTTGAGCGCCAGCAAGGGCTTGATACCCAATATCACTAATCGTGGGGTTCCCGAAGATGTCCGGCATGGATTAACCTACTTTTTCACAGTTCTCCGAGGTGATCGTGCCGTCAACTCCATGGGAGTCCAGTGACTGTGCCATCTTCATTCACAATGTGTCCATGATAAGGAACGTCCTCCTCCGTCATCTCACCAGAAAGGATGTGTTCATGTTGGGGAACAGGAAGGACCCGCCAGCCTTGTGTCCCCCCACCCCAAACAGGGGTAGTAGAGAGTTGTGCGTACCGATTTTGGGCTTCGGCAGCCGTTCGCAGGCTTGCCATGAGCCGCTCGATCAACCCTGCATTGAAGGCGGTGAGGGGGTCGGGAGGTCTCGCACCGAGGACGGGAACGGTCGTGGGAATCGGGCGAGCCAGTTGGGCTTGGAGCGCGGCTACTTGTGGAACGGTCATCCCGGACAACAACGCGGTCTCGCTTGGGATGTTGGCGGGGAGACCAG
>Ga0194119_10009433_pt1 | contig 13118 bp, 13 predicted proteins | sample TA2MahC100mmetaG_FD_148620 | JGI IMG/M metagenome (GOLD analysis project Ga0194119, IMG submission 148620) | Freshwater microbial communities from Lake Tanganyika, Tanzania - TA2015018 Mahale Deep Cast 100m | ecosystem: Environmental > Aquatic > Freshwater > Lake | place: Tanzania: Lake... | reverse complement strand
GCCTGGGTGGCCCTGGTGTTGGTGAATTGGGGCATGAGCTTCTTCGTGGTTTGAAGCCCGAACTAGGCCCTGTTTAGGCTGATCGGATCAGAGATCCGCCCCAGTGAGCGTTTTTGAAGGCCAATTCACCGGTGCGCAGGCCCTGCGCATCGCGGTGGTGGTGGCCCGGTTCAACGATCTGGTCACCAGCAAGCTGCTGAGCGGCTGTCTGGACTGCCTGTCGCGCCATGGCATCGACACGGGCGCCGACAGCGCCCAGCTGGATGTGGCCTGGGTGCCCGGCAGCTTCGAGATTCCCTTGGTGGCCCAGCGCCTGGCGGCCAGCGGTCGCTATCAGGTGGTGATCACCCTGGGGGCCGTGATCCGCGGCGACACCCCCCACTTCGACGTGGTGGTGGCCGAGGTGAGCAAGGGCGTGGCCGCCGTGAGCCGCGCCACTGGCGTGCCGGTGATCTTCGGCGTGCTCACCACCGACACCCTGCAGCAGGCCCTGGAGCGGGCCGGCATCAAGAGCAACCTGGGCTGGAATTACGGCCTGCAGGCGCTGGAAATGGGCAGCTTGATGGCGGCTCTGCCTGGCTGAGTGGGCTGCTGAGGTGACGGCGGCGCGGTGGGTGCTGCGTTTGCGCGTGCTCCGGAATTCTGTACAAGCTGTACAGCTTTTGGCACACAGCCCGGCGTTGCTCTCCTCGGCGTTGCCCTGCTCGGCTCAGGCGGAAGAGCTGCCATCGCGCTGGGGCCGGCTCGCTGCTTGTTTCACCAGCAGCACCTGGGGCTCCGCAGCGCGGAAGCCCAGCTGCTCGTAGAAGCCGGCGCTGTTGGTGGTCATCAGGTAGATGCGCTCGACGCCGAGCAGGGCCGGAGTGGCCAGCAGGGCTTCCACCACCCGGCGGCCGAGGCCCTGGCCGTGCAGGTCGCCGGCCACCACCACATCCCAGAGCACAGCGCGGTAAGTGCCATCGCTGCTGGCCCGGCCGAAGCCCACCAGGCGCTTGCCCTGCCAGAGGCTCACCACCACGGTGCTGCCGGCCAGCAGCCTGCGCAGCTGCGCCATGGTGCGCCCCTGGGCCCAGAAGGCGTGCTTGTTGAACAGGCGCTGCAGCTTCCACAGGCCCCGGGTGGGGCGAAGGCCTGGCCCAAGGCCAAACCAGCGCAGGCCTGGGGCGCCCGGGGCGTGGATCAGGAGCCGCAACGCTGCCATGGCACCATTCTCCCAGCGGAGTGCGCTCTATGGCCCGCAAGGGCATCATCTTGGCCGGCGGCAGTGGCACCCGGCTGCATCCAATCACCCAGGCGGTGAGCAAGCAGCTGCTGCCGGTGTTCGACAAGCCAATGATCTATTACCCGCTCAGCACCTTGATGCTGGCGGGGATTCGGGAGGTGCTGATCATCAGCACGCCGCAGGATCAGCCGGCGTTTCAGCGCTTGCTGGGCGATGGCAGCGCCTGGGGTATGGCGATTCGCTATGCGATTCAGCCCAGCCCCGATGGCCTGGCCCAGGCGTTTTTGATCGGCGCTGATTTCCTCAATGGCGCTCCGGCGGCTCTGGTGCTGGGCGACAACCTGTTTCATGGCCACGACCTCAGCCCCCAGCTGCAGGGCTGCAACGGCGATCGAGCCGGGGCCACGGTGTTTGCCTATCCGGTGCGGGATCCCCAGCGCTATGGCGTGGTGGGTTTCGACGGCGAAGGGCGGGTCACGAGCTTGGAGGAGAAGCCCGCCAAGCCGCGATCCCGCTACGCCGTGACCGGCCTCTACTTTTACGACGACACCGTTGTGGAGCGGGCTCGGCGGGTGCTGCCTTCCGCCCGCGGGGAGCTGGAAATCACCGACCTCAACCGCATGTATTTGGAGGAGGGCCTGCTCAAGGTGGAGCTGATGGGGCGGGGCATGGCCTGGTTGGATACGGGCACTTGTGAGTCGCTGCATGAGGCCGGCAGCTACATCCGCACCTTGGAGCACCGCCAGGGGCTGAAGGTGGGCTGCCCCGAGGAGGTGGCTTGGCGCCTGGGCTGGATCAGTGCCGACCAGCTCACGGCCCTGGCGGCCCCGCTGCGCAAGAGCGGCTACGGCGATTACCTGATGCAACTGCTGGAGAGCCCCGATGCAGGCTGAAGGGCTCACCACGGCGGCGGGTGTGCCCGTGCAGGGCCCGCTGCTGGTGACGCCCCGGGTGTTTAGCGACGAGCGGGGTTTCTTCTTCGAGAGCTGGAACCAGCACGCCTTTGCGGCGGCCCTGGCAGCAGACGGCCAGCCGGAGCTCGGCTTTGTGCAGGACAACCATTCCCGCTCCAGTCGCGGGGTGCTGCGGGGCCTGCACTATCAGCTGCCACCCCATCCCCAGGGAAAGTTGGTGCGCTGCGTGCTGGGGGAGATCTTTGATGTGGCGGTGGATCTGCGCCACGGCTCTCCCACGTTCGGCCACTGGGTGGGGGCGCACCTGAGCGCCGAGAACCATCAGCAGCTCTGGGTGCCGGCCGGTTTTGCCCATGGCTTCCTCACCCTGAGTGAGCACGCCGAGGTGCTCTACAAAACCACCGACTTCTGGAGCCGCGAGTGCGAGCGGGCGCTGCGCTGGGACGATCCTGAGCTGGCGATCGCCTGGCCCCTGGTAGGGGTGCCGCCCCAGCTGTCCGAGAAGGACGCCGTGGCGCCCTTGCTGGCGGAGTGCCGGGATGGGTTGTTCGGCTGTGTCAGGAATTCTGTACAGCCTGTACAGAATCAGGACGCAGCTCTGGCGGGAGAGGCTTGATGAAGGTGCTGCTCACGGGCGCCGCCGGTCAGCTGGGCCAGGCGCTGCTCGCTTCGCAGCCGCCTGAGCTGGAGCTGATCGCCACCAGCCGCAGTGGTGGCCCGGGCCTGCTGGCGCTGGATCTGGCCGATGCCGATGCTTGCCGCGCTGCCGTGCGGCAGCACTGCCCTGATTGGGTGCTCAATGCCGGTGCCTACACGGCGGTGGATCGCGCCGAACAGGAGCCCGCGCTGGCCCAGGCGGTGAACGCCGGCGCCCCGGAGGCCTTTGCCGAGGCCCTGGCGGCAGCTGGCGGCCGGCTGCTGCAGGTGAGCACCGATTTCGTGTTCAACGGCGAGCAGGGCTGGCCTTACGGCCCGGAGCAATCCGTGGATCCATTGGGCGTGTATGGCGCCTCCAAGGCGGCCGGCGAAGCGGCAGCGCTGGCCCTTCCCGGGGCTCGGGTGCTGCGCACCGGCTGGGTTTATGGGCCTGTTGGGCGCAATTTCTGCCGCACGATGCTGCGTTTGCACCGCGAGCGGGCGGCATCCGGCCAGCCCCTCGGCGTGGTGGCCGACCAGGTGGGCTGCCCCACCAGCACCCTCACGCTGGCCGCGGCCTGCTGGCGCGCGATCGGCGTGGGTACGGACGCGAAGCGGGCCCCTAACGATGGCCCGCGCATCCTGCATTGGAGCGACGCGGGTGCGGCCAGTTGGTACGACTTCGCAGTGGCCATCGGCGAGTTGGGGGTGGCGGCCGGCCTGCTGGAGGGCGCGGCTGCGGTGGCGCCGATCACCGCTGCCGACTACCCCACGCCCGCGCGGCGGCCCAGCTACTCGCTGCTGGATTGCACGGCCAGCCGCCAGGCGCTGAACCTCGAGCCGCTGCACTGGCGCGCGGCGTTGGCGCAGGTGCTGAGGCTGTGCGTGGCTTGACCGGTGGTTGTTGGTTCATTTTTCAGCCAGCCCCATTCCAAAGCCGCAGTGCAAAGCCGCAGTGTCAAGCTGGGGTGCGTCAAGTTGGTTGGTTTTGAGCCCGTCTGCAGTGAAAGTTGCCCTCATTACCGGTATCACAGGCCAGGATGGTTCCTATCTGGCCGAGTTGCTGCTGGAGAAGGGATATGCCGTGCATGGCATCTAGAGGCGTGCCAGTAGTTTCAACACCAGCCGCATTGATCATCTTTATCAGGATCCGCATGAGCAGGATCAGCGACTGACCCTTCATTATGGCGATCTCACAGATAGCACAAACCTGATTCGAATTATTCAGCAGGTGCAGCCTGATGAAATTTATAATCTGGGCGCTCAAAGCCATGTAGCCGTGAGTTTTGAGGCTCCTGAATATACGGCCAATAGTGATGCTCTGGGTACCCTGCGCATCCTTGAAGCCGTGCGGATGTTGGGACTCGCCGCTAAAACTCGTATTTATCAGGCCAGCACGTCGGAGTTGTATGGCTTGGTGCAGGAGATCCCGCAAAAAGAAACCACTCCATTTTATCCGAGAAGTCCCTATGGAGTGGCCAAGCTATATGCCTATTGGATCACTGTGAATTACCGCGAAGCCTATGGTATGTATGCGTGCAATGGCATTCTTTCAACCATGAATCGCCGCGCCGGGGGGAAACCTTTGTCACCCGTAAGATCACGCGGGGCTTGGCGCGCGTTGATGCCGGCCTCGAAGACTGCATTTATATGGGCAACCTCGATTCGCTGCGGGATTGGGGTCATGCGCGCGACTATGTGGAGATGCAGTGGCGCATGCTCCAGCAGCAACAGCCTGAAGACTTCGTGATTGCCACGGGCCGTCAGGAATCGGTGCGGCGCTTCATTGAGTTGGCTGCCACCGAGCTTGGCTGGGCTGCAGGGCTGGAGGGTGGCCCGTCCATCCTCTGGGACGGCGAGGGGCTCGAGGAAATCGGCCGCCGCGCTGATACGGGTGCTGTGGTGGTGCGGATTGATCCGCGCTACTTCCGGCCTGCCGAGGTGGATACATTGCTGGGTGATCCCACCAAGGCTCACCAGAAATTGGGTTGGAAACCAACCACAACGCTGGAGCAACTGGTGGCTGAAATGGTTGCTGCAGACATGCAGGAGGCGGCGAAAGAGGCAACCCTTAAGCGTGAGGGCTTTGAGGTGGTAGGTAGCCGCGAATGAGTGGATTAGTAGCCGCAAAAATCTCGCCTTGCGATCGTATTTATGTTGCTGGCCACCGCGGCATGGCTGGTAGTGCAATTTGTCGTGCGTTGGCTCGGTCCGGTTATGGCAATATTCTGACAGCCAGTCGTGCTGAGCTTGATCTAAGCGATAGCGCTTGTGTGCAGCGCTGGTTTGCTGAACATCAGCCTACGGTGGCCGTGCTGGCAGCTGCAAAAGTGGGAGGGATCTATGCGAATGCTGCGTATCCGGCCGACTTCTTGCTCGAAAATCTCAAAATTCAAACCAGTGTCATCGAGGCGGCCTGGCGCAACGGTGTGCGTCGACTCCTTTTTCTGGGCAGTAGTTGCATTTATCCTAAGTTTGCCGATCAACCCATTCATGAAGAATCTTTGCTAAGTGGGTCTTTGGAGCCCACCAATGCTTGGTATGCGATTGCCAAGATCGCTGGTGTCAATCTCTGCGAGGCCCTCAGGAAGCAGCATGCATTCGATGCGATCAGCCTTATGCCCACGAATCTTTATGGGCCTGGCGACAACTACCACTCTGAAAATAGTCATGTGATGGCGGCTTTGATCCGGCGGTTTGCTGAAGCGGCTCAGCGTCCTGATCAGGGCCTGGCGACTGAAGTGACCTGCTGGGGAACGGGCACCCCCCTGCGTGAGTTTCTGCACGCAGATGACCTTGGTGAGGCCTGTGTGTTCGTTCTTGAGCACTGGTGTCCGGAGCCAGACGAGCTTCCCCACTTGAATGTTGGTACCGGTTCAGACCTTTCCATCCGTGAGCTGGCCGGGCTTGTGGCCGAGGCCACCGGCTTCAAAGGTGAGATCCGTTGGGACACCGGCAAGCCCGATGGAACGCCTAAAAAGCAGCTTGACGTGAGCCGACTGGCCGCGATCGGTTGGAGATCGCGCATCTCCTTGCCCGAAGGCATTCGCAGCACTGTGGTGGATTACCAGAGATCGCAGACAGCATGATCCGGTGGTGGGTCTTTGAGGCCCCTCGTCTGCATCTGGTGATGGCTTTGACAGAGAATGCCGGCAGTTGCATCGGAATGGATGAGGGTGTTGGTGACCGGCGGCGCGGGCTTTATTGGGGGTGCGGTGGTGCGCCGTCTGCTGCGTCAACAGAACACGCTGGTGTTCAACCTCGACAAGCTTGGCTACGCCAGCGATCTCCGTTCGATCGAGCTGGTACTCGCAGAGCTAGGCGGTAGGGCTGAAACGTCTGTGGGGCCGCGCCACCAGTTGCTCCAAGTGGATCTAGCCGATGCCGAGGCCACCGCGTCAGCGGTGCAGCAGGCCGATCCCGATCTGGTGCTTCATCTGGCCGCTGAGAGCCACGTGGATCGCTCGATTGAGGGGCCTGCTGCCTTCATCGACAGCAATGTGAGCGGTACGTTCAACTTGCTGCAGGCGGTGCGCTCCCATTGGGAGCAGTTGCCCGCCGAGCGGCGCGACCAGTTTCGCTTCCACCACATCAGCACCGACGAGGTGTTTGGTTCGCTGGGGCCTGTGGGCCGCTTTTCGGAAGCCACGCCCTATGACCCGCGTAGCCCCTACTCGGCCAGTAAGGCCGCCAGCGATCACCTGGTGAATGCCTGGCACCACACGTATGGCTTGCCGGTGGTGCTCACCAACTGCTCCAACAACTACGGACCCTGGCAGTTTCCGGAGAAGCTGGTTCCAGTGGCGATTCTCAAGGCCGCTGCCGGGGAGGCGATCCCGCTGTATGGCGATGGCGCCAATGTGCGCGACTGGCTCTACGTTGAGGATCACGTGGATGCCCTTCTGCTCGCGGCCACGCAAGGGCAGGTGGGGCAGAGCTACTGCGTGGGGGGGCATGGGGAGCGAACCAACAAGCAGGTTGTGGAGATGATCTGCGCTCTGCTTGACGAACTGCGTCCCGCCGGAGCTCCCCATGCTCGACTGATCACGCCAGTCGTCGATCGCCCGGGGCACGACCGTCGCTACGCCATCGATCCCTCCCGCATCAGCACCACACTGGGCTGGGAACCACGTCACACCTTCGAAGCGGGGCTGGAAGCCACGGTGCGTTGGTATCTCGAAAACCTCGACTGGTGCGGAGAGGTCCGTGCTCATGCCGGTTATGGCGGTGAGCGTCTTGGGCAGCTGTGAGGGCCTCTGGCCTGTCCCTGCGCCAGCGACTTCGCCGCCGTTTGGTCTCGCTGCTCTGCAGTCCTGTGATCGATCTGCAGCGGTTCGAGAGCCTGGGGGAGAACTGTGAGTTCGGATTCCTGCTGCGTCACCACCAAGTTGCCTCCGGGGGCTTCTTCCGCTGGGCTTTCACGCCTCTGCACAGCTTGATTCGAATCCTGGCGGCTGATTTCGAAGGGGTCTACGTCCTCGATCAGCTGCGGCCACGCTTTGGTGCCATGGTGCAGGACAGTCGCTACGACATCCTGTTACACAGCCAGCTCCACTCGGAGCAGGAGCCCGATGGCAGCTGGCGGTTCAGCGCATCGGCTGCGGAACGGGAGCAGATTTACGCCCATGAAAGGGCCAAGGTGAACTACCTCGTGGCCAAATTCAGACGACGGCTGGCTGAAGAGCAGTTGATCTTGGTGCTGAAGGCCTTTGCTCCGCCGCCTGCTGAGCAGCTGCGAACGTTGGTCACCCAGCTCAGGCCGGCCCTGCGACAGCGTGGGTCCTCCCTGTTGCTGGTGACCCCAGCCGCTGCTGATCAGCGGCCCGGCAAGGTCCGCGTTCGCGGCCCGCATCTGATGCACGCCTACTGGCTTGTTTTCAACCCGATGCGCTACGCCGTCACGCGGGTGGTGCTGGCGGTGCTTTGCCGGTGCGGATTCAGCAGCTTCCATGGCTGGTTGGATCAGCCGCGCCGTGTTGGGCAGGTCTGAACGGCTTGCTGGGATGTGACGCTTGCCCGGCCGGTGGGGATGGCGTTCGGGTTTTCTGTTGCTCGTTAATCTCTCTTTAAGCAGGACGGTCACCATTGCCTTGGAAACGACCTAGACGTCAGCTGCTTCTGTGCGCGCTGTTGGATCTTGTGGGCTTCATCGCCTCCGCGGCGACAGCTGCTGCGCTCATGGATCGTGGGCCGATCATCGGTGAATGGTCAGCTGTCCTGGTCTTTGGCCTGGTTTATCTGCTGTTTGGCTGGTTGTTCGGCAGCTACACCGTGCTGCGTTGGCCGTGGTTGCAGGGCCGGCAGATGTTGCAGCGCATTCTGACCCCCGGTTTGGCCACGCTGTTGGTGATGGTGTTTTGGGGCTGGCTTGCCCACGTGCCGGATGGTCAGATTCTTTACCACCGCAGCATGTTGCTGCTGATCTTCAGCTTTGAAACGGTCTGGGTTCTGCTTGGGCGCCTGGGATTCCGCTGGCTCTTGTCCCGGTCGGTACCGGTCCGGTGGCAGATTCTTCAGGGCAGCCAGAAGGATGTCGTGCTGATCCGTAGGGAGTGGGCTCGTCATGAGCATCACCACCCACTGCCGGTGTCTCTCGCGTCCCTGTCTCCAGCTCCCTTGGAGCAGAAGATCGGCCTGCTCAAGCCTCTACAGCAACGCAAGCAGCGAACGATTCGGTATGCCAGTGCCTTGCATCTGGCTGAGCACGAACTGGAACGTCTCCCCCCAGCTCTTTTGTCCAAGGCGTGGCTGGACTATGCCGATGCTCCCTGGAGCAATCCCTTCAGCTTTCAGCGTCAACTGAAGCGTTTTGCCGATGTGGGTGTCTCTCTGCTGCTGCTGCTGCTCACCTCGCCGCTCTTGTTGCTGGCGGCCCTGTTGATCTGGCTTGAGGATCGTGGGCCTGTGTTTTTTATGCAGGATCGAAGTGGGTGGATGGGCCAGCGCTTTCGCCTCTACAAGCTGCGAAGCATGCAGGTGCAGTCTAGGCGTCAGCCCCCGCAGTGGACGGTTCCTGGCGATCAACGCATCACCTGGATTGGTCAGTGGTTGCGGCGCACGCGCATTGATGAATTGCCGCAGCTGATTAATGTTTTGCGGGGTGAGATGAGCTTGATTGGCCCGCGTCCGGAGCGTCCTGAATTCGAAGAGGAACTGGAGGAGAAGATCCCCCATTATCGCAAACGTCACTGGATGCTGCCCGGTCTGAGTGGCTGGGCTCAGGTGTCGGCACCCTATGCAGCCAGTATTGAAGAAGCCGAGTTGAAATTATCTTACGATCTTTATTATATTCGCCACTTTAGTATGGCGTTTGATCTGTTGATTCTTGCCAAGACGATCAAGACTGTGCTCAAAGCGCGGGGGCGCTGAGCGTGCAGATGGGGTTGGAAACGAGAGACCTGATCCTCATTATGGTTGCCTTCCATCCTTCCTCGTCAGAGGTGGCCGCGTTGCAGCGGTGTCTTCAGCAACTCTCTCCTGAGATCGGCTACGCCGTTGTGGTGAACGATCACAGTATGGGTGAGCCGGTTGAGGCCTTGCTTGCTGCGGCGGATTTCCATCTCTGCCTTGCCGACAATCCTGGCTATGGGCGCGCGGTGAACCGCATGGCGCGGTTGCTGCCGGCGGCAGTTCCCTATCTGGCGGCTTTGAATACGGATCTCACTTGGGAGCCAGGCACCTTCGAGCGGATGGTTGGCTGGTTGCGGGAGCATTCGGGCGCAGTTCTTGTGGTGCCTCGAATCGTGGACCCGGATGGAAGGGAGCAACGGCTCTGCAAGCAGGACCCCACTGTGCTGGGCTTGTTCAGCCGGCGGTTCTTGCCCCGCTGGCTCAAGCCAGGTTGGTTGCGTGCCTATGACGCCTGGTATGCCATGGCTGATGCGGATTACGGCAAGGTGCAGTCGGTTCCCTATCTGAGTGGGTGTTGCATGGTGGTGCGCCATGCAGCCTTTCGGGCGATTGGGGGGTTTGATGAGCGCTTTTTTCTGTATCTCGAAGATGCCGATCTCACGCGCCAGTTGCGACGTTTAGGACAAGCTCTCCATTTTCCTCTGGCAACGGTGGTGCACGCTTGGGGAAGGGGCAATCACCGCAGCTGGTGGCTGACGGTTGTGAACCTCCAAAGCGCTTGGCTTTATTTTTCGAAGTGGGGTTGGCGTTGGTTTTGAGCTCAGGCCAGGGCTGAGCGGTAGACCGCTCCATACGCTTCGGCGATGGCGTCAGGCCTGATGCGGCCAGAGGCGGCTGCTGTTCTGGCTGTGTGGCGCTGCAACCGTTCCGGCTCGAGCAGGTAGCCCTCGATGGCGTCGGCGAAATCGGTTGGATCAGCCAAGCCTTGCCGGAGGGGAATGACGGTGCCCGCGAGACCCTCCTCGGTGCTGAGCATGGATCGGATTTCCCCGAGGTCGGAGGCGATGTAGGGGCGACCAGCGCGCAGGCATTCCATCAGGGTGAAGGGGCTGCTCTCGCTGCTGAACCAGCTCGGGAGCAATCCGACGTTGGCGCAGGCGAAGACGGCGCTGCTGTGGGGATGGAAGCCGAGATAGTGGATCCAGGGATTGTTGTGCGCAGCCTGGAGGCGCTGTCGTTCCGGACCGCTCCCCACCAGGAGCAGGTGCACATCGGCGCGGTGGCGTGCCCGCACCAGGCGCACGGCCTCAATCGCGATTTCCCAGCCCTTTTCACGGATGGCCCGGCTCACGAGGCAGGCCACGAAGGCTTGCTCGGGGATTTCAAGGTCCTGCCGCGACAGGGGCTGAATGGGTCGATCGTCGGGGGCGTTGGCGATTGTGTGAATCCGCTCGGGGGCCACTCCCATGTGCAGGAAGGCGGCGCGGTTCTTGCGGGCGACAACGGTGAACTCGGCCACCTTCGGCACCAGGTTGATGGCGGTTTGTTGGAGCTGGTGGGCTGCCATGGCGTCGTAGAGCCCATGGGAGGTCACCACCAGGCGCACCCCTGGGCAGTCGCGCAGCAGCTCGGCGGCCGTGAGATCCAGCCAGCTGTGGTGGGTGTGCAGGATTTCAATGCCGAGGGTTTCCACCAGGGGCCTCAGCTGGGGCAGCGACTCCAGGGTGAAGAGGGGGATGTCGGCTCGGAGTTGGCGGCGGATGTTGGGTTCGGTGCTGTGCTGGGCGGCATTGAGGAAGCTCACGCCATAGCCCTGGGCCTTGAGCAGGTTGGCCAGGCGGAGAGGGGCCAGTTCACCCCCGCCGGCCACCAGGGCGTAGCAGCCGAGCATGACACTGGGCAACCGCTTGGGATCCGGTTTCAGCGCTGCCTCCAGCTCCTGCTTCCAGATCTCCGGCATGGGATCGCTGGTGATGGTCTGCCAGCGGCGCCCCAGCTCCCGTCGCAGGCCATCCAGGGCTGCGGGCTCGAGGCGATAGAGCCGGTGCAGGTGCCTGCACACGGCCAGATGCTCCTCAAAGAACCGGATGTTGTGGTGCTGCCCCACGGAGGTGTTGCCCTCGTGCTGGCGGTAGTGGCTGCTGGCGTGGGGCGTGTAGGCCACCAGGCCGTCGCGGGCCAGGTTGAGGTAAAAGATCCAGTCGCCGCAAACCCGCAGGTTCAGCCAACCTGGATCGTCGAGAAGGGGCAGATCAACCGGCTTGCGAAAGACGGCTGCACTCACATTCGGGATCAGGTTGCGCCGGCACCAGATCCGTTGCACCAGTTGGTGGGTGGTGGCCAGCCAGGGCTGCCGCCAGAAGGCTTGCCCCAGCTCGGGCAAGTAGTGCTCCAGGTGCCATACCTCTGTGCGGCCATCGGCACTGCAGAAGCGGGTCTGGGAGAACGCCAGCATGACCGCTGGATTGGCGAACAGGGGCACCAGGGCCTGGAGGAAGTTGGTGTCGCAGCTGTCGTCGCTTTCGGCGATCCACACCAGTTGCCCGCGGGCCAGCTCCAACCCGCGGCGCCATTGCTGAAAGGGGCTGCCGGAGTTTTGCGCATTGCAAAGCACCCGGATCGGCCAGTGTTGATGCGAGTCGGCGAAGGCCTGCAGTTTGGCGGCACTGTCATCACACGAGGCGTCGTCGAGCAGGATCAGCTCCCAGTGGGGGTAGGTCTGGCAGGTGATGCTGCGCAGCCGCTCCTCCAAGTAGGGGGCGTGGTTGTAGCAGGGCACGATTACGCTCACCAGTGGGGCGTTCCCTGCTGAATCCGCTGGTTCCCCTGGGGTTGCGTTGAGGGCGGCCTGCCATAGGTGCAGGCCCAGGCCAGGGTTGCTTTCCCGCAGCCGCTGGCGCAGGCGGCTCAGCCGGCGGCGCAGCTGGAAAAAGAGGGTGTCGTGCAGCCAGGGGGCTCGGGGGTAGACCCAGCGCATCGAGGCTGCCCGCAGCCACCGCGCTGCCCTTCGCGTCGTGGGGCTCATGGGGTGCGGCTCATCGGCTCAGCCCCGGTTGGTGGCACACGGCACAGCGGTAGCCGGCTTGCTCCACCACCAAGGGCAGCAGGCGCTCGATGGCATGCAGTACGGAGCCGTCGTGGGGCAGGGGTTCGGGGGGATAGGCCTGCTCGCTCCAGCCCAGCTCGTAGAGCCGCGCCAGGGCGCCCCGGCGCACCCAGAACATTGAGCCCACCGGCACCCGGATCTGCTCGGGCAGCGGCTCCAGCTGCAGGCGAGTGGCCAGTCGCTCGGCCTCAGCGCGGTTGCCATCCCAGCCGATGCAGGCGGGATCGTCGGGGAACACCAACCCGATCGAGGGGTCAGCCGCCATCCGCTGCACGATCGCATCGGCCATGGGCCGTTTGGCCGTGCCGAGCAGCTGATCCAGCAGGAACCTTCGCCAACGCTCCACCACCGGGCGCTGGGCCGCGGGGGTGGCCTTCGTGTGCAGGTGGCCGTAGATCTGGCAGTGCTGCTCCAGCAGAGGGCCGGCCTCGCTGAGAAACGGCCCCAGATCCCGACCCCGGTTGGGCAGGCAGCGCAGGGCCAGCAGCTCCCAGCCGCCCCGCTCCAGGAGCTGGCCCACGGCCTGCTCCTGGCTGGTATCGGTGAGGGTCACCACCAGCTTGGGACGCAGCTGGTTGTGCCGGAGGGCCCGCAACAAAGGCGGCAACAGCTCGGGGTAGTGCACGTGCAGGTGGAGCCCGACGGCGGTGGTTGCCGTTGGGGTCGCCGGGGTTCGGCTTGGGGCAGGCTGCGGCTCCATCTCCTGGGGGCTGATCACCTCCAGCTGCCAGGGCCCGGCGGGCTGCCCCTGTTGCAGCCAGTGCAGCAAAGGATCCTGCTGCTGCCCGGGCGCCATCATCCGCTCGGCGTAGATGCCGGGATGGAAGCCCGGCCGCGGCTTGCGGGGCAGCACGCGGGAGCGCCATTGGCGTAGGTGGTGGTGCAGCAG
>Ga0194119_10009431_pt1 | contig 13120 bp, 9 predicted proteins | sample TA2MahC100mmetaG_FD_148620 | JGI IMG/M metagenome (GOLD analysis project Ga0194119, IMG submission 148620) | Freshwater microbial communities from Lake Tanganyika, Tanzania - TA2015018 Mahale Deep Cast 100m | ecosystem: Environmental > Aquatic > Freshwater > Lake | place: Tanzania: Lake... | reverse complement strand
TCCGCGGCGAGCTCGGCGCCCAAATCGAGAAGCTCGAAGGCCAGGCGAAGATCGCCTCGCAGTACAAGGCGCTTCAGGCCGAGGTGCAGCTCAAGCAGCAGTTGCTCTGGTTCCTGCGGCGCAAGGACGCCACTGCCGAGCGTGACCGGCAGCTGCAGGAGATTTCCCGCGCCGAGGTCGCGCTGGAAGCCGAGACCGCCAGGCTGCGCGAGGTCGAAAGCAGGGTCGAGACCGCGCGGGCATCGCATTATGCCGCGGGCGACAGCCTCAATGCGGCGCAGGCCGGCGTTTACGCCGCGAACGCGGAGGTGGCGAAACACGAATCCGAACTGCGCCACCTCGAGGAGACGCGCCAGCGCCTGGAGAGCCAGCACACCGAGCGCCGGGTGCAGCTCGCATCCTGGCTCGATCAGCGCGCCCAACTCACGCAGGCGATGCACCTGTGGATCGCCCGTGCCGGGCGCGCCAAGGAAGGCGTGGCCCGGGCCCAGACCCGCAAGGAGGCGGAACTGGCGCTGCTGCCCGGGTCGGAACAGACCTACCGCGATGCGCAGGAGAAGCTCGCCCAGGCGCGCGCCGCGGTGGTGCAGACCGACAGCGCCCAGCAACTCGAGCAGCTGGCGGTAGCGCACCTGGAGAAGAACCTGCAGTCTCTGGCTCAGAGACGCGAGCGGCTGGAATCGGAACTGCGCTCGCTGTCGCAACCCGATGCCGCCGCGATGGCCGCGGTGCAGACGCGTAGCGGCGCTATACAGCGCTCCCTGGCCGAGGCGCAGGCCGCGCTGGATCGGGTGCAGGAGGAGACCGCGGGCGCCGAGGCCGCTAGGGCAGCCGCCGCCCGCGCGCTGGAAGAGGCGGTCCGCGTACACAGCGCCGCCGCCGCCCAGCTCCAGACCCTGAAGCAGGTACAGGCGGCCGCCGACGAGAACGCGCCGCTGCAGGAGTGGCTGGTACGGCGCGGCCTGTCCGCGTTGCCGCGCTTCTGGCAGAAGGTTAGGATCGACCAGGGCTGGGAAACCGCCGTCGAATCGGTGCTGCGGGAGCGCCTGCACGCGCTTGAGATCGGCGATGCCGCCGCGCTGGCCGAGATGGACGGCGACCTGCCGCCGGTGAAGGCGAGCGTGTTCGCACGCGGCACGGCGCTCGCCCAGGCTGCGCCTGCCGCTGGCGCGCTCGCCTCCAAGGTCCATGCCGCCGAAGCGGCGCTGGCCGGCGCGATCCGCGAGTGGCTGGGCGGCGCCCTGGTGACCGAGAGCAGGCCGGGGGCGGCGAAGCTGGCGGCGCTTCCCGAGGGCGTGTTCTACGTCAGCCGCGAAGGACACCAGTACACCCGCCACACCACCAGCTTCCACGCGCCCGATCCGGCGGACGCCGGAATCCTCGCGCGCCAGGCGGAGATCGAGGCACTCGAAGGCCGCAGCGCGTCGTTGGCTTCGGCCGCCAATGCGGCGCGTGCCGAGGCGGTTCGGCTGGAGTCCATCCTCGCCGAGCGCATGGCTGCGCTCGGGCGCGCTCGCGACGGCATCGCGGATCGCGAACGCGAGCTGCATGCGGCCCAGATCGAGGCGCTCACGCTCACCCAGGCGCTTGATCGGCATCGCGAGCGCACCGCGCAGGTTGGCAAGGAGATGGAGGAGATCGTCCGGGATACCGCACGCGACGGCGAGCGGCTGGCAGCATCGCACGCCGCCCTGCAGCGCCTGGACGAGGCGATGCACCAAGCGCGCGGCCGGCTGGACCAGTTGCGCGAGGCCTACGTCGCCGCCGAGTCCGCGCTCGCCGATCAGCGCCTGGGGGCCCAGCGAGCCGAGCGCGAGGTCCAGGACGCGGTGTTCGCCGAGCGCGAGAGCGTCTCCAAGGTGGCCGAGATCGACGCTTCGGTGAAACTGATCGACCAGCAGATCGCGCGCGCGGACGCGGAAGTCGCCAAGCTCACCGCGGAACTCGCCGTGGACCCCATCCCCGCGGTGCGGGAGATGCTGGACGCGGCGGTGGAGGCGCGCATCGCTTGCGAGGGCACGCTCGCCGGCGCCCGCGATGCGGTCGAGGCGGCGGCCGGGGTCTTGCGCGCGCTCGAGGAAGAGCGCTTGCGCATCGAGTCGGGCATCGCACCGCTGCGCGAGCGCAGCGGCGAGTTGCGCCTGAAGGAACAGGCGGCGCGCCTCAGCCTGGAGCAGTTCCAGGCCCAGTTGCTGGAGGCCAACGCGGACGAGGAGCGCCTTGCCGCGCAGGCGCCGGGCTCACCGCGACCCTCGGCGCTGCAGGTGGAGATCACGCGCGCCACGCAGGCGATCAACGAGCTGGGCGCGGTGAACCTCGCCGCGCTGGAGGAACTGAGCACCAGCCGCGACCGCAAGCAGTTCCTGGATGCGCAGTCGGCGGACCTCGAGGAGGCCGCCGAGACCCTGGCAGACGCGATCCGGCGCATCGACCGCGAGACCCGCGAGCTTCTGCGCGAGACTTTTGACAGTGTCAACCGGCATTTCGGCGCCATGTTCCCGGCGCTGTTCGGCGGCGGCGAGGCGCGCCTCATCATGACCGGCGAGGAGATCCTAGATGCCGGCGTGCAGGTGATGGCGCAGCCCCCGGGCAAGCGCAACAGCACCATCCATCTGCTCTCCGGCGGGGAGAAGGCGCTGGTCGCGATCGCGCTGGTGTTCTCCATGTTCCAGCTCAAGCCGGCGCCGTTCTGCCTGCTGGACGAAGTGGACGCCCCGCTGGATGACAGCAACACCGACCGGTTCTGCGAGCTCGTCAACCGCATGTCGGCACAGACCCAGTTCCTGTTCATCAGCCACAACAAGATCACGATGGAGATGGCCAATCAGCTGATCGGCGTCACGATGCCGGAATCGGGCGTCTCTCGCGTGGTGGAAGTCGACATCGCCGAGGCGCTGCGCATCCGGGAGGAGCTCGCCGCCTGATGGCCGGGATGGCGACAGGCGCACCATGACGGAGCCGCGGTGACCGAACTGCAACTGGGCCTGCTCGCCATCGGCGCCGTCGTCGTCGCGGGCCTATTCGCCTACAACCGCGTGCTGGAGCGCCGGTCGCGGCGCCGGGCGCGGCGCAGTTTTTCCTCGGGCTATGACGACGTTCTCGGCGGCGAACCGGGCGCGCGCGCGCCTGCGCCGCAGCGGCCGCCACCGCAGCCCGACGAGCGCATCGACTACGTGATCGAGATCGCCCTGCACGGACCGGTGGCGCCGGCAGCGCTGGACGAACTCTGGCAGCCGATCCAGCGCCGCCATTCGCCGCGGGCGACGCTGGCGGCGAATCCGGCGACCCCGGTCTGGAAAGCCGGCCTGCAGCTGGTCTCGCGCGCCGGCTCCATCGGCGAGGCTGAGTTGATCGAATTCCGCGCCGCGGTCGAGACCATGGCGGCGGCGCTGGGCGGCAGCGTCGCCGCCCCCGAGATGAAGGCGGCGATGGAGCGGGCGAGGCAACTCGACCAGCTCTGCGGCGAGACCGACATCCAGGTCGTGCTGCACGTCGTGCAGCCCGAAGGCGGCGAACTGCCCAGGCAGGTGCTGGAGGAGGCCGCGCAGGCGGGCGGACTGGTGGAGGAAGCCGTGGGCCGCTTCGTGCTGCGTTCCCCCGGGGGCGGGCTCGTCTACGAGGTCAGTTCGGGCAACGGCGCGCTGTCCCTCAGCCTCGACCTGCCGCACGTACCCGATACGCGCCGTGCCTTCGAAGGCATGGCCCGCTTGGCGCACCACCTCGCTGCCGCCTGCGGCGGCACTCTGGCGGACGACAACGGCAGCGCGCTGGGGGAGGCGGCCGTCGCGGGCATCGCGGCGCAGCTGGAGCAGGTCCACGGCGTGCTGGAAGCGCGTGGCATCGCGCCGGGCAGCGCCGCGGCGATCCGGCTGTTCTCCTAGGCCGGCCGTGGCCGCGGACCGGCGCCAGGCCCTCCGTGCCGAAGTGCTGCGCAGGGAGATCGAGCGGCACAACCGCCTCTACTACGCCGGGGATGCGCCGGAGATCACCGACCTGGAGTACGATCGACTGCTGCGCGAGCTGTCGGACCTGGAAAGGCGGCACCCGGAACTGCTCAGCGCGGATTCGCCGACGCAACGGGTCGGCGCCGCGCCGCTGGCGGCCTTTGCCGAGGTCCGGCACCGCACGCCGATGCTGTCGCTCGGCAACGCGCTCGATGAGCAGGAGGCGCGGGCCTTTGACCGGCGCGTGCGCGAGGCGCTGGGGGAGGAAGGGGTGGAATACGTCGCGGAGCCTAAGTTCGACGGCCTCGCGATCAGCCTGCGCTATCGCGACGGCCTCTTCGTCCAGGGCGCCACGCGCGGCGACGGCGCGGCGGGCGAGGATGTCACCTCCAATCTGCGCACCGTGCGCAGCATTCCCCTGAGCCTGCCCCGGGGAGCGGACACGGCGGATCTGGAAGTCCGCGGCGAGGTGCTGATGTACCGCGAGGCGTTCGAGCGGCTCAACGCCCGCCAGCGGCAGGCGGGGGGGAAGGAGTTCGCCAATCCGCGCAACGCCGCCGCGGGCGGGCTGCGGCAGCTCGATTCGCGCATCACGGCGCGCCGCCCGCTGCGCTTCTTCGCCTACGGCGTCGGCGATGCCGGCTTGACCGGTTGCGCCACCCATGCACAGGTGCTCGATCGCCTCGAAGCGGTCGGATTCCCGGTCTGCGCCGAGCGCGCCACGCTCCTCGGCATCGACGGACTGCTGCGCTATTACGCGCAGATCGGCGCCCGGCGCGAACGCCTGCCGTACGCCATCGATGGCGTGGTCTACAAGGTGAATCGGCTCGATTGGCAGCAACGCCTGGGTTTCGTGTCACGCGCGCCGCGCTTCGCGATCGCCCACAAGTACCCGGCCGAGGAGCAGGTCACCGAAGTGCTGGGAATCGACCTTCAGGTCGGCCGCACCGGCGCCCTGACGCCGGTGGCGCGGCTCAAGCCGGTATCCGTGGGCGGGGTAACGGTGACGAACGCGACGCTGCACAACGAGGAAGAACTGCGGCGCAAGGATGTGCGCGTGGGCGACACCGTGGTGGTGCGCCGCGCCGGCGACGTCATCCCGGAGATCGTTTCGGTGCGCGCGCAGGCAAGGCGCGCCGGTGCCCGGCCATTCCACCTGCCCCGGCAGTGCCCGATCTGCGGCTCGGCAGTGGTCCGGGGCGAGGACGAAGCGATCGCGCGCTGCAGCGGCGGCCTGTACTGCCCGGCTCAGCGCAAGCAGGCGCTGCTGCACTTCGCCGGCCGCCGCGCCATGGACATCGACGGATTGGGCGACAAGCTGGTGGACCAGCTAGTGGAGCGCGACCTGGTGCGCACGCCCGCCGACCTGTTCGGGCTCGCCACCGCGCAGCTCGCCGGGCTCGAGCGGATGGCGCAGAAGTCGGCCGAGAACCTGCTGGCGGCACTGGAGCGGGCCAAGAGGACGCGGCTGGACCGATTCATCTTCGCGCTCGGGATCCGCAACGTGGGCGAGGGCACCGCGCGCGACCTGGCGCGCCACTTCGGCGGTCTGGAGCGCCTGATGCAGGCCGACGAAAGCGCGTTGCAGGCGGCGCCCGACGTCGGCCCGATCGTGGCGCGCTCGATCCGCCAGTTCTTCGGCGAACCACACAACCTCGAGGTGATCCGCAAGCTGCGCGAGGCCGGCCTCGCCTGGGAGGAGTCGGGGCCGGCACCCGCCAGGCCCGCGGGTACGGCGAGGGTATTCGTGCTCACCGGCACCCTGGAGCACTTGTCGCGCGACCAGGCGAAGGCACTGATCGAGCGCCACGGCCACAAGGTGGCGGGCTCGGTTTCAAAGCAGACCGACTACGTCGTGGCCGGCGCGCAGGCCGGAAGCAAGCTCGCCAGGGCCCGCGCGCTTGGCATCGCGGTGCTGGACGAGCAAGGGCTGATAGAGTTGCTGGAAGGACACACGCACCCATGACGCCACGCATCACCAAGGCCGTGTTCCCGGTCGCAGGACTGGGAAGCCGCTTCCTGCCCGCCACCAAGGCGAGCCCGAAGGAAATGCTGCCCGTGGTTGACAAGCCGCTGATCCAGTACGCGGTCGAGGAGGCTGCGGCTGCCGGGATCACCGACATGATCTTCGTCACCGGGCGCAACAAGCGCGCCATCGAGGATCACTTCGACAGCGTGCCAGAGCTCGAGGCGGCGCTGCAGGCCAAGGGCCGGGCGGACCTGCTGGAACTGATCCACGGCGTGCTGCCGGCGGGGTGCCGTTGCATCTACATCCGGCAGGCGGAGCCCCTGGGACTGGGCCATGCGGTGCTGTGCGCGCAGCCGGTGGTGGGCATGGAGCCGTTCGCCGTGCTGCTGGCCGACGACCTGATGGACGGCATGCCTTCGGCGACCGCGCAGATCGCCGCGGGCTTCGAGCGCGAAGCTTGCTCGATCCTGGCGGTGGAGGACGTGCCGCGGGAGCAGACCGGCAGCTATGGCATCGTCGGCCCCTCGGGCGCGGCGGTGACAGCAGGCGCAATGTTACCGATCGGTTACATCGTGGAGAAGCCGGCCCCGGAGCAGGCCCCGAGCACCCTGGGCGTGATCGGTCGCTACGTGCTCACGCCCGCCATTTTCCCGCTGCTGGCGGCGGCGCGGCCCGGGCGCGGCGGCGAAATCCAGCTCACCGACGCGATCGCCGCGCTGCTGGGCAAGGAGCGCGTGCTGGCGATGAAGGTGCAAGGCCGTCGCTACGACTGCGGCAACAAGCTGGGCTACCTGAAGGCCACGGTGGAGCTGGGGCTCAAGCACGCGCAGGTCGGTGCGGGGTTGGCGGATTACCTGCGGCGCAAGGGCGCATGAGCGCAGGCATGAAACCCGACGCCGCGGCGGCCTGGGCCTTCCTCGGGGACTCGGATCCTGTGTGCGGCGCGGCCGAGATCGAGCAGGCGATGGGCACACTGGCGCAGCAGATCACGGCCCGCCTCGCGGGCGCCTATCCGCTGGTACTCGCGGTCATGGGCGGCGCGGTGGTGTTCGCCGGCCAGTTGCTGCCGCGGTTGCGGTTTCCGCTCGACTTCGACTACATCCACGCCACGCGCTACGGCGCGGTGACGCACGGCGGCGGCATCGACTGGAGGGTCGAGCCCCCGCAATCGGTTCGGGGCAGGGCGGTCCTCGTCCTGGACGACATTCTCGACGGCGGAGAGACCATGCGCGCGATCCGCGAACGCCTGCTGGCGCTGGGCGCGGAGAGCTTCCAGTGCGCGGTGCTGGCGCAGAAGACGCTCGCACGGCCCCGGCCCATCAGCGCCGATTTCGTCGGCCTTGCCATTCCGGACCGTTTCGTGTTCGGCTGCGGCATGGACGCCAAGGGCTTCTGGCGCAACCTGCCGGAGATCCGCGCCATGAAGGGAACCTGATGCTGGCCATCATCGGCGGCAGCGGGCTGTCCAAGCTCGCCAGCCTGGAGCCCACCGGGCGCAGGGTCGTGCGCACGCCCTACGGCGAGCCGTCCACGGCGCTCACCATGGGCCGGGTCCGTGGCCGTGACCTGATGTTCATCGCGCGCCACGGTTACGGCCACACCATCGCGCCGCACAAGATCAATTACCGCGCCAACATCTGGGCCTTGAAGGACCAGGGCGCTACCGAGGTGATCTCGGTGGCCTCCGTCGGCGGCATCCGGCGCGGTTTCGGACCTGGCGCGCTGGTGGTGCCCGACCAGATCATCGACTACACCTGCGGCCGCAGCTCGACCTTCTTCGAGGGGCTGGACGGGCAGGTCACTCACGTCGACTTCACCGAGCCGTACAGCCAGCCGCTGCGCGCCCGGATCCTGGCCGCGGCGCAGGCCTGCGGCGAGGTCCTCGCCGATGGCGGCGTCTACGCCGCCACGCAGGGCCCGCGGCTGGAAACGGCAGCGGAGATCAACCGGCTGGAGCGCGACGGCGCCGATCTTGTCGGCATGACCGGCATGCCGGAGGCTGCGCTCGCGCGCGAGGCCGGGCTGGCGTACGCGGCGATCAACGTGGTGGCGAACCACGCCGCGGGCCGCGGCGACAGCGAGCATGCCATTGTGCTGGAGGCCATCGAGGCGGTGCTGGAGGACGCGATGGGACGGGTGCGGCGCATCATCGAGGCGCTGGCGAGCCCTTCGTTCCGGTCATGATCCGTGAAGTGCTCCGCATGGGCGATGAGCGCCTGCTGCGACGCGCATCCGAAGTCGAGCGCTTTGGCACCCCGGAACTGGCCGCGCTGCTGCAGGACATGCGCGACACCATGGCGCAGCTGAACGGCGCCGGGCTGGCCGCGCCGCAGATCGGAGTCGGCCTGCGGGTGGTGATCTTCGGCGTCAAGGCCAATGCGCGCTACCCGGATGCCGAGGAAGTGCCCGACACGGTGCTGATCAATCCGCAGCTGCAGCCGCTGACGCAGGACCTCGAGGAGGACTGGGAGGGCTGCCTTTCGGTGCCCGGCATGCGCGGCTGGGTGCCGCGGTGGTCGCGCCTGCGCTACGCCGGATGGGACGACCAGGGCAGGCGCCTCGAGCGCAGCGTTTCCGGTTTTCATGCCCGTGTGGTGCAGCACGAATGCGACCACCTCGACGGCATCCTCTATCCGATGCGCATCCGGGAGCTGTCGAAATTCGGCTTCAACGACGCCCTGTTCCCCGACGCGCAACTGCCGCCGGAGCAGTAGGCCGGCGGTTCAGATCTGCAGCTCGGTGAGCAGTTCCTGCTCGAGCTTCAGCACCGCCTTGGGGTCGCCCAGGGCCGCACCGGATACCAGGAAGACGTCCTCGGCGCGGTCACCCAGGGTATTGACCTTCGCTGAGTAGAGGTTGAGCTTGTAGCGCGCCAGCCCGAGCGCGACCCGGTACAGCAATCCCGGCCGGTCGCTGGCGATGATGCTGAGCGAGTGGTAGGCGCCGCGCTCGTCGGGGCGGATGTCCACCGCGGGCGGTATCGGGAAGTGGCGCACGCGGCGCGATACGCGGCCGCCGCCGGGCGGCGGCAGCGGCGCCTCGGACAGCAGCTCCTGCACGAGTTCGCTTTCGATCGGCGCCATCATGTCGCGGTAGTGTGCCCCCTGGCCCTTGCCCATGACCAGGAAGGTGTCCAGCGCGTAGCCGTTGCGCGTGGTATGGATCTTGGCCTCGACGATGTTGAACCCGGCGTGCTCGAAGTAGCCGCAGATGCGCACGAACAGCGCCTCGCGGTCCGGGGTGTAGATCATGACCTGAAGGCCTTCGCCGAACGGCGCCAGCCGCGCCCGCACCACCGGCGTGCGGGTGTCGAGGCGGAAATGCAGATTGCGCGTCTGCCAGGCAATTTCTTGCGCGTCGTGGCGCAGGAAGTAGGTGGTGTCCAGGCTGGCCCAGAAGCGGTCCTTCACCGCGTCCGACAGGGCGTAGAGGCGCAGCAGCCGCGCAGCCTCCGCCTGCTTCTCGGCCAGCGCGGTGTCGAGCTCCGGCGCCTCGCCGGCGAGGATGCGGCGCGCCATGCGGAAAAGGTCCTCGAGTAGCTTGGCCTTCCAGCCGTTCCAGACCCTGGGACTGGTGCCGCGGATGTCGGCGACCGAGAGCAGGTAAAGTGCGATCAGGCGGCGCTCGCTGCCGACGGCGGCGGCAAAGGCGCGTGCCACGCCGGGGTCGTCGACGTCCTGCTTCTGCGCCACCAATGACATGGTCAGATGATGCTCGACCAGGAAGGCGACCAGTTCGGTGTCCTCCCTGGTCAGGCCATGGCGGCGGCAGAAGCGCCGCGCCTCCGCCATCCCCAGCGCGGAGTGATCGCCGCCGCGCCCCTTGGCGATGTCGTGGTACAGCGCCGCCACGTACAGCAGCCAGCGCCGCGCGAAGCCGCTCATCAGCTGACTGCAGAGGGGGAATTCATGCGCGAACTCCGCCATGGTGAAGCGTCGCAGGTTGCGCAGCACCATCAGGATGTGCTGGTCCACGGTGTAGACATGGTAGAGGTCGTGCTGCATCTGGCCGACGATGCGGCCGAATTCGGGCAAGTAACCGCCGAGCACGTCGAACTGGTTCATGCGGCGGAACTCGTGCACGATCCCGCGCGCCTGCTGCAGGATCTGCACGAACAGCAGCCGGACCACGGGATCGCGGCGCAGGCGCGCATCCAGGCGGCCGCGTGCGCGCCAAAGCGCGCGCAGAGTGCCGGCGCTCATGCCACGCAGGTCGCCGTGCTGCTGCATGAGCAGGAAGCTCTCCAGGATCGCGCGCGGCTCACGCTCGAACAGGTCCTCGCGGCGCGCCTCCAGCAGCGTGCCGCGCGCCTGGAAACGCTCGTTGAGCAGGCGCGGCGCGCTGACCGGTTCCGGCGCGAAGCGCACCTGCAGGTTCTGCAGCAGGATGGTGTTGAGCTGGGTCACGGCCTTGGCATGCCGGTAGTAGGCCTGCATCAGTTGCTCGCTGGCGCGCCGCGCCGGCTTCGCGGCATAGCCGCACTGGTTAGCGAGCGCGTCCTGGTAGTCGAACACGATGCGGTCCTCGCGTCGCCCGGCAAGGTAATGCAGGCGGATGCGCAGGTCCCGGATCGCAGCCTCGTGGCGCGCCAGGCGCAGCGCCTCGCCTTTCTGCAGCAGGCCCTCGCTGGCGAGGTCGCGCCAGTGGCGGCCGATGCCGCATGCCTGTGCGATCCAGCGGATCACCTGCAGGTCGCGCAGGCCGCCCGGGGCCTCCTTCAGGTTCGGTTCGAGCGCGAACGGGGTGTCGCGGTGCTTGGCGTGGCGCTGCTCCTGCTCCAGCCTCTTCGCCTTCAGGAACGCCACCGGATCGATGAGGCGCGCAATCGCTTTCGCCAGCCGGCGGAACAGCGGTGCGCTGCCGGCGAGCAGGCGCGCCTCCAGCAGCGAGGTTTCGATGGTGATGTCGCCCTGCGCGGTCTCGAGGCAGTCTTCGACGGTGCGCACGCTGTGGCCGATCTCCAGCCCTACGTCCCAGAACATGCCGACCAGGCGCTCCAGGCGACCGCGCTCCTCCTCTGTCGGCTCGGAACCGAGCAGGATGAGAACATCGACGTCCGAGCAGGGAAACAGCTCGCCGCGGCCGTAGCCGCCGGTTGCAACCAGCGCCATGGCAGGCGAGGGGCAGTGCGCCTGCCAAAGGGATTGCAGCGTCCGGTCGATGTGCCGCGCATGCTCGCGCAGCAGCCAGGCAGGCTTACGGCCGCCGAGGTAAGCCTCGCGCAGCGCTGCGCGCGCATCCCGCAACCGGTCGCGCGGCGCCTCGAGCGGGACCGGGTGGCTCATCTCCGGCTCAGGCGTCGGCTGGCGCGGGCGGCGGCGTGCCCGCCGAGACCGTGAGCACCTCGAAGCCGGTTTCGGTGACCAGAACAGTGTGCTCCCATTGCGCCGACAGGCTGTGATCCTTGGTGACGATGGTCCAGCCATCGGCCAGTTCCCGGATCGCCGCCTTGCCGGCGTTGATCATGGGCTCGATGGTGAAGGTCATGCCCGGTTCCAGGCGCATGCCGGTGCCGGCCCGGCCGTAATGCAGCACCTGCGGCTCCTCGTGGAACCTGCGCCCGATGCCGTGGCCGCAGAATTCCCGCACCACCGAGAAGCCCGCGGCCTCGGCACTGGACTGTATCGCCTCGCCGATGTCCCCCAGCTGCGCGCCAGGACGCACCTTGCGGATGCCGCGCCACATGCAAGCGTAGGTCACCTCGACCAGGCGGCGCGCCTGGATGCCCGGCTCACCGACGTAGAACATGCGGCTGGAGTCGCCATGGAAACCGTCCTTGATCACCGTGACGTCGATGTTCAGCACGTCCCCGGACTTGAGCACACGCTCGCCGGGCACGCCATGGCAGACCTGGTGGTTCACGGAGGTACAGATCGACTTGGGGTAGGGCTTGTAGCCCGGCGGCGCGTAGTTGAGCGGCGCCGGGATGGTTCCCTGCACCCGGACCATGTAGGCATGGCACAGGTCGTTCAGTTGCCCGGTGCTGGCGCCGGGCCGGACGTGGGGCGTGATGTAGTCCAGAACTGCGGACGCAAGGCGCCCGGCAACGCGCATCTTCTCGACTTCCTCGGCGTTCTTGATGACGGCTGGCATGGGGTGCAAAGGGCTCTGATTATGCTAGAATTTCGCCCTATCTGCGGATTGGTTCGTGGAGAACTTTCCCGCCTGGCAGCTTAGGGTGCCCCGCGCAGGACCGCCGTGAAGGCCACCGATGCGGGGTCGCTGTTTGCCGGAGCGGCAGTGATCAACCCTAAAACGGAGCTTTGCACCATGTCTGTGACGATGCGTCAGATGCTGGAGGCCGGCGTGCATTTCGGCCACCAGACCCGGTACTGGAACCCGAAGATGGCGCCTTACATCTTCGGCCACCGCAACAAGATCCACATCATCAACCTGGAAAAGACGCTCGCGCTCTTTCAGGAAGCGACCAAGTACGTCCGCCAGCTCACCGCCAACAAGGGCACGGTGCTGTTCGTGGGTACCAAGCGCCAGGCGCGCGAGATCGTGCGCGAGGAAGCGCAGCGCTGCGGCAGCCCGTACGTCGACTACCGCTGGCTGGGCGGTATGCTTACCAACTTTAAGACCGTGAAGCAGTCCATCAAGCGTTTGAAGGAGATGGAAGGCATGGTCGCCGACGGCACGCTGGAGCGGATGTCGAAGAAGGAAGCCCTCGGCGTACAGCGCGAGCTGGAGAAGCTGCAGCGCTCGCTGGGCGGGATCAAGGATCTGAACGGCCCGCCCGACGCGCTGTTCATCATCGACGTCGGCTACCAGAAGGGCGCCGTCCAGGAAGCTACCAAGCTGGGCGTGCCGGTGGTCGCGGTGGTGGACACCAACCACTCCCCGGCCGGCATTTCCTACGTCATCCCCGGCAACGACGATTCCAGCCGCGCCATCCGCCTTTACGCGCGTGGCGTCGCCGACGCGGTGCTCGAAGGGCGGTCGCAGTCGGTCGAGGAAGTAGTCGCCGCCTCGCGCGACGAGTTCATCGAAGTCGATGAGGCCGGCGAGGGCTGAGCGGGCCAGGGCCGCATACGATGCAAAAGGGGCCTACGGGGCCTCTTTTTTCAAATCAGAAGCGCAAAAGGATGACGGGGCATGGCTGAGATCAGTGCAAGCTTGGTCCGGGAGCTGAGGGAACTCACCGGCCTGGGCATGATGGAATGCAAGAAGGCGCTTGCCGAGGCCGGCAGCGATCTCAAGACAG
>Ga0194119_10009428_pt1 | contig 13125 bp, 11 predicted proteins | sample TA2MahC100mmetaG_FD_148620 | JGI IMG/M metagenome (GOLD analysis project Ga0194119, IMG submission 148620) | Freshwater microbial communities from Lake Tanganyika, Tanzania - TA2015018 Mahale Deep Cast 100m | ecosystem: Environmental > Aquatic > Freshwater > Lake | place: Tanzania: Lake... | reverse complement strand
CGGTCCCAAGGCTCTCTGGGAGGGCCTGATGAAACTCATGGCTTATGTCGAGGCGTTGCAAACGGTTCATGCGGTCTACGGCACCGGGACGACTTGTGGGTAATGGGGTGGGTTATGGCGGGTTTCGTTTCCTGCTGATCATCTTCACCGTGCACAGTGAACGGCATCCCATGGAGACGTTGGGCTTCAAACTGCACGCGCAGATGGACAATCGCGAAAGTATAAAATCACCTACATCACTTCCTCGCTACCTCCGACGTCTTCCGCAATGAAGTGACTGGCTATTGTTTAATGATGCTTGAAGACAATGAGTTCACTCAAATTCTCCGTTTGCCGCTTGGCGAAACCCTTGCCTTTATGGGTGGCTTCGCGAGAAATCTCCATGATTTCTTTGCGGTGTTTGTGAGCATAGATACCGATTATTAAACCGACACCGAAGACCAGCCATGGATATTTTGACAAGATGTTCATGTTTTTATCCCTCGATATGGCCTATTGAATAGGTTTATTGGTTAATAATTCTAGTTCTCATCTATTGGAAACTTAATCTCAGGAGATAGCTGGGATAGGTGGATGCCTTCGATCTTGAAAATCAATGGTCGCGTTCTAGTGTAGGACATTGAGTTGGAACAACATCGTATTCCACGGGCTTGACTGCACCATTGAATCAACAGTTGTTACACAATGCGATAGGGTGTTACGGTCTCTCGAATGTGCCGCTATAAGCATTAAAAACGCCCGCTTTGATTACGAAAGCAGGCTTTAAGTCTTCGGCTGGCTACCGATAATCAGGTTGTGGTGCCGGAGGTCGGAATCGAACCGACACTTAGTTTCCTAAACCAGATTTTGAGTCTGGCGCGTCTACCAGTTTCGCCACTCCGGCTACATGCTCTTATGATACCTTGTCTGGCCGCTGATTGCCATCGCCTCGCCAGGATGGCTTGATCATTATCCCCGCAGCGGCTGCAATCGGTTGGGCGAGTTGATACCATGCCGCCATGCGAAAGAGTGACTTTTTCTATGAATTGCCCGAGGAGCTGATTGCCCAGACCCCTCCCCAACGGCGTGGCGATTCCCGGCTGTTATGTTTGGGGGCCGATGGCCGGATGGTAGACCGCCATTTTAGCGATCTGCCCAAGCTATTGATGCCGGGTGATTTGCTGGTGCTGAATGACACCCGGGTCATGCCGGCGCGGCTGTTTGGCCGCAAGCAGACGGGTGGGCGTATCGAGGTGTTGATCGAACGGGTTCTGGAGCCGGGCTTGGCCTTGGCGCATCTACGCGCCAGCAAGTCTCCCAAGCCCGGGGCCAGGCTGCTTTTGGATGGCGGCTTCGAATGCCGGGTGATCGAGCGTCGGGACGATTTCTTCGTGCTGGAATTTCTGGATGGGGTCAGCGTGGAGGAGGTGTTGGCAGAGGTGGGGCATTTGCCGTTGCCGCCCTACATAGAGCGCCTGGATGGTGAGGAGGACCGTGAGCGGTATCAGACGGTTTTCGCCCGCTCAACGGGGGCCGTGGCCGCTCCCACGGCAGGTTTGCACTTCGATGCGGAATTGTTGGAGCGGCTGGTGGATAACGGCATTGAGCATGCCTTTGTCACCCTGCACGTGGGTAGCGGGACCTTCCTGCCGGTGAGGGTGGACAATCTGGATGAGCATCGCATGCATGCGGAGGTTTGCGCCGTACCCGAGATGACCGTTCGCCGCATCGAAGCGACGCACGCGCGGGGGGGCCGGGTCATCGCCGTCGGCACGACCGTGGTGCGCAGTCTGGAAACGGCGGCGCGGTCGGGTCAATTGCAGCCCTACCAGGGCGAGACCCGGTTGTTCATCAAGCCGGGGTTTGTTTTTCATTGCGTGGATGCTTTGCTGACCAATTTTCACTTGCCGGAATCGACCTTGTTGACCCTGGTCTGTGCGTTTGCCGGGTATCGTGAAGTGTTGGCGGCCTATCATCACGCCGTTGAGCAACGCTATCGATTTTTCAGTTACGGAGATGCCATGTGGCTTGAACGCCGCGACGGAGTGGGCCGTCCATGAGTACTGGGGAAATCTTTGAGCTTCATCCGCGACTGCGGCAGGACACTTTCAGCCTGGGTCAATTTGAGTTGTGCCGGGTACTGCTGATGAATGAAAGCCGTTATCCCTGGTTGATCCTGGTACCGGAACGGGTTGCCGTGACGGAAATTTTCGAGTTGAGCGCTGAGGATCAACGTCGGCTGATCCAGGAGTCTTCCCTCGTTGCCCGGCATCTCCGGCGGGTCTTCAACGCCGATAAGTTGAATGTGGCGGCGATTGGCAATCTGGTCCCCCAGTTGCATCTCCATCACATAGCACGGTTTCGGGATGATCCAGCCTGGCCGGCGCCCGTCTGGGGTCGCTTCGAACCCGATTCCTACACGACGTCATCCCTGGCGTGTCGATTGGAGCAGCTTAATCTCGGTGACTTGCCGGGTTTCATTCCGGAAAAATCCGCCTGATGGATTGCCGCACCGGTTGTGGCGCCTGCTGCATCGCACCTTCGATCCATTCCCCCCTGCCCGGTATGCCCCATGGGAAACCGGCCGGTGTGGCCTGCCTCCATCTGACTCAGGATCTCCGCTGCGCCCTGTTTGGTCGATCCGAGCGGCCGGGATTCTGCTCCAGTCTGGGACCCGAGCCCGAGATGTGTGGCGAAAACCGGACAGAAGCACTGGCCCGGATAACCCGCCTTGAGGAGATTACCCGGCCAGCATCTTGAGCTAGACCCCCAACAGCAGACGGGTAGGATCTTCGAGCAGTTCCTTGACGGTGAACAGGAAGGATACCGCCTCGCGGCCATCGATGATGCGATGATCGTAGGATAGGGCCAGATAGATGATGGGACGTATGACGATCTGCCCATCTTCCACCACTGGGCGTTCCTTGATGGCATGCATGCCGAGGATGGCGCTTTGTGGAGGATTCAGGATGGGGGTGGATAGCATCGAGCCGAAGATCCCGCCGTTGGTGATGGTAAAAGTGCCTCCGGCTAATTCCTCGAAGCTCAGTTTGCCGTCACGACCCCGGATCGAATAGTCGTTGATGGCCTTTTCGATTTCGGCGTAGCCCAGTGTGTCCGCGTCTCGGAGGACCGGCACCACCAGCCCGCGCTCGGTGGTCACGGCGATGCCGATGTCATAGTAGTCGTGGTAGACGATTTCCTGCCCCTCGACGGAAGCGTTGACGATCGGGAACCGCTTGAGCGCCTCGACCGACGCCTTGACGAAGAAGGACATCAAGCCCAATTTGACCTGATGCGTTTTCTCGAACAACCCACGATGTGCGTTGCGAAGTTCGAAAATTTTCTTGAGGTTGACTTCGTTGAATGTGGTCAGGGTCGCGGTGCTGCGCTGGGCTTCCTGCATGCGCTCGGCGATGCGGGCGCGAATGCGGGTCATGGGTACGCGGCGATCACTGGCTCGACCCGTGGGGGAAGCCGCGCTCTGGAAACTCGCGGGGGTGGCCGCCGCGGGCTGGGACTCGGTGGCTACGCTGGCGGCGCGCTGCTCCAGAAAATTGAGCACATCCTGCTTGGTGATGCGGCCGGCGACGGGGATGTCGGTGGGCTCCAATTGGTGTTCCCTGAGCAAACGGCGTACGGTGGGGCTGATGGGCTGACTGTAGGCCGCCGTTGCGGTCGCCTGAGCGGGTGGAGTGACCGGTTCCGATGGTGGCGGCTCCGGTGGTGGGGCAGTTGGGGCGGTCTGGGTAGCCGCCGGCATTCCGGCGATGCCTGTGGCGGCCTCGGTATCGATGACGGCGATCACATCGCCGCTGGCCACGACATCCCCCTTGCCGCGCCGGATTTCCTGAAGAAGACCCGTTTCCGGCACCGGGACTTCCAGAATCACCTTGTCCGTTTCCAGATCGATCAGTTTGGCGTCCTTGTTGACCCTCTCGCCAGCCTGGTGATGCCAGTCGAGTAGGGTTGCATCGCTCACGGATTCCGGTAGGTTGGGTACTAGCACTTCAATTCGCATTTGGGGTGTCCGGTCAAGAACTAAGGGGCGCCCGCATCACAGAGCGCTTCTCTGATCAGTTGCTTTTGTTGTTCGATGTGTCGGTGGAATTGGCCAACCGCTGGCGCGGGGCAGACGGGGCGCCCTGCGTAGCGCAATTTGGCGCGGCCTTCCAGGTGTCCGATGAAGCGGTGTTTGATCTGATGCCAGGCGCCCTGGTTCTCGGGTTCCTCCTGACACCAGACCAGTTCCCGCATGCCGGGATACTTGGCCAGTTCCTTGACGAATTCGGATTCGGGGAAGGGATAAAGCTGTTCAACACGAATGATCACGATATGTTCGAGCGCATCCCGTCGCCGGGCTTCGAGCAGATCATAGTAAACCTTACCCGTGCAGAGTACCACGCGGGTGATGCGATCAGGGTCGAGAGCGTCGATTTCGCCGATGATGTTGTGGTAGCCACCGACGGTCAATTCCGCAAGTTCGGATACCGCCAATTTGTGTCTGAGCAGGCTTTTGGGCGTCAACACCACCAGCGGTTTCCGCAGTGGTCTCAACATTTGCCGTCTCAGGAGGTGGAATATTTGCGCCGGGGTGGTTGGCACGCAGACCTGCATGTTCTGCTCCGCGCAGAGTTGCAGATAGCGTTCGAGTCTGGCCGAGGAGTGCTCCGGACCCTGCCCCTCATAACCGTGGGGGAGGAGCAGGGTGAGCCCGCACAGGCGGCCCCATTTGCTTTCCCCGGAGGCGATGAACTGGTCGATCACGACTTGGGCATTATTGGCGAAATCACCGAACTGGGCCTCCCAGATGACCAGCACCTCCGGCGCGGAGGTCGCGTAGCCATATTCAAATCCCAGCACGCCTTCCTCTGACAGCAACGAGTCGTAGATGTGTATTGGCGCTGCCGGCTGCGACAGATGTTGCAGGGGCGCATAGGAAACCCCCGTGCCTTGATCGTGGAGGATGGCATGACGGTGAAAGAAGGTGCCGCGTCCCACATCCTGGCCGCTGAGCCGGATGGGATAGCCATGTTTGAGCAAGGAGGCGTAGGCCAGGGTTTCGGCAAAACCCCAGTCCATTGGCGTTTGCCCGGCGGCCATGGCCTGTCGGCTTTGATAAATGGCCGCGGCCCGGGGGTGCAAGGAGAAGTCTGGGGGCAGTCGCAGCATTTCATCGGACAGGGACCGGATCGTCGCAAGATCCAGGCTGGAATCATGGGGGGCTTCCCAGTCCTTGTGCAGATAGGGTGTCCAGTTGGGCTTGGGATAGCTTGCGGTCTCCTCGATCAGGGGGCGCGATACGATGTCGTCGCGGCCCAGGGCAGCCTGATAGTCGGTTTCCATACGTCGGGCTTCCTCCGCGTCGATCAAGCCCTGGTCGATCAGTTTGTCGGCGTAGAGTTTGCGCACCGAGGGTTGTTGGCGGATGAACTGATACATGGCCGGCTGCGTCACCGCGGGTTCGTCAGCCTCGTTATGGCCGTGGCGCCGGTAGCAGAGCAGGTCGATGACCACGTCCCGCTTGAATTTCATGCGGTAATCAACGGCGAGCCGGGTCACGAACAGAACCGCTTCCGGGTCGTCGCCGTTGACATGCAGCACGGGCGCCTGGACCATGTTGGCGACATCGGTGCAATACAGCGTCGAGCGTGCATCGAAGGGATTGCTGGTCGTGAAGCCGATCTGGTTGTTGACGACGATATGCACGGTGCCACCCGTTGTATAAGCCCGGGTTTCCGCCATGTTGAGGGTTTCCATGACCACGCCTTGCCCGGCGAAAGCGGCATCGCCATGGATGAGGATCGCCATGACTTCATCCTCGCCATTACCGGAACGTCGATCTTGCCGTGCCCTGACCGAGCCTTCGACCACGGGAGCGATGATTTCGAGGTGCGAGGGATTGAAAGCCAGCGCGGTGTGCACCGGCCCATGGCGCGTCATGATGTTGGAGGAGAAGCCCATGTGGTACTTGACATCGCCGGCGCTGGCCAGCGGCGATCCGGAATAGGTACCCTCGAATTCCTGGAACAGCGTGCTGGGTTTTTTACCTAGAACATTGATGAGAACATTCAGGCGTCCTCGATGCGCCATGCCGATGACCAACTCCCGGGTTCCTTGTTCACTGGAGCGCTCGATGACTTCATCCAGCAAGGGGATCAGGCTTTCGGCGCCCTCCAGTGAAAAGCGCTTCTGGCCTACATACTTGCGGTGCAGATAGCGCTCGATACCCTCGGCGGCGGTCAGCGCCCGGAGCAATGTCTTCTGGCTATCGGGTTCCGGGAGAGCCCGTCCGCGCGTGTTTTCGAGCCGGCTTTGCAGCCATTGCTTGATATCGCTGTCCACGATGTGCATGTATTCCGCGCCGATACTGCCGCAGTAAGTCTGCCGCAGCAGGGACAGGATTTCCCGCAGCGGCAGACGCCGGGAATGATGCAGAATATCGACATAGAAGTGACTGTCCAGGTCTTTTGTGGTCAGTCCGTAATAAGCCGGATCCAGATCCCTCAGGACCGGTGGCTGCACCAGTTTCAGGGGGTTGTTGTCAGCCACCTGGTGGCCGCGGGTGCGGTAGTGGTAGATGAGTCGATCCACGGCGGCCTGTTTTCGCAGGGTGATTTCGATCTCCTCGATCTCTTCCATAGGGGCGATTCTGGGAGCGCGTTGTCCCAATCGTATATCCTGTGAATCGCTTTGGAAGGACCTGAATTTTTCGCGCCAACTCGAATCAACAGAGTTTGGATCGCGTTGAAAACGGGCGTAGAGGTCTTCCAGAAAGCCCAGATTGTCCTCGGCAATGGCCGCGGAGCCTTCAAACAATTTCTGGAGTTGTTTCATGATCGGTCATTCCTGTTTGCTATTGTAAGGTGCCGCCGAATGCGAAAAACAGCACGCAATGGGCGCATGATGCACTGGTCCGTCGCTGTCGGTATCGCTTGGAACTGAAAACACCGGATAGTTCCTTCAGACTCAGCCCTGGTCTGTCCTGGGCGGGGTCCTGTTGGCTGCGGGCAATCCCTGAGTCTGGTTCGTTGCGCGTACCGGCTGGTGAAGACGCCGGTGGCGGGGAGGTGGCGCTGGCGCTAAAAACCGAGTGGAACACTTGGACTTTAACTTGGGCCATGTGAGAATTTTTTCCTATCAAACCCATCTGAGCTGCATGGACCGTCAAAGCCCCCCTGAGCCCTCCCTGCAAGACCGTTTTGGTCGTGTCATTGACTATGTCCGGATTTCCGTCACGGATCGCTGTGATTTTCGTTGCCTCTATTGCATGAGCGAAAAGATGGAATTCCTGCCACGTCCCAAGATTCTCACATTGGAGGAAATTCAACTGCTTTGTCAGGCCTTCGTGGCTTTGGGCGTCGACAAGATACGCATCACCGGCGGCGAGCCGCTGGTCCGCAAAGGCGTTGTGGGATTGATGGGGGAGATCGGGCAATTGCCGGGTTTGCGCGAGTTGGTCATCACCACGAATGGCTCTCATCTTGAGCAGTATGCCAGCGAATTGAAGACCGCTGGCGTCAAACGGATCAACATCAGTCTGGATAGCCTCAAGGCGGACCGGTTTCGGGAAATGACCCGGATCGGTGATTTGCGGCAGGTGCTCGCGGGCATCGATGCGGCTTTGCTTCAGGGGTTTGAGAAACTGAAACTGAATGCCGTGGTGCTTCGGCATCGGAACCATGATGAAGTCTGTGATCTGGTGGGATTCGCCGTCGACAAAGGCATCGATATCAGTTTTATCGAAGAAATGCCGTTGGGCATCGTCGATGGTCATGATCGGGCCGAGGAATACTATTCCAGCCATCAGATCCGGCAGGATCTCGAACGTGTTTATTCCCTGCTTCCGACCACGGAAAGTACGAGGGGACCCTCCCGATATTATCGGGTTGCGGGAACGCAAACCCGTGTCGGTTTCATTTCGCCGCACAGTCATAATTTTTGCAGTTCGTGTAACCGGGTGAGGGTTACGGCTGAAGGGCGATTATTGCTCTGTCTGGGCAATGAACACTCCATCGATCTGAAAGCCGTTCTGAGGTCAGCCGGGGCCGATCTGGAGACGGTTAAAGGGGCGATTGTTGAGTCCATGAATATCAAGCCTGAGCGGCATTTTTTCGCGCTGGATGCACAGCCCGTCATATTCCGGCACATGAATGTCACCGGCGGTTGAATGAGAGGATCACGTCTCGCGCAGCCTCGGCATCAAATCCACCAGGTTGCAGGGCCGGGTTCGATGGTCCAGTTGCGCCTGAATGATGGTAGTCCAGGCCAGACGGCAGGCATTCGTCGACCCTGGCAAACAGAACAGGTAAGTCCCATTCGCGACACCCGCCAAAGCCCGGGATTGGAGCGTTGAGGTTCCAATGTCCCGATAGGAAAGGCTGCGAAACAACTCGCCAAAACCTTCCAGCTCCTTGTCGAGCAGTACCTTGATGGCCTCGGGCGTACCGTCCCGGCCGGTAACACCGGTCCCCCCGGTGGTGAGGATCGCCTGGATGTCGGAATCGGCAATCCACCCGGACACGGCGGCGCGTATTCGATAGACGTTGTCTGGAACGATTTGACGGCTGACAACGCGGTGGCCGGCTTCCAGGATCTGATCCGCCAGGCATTGGCCCGAGGTATCGTTGTCCTCGGTGCGTGTGTCGGACACTGTCAATACCGCCATGTTCAGCGGAACAAAGGATCGTGTGCTAGTCATGAAATCCTGTTTGAAGGGGCGACAGGCTGGATATGAACCGGGTCGGGGAACTGCGTGGGTTATAATCGGAGCATAGGGGATGATTGCCAAAGAGAGTCAGCGTGTATGCGAGTCCCACTTTCGAAACCCCAGGGGTTGGTCGGGTGTTCACCCGGGCTGGCCATTGCGCCCGCAATACGGCCGACGTGCTATTTCTTTCCCGAAGTCGATGAAATCCCATATCAAGATGGCGTCTACGTGCGTATTTTCCCAATTATGCACCCGTACCCAGGTTGATCGGGCGGGTATCCATACTGGGTCATCATGTTCATCGGGCATTATCCTCCAGTCCAGTGGTGCTCGCCTACATCATTCACGGTTTTTTTTATGACTTCAGCAATCATCTCCCTGACTCAGGAAAATGATGACGTCTGTTTTTTATGGGCGGCTATCGTTCCCGAAGGCTACGGTACATTCCAGGCCTCCATGGTGAGGGTTGGGTGACTTCATGCAACACGGCATTTCCTGGCGCCTACCGTTGTTCTTCAGCAGCCAGGCAGGGTAAACATTCGAGATGATTCTCATAAGAAGCATAAACGGCGTCGATGAACCCCTACAGTGGAGTTTGATTCTGGGGTGCATAGGCGTGGTTTTTGGCGATATTGCCACCAGCCCCCTGTATGCCCTACGGGTCGCCTTTAGTGGCGGCAATGCGCTATCACCCACTCCGGATCATGTGATGGGCATTCTTTCACTGGTGTTCTGGTCACTGATCCTGATTGTCGGTTGCAAGTATGCCCTGCTGATCATGCGGGCCGACAACAAGGGGGAAGGGGGCATTATGGCGCTGATGACCCTGGTATTACGTTCCGCGGGAGAAAGGCGAGAGCGGCGTAACATCATTCTCGCGGTGGGGCTGGCCGGGGCTGCGCTATTTTTTGGCGACGCGGTCATTGCCCCTGCCATCTCCGTGATGAGCGCGGTCGAAGGCTTGAAAGTGGCGGCTCCCGCACTGATGCCTTTAATCGTACCCATCACGCTGATCATACTGGTGGGTTTGTTTTTGCTACAACATCTGGGTACGGCGTTTCTCAGCCGGCTGTTTAGTCCGATCATCGTGTTGTGGCTGACGGTTATCGGTTTGTTAGGCGCCTTCAGCATTGCGGAAACACCCGGCATCATCCACTCCCTGCATCCGGTTCATGCGCTAAGCTTTCTTGCCACAGCCAAGGCCCACTCGCTGGTCGTATTGGGCGCGGTGGTGCTGGTGGTGACGGGCGCCGAAACCCTTTATGCGGATATGGGGCACTTTGGTGTGCATTCCATCCGGTTTGCCTGGTTTTTTTGGGTGTTTCCCCCTCTGACCTTGAATTATTTAGGTCAGGGCGCGCTTTTATTAAGAAATCCTGCCGCGGCAAGCAATCCGTTCTATTTGCTGGGCCCCGATTGGACGGTGACCCCATTGCTGGCGCTGGCGACCTTATCTTCGATCATTGCGTCACAGGCCGTCATATCCGGGGCCTTCTCGCTTACGGCGCAGGCTGTGAGATTACGATACCTGCCGCGCTTGAGTGTGCGCCATACATCGGCGGGGCGTTATGGCCAACTTTATGTACCCGCCGTCAACTGGATGCTGGCCTTGTGCGTAGCGTCCCTGGTGATCGCCTTTGGTTCATCGGCGCGATTGGCTTCGGCCTATGGACTCGCGGTGACCGGAACGATGGCGGTTACCACCTTGCTGGCCTTTGGTTTGCTGGGGCGCATCCTGCCCGTGAATCGATGGCTTACCGCAGCCCTGTTTATCTTTTTTTTGTTGCTGGATATGGGTTTCCTGCTGGCGAATTCCACGAAGATTCTTCAGGGGGGGTGGGTTTCGCTCGCGATCGCGGGTCTGGTCTTTGTGATTTTGTCTTCCTGGATTCGGGGGCGTGAATTGCTGGTCAACCGACTCAACGAAAAGGCTGTACCCATCGAAGAATTGGTGGCCCGTCTGACGCATGAAGCCCTGCCCCGGGTGCCTGGAACGGCGATCTACCTGACCGCAAGCCGTTTTGGCGCACCACCGTCGCTATCCAGCAACATGCGCATCAATAAGGTGTTGCATGAGCAGGTCATCGTCCTGACGGTCATTACCCGGGATGAGCCTTGGGTGCCCCTGACCGATAGGGTGAAAATCCGGCATTTCGGTGGGCAGATCTATCGAGTACGCATTTATTACGGCTACAATCAGGAACCGAACATCCCGGATGCCCTGGCCTATTGCAAGACGCAGGGCATTCATGTCGACATGACGCAGACGACGTTTTTTCTCTCCAGGGAACACATGGTCTGCACCGCCCGCGAAGGTATGGCGACCTGGCGCGAGTGGCTGTTCATCAGAATGGCCATGAATGCCGAAAATGCCATGCTGTTCTGGCGTATTCCTCCCGAGCGGGTGGTCGAACTTGGTCTGATGGTGGAGCTTTAGACGACACAGGCTGCGTTCGCTGATCCCGTTTGCAGAATAGGGTGCACTTATTTTAATGGCGTAGTGTCACCCGTTTGCCGATACCGCCGATAATCTTCGAGCACCTGGGCATGATCGAAAGCGAGCGGCGAGGGCAGGTCATCCATCAGGACCGGCACCGCCTTTTTGGCGTCGTCGGCGGCTACCGGGTTTCCGTGGGCTTCGGCGACATAGACCGCCGTGACGGTGTGACCGCGGGAATCCCGGGAGGGATCGGAATAGAGCCCCAGTAATTTCGTCAGCCTGACCTCCAGTCCGACCTCCTCCCGGGCTTCCCGTCGTGCCGCATCTTCCATGGTTTCGCCCACATCCACGAAGCCACCTGGTAATGCCCAACCATGAGGAGGGTACAGGCGCTCGATCAGCACGATGGGCCGAGCGGGATGATCAATGAGTTCGATGATGGTATCGGCGGCAATTTGTGGGGTGACGGGTCTGGCCATGAGGGGTGCCTATGGGATGGTGCAAATAATCCTGGCAAGATACGGTCTGGCGATGGTCATGACAAGCCGTCAGGGGTCGCGGCGGCGCATACGCTTGTCAGACAGAGCCAGGGGCGAGCGGACCGGATACACGTTAGAATAGGCGACTACCCTTTATCCCGGGAACCAGGGAATCGCTCTCCCTATCCCTTTCGCGAGGCTCATGACCGGTTTACATGAATCATTTAGATCCATCTTTCAATACCTCATTTTTCGTTGCGCTCCTGATGGGCTTGTTCAGTGCCTTCCACTGCCTGGGCATGTGCGGTTCCATCATCGGTTCACTGACACTTAGCCTCAAGCGCGAAATTCGGGAAAACAAGCGTTTGCTCCTACCTTTCGTCGCCAGTTACAACACCGGACGGGTACTGAGCTATTCCATGGCTGGCATGCTGGCAGGGTTTGCCGAGAACGTGCTCACCATTCCATTCGGTGAAGGGCATGGTCATCGCATACTCCAGATTCTCTCCGCCATCGTGATGCTGGGTGCCGGGCTCCATATCGGCGGCTGGTTTCCCCGCTTTGCCTACATCGAGAAATTCGGCAATGTCGTGTGGCGCCGGATCGAACCTTATGGTCGCCGCCTTGTCCCCGTTGAAACTTTGCCCCGGGCATTCGTATTCGGTATGGTGTGGGGATGGTTGCCGTGTGGCCTCGTTTATACCGCGCTGGCGTTGGCCGCTACCACGGGTGATGTTTTCCGTAGTACGTTCACGATGTTGGCGTTTGGCTTGGGTACCATGCCCGCGGTAATGGGTGTTGGCATCATGACTTCCTGGATGGTAAAGCTATCGAACATGAAGCGATTTCGCGAACTGACAGGGATCGTCCTGATTCTCCTGGCATTGATGGCGACATTCCCCGGACTAAACCCCTTGGTCAAGCACACCATGATTCATTGAGGGGGTTGCCATGGCTATGTTCGAAAAACTGATAGGACAGTCTCCCAATTTTGAATCCCTGCTCCGCAGCGCGCGGATGGTGGCGGCGACTGATGTAACCGTGCTCATCATCGGTGAAACCGGAACCGGCAAGGAGGTTCTGGCGCATGCCTTGCAGAAGCACAGTCCTCGCAGTAACCGACCTTTGGTCACCATCAATTGCGCCGCGCTGCCTGAATCGTTGGCGGAATCGGAATTGTTCGGCCACAAGAAGGGCTCGTTCACGGGCGCTATCGGCAACCAGGTTGGGCGTTTGCAGGCAGCCAACTCCGGCACGGTGTTTCTGGACGAGGTTGACTCGCTGCCCATTCCGTTACAGGCCAAATTGTTGCGCTTCCTTGAAACAGGTGAGATTCAACCGGTGGGTGAAACAACGACACATAACGTCGATGTCAGGATCATTGCCGCAACCAATGCCAATCTGCAGGAAAAGATCAGCCGCGGGGAATTCAGGCGTGATCTCTACTATCGGCTGAATGTGGTACCCCTGGAGATACCACCGCTGCGCGAGCGGATAGGCGACGTTCAGGTTCTGCT
>Ga0194119_10009417_pt1 | contig 13138 bp, 8 predicted proteins | sample TA2MahC100mmetaG_FD_148620 | JGI IMG/M metagenome (GOLD analysis project Ga0194119, IMG submission 148620) | Freshwater microbial communities from Lake Tanganyika, Tanzania - TA2015018 Mahale Deep Cast 100m | ecosystem: Environmental > Aquatic > Freshwater > Lake | place: Tanzania: Lake... | reverse complement strand
CCCGGTCCTTGGCCCCCTGGGACTCCCCACCGGAGGATGGGTGACAGCCGTCCCCCTTCATTCAACCTCTGGAGCCGCTCCGCAGCATAACACTCCCGGACGAAACCTCCCGACTCCAGGACTGCACCGACCCGGTAGACACCGGGGAGAGCGCGATTCCTGAGCTGCACCAGGTCGAGTTCGACCACCGCCGGACGATCCCCGGTCGGGGGCAGTGAAGTCTGAATCACAATGTCAGAACCGTTGAACGAGTTCTCGTCCCCATCGAGGAAGACGGTGAGCTTGGCGTTAAAGCTCCCTCGGAGCAGATAGACCAGCCGACCGATCAGTGGTCCTGACAACGGAGCGTCGACGGCGACGCGGATCGGGGCTCCGTAGGGGAACGGTGTTGGAACTTCATCGCGAATGGGCAACCCAGCGAGGTGGAACTCGATGAGGTTGGGACGGTCTTCCGGGAGCGGATCCGGAATCGGAGTGCGGTTCGTGCCCGGAGGAATGCCGAGGGCCTCGCCCCAGACCTGGTTCAGGCCCAGACGAGGAAACCCGCTCAGCCCGTCGATCGGCTCAAAGACCTCCCGCCGGTCACCCCCCCGCCCGGAGCGAGTAGTGGTAGCCCGCACGACGCCCCTGATCCTCCACCGGCGCATACCACCTCGATCTCGCTTCGGCATTGAGAGACGCCGTGCCATCCGAGGTCACCGGAAATGCGACCTCAACCGTCCCGTGATACCAAAGATGGGCATCATCATGCGGCAACAGGTGTTGTCCCCATCCGTCCAGACCCCATCCCGTCAACGACCGCACATAGGCACCCCGGGCACTGCTGCCGATCGGGAAGAAGACCGTCTGGTAGATGCAGTCGGCGAAGAGAACGTTCTCGTAGACTCCCGACGCGGCGGTGCCATCGACCATGGGCAACGGGTCGACGAAGCCATCGTTGTTCGATGCATGCGGATCGATGAGGGTCAGGTGGTCGACCACCACCTGGTGCTCCCCGAGGCGCTTCGCGATCTCGCAGACCAAGGAGCCGCCCCGGGAGAATCCGACGAGATGCAGGGGCAGGCGGGTGATGGACCCCGGAAAGCCCGGCAGGAGATTCGGCGACAACAGCTGTTCCGCCACGATCGGCCCGATCACGGTGGTGTTCTCGGCAGGCGGACTGAAGGGGTTGAGATCGCCGGAAAAGGGATTCCAATCCAGGAGCAGGATCACGTCGCCTGAGCGGTTCTCCAGCGGGGACGGACCCGTCAGCAGGGTGGCCTGGAGGGTGCGATCGGGGTTGAACCTGAGAACATAGACGGTCGCCCCATCGGGTCCGAACTCATGCAGACGCCGAGGATGCCGGGCGGCCGCCAGCCCCATCGGAACGACCCAGTCCTCGACCTTGTGGAGAAACCCATGGGTGATGAGCGTGGCCCCACCTCCCAACACCTCGGAGGACAGCATCGACCCGAGGAAAAGCGTCTGCAGGGCCGTTCGGAGTCGGGGTGAGGAAGATCGATCCATGGATGATCTCGATCCCTGACAGATCCAGGGGCGAAACGCAAAGCGCAAGGACTCAGGAATCCATCTCTCCATTCCGCCGAGTCCGCCCGGATGTTGTCGCCCACGAACCCGGGACCGGTAGTCGAAGGTTCGACAACTAGGTCACGGAAAAAGCAGGGATTAGCCAAAAACGATACCCATCGGCCAGGAATGCTGTTTCATTCGGTGTCAGCATCGACCCGACGAGGGACCCATGGCTGCGGACCAAGAGGCACAGGAATCCACCCAATAAGCCATGTCCCCAAAAACCCACGGTTCGTCACCGCGTAAAGAACGTCTGATCGGGCTCGATCTGCTTCGATTGGCAGCCATTGTCCTGGTTCTGGGAAGGCACCTCCCCGATCCCCCGAGCGATTGGCCAGATTGGGCGAGGTCGGGAATCCTCACCTGGATCCGAGGTGGCTGGATCGGAGTCGACCTGTTTTTTGTCCTGAGCGGTTTCCTGGTTTCGGGACTTCTCTTCGCTGAGCACAAGACGACCGGAAAGTTGGGCATTGGGCGTTTCTACATGCGTCGCGCATGGAAGATCTACCCTCCGTTCTTCGCGATGATTTTTGCCACGATGGCGCTCGGGATGACCCGAGGAACGCCCATGCCAACCTCGTCGATCGTCTCCGAGATGCTCTTCCTCCAGAGCTATATCAAAGGCCTCTGGTTGCACACTTGGTCACTGGCCGTCGAAGAACATTTTTACCTGCTGATACCCCTCGTCCTGGCGGTTCTCACGAAGATGAATCGGACCTCGCCGACCCCCCTGAGGCCCTTGGTCTGGATCATTCCAGTGATTGGCCTGGCCTCACTTGGGATCCGGATGTTGACGTGGCACCTGATCCCATCCTTCGGGCTCTTCACCCACATGTTTCAAAGCCATCTGCGATTCGACTCTCTGGCGTTCGGGGTGGCCATCTCATACGCCTATCATTTCCATCATGACTGGTTCACCCATTCTCTCGAGCCGTTCCACAGAGGCTTCTTCTGGATTGGGATCCTGTTGCTGACTCCGGCATTCATCTTCCCAGTCGAAAGCACGCCTTGGATGACGACCGTGGGCTTCACCCTGTTCTACCTGGCCAGTGGCCTGTTGCTGACCGGAACCCTTCTTTCCAAGCTCCCAACCCAGGGGTTGCTGAACTTCTTGGCCACCATTGGAGCCTATTCGTACTCCATATACCTCTGGCACGCCGCGGTTCTTATTTGGGGTGTCCCTATTTGCGAGAAATTCCTGAAGATGGCCGGGCTCGGACTGACCTACGGCCTCGTCATGGCAATCTATTTCGGTGGTTCGATCGGTTTCGGGATGGTGATGGCCAAAGTGATCGAGAATCCCTCGCTCAAATTGAGGGATCTGTTGTTTCCCTCCCGGGGACCGAATGCCCTTGAGACGGGCATGACCTCAAAAAGGTCGTAACCCAATCGAAGGAGGAGGACGGGGCCGTCCAAGGACTGATCCCCACAGAAATTTTCGAGGGTCTCCTCGCCCAAGGAGTCCCATGCGGAGGACGACACCGGTAGACGGTGGGTACCTCCCGGATTTCCGGTCATCGTTGAAGGCACATATCGACCCGTTTCTGGCTCCGGACCGCGGCACTGTGGCGACTTCGACGGCAGGGATGGAGTCGAAGACCAACACAGCCCCGCTTCGGATCGATCCCATCTTCCATCCCGTGTTGCTTCTTCCTCTGGGCCTCCGCGGCGCCGCGGGAGTCTCCCTTCGTGCACCAGCAGGCCCCTCCCATGACCCGGAGCGGGTCCCCGGGACGGCACGAGGGGCGGCTCCGGTTTCGCCCCCGGCAAATCGAAGGTAGGGTGCCCCCGGATGTTCCGGACCGACTTCCGATTCCACCGTGGCGCGCTGCACTTTCCGGCAGCCCGCCTGTGGCTCGATGCACACGAACCCATCGGTCCGGAAGAGACGGTGTTCGTGTCCCACGCCCACAGTGACCACACGGAATCCCATGCCCGTGTGGTCCTCACCGAACCCACCCGGCGCCTCATGCGTTCGAGGGTTGCCGGTGAACGCATCGAACACGTCCTGGAGCCCGGCCGACGCCATCCCGGATCCGAGCTTGGGATCGGGCTCCAATCCCTCACCCTGTTCCCGGCGGGACACATCCTGGGCTCGGCCATGTCCCTGCTCGACGACGGTCACGGAACCCTGCTCTACACCGGGGACTTCAAGCTCCGGATCGGTCGGAGCGCCGAACCCTGCACCCCCCACCCGGCCGATGTCCTGGTCATGGAGACCACTTTCGGGCGCCCCGGATATATCTTTCCGCCCACCGGGCAGGTGGTGGAGGACATCCTGAGGTTCTGTCGGGACGCCCTCGCGAACGACGAGGTCCCGGTGCTCCTCGGCTATTCCCTGGGCAAATCCCAGGAGATCCTGTCGAGCCTGGAGTCGGCCGGGGTCCCGGTGATGCTGACGGATCCCGTGGCGCGGTTGACCCGGATCTACGAGTCCCTCGGCCATCAGTTTCCACCCCACGTGTCCTGGAACCCCGGCAAGGCCTCCGGCCACGTCGTCCTGGCACCCCCCTCGGGGAACACGGCCGTGCTGCGTCGACGCCTCGGAGCCTGCCGTGTGGCGATCCTGACCGGTTGGGCGCTCGACCCTGGATGTGCCCCACGGCATCAGGCCGATGCGGCGTTCCCGCTGAGCGACCACGCCGACTTCACCGACCTCGTCGAACTGGTCCGGCTCGTCGCACCGCGCCGGGTCTACACCCTGCACGGATTCGCCACCGAGTTCGCGTCACACCTCCGGGGACTCGGCCTGGATGCCCGGGCACTGGGCCACCTGGAGCAGTTGGATCTGCCCACCGTGTCGTCGCCGGTCCGTGCGGTCGCGCCCGCCGCCGCACCCAGACCGCAGGTGAACCCGATCCCACTCCACGAGGACCGGGGCGGAGCCGACAGCTTCGGTCGATTCGCCGCGACCTGCCGACTCGTCGGCGAGGAGGCCTCGAAGCTCGGGAAGGTGCACCATCTGGCCACATTCCTCTGCGAGGTCTCCGCCGCGGATCTGGGGGCGGTCGTGACCTGGTTCACAGGCCGCGCCTTCCCTGCCGCCTCGAACCGATCGACCGAGGTCGGCGGAGCCCTGCTCCGTGCCTCCATCGCGAACGTCCTCGGGATACCCACGGCCCGGTTCCGTCAGACCTATGCCCGATTCGGGGACACCGGGGACACGATCGGTGCGCTGATCGCGGAACACGCCGGACCCCGACAGCTCCCAGCACCCAGCCTCCAGGAGGTCGGAACCCTGTTCGACGCCCTGTCCAGGGCCTCCGGGCCCACGCAGCGGCAGGAGCTCCTGTCGCAGTCGCTCCACCGCTGCGACCCGACGGAGGCCCGGTTCCTGGTGAAGATCCTCACCGGCAATCTTCGGATCGGACTGAAGGACGGGCTGGTCGAGGAGGCGGTCGCACAGGCATTCGAGGTCCCCATCGACACCCTGCGTCAGGCGGTCCAGGTCCTGGGGGACCTCGGCGAAGGAGCCCGGATGGCCCGCGAGGGTCGATTGCACGAGGCGGCCCTGATCCCACTCCGGCCCGTCTCCGTGATGCTGGCCTCCCCGGAGCCCGACGCGGCATCGATCCTCGAGCGGACCACGGAATGGGCCTCCACCTCCGGCCAGATTGACGTCTGGATCGAGGACAAATACGACGGCATCCGATGTCAGCTCCACAAGCAGGGCGACCGGGTCGGGCTGTTCACCCGGGACCTGAAGGAGGTCACGGCCACGTTCCCGGAACTCGTCGGCGCCGCACGGCAGCTCCCCGGGTCGATGATCCTCGACGGCGAGGTTCTCGGAATGGAGGGCGAGCGTGTGATCCCGTTCACCGTTTTCCAGAGGAGGCTCGGCCGGTCCGAGGGCGACCTGTTCCTCCAGAACGAGGTTCCGGCACGGTTCCTCGTCTTCGACCTCCTCCATCACGACGGCATCGACTGGATCCACAGACCGCTCCGGGAACGCCGATCCACCCTGGAATCGCTCCGGCTCCCAGGGCGGTTCGCCCTCGCGAGGGTCACTCGGGCCCTGACGAAGGAGGCGGTCGACCAGGCCTTCCTGGAGGCACGTGCCCGGGGACATGAGGGGCTCCTGATCAAGGACCCGGATTCGCGATACACACCCGGTCGACGGGGGCTCTCCTGGCTCAAGCTGAAGAAGGCGTATGCCACCCTCGACTGCGTGGTGGTGCGGGCCGAGTACGGACACGGTCGACGTCACGGGGTGCTCAGCGACTACACCTTCGCGGTGCGGGACGACCTGGACGGGCGTCTCCGGGTGATCGGCAAGGCGTACAGCGGACTCACCCAGGAGGAGATCGCCGGCCTGACGACCCATTTCCTCGGGCGGGTCCTGCGACAGGAGGGACGGGCCCTGGAGGTCACTCCGGACGTCGTCCTGGAAATCGCGTTCGATTCGATCCAGCCGAGCCCACGACATGACAGCGGCCTGGCGCTTCGTTTTCCGCGGATCGTCCGGATCCGCACCGACAAGACGGCCGCGGAGATCGACACCTTGGACACGGCGCGGAAGCTGAGCGGAGGGGAAGAGAGGGGACTCACACGGTGACGCGGAGACACGGAGGGAAGACCGGGGGGAAAAGGATAGAAGTAATGCCGGTAGGGCCGTGCTCCGCCACAGCCCCATCTCGATCCGCTGCGCGTGGCGCACCCGTGAGGGGGGACGGGGTTGTCTGCAGCCTAAGAGGAACCCGGCTGGAACCACAGATCGGTCAAACCCCTCGCGGGGAAGATGGGGACGCCACGGAGAGAGGCCATGCCGGTAGGGCTGTGCTCCGCCACGGCCCCATCTCGATCCGCCGCGCGGGGTGCACCCGTGAAGGGGGACGGGATTGTCTGCAGCGTCAGAGGACCCCGGCGGGACCGACAGATCGGTCAAACCCCTCGCGGGGAAAAGATGGGGACGCCACGGAGGTCGTCCCTACCGGAGGGCGCTCCCGCGCCCAGTGATGCAGGGCACTGCATCACCCACCAGGACAGGCCCAAGGTCTGCAGGGGCGATGGGATGAGTCCGAGCGAGGCCGATCTGAACCCTCAGCTCTCAACTCTCACCTCTCAACCTCTTCAAGGCACACGCACACGCCAGAAACGCACCCGCGCGTCGGGATCCGGAGTCACCGTCACCCGCACCGGTTTGCCGGCACCCTGACCCGTCAGACGTTGCGACTCCGACCACGCCGACAGATCTGTCGTCGTCTCCAACACGATCGCCGCACCCGCCGCCGCCTCGATGTCCAACGCCAATGGACCACCGTCCGACGGCAGCGTCGGCACCACCACCTTCGGCTCGGTCGGCGGCGTGCTCGCGCTGCGGATCTGGCCCACGACGTTGTCCACGCCCCGGATGTCGAAGCCCACTCCCGTCACCTCACCCGTCACCAGCTCGATTGGCCAGGTCGCCTGCGCATGGATCCCGGCCGTCGGCAGGAAGGTCAGCACCGCCGCCACACCCGTACTGGTCGGCCAGAGCGTCGACCGCACCGCCGCGAGATTCAAACGACCCACCGACTCCGCCCACAGCGGCAGGGCGTCGGCCGGGACCAGCGCCCCGACCTGCCGGTCGCTGAGGGTCAGGACCGACGGATAGTTCACCGTGAAGCTGAGTCCCGCGATCGCCGCACTCGCGCGCGTGAGCTTCACCACCACGCGATACGGCTTGGCCACCTGCGCCACGGGTCCGTCGGGGAACTCGAGGATGGCGACATCATTGGTGTTGGAACCCGCAGGCCGCAGGCGGCGGGCATTCAGTTGAGTGTTGAGGGTTGAGAGTTGAGAGACAGAATCCGAAGCACCTCCGGTTCCTCCGACACCCTCCGGGTTGTCTGACCCGCCCGCAGGCCGCAGGCCTTCCCTCCCTGAGGCCACAGGCCTCAGATCGGTGGGTGCAGCAGTGCTCTGCGGCACTGGGCGCGACAGCGCCCACCCCACCCCAGGCCCAACCCCCTCCTGACCGATGTATGGACCGGGCGCACCCCCAGCACCTGCTGCGCCCTCCCCTCTCAACGCTCCCCTCTCAACACTCCACTCGCTCCCGCGCGGCGCCGCCTTCGGCTGCAGATCCAACCCCACCACGATCCGCAACGCCCGGATCACATCCCCATTGTCGATCGTCCCGCTGTCGTTCAGATCGTTCAGCGGCACATCCCACGGCCGCGCCTCCTCCAACCCCACCTGCAGTCGGCTGATCACCACCGCGTCCCCCACGTCGATCCGCTGGTTCGCGTTGTTGTCGCCGCGGATCTTGCGTGGAAGGATCCGGCCGCCGCCCGACACCGCCGCGTTGCCGTCCTTCAAGGCTGCCCCCGACGGCGTCCCCAGGCTCACGATCGTCGGGGTCAGCACCGCCTGCGTCACCCCCGGCACGCTCCGCGCCCGGAAACTCACGGTGGCCACCGGGTTCGTCCCCGACGGCAACGCCAGACCCGCCAGCGAGAACGCCAACCCCATCTCGCCGGGAGTCGACAGGTTCACGTTGTTCACGCTCTGCCCAACCAACGCGCCCCACTCGAACTGCGGATCCGCCAGCAGGACCGGATCGTACCGCAGCTGGAAGGTCATGCCGCCCACGTCCCCCGGCGCCACGAGGCGGACCGGGTAGACCAGTCGTTGTCCCTCCTGCACCTCCGTCGCCGTCCCCACCTCGAGGAGCCGCACCGGAGTCCAGGTGACCTCCCGGACCACCCGCGACTCGTTGCCCGTCGTGTCCCGCGCCGTCACCTCGAGACGGTTCAGACCCACCTTCAGTTCCAGCGCGGCCGACTCAAACCCTCCCTCCCGCACGATCAGCTCGGGCTGCGGACTCCCGTTCCAGGTCCAGCCCACCGAACCCACCCCCACGTTGTCCGACACCGTTCCCTTCAGCCGGAACCGACCCTCGGTCACCGTTCCCGCCCCGGGTTCCAACACGCCCAGCACCGGCGGTTCGCCGTCGACAAACGCCGCCACGATCGCCTCGGTGCGCCCCACCACGACCGCGACCTCGGCGTTGGTTCCCGTCGCCCCGCCGCTCCATCGGGCGAACCTCCAGCCCGCCGCCGCCTGGGCGCGCAAGGTCACCACCGTGCCCGGCAGATACGACGGCGCATCCGGACTCCGCCCAATCGTCCCCTGCCCCAGCACCCGGGTCGTCAGGGTCCCCAACCGCGCAAACTCCGCCACCACCCGCTTGGGGGCATCGATCGTCAACCCGGCCTCCTGGGCCGTCGTCACCAGATCCCCGCTCCACTGCACAAACCCCCAGCCCTCCGCCGGCTTGGCGGTCAATGAGATCACCGTCCCCTCGGCATAACGCGCCTCCGGCGGACTCAACAGGACCTGGCCCTCGCCCCGGACCTCCGTGGCCACCGGATGGAGCGTCAGGAAGCGCGCCCCGACCACGGTGGGACCCGTGATTGTCACCCGGACGCGTCGGGCCGCGCCCATGACCGCCCCGGTCCACCCGCCCAGCACCGCATCGCCCTTCGGCTCGGCCACGAGTTCGACCTCGCTGCCAATCTCATAGGCCCCCTGGTCCGGTATGCGGCGCACGACGCCGGGACCGTCGACCGTCACCGTGAGCGGATGACTCACCACCCCGGCACGACGGAACTCCGCCCGCACCGTCCGGCTGGCGTCCAACCGCAGCGTCACCTGCGCGGCGGTACCGGTGACATCGCCGGTCCAGCCCGAGAATTCATAGCCCGTCTCCGGGATCGCGGTGAGGGTCACCTCGGTACCCTTCGCGTACAGCCCCTCGGCGTTGGGTTGCTGGACCCGTCCGCCCAGCGTGCTCTGGACCGTCAGCACCACGCGATCGGGAGCGAGGGCCTGGAACAGGGCCGTCACCCGGGGTTGGGCGTTGGTGACCGTCAGGAGCCATTCCCCCTTGGGTTGTCCCGCCCCGGTCCCGCCCCACAGCACCAGCGACTGACCCGGGTTGGGGATCGGCAGCACCTTCACCACGGTCCCATGGGGATAGACCGGCAGGTCCGGTTCCAACGCGATGCGGCCGCCCCCCGTGGCCACGGTGGTGATCGGCGTCCCGAATCGGGCCACGAACCGCGCCGGACCTTCCACCACCCAGCTGAAGTTCGTCTCCACCCCCACATGATCCCCGGTCCACCCCAGGAACGACCAGCCCGCCAAAGGCGTCGCCAGGAGATCCACCGTGGCGCCCTCGAACTGCAACCCGCCGCCGGTCACCGTGCCACCCGCGGCGGCCACCTCGAGCGGGAAGCGCGGGATGGATTCGAAGACGGCGCGGATCGACCGATCCCGTCCCATCGCCACGTTCCGTTCGGGGAAGGCTCCCGACAGATCCTCCTCCCACCGCACAAAGCGCGCCCCGGCATTCGGCACCGCCCGCACCAGGACGACGTCGTCCTGCAGATACCGGTCCAGCGCCGGATCCCGCGTGATCCGACCCGGTCCGGTGGTCGCCGTGGCGAGACGGTAGGTGGGGACGACCTCGACCCCGACGGGCCAGACGGTGGCGGTCTCGGTGAAGTCCTCGCTGATCCCGAGCTGGCGCACGATCACGCTGCGCTCGACCGCGACCGGCCCCGAGTAGCGGGTGGACCCGAGCGAGGGCTCGGAGCCATCGAGCGTGTAGAAGATCTGTCCCCCGGGAAACCGGCTCACCAGCTGCAGCGTGGCCCGATCCCCGACGCGAACCGACTGATCGATCTCCTGCCCGTTGACGATCAGGGGCGGGTAGGTGTCGAGGTGCACCACCCCGGACTCCCCCGAGGCGACGAATGGGCGATCATCCCCGACGACCTGCAGATCCAGGACGCGGACCAGGGTCGTCTCACGTCCATCCGCCGACACCGCAAGCTGCCGGAGCTGGGCGGACTGGGTCAGCGGGAGGGGCTTCTCATACCGAGGCGAGGCCAGGGTGGGGAGGGATCCATCGAGCGTGTAGAAAACAGTCCCAGCGGGGAACCGCGACACGAGTTCGACCGCGGTGCCTTCCCGGATCCGGAGCGGTCCGTTGACCTCATTCCCGGTCACCCGGGCCAGCGGGAAGGTGTCGACCGCGATGGGGGACGAAGCCACCCCGACTGAAAAAGGGGTGGAATCGAAGACCACCTCGAACGATACCGAGGGCACGGGAGCGATCTCTGCGCCGCCGGCCCGTACGGAGATCTGCCGCAACACGGCGCTCTGCTGGAGCACCAGCGGCTGGGTGTACTTGGGGGACTGCGGGGTCGGCTCCGAACCGTCCAGCGTGAAGTGGACCGCCCCGTCCGCGAACCGGGGGAGGAGCTGCACCGTCACCGGAGGCGCAAACCGCCCTCCGACGTCCTGGTCGATGCCGTTGACCCGCACATACGGCAGGGTGTCGACGGCGACGGGGCCGGATTCCAAGGCGACGGGATCGGCGGCCGAAACCGGACCCATCAGACACGCCAGCAGGGAACCCAAGCGCTGGAGAACCGCACGAGGCCGAAAGCCAGCATGGAGGGAATTTGAGGCTGTCATGGGACCGGGTTTTGGAAATCAGGAGGGGTTTCCGGAAGCGTTCGACCCACTCCTGAAGAGGGGCTACTGACATCCGGCAACCCGGCGTTGCATTTGCCCGAAACCGATGGGGCGTGTCGGGGCAGGACAGAGGCCGGGTCAGCCAGGGGACCTTCAGGCCTCCGGGTTGAGCTGGGGGCAGGACGGTGCGGAATCCTATGTTGTTGTTCCGATTCGCAGGCGTGTTGGTGTTGCGGTTCGCCACCCGGCAGTTCTCTGCCGAGTTGTTCCAGCTGCCGCCGCGGATCAACCGCGCCGAGCCCGATGGCCTCGATCCCAAATCGTCGGATGACCCTCCCAAGAAAAGCTGAGCAGTCCGCTGGACGGACAAACGACAGCAGGGCAGTCGTCCTGCGCTGGAGCTCCTCCTCGCTCCAAAGCCCTTTCTGCCAGCACCTCTCATGGGTCCGAAATCGGCGAACGAATCGCCTCCGACTCCGGCGCGATAGCCCCACACCCCCAGGGAAAACCCGGTAGCCCAAGAAATCCATCCCTTGGGATGTCCGGTTGAGGACAGGCTCAGGCTTCAACGCCAGCGCGAGGCGAGTCTGTAGAAACTCCCGTACCTGCTTGCGGACCTCGACCAAGCCCGTCGCGGAATCTCCCCAGACGACCAAATCATCCATGTACCGGACGTAGGCACCGTGGCGCAGGGTCTCTTGGATGAAACGATCCAGTGGATCGAGATAGTAGTTGGCAAGGTGCTGCGAGGTCAGGTTTCCAATCGGTAGTCCGCATCCTGGCCCCGTGTGATAGCTCGCGAGAATCCGACCAAAAAGCTCCAGGACATGCGGATCCTTGAACTTGCGCCGAAGTGCCTCACCCAGGACTTCGTGGGAGACCGAGTCGAAGTACTTGCGCACGTCCATCTTCAGAAACCACCCGTGGGATCGGGCATGCCCCCGAGCCCGCTCCACCGCCTGCCACCGTCCCTTGCCCGGTCGACAGGCATAGCTGTCAGCGATAGCCGCCCGATCCAAGACGGGTTCACACACCGCCATCAGCGCATGGTGCAATACCCGCTCCTCGAAGCTGGCCGCACAAATCCGACGCTCCTTTGGATCATGAACCGTGAAGTAGTGATAGTTTCCCACTGGAACATCCCCCCGAAGGAGTCCGTCGCGCAGCTCGCCGACCCGCCTGTCCAAAGACTCTTGGAACTCCCGGCAGTCGGGTCGGGATCGCTTGCCTTTCGCTGCACGCCAGAATGCCCATCGCAGATTCTCCGGATCCGCAATTCGTTCCATGAGAGAACCGTGGCGCGTCACGCTGACGTCCCTCCCAGAAGCATGCCCAGAAGTCCTTCCCCGTATTTTTCGACCCGTGCCTCGCCGACTCCAGAAATCTCCTTGAGAGCCGCCTTGGTTTGGACTTTCCGCCGAACCACCTCCGCAAGCTGCCCGTTGGTCAGAACTGTGTAGACGGGAATCTTCTCCTTCTCGGCCACTCCCTTGCGCCAGTCCCTCAGACGGCTAAAGACCTGAAACTCCTCAGGCGTCAGTTCTTCCCGATAGTCCACCTTGGGGCGATCCGGGAGGACTGCGGCCCCTGCAGAGCCGTCCATGTATTCCACGCAGAACGTCCAGTAGGAATTTTCCCCATCCGCAACGAACTCCTTCCGAACGGCCAGAACACGATGCCCGCGAAGGAAGGCATTCATCTCACCCTCAGGAACCGCAAGGTTCTTGATCGGCACCGTGAACAGTTTCAATTGCATCGTACTGGCTCCGCGGCCACTCCGCCTTCGTTTACGCTCGTTCCACTCGCTCCAACTCCGGCTCCGCCGCCGCTCCGCTCTAGCCTCCGGCACTCAAGGCTGACCTGGGGGCAGGACGGTGCGGAATCCTAAGTCGCTGATCCGATTCGCAGGCGTGAGGGTGTTGCGGTACGCCACCCGGCAGCCCTCTGCCGAGGAGTACCAGCTGCCGCCGCGGAACAACCGCGCCGAGCCCGAAGCCGGACCCCGGGGGTCCGTGACCAAACCTCCCGGGTACTCGGCATGCCAATCCCAACACCACTCCCAGACATTGCCGGCCATATCCCGGAGGCCATAGCCATTCGC
>Ga0194119_10009415_pt1 | contig 13142 bp, 7 predicted proteins | sample TA2MahC100mmetaG_FD_148620 | JGI IMG/M metagenome (GOLD analysis project Ga0194119, IMG submission 148620) | Freshwater microbial communities from Lake Tanganyika, Tanzania - TA2015018 Mahale Deep Cast 100m | ecosystem: Environmental > Aquatic > Freshwater > Lake | place: Tanzania: Lake... | reverse complement strand
CTGGATCTGCTCGACCAGCGGTAGAAGAATTTGTCCGTTGGTCTGGCAGAACTGCTCGATGACCGCGGCCGAGTTCTGGTCAGCTCGCGTTACGATGTGATACTGTTTCTTCACGGTGGTTGCTCCCGGTTTGGATTTCAGCTTAAGCAACCGAATTCTATCGAATCGGCTGCCTCCGCCTTCCTAACCTTCAACTACGCCCGGGACATCATCCGAGTCGATCGTTGAACCGGACAAAGTCATCTCAAGGGCGTTTCGCGCAGTGCGCGTCCGCACCGCTCAGGGCGAGGCCTTACAAGGGCTGCTGCACAATCAGGACGAATACACAATCCACCTGCTGGACGTGCGGGAGCAAGTCCGCTCGTTCCAGCGGAGCGGGCTCGCCGACGTCGTATTTCCAAAGCAATCTTTGATGCCTTCGTTCGCCAAGTCGCTGAGCGCGGGTCAAATCGATGACGTGCTGGCTCACTTGTGCGGAGGCAAACAATGACGCAACGCATATTGCTGGCGGCGCTGTTGGCTCAGGCTGCCGTAGCCCAGGTCACCCAGGCGCAACTGGTTGACGCCCAGAAGACTCCGCAGAACTGGTTCATGTACTCGGGCGACTATCGCTCTCAGCGGCACAGCGGACTTGCCGCCGTGACGCCCGCGAACGTGAAGGACCTCGAGATCAAGTGGATTTACCAGGCGAAGATCACTGAGAAGCTCGAAACCACGCCTCTAGTCGTTGACGGCGTGATGTACATCACCCTGCCGCCGAGCGATGTGGCGGCGCTGGATGCCGCCACGGGCGTCCGTCTCTGGGAGTACAAGCGCTCCATGCCGCCACTGCCGCAGGTCTGTTGCGGCCAGGTCAACCGGGGCGTGGCCATCCAGGGTGACCGCCTCTTTGCCGCCACCGTCGACGCCCATGTCATTGCGCTCGACCGCAAGACCGGCCGCCTGCTGTGGGACACCGAGATGATCGACTATCGGACCGGTTACTCCGGCACGCATGCGCCGCTCGTGGTGAAGGACAAGGTGCTGGTAGGCGTGGCGGGCGGCGAGTACGGCATTCGCGGCTTTATTGACGCCTACGACGTCGCCACCGGCGAGCGCAGATGGCGCTTCCATACGGTGGCCGGTCCGGGCGAATTCGGACGCGAGACGTGGGCTGGCGATTCCTGGAAAACCGGCGGTTCATCGGTCTGGCTCACCGGCAGCTACGATCCGGAACTCAACCTCACCTATTGGGGGACGGGCAATCCTGGCCCGGACTGGAACGGCGATGTCCGCCTGGGTGACAACCTGTTCTCCTGCTCCGTCGTCGCGCTCGACGCCGATACCGGCCAACGCAAATGGCATTTCCAGTTCACGCCGCACGACGAGCACGATTGGGATGCCACCCAGATCATGATGTTGCTTGACCGCCCTGTGCGCGGGCAGAATCGCAAAGTGCTGGTGACGGCCAATCGCAACGGCTTCTACTATGTCCTCGACCGGGCGACGGGTGAGTTTCTGCACGGCCGGGCGTATGTGAAGCAGACGTGGGCCGTGGGCCTCGACGAGCACGGCCGTCCGGTGCGCGCGCCAGACAAAGGTCCGACGCCGGAGGGCAATCACGTCTACCCTGCCATTGCCGGCGGCACGAATTGGAGTTCTCCCTCGTATAGCCTCGCGACGGATCTCTTTTATGTCACCGCGCGCGAAGGCGGAAGCCTTTACTACAAAGGCGAGGCGGACTACAAGCCGGGTCGCCGCTATCAAGGGGGCTTCGTCAACAACGAACGAGTGTCCGGCGATTGGTACGGTGCGGTGCGCGCGCTGGATCCTTCCACGGGCGAAGCCAAGTGGGAACACAAGCTGCGGGTTCCTTCCATCGCCGGTGTGCTTTCGACAGCGGGCGGCTTGGTTTTCGCCGGGACCGAAGACGGCTACTTTAAAGCGCTGGACGCGCGCAGCGGCCAAGACCTTTGGCATTTGAGCCTTGGCGGCCGCGTGAGGGCTTCGCCGATGTCGTTCGCGGTGGGTGGCGAGCAGCGTGTGGCCATTGCCGCCGGCAGCGGGCTGTTTGTATTCGGGCTTCGCTGACCGGGCGGCGGCTCACGGCCGAGAGCAGGGAGGAATTCATGCGTACAGTGTTCGCGACGGTCTTGCTGAGTCTGCTTGGCGTGCCGTTGTTCGCTCAGGGCAGCGCCACGGTAGTCGGCGTCGCCGCGGACTCAAGCGGGGCAGCCGTGCCCGGTGCACAACTCGCGCTCTCGAATGTCAGCACCGGCGTATCCTACCGGACGGTTTCAGATGGGGCAGGCCGCTACAACTTCTCGCGGCTTCCGGTAGGCGATTACCGCCTGGAGGCAAGCGCGGACGGCTTCAAGCGAGTGCAGCGGAGTGGGATCAGCCTCACTGCCGAACAGACCCTGACCGTTGACGCCGCGCTGGAGGTGGGCACGGTTGCGGAGTCCGTGGAGGTCACCGACAAAGTGTCGGCGCTGGAGACCGCGACTTCTACCATCCGTACCGTGGTGAGCCGCGAGCAGATCACTGACCTGCCTCTGAACGGACGCAACGCGCTCCAGTTGCAGGCGTTGCTGCCCGGGGCGGTCAATCACGCCAACGCCCGGGCAGGTTTTGCGCAGGAAGCCGGATATTCGGTAAACGGCGCGCGTGGCACTGACAACAACTTCCTTCTCGACGGCGGACAGAACGTGGACGTGTTCACTGGATTCGCAACTTCTCTACCGAATCCGGACGCACTGCAGGAGTTCAGTGTGCTCTCGTCGAGTTTCAGCGCCGAATACGGGCGCGGCGCTGGATCGCTGGTGACGGCGGTTACCAAGAGCGGCACCAATCAGATCCACGGCACCGCCTACGACTTCCTTCGCAACGACGCACTCGACGCCCGGTCGTTCTTTGCGCACCGCGGGCTGGTGAATAAGCAGAAGCTGCGCCGCAATCAGTTTGGCGCGTCCGGCGGCGGGCCCATCCGGCGAGATAAGTCGTTCCTGTTCGCATCCTGGGAATCGCTGCGCGAGCGGCGCTCGACGACGCGCACGGACCTGATCGTTCCCACCGCCGCCGAACGGGCCGGCGATTTTTCCGCAACGGCACGAAGGCCTTTCGATCCTGCCACCGCGAACCGCCTGCCCTTCCCCAACCACGCCATCCCGCTTACCCGGCAATCGCAGGCCGCCCGGACCATCGCCGATGTGCTCGTCCCGCTTTCCAACTTCGGCGCCAACCAGTTCGTCTACAACAGCCCGGCGACCGACGACCGCAATCAGGTGGTGGCACGCTTTGACCACAACTTCACCGAAAACGACCGCGTTTTCGTCAGCTATTTCTTCAACGACACCATCGGCACACAGAACTTCACCGTGCCGCTTGCCGACGGCTTCTCCAATTGGACGAACAATCGCGGGCTGGTCAACTACACCAAGGTCTTCACGCCGGCGCTGCTGAACGCGTTCAGCGATACCATCAACCACCTGAACTTCGGCAGGGGCGCGCTTCCGATTCTTCCGGACAAGTATCCGAGCGAAGCGGGCAAACTGGCTCCCGGCTTCCGCTATGACTACGTAGGCGTGCGGACGAAGTCGGCGACGCCGCAGTTCCCTATGAATCCGCGGCTCGGGCAGGTGGCTGGCTACTATTCGATCACCGGCGAAAATTACGTCGGCTTCGACCCCCATTCGCACGAGGTCCGCAATACGTTGACCTGGACCAGGGGCGCCCATCTGATCAAGATCGGCGGCGAGTATGCCTACAACATCGCGGACCGCGAGGCGAGCAACGAATCGGACGGGCAGACGTTCAACTGCAGCGGGTTGCGGGCCGGCAACGGTTATGCCGACTACCTGCTGGGACTACCGGCCAACTACACGCAACAGTCGTTGCTGCGCTCCGGGAACCGGTATGCGACCACCGGCTACTTCATTCAGGACGACTGGAAGGTGGCGCGTACCTTCACGTTGAATCTGGGATTGCGATGGGAGCCCAACTTTGCCATCTCGGACGCCAACAACGGAATGGTGGCTTTTCAGCCCGGACAACGTTAGACCATCTATCCGAACGCGCCTCTGGGATTGCTGTATCCGAACGACCCCGGCATTCCGCGCGCAACGATCCCTTCGGACTGGAACAACTTCGCTCCTCGCGCCGGCTTCGCCTGGCTGCCGTTCGGCCCGAACTCGAAAACCAGCGTCCGCGCCGGCTACGGGATGTTCTACAACACCTCCCGCGGCTTCCTCCTGAACGAAGCGCAAATCAACCAGCCCTTCGTGCTCCGCATCCGCATCAACGACCCGGCCAGTTTTGAGAATCCCTGGAGCGGGTTTCCGGGAGGCGATCCGTTTCCGTTCCGTCCGCCCACCTCCGCAGAGGAGCGCCGCGCGTATCCTTTCGTTACGCCCACAACGATCGGGCGCTACTTTCCGTTCGACAACGCCATTCCGCACATGCAGCAGTGGAACTTCACGCTCCAGCGCGAAATCGGCGCCGGCAACGTTGTGACGGCTGCCTACGTGGGCTCCAAGGGAACCAAGCTTCACATCAACTACGAGGATAATCAGGCGGTGTTCGTGCCCGGCTCGTCGACCACGGCAAATATCGACGCGCGCCGGCCTTTCCGTGATTTCCAGAGCATCGTGGCGGCCGCTACCACCGGCACTTCGAACTATCACTCCATGCAACTCAGCTTCAACCGCCGCTTCGCCAAAGGGTTGTTCATGATGGCCAACTACACCTGGTCGAAATCGTTGGATCTGCAGTCGGTGGATCGCGCAGTCGGGCTCATTCAGGATCGGCACAATATCCGTGCCGACCGCGGACCGTCCGATTTCGACCGGAGGCACAACTTTGTCACTTCCTTCCTCGCCTCCATCCCGATGCCGCGGAAGACGGGACCGCTTTCGCGGCTGACTCAAGGTTGGCAGGCCAACGGAATCGTGACACTGCTCAGCGGCGGGCCTCTTACCGTGATTCCGGGCAACGACCGGGCGTTGCAGTGCGGTGGCAGCCAGCGCGCCGATGTGACCGGCGATTGGCGCCTCGCCTCGGGCCGGAGCTTCGATGAGCAGCAGGCTCGATATTTCGACACCTCGGTGTTCGCCGCTCCCGCGCTGGGCCAGTTCGGCAACTCGCAGCGGAACCTCGTCTACGGACCTGGCCAGTGCAACCTGGATCTGGCGTTGTTCAAGAACACGAAGCTGACCGAGCGCTTCAACTTGCAGTTCCGCTGGGAACTGTTCAACGCGCTGAATCATGCCAGCCTGGGGGATCCCGTCGTGAACCTGATCTCGCCAGCCTTCGGACGGATCAACACCGTGACCGGACCGCGGATCATGCAATTCGGCATGAAGGTGATTTTCTGATCAACCGCCTTCGATGCACGTTCCTGCTGTTGCTAGCGTCTTGCGGAACAGCTCCGGAGCGCGACGGCGGCCCGCCGCCGGTAGTGGCCGAGACTCCGACCCGCGCCAGAACCCCACAGGGGCAGTATATTTCCTGGAAGGAACACTTGATCGATAACGAGGCGATCAACGGTGGCGTCTCGGTCCGCGGAGGGGACGGTATTCAGATGGCCGATTTCGACAAGGACGGCCACAACGATTTCGTCACCGTCCACGAAGACAGCGGCCACGTGCGGATCGCTTTCGGCTCCGCCAACCCGGACCAATGGGAACTGATTACCGTGGCCGAGGGCGCCGAAGCCAAAGCCGCCGAAGATGTGGCTGTGGCCGACCTGAATGCGGACGGCTACCCGGATCTGATCGTGGCTTGTGAATTGGCGCATCTGCTCTATCTGCAGAATCCCGGCAGAGAAGCGCGGGTCCGCAGGTGGGAGCGCGTGATTCCCGTGAACTTCCAGGGCCGTGGCTCCTTCATTCGCGTGTTCTTCGCCGATTTGAATACAGACGGGCGCGTCGAAGTGGTTACGGCAAACAAGGGGGAACAGAACCCTGTGATCAAACCAGGCGACAAGGAAGGCAAGGAACATCCGCTCAAGGAAATCTCGTGGATTGAGCCGCCATCGGATCCGCTGCGGCCAAATGGATGGACCGAACATGTACTCGGCCGCACCAGAATTCCTGTCAATGCCCAGCCAGTAGACTTGGACGGCGACGGCGACCTGGATGTGCTGGCCGGCAGCCGTTTCGAGCAGAGAATGTGGTGGTATGAAAACCTGGGCGGCGGCGCAAAGCCGGCGTTCGGCGAGCGGAGGATCGATGTCCAGGGCGGCAGACGGCTCACCGCGTTCATGGCCGCCTTTCACGATCTGAACCGGGACGGGCGGCTGGACATCGTGCTGTGCGAGAAGCCCAATGTGTTGTGGATTGAGCAGCCCGCGGATCGGAACAGCCCGTGGCGGCGGCACAGCATCGGCGGCATCGCTCCGGATGCACCGACGGGAATCCAGATCGCCGATATCAATGGTGACGGGAACATGGACGTGGTCACCGGCGCCTACTCGGGCTATCCGCGCGACAGGGATGGGGACGATGTTACGGCGGAGAGCGTCGCCGGCCGCATTTCTTGGTTCGAGAACCCCGGTGATCCCGCCGGAGCATGGCCGCGCCACGACATGGTGCGCACCAAGCGCGGCATGGACGACGGATTCGTCGCATATGACCTGGACAAGGACGGCGACATCGATTTCCTGGGCACGCGCGGCAACAGCAGTAACTTCGATGGCGTGTTCTGGTTGGAACAGGTGCGGACCGCAGCGCCCGCTCGCGCGTTCGTCCCGGCGCGAAAAGTGGAAAGCATGCATCTGCCGCTACCGAAGTCGGAGTGGGCTCAGTGACGTTTCACCGCCACGATCTTGAACGGCCCCTGCACGGGGGCAAGGAGGATTTATTGTGTTAACTCGCCGGAAACTTCTCGCTTCTTTAGCCGCCGTTGCGCCGCGGCCCAACCTGATCTTGATCACCTCGGATGACCATCACTGCCAGTGTCTGGGTGCGGCCGGGAATCCGCACATCACCACGCCGAACCTGGACCGGCTGGCGTCGCGGGGCGTGGACTTTACGCAGGGCATTGTCAGCACGTCGCAGTGCTGCCCGAGCCGCGGCATTCTGCTTTCCGGGCTGGAGACGTATCAATCGGGCCTGATGTCGGACGGATGCAAGGCCTTCAAACCCGATCTTGGGTCGACCGTGGTGGAGCAGTTTCGCCGCTCCGGATATGCCACGCATCTGGTCGGCAAGTGGCACATTACCAACCCGCCCGCAGCCTGCGGGTTCTCAAACGCGCCGCTGTGGATGCGCGGCGGCAGCAGCAAGTACATCGATCCGGAACTGCGGCGTGGTTTGGATGGCAATGACGAGGCCGTCCCCGGCCACATTACGGAGCTGTTCTCCAATACGGCGATCGACGTGATTCGCGGCGCCACTCAGCCTTACATGTTGTGGCTGGCCTACAACGCACCGCACACTCCTTACACGGTTGTGGATGGCTTCCGGCCCAAGAGTCCCCAACCGCCGCCCGTGCATCCGAAGGACGCCACGGAGTTCGACTGGTCCACTTATTACGCGGTCATCTCACACCTGGACGCTCACGTGGGCCGCGTGATCGAGGCGATTGAAAAGGCGGGCCAGTGGGGGAATACGCTGGTCGTGTTCCTCGGCGACAACGGATTCCTCTGCGGCACCAAGGGACTGGACGGCAAGGTGCATCCTTGGGAGGAGTCTCTGCGCGTGCCGTATATCGTCTCCGGCGGAGCGGTGAAAGCGCGTAGCAAGAGTAACGGCTCCGTGGCGAGTATCGATCTGCCGGCGACGCTGCTCGACTACGCGGGAGTGCGTCCGGCTTACGCGCTCAGCGGCAGCAGCCTGCGCCCGGAGTTGACTGGGCGGCCGTCGCGGCGTCAGCATTCCTTCGCGGTCTGGAACGATGGACGGCCTGAGGGCTTGGCCACACGCCAAGCCGTGGAACCGTACCGCGTGGTGCGGTCGCGGACGCATAAGCTGATCGTCTGGGAATTCGGAAAGCAGGCGTTGTATGACTTCGAACGGGATCCGGGCGAGACGAACAATTTGCTTTCCGGGCGCCGGCAGATCGCCTCGGCGTTGCGGGCGGTTCTCACTCAGCGCATGCGGGCGACCAACGATCCGGCGCTCGGATGGTTGAGCCGCTGAAATTAACCGCGTTCCTAACCGGCGCGCGGCGGCGTGCGCCGGATGCTGATCTCCCCGCTATCTTCAATTACCACGTAGTGCTGCGTATTGGTATCGATGCACCAGTTGGTGGACTCTTCCGCTTCAAACGCATCGGGGTTGCGGAGCGGCGTGTGGCCCACCAGTTGGTTCAAGCCGCGCAGCGGGCGGAAGTCGCCCCAGTCCATCCACAGTACGCCGCCGATCGGGTCGCGCCCGCCGCGCGACTGCGGACAGGCGTTGATTACCGGGTGCGTTTCACCCGCCTCATACAGCATCTCCAGGGCTTCTTTGTGCAGCCATTCCAGGTGCGCCAGCGGGTTCGCGCGGCCGGGGCCGCCAGCGAGATCGAACCAGCCCGGGTGAAAGCCAGCGTGGCTCAACACCCATGGACGGTCGCCCGGCACGTTCACCAGGTGCCACAGCTTCAGCTTCTTCCACAGCGGGCGCGTCAACACCTTGTTCACTTCCGCGGCCTTGCGCGGCTCATAGCCGGGGCAACGGTGGAGGTCGGGCCGGAACCCGTACGGCAAGTCGTGGTTGCCCCATAGCAACGTGTGGCCGGCTTCGATCTGGCGGCGCATCCACTCGGCGGTGCCGCGCGCGATGTCCGGATTATCGCCGAAATCGTCCAGATAATCTCCGAGGAACACGACACGGTGCGGCGACTGCGCTTCGGCGGCGAGGATGCGATCTGCCGCGGCAGTTCGATGATGCAGGTCAGGAATAACGAGCGTGGACACTTCAGCCTGATGGTAGCAAGCAGCGGCGGTTGCGCTATCTTGTCGATTAGGAACTCCATGCAAAAAATTAGGGCTCTATTTTTTGTATTTGCGCTCTCAGCGGCTCCGGCCCTGGCACAGATGACCGTGGACCAGCGTGTGTTCGATTTCCAGGTGCTGGCCAGCCTCTACGCCAAGCGCTACGCGCCCATGGAATGGAAGCGCCAGACCGCGAATTTCAACGGGCTGAACATCGCGCCGTGGTTGACGCGCGTGCGGGCGGCGCCGGACGACATCACGTACCTCGAAATCGCCAAGGAATACGCGGCCAGCTTTGACGATGGCCACACCGAGTTGCAGGCGCCCGGCTCACTCGTTGCAGAAAGCGGGTTGTTCGCCGACATCTATGACGGCAAGGTGCTGATCGACGGCGTCGCCCGGTCACTGCTGCCTCGCGCCCGGTTTCCGATTGAGATTGGCGACGAGGTGATCTCAGTGGAGGGCAAGCCGGTGGGGCAGGCGCTGGATGAAATCTCGCGCCTCAACCGCTTGGGCAGCCCCAGCCTGACGCGCCGCAACGCCGCATCGCTTTTGTTCTTTCGCCCTGGCGCGTCACTGCCGCGCACGGCGCTGCTGGGCGACAGCTTTGAGTTGCAGTTGAAGCAGGCGAGCGGCGAGATGCGTACGTTCACTATCCCGTGGGTGAAGAGCGGCTACATGCCCACCAAAATCGGCCCGGTGCCGTCGCCGCGCACGCAGGCAGATGAACCGCAGACGGAAGAAGTGGACCTGTCGCGGCCGCTGTGGGGCCACCGTTTGATCGCGCAAACGCCCCGGAGCATCGCATTGATGCAACGCTCCCGGTGGATCGCCGCCAACCGCGAGTTCGTTGAAGGCGCGCCGCTTGAGTGGGGCCTCCGAGAGCCGACGTTCGCGTTGCCCACGGGCTTCCAGACGCGCCTCGGCCGCAGCGCGGCGGACTTCCACTTCTCCGGCACGTACCTGTCCGAAGGCAAACGCATCGGCTACCTACGGGTGCCGGACCTCTCGCCCGTCAGCGGAGTTGCGGCCCTCCGCGAACTGTCCGGCGAGATCGCCTTCTTCCGCCAGAACACCGATGGTCTGGTGGTGGACATGCAGCGCAATCCGGGCGGCGGCTGTTATCGCCAAATGCTGGCGCGGTACCTTATTCCACGGCAGTTCTGGTTCCCCGGGAACGAGATCCGCGTTACCGGCGAGTGGATCTCGATCTGGCAAGACGACGTGGAATTCCTGCGGCGCGTCCGCGCCGAGCAATGGCAAATCGACCTGACCACGTTTCAACTGGACCTGCTCAAGCAAGCCTATGCCGATAACCGCAGCCTGACCGGGGCGATTCCGCTCTGCACTTGGGGCTTTGAGGACGAACCCGCGCGCGATCAAGCCGGCCGGGTGGTTGCCTATGAAAAACCCCTGATCGTTCTCACTGACAATTTCTCCGCATCGGCCGCCGAGACCCTTCCGGCCGCGATGCAGGACAACGGGCGCGGCAAGGTGGTGGGTACGCGAACCGCCGGGCTGGGCGGTACGGTGTCTTTCGATTTCAATGCCGGATTTTTCTCGGAAGCCACTGCGTCCAACACCTCGTCGCTGGTGGTGCGCCGCGAGCCCCGCGCGATTCCGGGCTATCCCACCACGGCGTATATCGAAAACGTCGGCGTGCATCCGGACATCGTGCTGGACCGCATGACCGAAGCCAACCTGCGCGCCAACGGCCGGCCCTTCCAGGAAGCCTTCACCAAGATCATCGTGGAGGAAATCAACAAGGGCCAGTAGAGACCGCGCGTTTATTCGTAGAACAGCGCGACGATCGGGTCTACCCGGGAGGCGCACTGCGCCGGTATCAGGCCGGCGGCGATGGGAACGGCAGCGAGCCCCAGCACCGCGCTTGCCGCCACCCACGCATCGCGCGGCGGCACGCCGTAGAGCTGCGAAGCCACGGACTGGCCGAGAGCCATCGCCGCAGGCAATCCCACCGCCAAGCCGATCCCCAGCAGCACCAGCACTTCGCGCAGGATCATCCACAGCACCGCTCCGGGACGCGCGCCCAGCGCCATGAGGATGCCGAGTTCCTTTTTCCGCCGCGCCACCACAAACGCCATCACGCCGTAGAGCCCGACGGCGGCCAGGAGCATTGCCAGCAGCCCGAAGCCGGCCGAGAGAAACGCAATCAGGCGCTCGGTGAGCAGTGTCTGGTCAAGCTGGCCTTCGAGCGTCTTGACTTCGTACAGCGGCAAGCCCGCGTCGAGCTTGCGCACTTCGTTGCGCACCGCGCGATACGCGGCGTCCGAGCCCATCCCCACGCGCACATAGAACGCCACGCTGCCGTTGCCATAGTGGGGCACAAAGACCTGCCGGCGAATTCCCTCCCGCGGGCCTTCGTACAGCGTGTTCTCCACCACGCCAATAATCTCTACATCCAGTTTGGTACCCGGCGCGCCGCCGCGGCCCAGACGCCGGCCCACCGCGCTCCGGCCCGGGAAATAGTGTTCGGCAAACTGCCGGTTGAAGACGGCTACGCGCGCCTCGTCTTTCACGTCCATGCGCGTGAAGTCGCGGCCTTCGAGCAGGCGGATGCCCATGGTCTCAAAGTACCCGGGCGAGAGCGAATTCGTGAACGCCTGCATGTCCTCGCCGCCTTTCGCCGTGTGGCCTTCGACGCTGATCGAGGAATCCCATTCCCAGCCATGCAGCAGAGGCACACTGGCGATCGCGGCAGCCTTGACGCCCGGCGTGGCTCGCAGATTTTCGAGCAGGTCGCGATAAAGCTGCACCACGCGGGGCGTATCGTAGCCGTTCAGCGCCGGAGACAGTTGGAAGGTGACGAGATTGTCCGGCTGCTGAAAGCCCTTATCGGTGGTCTTGAGGTTCTGCAGGCTCCGCACGAACAGCCCCGCGCCGAACAGCAGCAGAAAGCTGAGCGCCACTTGCGCGGCCACCAGACCCTTGCGCAGATAGAGCGACGAGCCGCCCGTGCCCGCCACCGCGCCCACCGTGTCTTTCAGCGTGTTCCACAAATCCGGACGAGAGGCGTTGAGAGCCGGGAGCAGCCCGAACAGGAGCCCAGTGACCACCGACACAACGAGCGTGAAGCCGAGAATGCGCAGGTCTGGCGTGGGTTGGATCAGCAGCGGATTGCCTTCTGACGGCACCATGGCGATGAGTCCGCGGGTGAGGGCAAAGGCGAGCGCGATGCCGGCCGCAGCACCGGCGATCGACAGCAGGAGACTTTCAATGAGCAGTTGCCGCACCAGTTGCGCGCGTGAGGTGCCGATTGACAGCCGCACGGCGATTTCCTTTTGCCGCGCGAAGGCGCGGGCGATCAGCAGGTTCGCCACGTTCGCACAGGCGATCAGCAGCACCAGACCCACCGTGCACATCAGCACGATGAGCGCGGTGGAGAAGCTGTTGCGGAGGCCGGAGTAACCCGTGGCGGCCGGCTCGATGATAAGTTGGACTTTGGTGAGAAACTCCTGCCGGGCAAAGGCGGTCCACTTGGCGGCGGCGGGGAGCGTGGCCTCATACTCGCGGAGTTGCTGGTAAAGGCCGTGGAGCGGCGCTTGGGCGGACTCGACCGTGTAGCCCGGTCTGAGCCGCGCGAACACCTGCACCCAGCGTGACCGCCGGTCTTCCATCTCGAGCCATTTCCACTCGGGCAGCAGCGCGGGTTTCATGAGAATCGGCACACGAATCTGCGGCGAGCGCACAGGGTCGAGCCCGGAGAATCCGGCGGCGGAAACGCCCACCACGTTAATCGGGAAGTTGTTCACCAGGATTTTCTGGCCGATGATCTTCGGGTCGCCCGCGAATCGCCGCTGCCAGTAGTCATAGCTGAGAACAGCGACGGGATGGCCCTGGTAAACGCGGTCGTCTTCGGCGGCGCTGAACACGCGTCCCAGCGCGGGCCGCACGCCCAGCATGCTGAAGTAGTTACCCGAGACCATTTCGGCGTCCACTCGCTCGGTTTGGTTGCCGACGCCCACCGACGCATTCACCTGCCGCCGGCACAACACCTCAGCGAGCGGTGCGGCTTTCTGCTGGGAGTCGCGATAGATGGGGTAGGACTGCATGCGTTCGCCCATGTTGCTGCCGTTGTGCGGTCCGCGCTGGTAGAGCATCACCAGCGACTCGGGATTGCGAATGGGCAGCGTGCGCAGCAGCATCTGTTCAAGCAGCGTGAAGATGGCGGTGTTGGCGCCGATGCCGAGGGAGAGAATAGCGACCGTGGCAAACAGCGGTCCGCGGC
>Ga0194119_10009410_pt1 | contig 13144 bp, 11 predicted proteins | sample TA2MahC100mmetaG_FD_148620 | JGI IMG/M metagenome (GOLD analysis project Ga0194119, IMG submission 148620) | Freshwater microbial communities from Lake Tanganyika, Tanzania - TA2015018 Mahale Deep Cast 100m | ecosystem: Environmental > Aquatic > Freshwater > Lake | place: Tanzania: Lake... | reverse complement strand
TCTATATTATGCGGGACTCAATAAGAAGTCGGCCGAGACATTCTTCACTTGCCTCCGCGAAGCTCAGATCAAACGTTTGATCGACGTTCGCCTCAACAACGTCTCGCAACTCGCCGGCTTCACCAAGAAAGACGACCTTCGCTTCTTCACCACCGAACTCTGCAAGGTCGAATACGTCCACGCGCCCTTACTCGCGCCGACCGCGGAAATCCTCGACCCCTTCAAGAAAGCGAAGAACGGCGATTGGGCGCTCTACGAAAAACAGTTCCTCGAACTGATGCGCGAACGGCGCATCGAAGAAGCGATGTCACCCGAACTAATCGACGGTGGATGCCTGCTCTGCAGCGAGGAAACGCCTCATCACTGCCATCGCCGCCTCGTCGCCGAGTACCTCAACAACAAATGGGGCGGCGTCGAAATCGAACACCTGCTGTAGCTACTTCGGAGGCGGCGTTTCGCCCTTGCGACGCAGAGTCGGAGCCTTTCGCTTCGATGAGTCCTCGGCTTCTTTCTTCTCCGCGACCTTCTTCTCTTCTTGTTCCTTGGTCGTCAGCAGTGCATCGCGTTCCTTCTTTTCTTTCGACAACCGTTCGATCACGCCCGCCCCGCGCGCGGCCAAGTCCTCTTGCGCCAATTCCATCGAATCTCTGGTCGCCTCGATCGCGTTGTCAAGCGCCAATTCATACCGCGCAATGTCCTTGGGCTTCGCGTTGCGAATCTTCTCCAGCCGCGCCAGCAACTCCTTCTCTGAATCCGCCAGCGCCTTCACACCGAGCGCCACGTCGACCTTCCGCTTCAGCGCGTCGTCGGTCACCATGTCGGCTGCCTCGATGATCTTCGTGTACTCACCCAGCACGCCGTGAATCAGCCCGCTGCGTCCCGCCTTCTCGCGCCGCAACAGGTTCTCCACCTGATCCACACGCTGCTTGGCGAAGTGCATGTAAAGCGTCAATCGCTCATTCTGCTCCTGCACCAGCCGGACCTGGTCGACCTCATCCGCTGTTAGAAAATCCTTATCCTGTGCCAGCAGCCAGCCGGCGCTAACACACAACAGCACAAACGCCCAGCGTTTCATTTGTTGCCTCGCAAGGTCCATTCGACAAGATGATCGATCTTCTTGGCGACATGCCCGCCAACGTCGTCCAGCAAATGCCTGTCGTCCAGATTCATATCGCTCTTGAACGTCGCCAGCCGCCGGTTCAACTCGCGTAGCCGGACCTCGGCGCGCTTGAAATACTTCGGATTGTTGCGAGCGTTCTTGCCCGTCGCCTCCAACGAATCGACCGACAAATCGATCGCGTTTTGGAATTCGGAGAGTTGCTCCTTGATCTTGGCGACGTCGCCGCGATCGAGCTCCCCGCGCATCGCCGTCAGCAACTCGCCCGCATACACCAGCGCCTTCTCCGAACGCTTTTCGAGATTCGGCTCGGCCTTCACCGAAGCCAGATCGGCGCCGGCCAATACACCCGCGATGCACAGCACCAACGATTTCATCGCCTCTCCAATATCTTCTTCGCCACCTTGATCCGCTGCCGCGCCTTGAACTCCTCCTCGGGGCTCTTGCCATCGCTCATCGCGAGGAATTTTTCGTACGCCGGCAACGCTTCCTTGTACAACTGCATGCGGTCGTAGCATAGCGCGCGGAGATACCACTGCGCGGCCGACTCCTCGCCAAGCGCCTTCAACTTATCGAACGCGGCCAACGTGCCCTGGTAGTTCCCCAGCAGAAAAAGTGTCGACGCAAACTCGCTCCAGGCGGCCTTCGACGACGGGTCGATCTGCGTCGCCACAAAGAACTCGCGCGCCGCCGGATCGTACGCTTTCGCTTCGCGGCGCAGGCGCCCCAGCGTTAGTCGCAACTCGACGTTCTTCGGCTCTTGCTCGGCCGCGGCCGCGATTAGAGGCAGCGCCTTTTCGTTCTGCTTCGCCTTCAAATACGCGGTCGCCAACGCGAATCGATTGGCTGCGGTCGGGGATGTCTGCACGGCTTTTTCCAACTCCGCGACCGCGCCTGTCGCGTCTCCGCCCGCGAGCATCAACACACCCAGCCGTTCGCGCGCGCCGGTGTTCTCCGGGAACTGCTTGTAGATTTCGGCGGCCTCCGCGCGATTTCCCGCACCTTCGTGCAGCGCCGCCAGTTCCAACAACGCATCGCGATACGACGCATCCGCGCTCGCCGCGCCCGCGAACCACACCGCGCTTTCCTTCACGCGGCCCTGCTTGGCCACAGCGCGCCCCATCGCCAACTGCGCCTCCGGCCGTTTCGCATCGATCGTCAACGCCGCGCGCAACGCCGCTTCCGCGCCTTCGAAGTTGGAAGACGCGAGCAGCGCCTCGCCGTAGTAATAGTTCGGGCGGTACTGATCCGCCTTTTGTTTGCGTGCCGAATCGAGAAGTGGAGCCGCTTCGTCCGGCTGCTTCATCCGCAGCAAGACAACGCCCAAATTCAACTGTGCTTCATACAGACCCGGCTGCGCCGCCAGGACTTTCTTGTACTCCGCCGCCGACTCCGCATCGCGATTCAACAAACTCAACGACAGCGCCAAATGAAAGCGCGCATACGCATCCTCCGGCGTCTTCGTAACCGCCTCGCCAAACAACCGCGCGGCCTCTTCGTACTTCTGTTCCTCAAGCGCCTTCGTGCCCGCGGCCCACGGATCGCCCGCCGCCTGGAGCCAAAACGCTAGAAGAATCGCCAAGCTCATATGCACTCAGTGTATGCCGCGCAAGAATCGCCCTGTGTGGGACGTTTCTAACCCGGCAATCGTTTCGGGAGTTCCCGCGCCCACGATCGTCCCGCCGCCCGAACCGCCCTCCGGCCCGAGATCGATTATCCAATCGGCCGCGCGCAAGACATCCAGATTGTGCTCGATCACCAATAGCGATCCACCGTTCTGAACGAGCCGCTGAAACGCATCAAGCAGTTTGCGGATGTCATCGAAATGCAGTCCCGTCGTCGGCTCATCGAACAGAAACAACGTCCCCTCGCTCGACGACTGCGCCAGATGCGCCGCCAGTTTCACCCGCTGCGCCTCGCCGCCGCTCAAGGTCGTCGCCGATTGCCCGAGCCGCAAGTAGCCCAGCCCAACATCGCTCAGCACTTTCAACCGCGACATGAGCTTCGGCGTGTCGTGAAAAAACCGCAGCGCCTCGGCGACGGTCATCTTCAAAATCTCGTGGACATTCAACCCGCGATACTTCACATCAAGTATCGATTGCTTGAACCGCGTACCGCGGCAGTCTTCGCAGACGAGTTCGACATCGGCCAGGAACTGCATTTCGACCGTGACGGTTCCATCGCCCTGGCACGTCTCGCAGCGGCCGCCCGGAATGTTGAACGAAAAGTGCCCCGGCGTATATCCGCGTCGATCGCTCTCGGGCGTCTGGGAAAGCAGGTCGCGAATCACATCGAACGCCTTCACATACGTCACCGGATTCGAGCGCGGTGTGCGCCCGATCGGACTCTGATCGACAAGCACGACCTGATTCAACAAATGCGCACGGTCGAGCGTCTTCCACGTCTGTCGTTCCGTGGCGCCCTCGGCCTCCGTCTCGTCCTCCATCGGGCGCCCCTCGCGATTCAACTCACGGCTCAGCGCGCGATAAATCACATCGTGTACCAATGACGATTTCCCCGAACCCGACACCCCTGTCACCGCCACGAGCATGTTGAGCGGAATCTCGACATCGACATACTTCAAGTTGTTCGCGCGCGCGCCCGTGATGCGAAACAACTTCTTCGGGTTCACGGCGCGCCGTGCCATGCGTGGCGACGTCTCCAACTCGCAGCGCAGATACTTGCCCGTCAGCGACGTATTGCCCGGCGCAAGCAGCTTCTTATAGGTGCCCTCGAAATTCACGCGCCCGCCATTTTCACCCGCGCCCGGACCAAGGTCCACAATGTGATCGGCCGCGCGCATCACATCCGGATCGTGCTCGACGGTGAGGATCGTATTGCCCAGATCGCGCAGCTCATGCAGAATCTTGATCAGCCGTTCGGTGTCGCGGCTGTGCAAGCCGATTGACGGCTCGTCGAGCACGTAACACGCGCCCACCAGCCGCGAACCCAGGCACGTCGCCAGCTGAATCCGCTGCGCCTCGCCGCCGCTCAATGTCGCCGACTGCCGGTCGAGCGTCAGATACTCCAAACCGACATCGTTCAAAAACTGCAACCGCTGTTGGATCTCAACGAGAATCTTCCCCGCGATCACCTGTTCTTCCTTGCCCAAGGCCAGCGCGCCGAAAAATGCGTACGCCTCGGCGATGTTCATCTTCGAAACCTCGGCCAGCGTCTTGCCGCCGACGCGCACGTTTAGCGCCTCGCGCCGCAGCCGCGAGCCCTGGCACTCAGTGCATTCCGCATATCCCCGGTAGCGGCTCAGAAATACACGCACCTGCACCTTGTACTTCTTGTGTTCCACTTCTTTGAAAAACACGTTGCGGATGTAATTGATCAGCAACTCGCGCTCTTCGCGATTCAGCTCAAACAGCGGAACGCCGCAGCGAACGGTCTTCCCGTACAACTTCTGAAACTGCCCTTGCCACCAGTGATAGGCCGGCTTCGTCCACGGCTGCACCGCGCCGGTCGCGATCGTCAATGAAGCGTCCGGAATCACCAGATCCATGTCATAGTCGATCACGTTGCCGAAGCCCTGACACCGCGTGCACGCCCCGATCGGGTTGTTGAAACTGAACAGTTGCGGTTCCGGCGTTTGATACGCGATGCCGCACTTCTTGCAGGCAAACTTCTCGTTGAACGTGCGGAGCGGCGGGTCGGGCACGCCTGCTTGTTCAAAGTAGACTTCGCCCGATTCGCGATAGCACGTCTCCACCGTATCGGCAATGCGTGCCCGGACATCGCCCGAAATCGAAAGGCGGTCGGCGAGCACGAACACCGGCTTGGCGAAGTCGATCTCGAGCAACGACTCGGGCGTTGAAAACTCAAACACCTGCCCGTTCTGGTACAGCCGGTTGAAGCCCTTGCGCCGCAGTTCGAACAGATGATCGCGCAACTTGGCGGAATCTCTCTCGGAGCGCACCGGGAACAGCGCATACCAGCGTGAGCCTTGTGCTTCAGCCGACATCGCCTCGGCGACGACATCGACCGTGTCGCGCCGGACGATATCGCCGCACTGCGAACAGAACGTCGTGCCGGCGCGCGCGAAAAGCAACCGCAGGAAGTCGTGAATCTCGGTCGATGTCGCCACCGTCGACCGCGGGTTCCGCGTCGTGTTTTTCTGCCGGATCGCGATCGGCGGCGCGAGTCCGAGAATTTCTTCGACGTCCGGCTTCTCCATCCGGTCGAGAAATTGGCGCGCGTAGGCCGAGAGCGATTCGACGTAGCGACGCTGGCCCTCGGCGTAGACGGTATCGAAGACGAGCGAAGACTTGCCCGAGCCCGAAACGCCCGTGATCACCGTCAATTTGTTGTGCGGCAGCGCGAGGGTCAGATTTTTGAGGTTGTGCATCCGCGCGCCGCGGATGAGAATGGAGTCTTCCAAGTCTGTGAGGCTCACCTCAATTATCGCCGCGTGGTACGACGCGAACAAGCGCGACTTGCCGTGGCGGCGCACTCGTGATCCGTACCGCGTCTGGATCTCCGAGATCATGCTGCAGCAAACGCGCGTCGCGGCGGTGATCCCCTATTACGAGCGATTCCTGCGGACCTTCCCGTCGCCTAACGAACTCGCGGCCTCGACCGACGACGAACTTCTCAAATCCTGGTCCGGATTGGGTTACTACTCGCGCGCCCGCAATTTGCGCGAAGCCGCCCGGCAAATCGTCGCGCGCGGATCGTTCCCCTCCACCTACGACGAAATTATCGAATTGCCCGGAATCGGCCCCTACACCGCCGCCGCGATTGCGAGCATCTGCTTCGACGAGCCGAAAGCGGTTCTCGACGGCAACGTCATTCGGGTCCTCGCCCGCGTCACCGCCGATCCGGGCGACATCGCCAATTCCAAAACGAAACAGCGGTTGCAGGAAGCGGCGCAGAAGTTTATCGATGTAAAAGATCCCGCCCGGCACAACCAGGCCATGATGGAACTCGGCGCGACCGTCTGCCTGCCCAAAGATCCGAAATGCTGTGGATGTCCTGTGGAAAAACTGTGCAAGGCTCGGTTGAAAAGTTTGGAACGGCAATTGCCTGTGAAAAAGCGGAAGTCCGAGATCCGCCGAGTGCGGCGGACGCTTCTGGTAGTCATTCGGAACGGGCATATTCTCCTCTGGCAGCGATCGCAGGAGGCGGCTCTGCTCGGAGGGTTTTGGGAACTTCCCGAACCGAATCAACTACCAGCAGCGAAACCTGTTAGACTAATTCACGAGTTCTCGCACGCTATCACCAATCGAATCTATGAGTTCGAAGTGGTTGCCGCGAAGATCGCCCGCCCGCCTAAAACATTCGAGTGGATCCGCCTGGATCGACTGGATGCAATTCCCCTAAGCACCGTTGTCCGAAAAGCACTATCCCCATTGAGCTAGAGGGCAGGTCTGTCGGCAGTCGGGCACATTGAAAAAAGTACCAACTTGTGAATTCTTCAATCGGAAGTTAATACCAGAACGGGGTTTCGAGTATGCTGAATCAAAATCGTGTTAGTTCTCGGATGACAAATTTCAAGCACATCAACAAAGGACGGCTGATCACGGTGGGTTTCGCCGTACCGATGATCCTATGGGCTTTCGGCTCTGGACCGGACCCGAATTCCGAAGGCGGCCCGGGCGGCAACGCCTCGGCTTGTGCGCAAGCGGGTTGCCACACGGGAACGAGCCTGAATCCGTCAGGCGGAAGCGTCGCGCTGCAGTTTCCATCGGGCTTGACATATACCCCGGGCGTAAAGCAACGGATCAAGGTTGTTGTCACGGATTCCAACTCCGCCGTTCGCCGTTATGGCTTTCAACTATCGGCGCGGCTTGGCAGCAACGAAACGCGCGGCCAGGCCGGCCGGTTCGAAAACGTCAGTTCCGCCACGATCATTCTTTGCGGCAACGGCCAAGAGCGGAGTGCTAGCGGCAACTGCGCCGCTTCGAACCCACTGGAGTTCATCGAGCACGGCTCTCCCGGCACAACTGGAACGTTTGAAGTCGACTGGACGCCGCCGGCAAGCGATGTCGGCGCAGTCAAGTTTTATGTCGCCGGCAACGCCGCCAACGGCAACAACTCCAGTTCCGGGGATCGCATCCACACCGCCAACGCCACCATCAACTTCCAAGCCGCGAGTGGCGGCGGCAATCGTCCAGAAATCAAATCTGGCGGGGTGGTCGTGATCGGCTCCTACGCGGCTGGCGTGGTTACCGGTTCGTGGATCTCGATATTCGGCAACAACCTCTCCACCACAACAAAAGACTGGGGTGGCTTGATCAGCGCGGCGGGCGCGTTCCCGACCGCGATCGACGGCGTCAGCGTGACCGTCGACGGCAAGGCTGCGTTCATGAACTACGTTTCGCCGGGTCAGGTAAACATTCAGGTGCCGGATCTCGCGGGCAAAATCGGTCCTGTCCAGGTGATCGTCAAGAACGCCGCAGGCGAATCGCTGCCGTTCAGCGTCACCGCAAGCAAGGAGAATCCGAGCTTGTTCTCGTATGCCGTCGGCACCAAGAATTATCCGGCGGCCGTTCGAGGCGATGCCGCGATTATCGGCCCGGCCGGTACCGCCGGTGTCGTGCCGGCAAAAACCGGCGAAGTCATTTTGATCTTTGGCACGGGCTTCGGTCCGACCAACCCGGTGGTCGCTCCTGGACGCACGTTCAGCGGCGCCGCACCGCTCGTCGACCGAGTGCAAATGCGCATAGGAACTGTATCGGTCACTCCATCGTTTGCCGGCCTTTCCGGGCCCGGCTTGAATCAGTTCAATGTGACGGTTCCGCAACTCGCAAACGGGGAACATCCCATTGAAATTACCATTAACGGCGTTTCAATCCAGTCGGGCCTGCTACTAGCGGTCCAAAACTAAAGGCACCATGATTCGACCAACTACGTTGTTTCAAATTCTCTTCACGGGCGCGCTACTGAGCGCGCCCGCTCTTTTTGCTCGCTCCGGGTTTGCGCCGATCGCCTCTTCGGGCGTACCGACCGACGCCAGCGCCGCGAACGCATGCTCGCAGTGCCATCAACCGGCAGGCGGCGCGAATACCGACTCTCGCGGCCGGTTGCAGATTATGGTCGACAACTTGACCTACACGCCGGGCGTGAAAAAACGCATCAAGGTTAGGATCGATCACTCCGAAGCGCAGCGCTGGGGCTTTCAGTTGACGGCGCGGCAATCCGGCAATAGCCGCACCGGTGCCGGTTCGTTCACCGAAGACGCCAACACCACCTTGCGTTGCGGCGGGACTCCAGCACTGACCGTGCCGCCCTGCGCCGGCGAACCAGAACCGCAGTTCATCAGCCACAACTCCGCCTCAACCCGCATGGGCACCCGCGAAGGCGTTGACTGGGAGTTTGAGTGGACTCCGCCCGCGAACGAAGTGGGAGACATCATCCTCTATGCCGCCAGCATCGCCGCCAACGGCAACGGCAATAATCAAGGCGACTCGCTCTACACGACCTCGATCACCCTCCGTGCGCAAGGCGCCTGCAACCTCACCACACGGCCGAATGTCCGCTCGGTCGGCAACGCTGCGTCATTCGCGCGGGAACTCTCGCCGAGCGCCCTCGCTTCGGTCTTCGGCCTTAACTTCGAACTCGCCGGACGAACGCGCAACGTCAGTTCAGGCGATCTCGTCGACGGCCGCTTCCCGACTTCGCTCGCCTGCGTCGCCGTCACAGTCGGCGGCAAGCGCGCTCCGGTGACTTACGTCCAGACGGACCAGATCAACTTCCAGGTTCCGTTCGACGTTCCGTCCGGCGCGGTACCGCTGGTTGTGATCCTCAATCCGGACCGCCAGAACGAACTCCGTTCCGACATTGCGACGGTTACCGTCAACAACCACTCGCCGGCCTTCTTTACGTTTGGCGGCAAGTCGATCGCGGCCCTGAACGCACAAGGCACTCCGGTGGCCGCGGCCGCGGAAGTTCCGGGCGGCGTCGCCGCGCGGCGCGGCGATGTCGTCAGCCTCTACGGCACCGGCTTCGGCCTGAGCGAGCCGGTCTACCAGTCCGGCGAAATCCCCACCGGCGCGGTTCCGCTGCGTGACCGTGTGACGATCACCGTTGGTGGTACCATTCTGGCCGCTTCCGACGTGCTCTACGCGGGTCTCGCGCCGGGCAATATTACGGGTCTCCAGCAGATAAACATCCGCGTGCCGATGTCCACGGCGCCAGGCAATGTGGCGATCTCGATCTCGGTCGGCGGCGTTTCGACACCAACGGCGGGTGCGGTCATTCCGGTCCAGTAACAACCTGAGTCTGTTGTCTCGCCGGTGAAGGGCGCGTCGCCGAAAGGCTTCGCGCCCTTCGCCTTTTCGGTTCCGGTAAAACTCCCTAGGAATTTCCCGATCTTCTCAACGATCGATCGGAACGCTAGCATCGAAGTGATGCCCCGAGTTCTCTGGCTGGGGGCCCTGCTTGCCAACCTGTCATGGGCGCAGGCACCGGTTTATACAGCATCCAGCATCGTCAACGCCGCGACCAACGAACCCGGCGCACTCGCGCCGCTGTCCTTGGTGTCTCTATTCGGCCGCGGTTTGGCCTTCACCACCAAGGCATTGACAGCGGACGAGATTCGCAACGGCCAATTGCCGACGACACTGATCGGAACAGGCGTCAGCGTCAGCGTTGACAGCGTTGCCGTGCCCATTCTATTTGCGTCGCCCACACAGGTAAATTTCCTCATACCGGGCAACACTCGAACCGGGCTTCGGCGCCTCCGGCTTAGCCGCGAAGGCGCGGCCGGTCCGGAAATCGATATTCGCATCGGCGACTCCGCCCCCGGGCTCTTCGCAATTGCCAGCCAATACGTTATCGCCTCCCACATTGATGGCCGTCTGGTTGCCGCCGACACACCGGCCGAACCGGGCGAAGTGATTATCCTTTACGCGGCAGGCCTTGGCACAACACTGCCAGCACTTAACGGAATGACCCTTCCAACGGCCGCCGCTTCGATCAGCGCCCGGCGCGATCTGGGCGTGCTCCTTAACGGTGAACCGATCGCGGACGATCTGATTCTTTACGCCGGCGTCACGCCCGGCTTTGCGGGACTGTACCAGATCAACTTCCGCATTCCCGCTGGCGCACCGGCAAATCCCGAGATTCGACTGCGCCTTAAAGGACAAGTTAGTCTTCCGAGTCTATCGTTACCGGTCCGCGCGCCGCTACAATAACTAGTTACGATGCAACCACGCGCCGTCGCCGCGACGCTGCTTGTCGCCGCCGTCTCCCTTTTCTCCGCCTACCGTCTCTTTACGCAGACCGCCGACGCTTATACGCAAGCGCCCGCCGTCGACGGCGTTACGGAATATACGGGCCGCTTGCAAGCGCTCAAGGACGCGCTGCCGCCCACGGGCGTGATTGGATACATGACCGACCCTGGTACTCCGGCAAACAACACCGACGCCGTGGCCGAACATCACATCATTCAATACGCACTGGCGCCTTTGGTTGTTGTCCCCAACGCCAACCAGAAATACGTCGTCGGAAATTTTCACAAGGCAATAGCAACCGGATCGCTGCGCGACCAAGGTTTCAAACTGGTCCGCGAATTCGGGAACGGCATTGCCCTGCTGGAAAACGAGAAGGTGAAGTAACGCCATGGCCGCCTTGTTCTTGCTCCTCATCACGGTCGCATCCGGCTTCGCTTTGGTCCGGGCGATCTGGCCCGCGCCGTGGCGCTGGTCTGCCGCCGATCCCATCCGTCTGGCCCTGGCGCCTGTCGCCGGCCTGGGCCTCGCCAGTATCTTGTTCTACCTTGTCCGAATCGCCGCCGGGTTGCCGCCTATGGCGGCTGCGGGCGCGATGCTTGGCGCCGCCGGGGTCGCGGGGGTAGTCGCCCGCAAACGCGCGACCGCGGAAGAAGCGCCGGGGCACTCCGGGAAGGCACCCTTCTGGATTTGGGTATTGCTGGCCGCCGCCGCGGCACTATCGATTTTCACGGTCACGATGATGACCTCCATCGCGCCGCACGGTGAATGGGACGCCTGGTCCGTTTGGAATCTGCGCGCCCGATTCCTGGTCCGCGCGGCGAACATGCAAATCCCATTCGTCGCACTGCTCGACTGGTCGCACCCCGACTACCCACTCATGGTGCCTGCTTCCATCGCCATGCTCTGGTCCGCGTGCGGCACGGAGTCGCAGCCCATCGCCGCCTGGGTGCAGGCACTGTTTCTGATCTCGGCGATTGCCGTGCCATTCACCGTACTCCGCTACCTCCGGGGAGCGGCGATAGGGGCGATCGCCGCTATCGCGATTATCGGCGGCAGCACAATCGTCCGTATGACGGCGGCGATGTACGCGGACGTCCCGATGGCTGCGATGATCGTTTGCTCCGGCGCGATGGCTGTATTGGCGCTTGAATCCGAGCCCAACGGTCGCGGCCCAGCTATTTTGGCGGGACTGGTGGCCGCACTGGGAGCATGGACCAAGAACGAAGGGATGCTGTTTTTTGGGGTGCTGGCAGGATCTATCGCTTTCGTGGCTGCGAGCCGTGCGGAGTTAACGGCTCGGCTCGGCAAACTGCGGGACTTCGCGATCGGCGCGGCGCCCGTGCTCGCAGTCGTCTTCTACTTCAAGTCCGGCGCGACGGTGACCAACGATCTGGTGGGTTCGGCGAGTGGGACATTCATGGGGCGGCTTGCGGATACGCATCGACATTGGGTAACGTTTTGGGCGATGGCGGGCGAATCGCTGACGTTCGGCAACTATGTCGTGCCGCCGGCCATCGTCTTCGGCGTATGGTTGGGAGTCAACCGGCTGCGGCGGCCGTTGCGCGGCGCCTGGCTGATACCGATCTTCGCCGCGGTCGCGCAACTGGCCGGCTACTATGTCGTCTACATCGGCGGCTCGACCGACATTCACTGGCAGATCGACAATTCAGTGGCCCGCATTATGATGCATGTGTGGCCGTTATGCCTGTTTGGCGTGTTCCTTATCACCGCGCCAATTGAGAAAGAGTAACCCGCCGCCGACGACCCGCGTACAAAACTGTAGGCGTAGAATGGAGACGAGGTATTCATCATGACGAGGATCGGGTTTGCCGTCAGTATTTGCGGCTGCATGCTGCTTCCGGCCCAGGATGTACTGCACACCTACACGGTGAAGCCAGGTACTCGTGTGCCGCTCGTCATGATTAACAGCGTCTCGACGAAACACGCCGCCGAGGGCGATCGTGTGTATCTGGAGACGTCGTTCCCGATTCTCGCCGATGGCAAGATCGTAATTCCGCCCGGTTCCTACGTCGCCGGAACGATCACCTCCTCCAAGCGCGCCGGCAGGGTGAAGGGCCGCGCGGAGCTCTATCTGCGCTTCGACTCGCTGACCTTGCCGAACGGAGTAACGCGCGACTTTCGGGCGCGTGTCGGCGGCCTCGATGGGCGATCGTCCGAAGAACTGGATCGTACCGAGGGCAAGATCAAGGGCGAGACGACCAAGGGCGAGGATGCGTCGAAGATCACGACGGGGTCGACGGCGGGCGCGTCGGTCGGTGCAATCGCGACGCGGTCGGCTGGAGGCGCGGGACTTGGCGCAGCCGCCGGTGCGGCCGCCGGGGTGGCGGCCGTTTTGCTCACACGTGGCGCGGATGTCGTATTGGGGCGCGGAACGGTGGTCGAAATGGTGCTCGACCGGCCGCTGGACTTCTCGGAGGTGGACGTCGATTTTTCGAAGGCCGCCGCGAAGCGGGCGTTGGCATCCGAAGAAGGGCCGCAGCCGAAGAAGTCATCGGGCGATCGACCTCGACTCGGCTTCCCCAATTGAGCTAAGTGATTTGCTTTAGCGCCGATAGCCCGCTGGTCCTGTAATACGCCAGTACTCCTGGCCCTATACTACCTGTCCTCAAAAATACCTACGATTTTGGTCCTTCAAGCCTATTCTCCTAGGGGAGTCCCGCCGATACACTCCTTGTGGACCTATGGACCTCGGATCATTAGAACTCCAGATCTTCGTTAGCCCAACCTTCGCAGCTAACGGCGAAGAAACACCGTAGGCCCGTTTATTTGCAACAGCCGGTTGCAAAAGGTCTGCACTACATTTTCAATGGAGCCGGGGCGACGGAAG
>Ga0194119_10009405_pt1 | contig 13149 bp, 9 predicted proteins | sample TA2MahC100mmetaG_FD_148620 | JGI IMG/M metagenome (GOLD analysis project Ga0194119, IMG submission 148620) | Freshwater microbial communities from Lake Tanganyika, Tanzania - TA2015018 Mahale Deep Cast 100m | ecosystem: Environmental > Aquatic > Freshwater > Lake | place: Tanzania: Lake... | reverse complement strand
TAGTGACATCACTCCCGAGAGGATCACGGCTGTGCCTATCCCAAGGCGCCATGAGAAAGGCTCCTTGAGGAACCAAGTGCCCAGCAAGGCGGCAAACAGCACCGAGGTTTCGCGCAACGCTGCCACCGTCGCCACGGGTGCGTGGGTCATAGCCCACAACGCAATGCCGTAGGAGCCCAGCGACGCTGCCGCACCCAGCGTGGCAACGGGCAGGCGCGCGCGAGCATACGGCAAGACGCGCGCAAATCCTCGCTGCCGCAAGACCAGCAGCCCAAATGGCCAGCCGTCCAGCACAAAGAGGGTAGCCACATACTGTAGCGCGCTGCCACCATGGGCCACGGCCATACGCGCACCGATAGCGTCGACCACGGTGTAAATCGCAATGACCACCGAGTTGATCAGTGCGAAGGCGATAGCCTTGGGCTGCTGCAACGCGCGCTGTGAAAGCCCAAGTACGAGCACGCCGCTGCTCACGCCCACAACGCCAGCCCAAGCCAGCGGGGACAAACGCTCGCCAATCGCCAGCGAGGAAGACAGAGCCACCAACATCGGCCCGATGCCCCGCATCAGCGGATAGGTCACCCCCAAATCGCCATGCTGGTAGGCGCCTGTCAGCGCGATATAGTAGGCGATGTGGATCACCACCGATGCGCCTATGAATGGCCAGGCCTGTGGTGGCGGCAAGCCCGCCAACAGCAATAGTGGGAACCCAATGAAGCTGCCCACGAGGTGAATAACGGCGGTATCGAGGGCCTTGTCAGTGCTTGACTTGACAAGCGCGTTCCAAGAGGCGTGCAATAGCGCGCCGAACAGCACCGCAGCTACCACGCCCCAAGTCAGGGCCATACGCAGCCAGCGGACAGCCCGCGTTGACGCATGCCAGGCAGGTAGCAGTCGAGATATGTCTTTGTCAACCCTGCGACCTCTGCAAGCTCATTCAGCATCGGAGGATTCACCCGTTTGTTGCTGTTATCTTCGGGCTCAACCGGTATGTCACGTTGCAAAGCATGCTCAATACGTGACACCACTTCACCGATTTTTGAGAAGTACTCGTGGCTCATGGTCGATTGGTGGATTGCGTGCTAGAAAAAGCTCGAGCGCTTCTAAATCCATGACTCCAGTTAGACGATGAGTTCCCTTACGTAACACTTGAAAATTCTCGCCACCATCAGCCAAAAAAGAATTCACCGTAACTCGGTACGTACTACTAGATTCAATCGGCTTCTTGTTCAAAGACACACTTGCGCTAACGATACGTTTGCCAGGCTTTTGTGTCTGATCCCAGCGATAGGCGAAACCCTTTGAAGGAATAAGCAATCGTACCGGACGGTCAACCTGCCATTGAAGCTCAAGCAACTCGATAATTTGCGCACCTGTTAACGTCATCGTCACAAGATTGTTATAAAAAGGCTGAGCAGCAAACAGATCTTCGTAACGTAAATCTCCATTTGCCTGAGGAATCAGCGGGGCCCGCACGCCCCCGAGGTTCATAAATGCGATCTGAGCGCCACCTTGATCGATGCTTTGCGTCGCAGCAAGCTGTGCATCTGCGATCAATCTGCCAAGCGCCGACTCACCTTTAGCATCAACATCCGCTAAAACTGCACGATTCAGTCGAGCCACAACACGCTTAGAAAGAGGCTCTGCCAGTTGCTCATAAGCATGAATCAACTCGCTTTGCCGAGTATCCTTCTCGAACAATTCAGGCCTGATGATCATATTGTTAGCGTTAACTGTTACGATTTTTTTCGTAACACGATCGATTTCGATATCAATATCAGTGAGCATCGTTCCGTATTTATCCGCACTCGTGACCCGCTTACCCTCAATAAGGCAGTTGTAAGCGTGGTGCGTATGGCCGCTAATGACCAATTTCACACTGGTATCTATTCTATTAACGATATCAACAATTGGTCCACTTATTCCTTGACAGTCGTCATAGTCTCCGGTTGGAACGCCACCCTCGTGGATGAGCACTACATAGGCATAGATTCCTTGATCCCGAAGGCTTGGTAATAAGTTATTGACAGTGCTTGCTTCATCTAAAAAGCGCAAACCAAGAACCGAACTTGGCGTCACTATTGAGGGCGTGGCTGCGAGTGTCAATCCAATGAAGGCAACTGGAATGCCTTCGAAATAGCGAACAGCGTAGGCAGGTAGTATTGTTCTCCCGGTGCTCTCTTCAACAGTACTTGCGGCCAAGTATTGAAAGCGTGCTCCCTCAAATGGCTTCGGCCCCTGGCAACCCTTGGTGGGGTGACATCCACCACCTTGTAATCGCAACAGTTCACCCAGTCCTCTGTCGAATTCGTGGTTACCTACCGCTGAGATACTCAAACCCATAAGGTTTAAGGATTCAATGCTTGGCTCATCGTTGAACAAGGCTGAAAGAAGTGGTGTTGCGCCAATTAGATCCCCTGCACCAACAAAAACGCTGTGAGGGTTTCTTGTCCGCAGCCGAGCGACCGCGGTGGCTAAATGTTCGGCACCGCCTGCACGGATTTGCACGCGGCTTGCCGGATCAAGTGGGTTACGAATCCTAAGCCCGCCGAAGGGGGGCTTTAAGTTCCCATGGAAATCATTGATTGCAATGATTTTTACTTCGACCGACTTCGACCCAGTGACATCATCAGCTAAGCTTGACCCGGGCAAAAGGATTGTTCCAAGGACAAGCAAGCCGATCAAAGTACTTCCCAAACGACTCATCAGGCTAGCCAGTTGATAGCTCAAACAATGCACCCTGCCCGAGCAAACACTACCTTGTCTTCCCACAAATTGCCCCTCAGGCGAGTTCGCAAGCGAAAACGTCAAATTTTTCAGACCACGGTACGTGCTCTGCCCCTAACAGGTGAATTCATCTTTATCGCTCACTTTCAAACGTGCGATCGATCGCTCCAGTAGTGTGCAATCTTTAAGGAGCCTCGACAAGCTGTTGGCGAGAACAGCCTTTTGAAGCAGTTGACCAAGAAGTTGGCCGAGCAGGGCCAAGTTCTAGACCCGTTGGTCGGGCTTTGATGAGAAGATTGTGTCTCCGTATGCCCGTGGCATGACGGCGCGTGTGATCCAGACACCTAGCGGAGATATACGATACCGAGGTCTAGCCGGCCCTTATCTCATTAACCTGTTCGATTGGGCGCAGCGAAACATCAGCCAGAAATTGATACTGAAAGAAGTAGAACCATATGGTGCATTTAAACAGATTAAGTCCTAACGACCCTATCCGGCGAACCCTCGTTGCTGCAATTGCAGCCGCTGGCGTGGGCTTAAACACGAACCTCGCCCAAGCGCAAAGCTTTCCAACTCGGCCGATCAAAATCGTGATCGGGTTTCCCGCCGGAGGCCCCCTTGATTTGCACGCTCGACTGCTTGCTGATCGTCTGGGGCAAATCCTTGGGCAGACAGTCTTAATAGACTATAAAGCGGGAGCGGGTGGTACCGTTGGCGCACAAGAGGTTATGCGCGCAAATCCCGACGGTCATACCATCATGCTGGCAAATACTGGTGTGATGGTGATTAATCCTGCCGTCTACGGTAAGTTGCCTTATGCAACCTTGCGTGATTTTGTGCCGATCGCTCGAACAGCCATGCAACCCTTGGCCTTATTGGTCAACCCATCAGTGCCTGTCCAAACACTCCCTGAATTCTTGGCCTACTTGAAGGCTAGACCTGGAAAAGTCAATTACGGTTCAGCTGGTAACGGCGGGATAAGTCATCTCGTTCCTGAAATGTTTAAAACTGCGACCGGTACCTTCATGGTTCACATACCCTACCGTGGCAGCGCGCCCGCGTTTGCAGACTTAATGGCAGGCCAGGTGCAGTTTATGGCAGAGTCGATACCGCAGGCGGCGATGTACCACAAGCAAGGACGAGTCCGAGCACTTGCTGTCACAAGCCGGGAGCGTAATCCAGCGCTACCGGATGTCCCAACTGCCATGGAGTCAGGGATCAAGGATTTTGAGGTCGTCGGCTTCTATGGATTTCTCGCGCCGATCGCGACGCCTCGCGAGGTGGTTCAGCGACTAAGTGAAGCCTTTAAACAGGTACTTAATACGCCCGAAATTCGGGACAAAATGATTGCCCAAGGTGCCAACCCGGCATTTCTTGGCTTCGATGATTTTCATCGATTCATTGCGCAAGAAACACCGCGCTGGGCTCAAGCCGTTCAGCGTTCTGGAGCAAAGATTGATTGATCTTGTTGATGATGCAGGGTGATATTTATGGCTTACGTGGAGAAAAGATAGATATGAAACGTAGATCGTTCCTTGAAAAGTTAAGTCTTGCCGGAAGTAGCCTCACGATAGGGCAAATACAAAGTGCTAGCGCGCAAAACTTTCCAACACGACCGCTTCGCCTAATCGTTGGATTTCCTCCTGGCGGGGGTATTGACTTTACTGCGCGAACCATTCAACCGGGTCTTGAAGCAGGCCTTGGACAGCCGATCGCCGTGGAGTATAAGCCTGGCGCAGGCGGTGTCATCGCTGCTGGCGAACTGAGCCGTGCGGCTGCGGATGGTTATAGTTTATTAATTGCAAATACAGGCCCATTTGCGATTGCGCCCTTTCTCCAAGCCAAACAACCCTACGATCCTATTCGACAATTCACTTACATCGGCCAGATTGCAGAAGCAGGCTACATTGCAGCAACAAGATTTGACCACCCTGCAAAGGACCTACGTGAATTTATCGATTGGGCCCGATCAAATCGTTCTAAGGCAAATTACGCAAGCGGCGGGGTAGGCTCATCGACTCACCTCAATGGCGAGTTACTGAACGCCGTTGCAAATCTTGATATCACTCATATTCCGTATAAAGGAAGCGCACCTGCCGTACAAGACCTCATTGCGGGTCAAACGCATCTGTTGATCGATGCAGGTACAGTGTTGCTGCAGCAAATCAAGGGCGGAAAACTCAGAGCGCTCGCGGTTACTTCAGCCAAACGTGACCCGAGCCTGCCGGATACACCGACAGTGAAAGAGCTCGGATTGCATGGCATGGAAGCATCAGGCTTTCAGGGCCTTGTGGGCCCTGCCGGGCTTCCTCGTGACATCGTTGAACGGCTCTCAAAGGAATTGGCGAAGGTACTTGCAATGCCGGATGTGAAGTCGAAATTTGCTTCGGCAGGGTCTGAAGTTATGCCACGGCAAGCGAAAGAGTTTGCTGAATTTGTGAAGGCAGAAAGCGATAAGTGGTCCAAAGTGATACGGGACCGCAAGCTACAGCTAGCTGCATAGCGAAGGCTTATCGATGATATAAGGTGAGGATGGCCCGAGACCAGCCAATATCCGCATTTAGCTCGATCCGCTGGCTTTGTCCCCCTCACCTGCGAGCTCACGTGGTCGCATTGCTAAAAAGATCACCATGGCCACGAGCGAGCAAATGGCTATTAGTAAAAACGACAGGCCCCACGAAGTTGGCGACTTTCCGCCGCTCAAGTCAAGTGTCCAACCAATGATCAACGGTCCAACAAAGCCGCCCGCGTATCCAAGGGTTGAATGAACAGCGAGCGTTGCTCCACGACGCTGAGGATCGGCCGTGCCAGCAGCACCTGCAGTGAGCGAGGACGAGTCCAACCACACAATGAATCCATACAAAAGCATTAACGCAACCGCAAGCACATACGAATGGGAACCCATAAATCCAAGGCTGGTTGCACAAAAAGCAGAACACAACATAGCAGCCATAATCAGATTTCGGCGACCAACCCGGATCGACGCTTCATTGCCAAGAACACTCGCTACAGTGCCCACTATGCCAAGAAGCGTTAGCACGGTCGTTGGTGTAAGCAGCGGCACCCCATCAATGCCATCGACGCGCGCAGCAACAAATGTCAGGAATGCGACCCCCCAGCCTCGTAGTGCATTCATCTCGAGGGTGTGCGCGCAATATGCAATCGCATAGGCCATCGATGAGCGGTTGGCAATAACCGGCCGAAAGTCGAACCAATCAAGCTTGACCGATCTCACTTTGTCTGGAGCCTTAGGCACGCTCGTAACAACAAGGAGCCATGCAGTCAACGCGCTGCCCCCAGCCAGGACAAAGGCTCCCGCCCACCCGAAATGCTTGGCAAGGAGATCGGCACATGCAAACGAGATTGCCCCGGAAATCCCGATACTTGCCGCGTGGCCTGTTACCGCCCGCGACATAATTTTTTTATCAACGATATCGACCAGTAGCTTTAGTCCAGTCATATAAGTGCCTGCCCATCCAACACCGGCAAGCGCTCGCAAGACAAGTGCAGACCAGAAACCCTCGGCAGCAAGGCCGAAAAGCGAGTGGGCTACGATGGTGCAGGCAACGCCAAACAAGTAGACAGCTCTTGGGTCAACACGGTCTGTGAGCGTTACAAGCAGAGGAACGCTCACCATATAGGCTGCGTAAAAGATCCCTGTGATCCAGCCTGCATCGCTGTTCGAAAGTTCCCACCTGAGCATCATCGAGGGAAGCAAAGCGGGCCAAAAAAATGCCCCGATTTGGACAAGCGCCTGCGCAGAACAAACGATAGCTATGAGGCGTTTTGCAGAGGCATCGTTCATCGCTGGCACGTTTAACGTAGTCACTAGGCCCAAACCCTAGCGCGCGAAACGTAAAACGCAAAATCTAATTACTAGTTGCTGGCAAGCCCACATCAATGCCCAGCCAACTGTCTTCGTGATAGCTGGCGAGTTGCCTCACTCCATATCGAAGAGTCGAGGCCGATCACACCTGTGCGGACTCAAAGCGCTTGATGCGCGCAATCGTGCCCGCCATAGCCTCACGAGCAACCTCGGTGTCATAGTGCGATTGCAAATTAACCCAGCTTTGCGCGTCCGTACCGAAGAAGGCCCCAAGGCGCAGTGCGGTGTCTACCGTGATGCCCCTCAAGCCTTTCACGATTTCGTTGATGCGCCGAGGAGGCACATCAATGGCCCGAGCCAAGGCGTATTGGCTGATTCCCATTGGCTTGAGCCAGTCCTCCAGCAGGATAACGCCGGGATGAGCTAAAGGAACCTGTCGATGCGCCATGGCAAAACTCCTGTAATGGTCAGTGGTAGTCAACGATTTCGACCCGCTGGGCTTGTCCTTCCACCCAGACGAAGCATAGGCGCCATTGCCCACTGATGCGTATGCTGTTATTGATAAAGCGCTTGACTCGCCGCCCTTCGAAAAGAGCCCGCGTGTCGCTGCAGTGAAAGCTTACGATCATCCGCGAATAATAACGTACGTCGTTAATAACCAAAAGCGTTATTTCATAGGGCCCGTTTCAATGAAGCTAAGGTCTTTGCAGGTCCGGCGCAGGGAAAAAAGGCGGCTCACCCAAGGCGAACTTGCTATGCGACTTAGTAAGGTGCAGTCTTAGATTGCACCCGCCGATGCCAGCTACTTCGAAGGTCCGCGTGACCTACGAATCCGACTTTGTTTCAGAGGCTACCTGCCGTCAGGGACGCCGCATTCGAAACCCTTGCGAAAACCACACGACCAAAACCAAAAGCAGTGCTGGCAGATAAAACCAATGAGGCGTCGGACGCTCTGCTGGAACCATGATTGAAACAACCTCCCATCCCTGCTCGAATCCTGCCTTTTGAGCCTGGGATCCGAATCGGACAGCGCTAATCTGGCTTTGTCCCCCTAGCGACATGAGTTGTATTCCTGCGCTTGAAAGTCGTTTGCGTCCATCTTCAGTACCTACCCCAAGATTTAAAGCAAGCGTTTTTGTAATGTCCGCACCCTCAAGATTCATCCCCCGAATGACAAAGACCAAGCGAGAATCGTCGCTGGCGTGTTGCACGACTTCATAAACGCTTGAGACCTCTCGCTCAACGAGAGGTGGCTTGAGTTGATTCATGATTAAGTCTGGACGAAATAAAAGAATAACAGCCACACTTAAGAGTAAGTTTTCCCACAAGCGATTCTTAACGCGAAACCAGTTCATGCTAATGGCGCCAAAGACAAGCATCGCGAGGCTACATGCAGCGACAACGCGTATTAACTCCCACGCATCGTTAACATCGATCAATAGAAGTTGTGGATTGAAGATCCAGATGAAAGGCAGTATGACGGTGCGCAGCGCATAGCGTGCGCCTTGCATACCGGTCTTGATAGCATCCTCACCGGAAATCGCTGCGGCGGCGAAGGTCGCTAACCCAACGGGAGGCGTTATGTCGCCCATAATACCGTAATAAAAAACAAATAAGTGCACGGCGATTAAGGGAATCACTAGACCACTTTGCGCGCCAAGCTCGACCACAACAGGAGCCATCAAGGTCGCTACCAACACATAATTTGCTGTTGTCGGCACACCAAGCCCGAGCACGAGACAGACAAATGCTATAAACAATAGCATTATCAAAACATTCCCCTGAGCGACCGCTTCAACAAAGTCGGTCATTCGCAAACCTAAGCCGGTAAGCGTTATGCCACCTACAATAATGCCTGCAGTAGCCGTTGCAATACCGATACCCACCATGTTTCTGGCGCCATCATGAAAGCCACCAACAAGGTCATGCAAGCCCTCTCGCCACGTTGGCAGCATAGGTTCTTTTCTAATCAAAGCCATACAGGGCTTTTGAGTGATCATTAAAGTTATAAGTACAACAACAGCCCAGAAGGCCGATAGCGAGGGCGAAAGCTCTTCAATCATCAGACACCAAATCAAAGTGCCTATTGGGAGCAAATAATGAAGCCCAGCTTTTACCGTCGTCCAAGTGTCGAGTACTTGTGGATTATCAATATCGATATCCTGAGGCAAGGCTTGCGATCTCGCCGCTTGGTTTATCGCCATCAAATAGATCAGCAGCATAAACAATGCTGCTCCCCAAATCGCGAAATGTCCAAGTAAGTATTTTATAAACGCTACAGCGTAATAAAGTATTGCAATTAGAATCACCGAACCCGAGACCCCGATGCCAACGCGAATCCACCGCTGATATCGCGGCCGATATTCCCTTTTGACGATCGGCTGCATGCCCAGCTTCAAAGCCTCAAGATGAACAATGTAGAACAATCCGAGATAGGATAATATTGCTGGCAAAAGAGCGTGTTTAACGATCTCAGCGTAAGGGATGCCAACGTACTCAACCATTAAAAAGGCGGCGGCTCCCATCACCGGCGGCATGATTTGTCCGTTCACCGAACTCATCGTTTCTATGGCACCTGCTTTTACACCGCCATATCCTGCCTTTTTCATCAAGGGGATAGTGAAAATCCCCCCAGAGACTACATTCGAAACGGAAGACCCTGAGATCATGCCGTTGAGTGCTGACGAAATCACCGCGACCTTAGCGGGTCCTCCACGAAGATGGCCAAGAGCAGCGAAACTTACTTGCATCATGTAATTGCCACCGCCTGCGCGATCCAGTAGCGCACCGAACAAGACATAGATAAAAATAGCACTCGTCGACACCCCAAGTGCGATGCCATATACCCCCTCGGTGGTTAACCACATGTGGGAGATCAAGCGATTGAGTGATGCTCCTTTATGTTGTAAGACCTCAGGCATCCAGGGACCTGCCATTGCGTAAGCGATAAAGAGCAGTGCCAGTAAGGCCATCGGTAAACCCACTGCCCGCCGGGTTGCTTCGAGCAATAGCAAAAGTCCAAGACTTGCCGTTAACACATCAAAGCCTGTCGGCTGTCCGGGTCGGGTTGCGAGTTCGCTATAAAAGATCAGCAAATACGCGCCTGCAAAACATGCCAGGATCGCAAAGAGCCAGTCAAACCATGGAACGCGATCCGTCTGCGAGCGGCTTGAGAACGGCCAAAGCAAGAACCCAAGAAAAAGCGCAAAGCCCAAATGAATCGAACGCGCCTCCGTATCGTTTAGCACGCCAAAGCCGAGCGCAAAAGGCAGCGGCGATGCGTACCAAAACTGAAACATTGCCCAAAGAAGGCAGATCAGCATGACAAATCGCTTGACAGCTTCAGAAGGATTTCTGCCGCCAGTGTCAGCTTGAGCGACAAGGCGTTGCAAAGCCTCGGGCGCTTTCTCGATATCTGAAGCCATCAGCGTCTCATAACCTGGTACCTGATAAACGAAAAGGGCGAAGCAATCTTCGCCCTATCAGCATGCAAAGCAAGCGCTTCTTACTTGACCCAGCCCTTCTCCTTGTAGTAACGCAACGCACCTTCGTGCAAGGGGGCAGACAGGCCATCCTTGATCATCTGTTCGGGCTTCAGATGTGCCAGCGCTGGATGGAGCTTTTTAAACTCATCGAAATTATCGAACACCGCCTTCACCACCTGATAAACGGTGTCGGCTGGTGTTTTGGCAGAGACGACAACGGTAGCTAATACGCCGTAAGTCTGGGCACCGTCGGGGTTGTTTGGGTACAAGCCACCCGGAATGCTGGCTTTGGCATAGTACGGTTTTGAGGCCAAGAGTTTGTCGACTGCAGGGCCTGTCACCGATACCAGCTTAGCGCCACAAGTTGTCGTTGGATCCTGAATATTGGCACTAGGGTGACCAACGCCATAGAAAAAGCCATCAATCTTGCCGTCACAAAGGGCCGGACCGTGCTCATCAGCTTTGAGTTCGGCAGCAAGTGAAAAATCAGTCAGCTTCCAACCCATGGCAAGCAGCAACTCTTCCATGGAAGCTCTCGTACCAGAACCAGGGTTACCCACATTGAACCGCTTCCCTTTTAAGTCTTGCAGCGTTTTCGCATTGAGCTCCTTGCGCGCGAGAACTGTGAAAGGCTCAGGGTGTACAGAAAAAACAGCGCGTAGATCAGCGTAGGCGCCAGCGCTTTTGAACTGAACATCGCCTTTAAATGCGTTGTATTGAACATCTGATTGGGTAAAGCCCAGGTCAAGCTCGCCAGCTTTAATCGTGTTGACATTGAAGACCGATCCTCCGGTCGACTCCACAGAACAGCGGATGTTGTGCTTTGCCCTGTCCTTGTTGACCAGTCGACATATTGCCCCCCCAGCTGCGTAGTAAACACCGGTCACGCCTCCTGTCCCGATCGTTACGAATTTTTGCTGAGCAAGACTCACCGAGCCAAACATTGCGGCTGACAGTCCGATCACTGAAGCTGCAGCAAAAGTAAGTGACTTTTTAATCATGTCCAATAGTTCCTTATATAAATAGTAACGACTCAAGCGAAGCGTCGATTGCCTCGCTGAGCTTTTGCACAACAAGCTCAAGCTCAGACTCGAGCGCAATAAACGGCGGCGCAACAAGAACATGATCACCTCGATGTCCGTCAACCGTGCCACCCATCGGATAAACCATGAGCCCTCGCGACATTGCCTCGCGCTTGATTGTTGCATGCAAACGCTGCTTAGGGTCGAAGCTCGCTTTGCTTTGTCGATCCTCGACGAGCTCAATGCCCCAAAAAAAGCCGCGGCCCCGAATGTCACCGACCTGAGGGTGAGCATCGAAGGCCTGATGGAGCATTTGCTCAAAAACTTTCCCCAATTCGCTAACCCGATCAACAAGTTGCTCTTGCTGAATAACCTTTTGCACGGCTAGCGCAGCGGCGCAGGCAATGGGGTGTCCCAGATACGTATGCCCATGTTGAAAAAAACCCGAACCGGTCGACATCGCGTTGACAATTCGTTCTTGCGCAAGCACAGCACCAATCGGTTGATAGCCTCCGCCTAGTCCTTTTGCGATCACAAGCAAATCAGGACTCACGCCCTCCTGCTCGCAGGCATGGAGACTTCCAGTCCTACCCATGCCGCACATGACTTCGTCAAGGATGAGCAAAATACCATATCGATCGCAAACCTTTCGGATCGCTTGAAAATAACCTGGAACCGGAGTAAGTACGCCAGCCGTTGCGCCACCAACGGTTTCCGCTACGAAAGCGATAATGCTATCCGATCCATAACTGAGGATGGTTGCCTCAAGTTCATCGGCGAGGCGTTGCCCATAATCTTGGTCGCTCTCGTTTGTGCGTTGTTCACGATAGGGATAGCAGGCAGATACATGCGATACCTGCATCAGAATCGGTGCAAAGGGCTCACGACGCCAAGCATTACCACCGACCGCAAGCGCGCCTAGCGTATTGCCATGATAGCTTTGCCTTCTAGCGATGAAGTGCTTACGCTGAGGCTGACGGATTTCGAGATAGTACTGACGCGCCATCTTCAAGGCAGCCTCAATCGCTTCAGAACCTCCGCTCACAAAGTAAGCATGGCTGATGCCCTCCGGCGCGTGCCGCACCAGATTCGATGCGAGTTCTTCAGCCACATCGGAGGTGAAAAAACCGGTATGCGCAAAAGCTAAACGATCAATCTGTGCGTGCATTGCAGCGATCACAGCAGGATGGCCATGTCCGAGGCAGGAAACCGCCGCACCGCCCGAAGCGTCAAGATAGCGGCGCCCCTGTTGATCGACTAACCAGCAACCATCACCGCTCACGGCTATCGGCGGCGTTTGATGCAGATGACGATGAATGACGTGGGAATTACTCATGTCTTCACGCTACAGGCGCGCCAAATGCTGCGTTGCACCGGCATATAGCACTTCGCGCATCGCCCCCGAGGCTTGCTCATGAAACGCTACCGCCACGGGATCCATATCGAAGCTCGGCCGCGGTGCATGAACAAAATGAAGATAAGCATCCTCACCTCTGACAAGCGCAGCGCAATCCCATTGAGTCACCGTTTGTTTGGCATCAGGAGGCAGAAAATGCATCGATACACCCATACGACGATCACTCGACAAATTTGGCCCTGAGCCATGCGCAAGACAATAGTTGTGAATGGACATCTGACCTGCCTTCAGCGGCATTGCAACAGCTGCAGCCTTATTCAAGGCGCTAATCCTTTGGCCGCGCGTTAACATGTTATCGGGATCGTAAGTGTCTTCATGGTCGAAGGTTTCTCCAAGATGGGTACCTGGTATTACCGACATGCACCCAGCTTCCTCGCTGGCATCTGAAATTGCAAACCAGGCGGTAAGCACTTTTCGACTTGAAAGCCCCCAATACGTATTGTCCTGATGCCAATCAACAAACTGCCTCGAGCCTGCATCTTTGATCCAAAAAATCGTACTCCAGCACAAGATATTGGGCCCAATCAGCTGCTCGACAGGGTCAAGCACTCGAGGATCTCTAATTAATTCGTCGAGCCATTTGAAAAGTAAGAATGCCCGACTACGCTGACTCGCTTTGAGGCTTCCACCTTGCTGAGTTTCAAAACACTCTAATGCTTGTCTGATTGATAA
>Ga0194119_10009402_pt1 | contig 13154 bp, 17 predicted proteins | sample TA2MahC100mmetaG_FD_148620 | JGI IMG/M metagenome (GOLD analysis project Ga0194119, IMG submission 148620) | Freshwater microbial communities from Lake Tanganyika, Tanzania - TA2015018 Mahale Deep Cast 100m | ecosystem: Environmental > Aquatic > Freshwater > Lake | place: Tanzania: Lake... | reverse complement strand
GCGAGCCTCGGGGCGATCTACGGCGACGCGCTGGCGCAGTGCCTGGAGCTGTCGTGCAACGAGCTGCAGCACGTCGTGCTGCGCAACGACGGCGCGCGCTTCGCCGTGCTGCCGTTGCCGCGCCGCGCGCAGTTGGCGCCGGGCTTCGGGCTCGGCGTCGCCGACTTCGATGGCGACGGCCACCAGGACCTCGTGCTGGCGCAGAACTTCTTCTCGCCCGAGCCGGAGACCGGTCGCTTCGACGGCGGGCTGGGGCTGTGGCTGCGCGGCCGCGGCGACGCGACGTTCGAAGCGACGCCGCCGCTGGAGTCTGGCATCGTGATGCCCGAGGACCAGAAGGCGCTCGCACTCGCCGACCTCGACGGCGATGGCGCGCCGGAGTGGCTGTGCGCTGCCAACGACGGCTTCGTGCGCGCGTTCCGTACGAGCCTGCCCGTCGCCAGCCTCGCCGTGCGACTGCGCGGCGCAGCCGGCAACCAGGACGCGATCGGCGCGCGCGTCACGCTCGTGCGCCCCGATGGCCGGCGGCACGTGCGCGAGATCCACGCCGGCAGCGGCTACCTCGCGCAGAGCGAGCCGTGCGCGTGGTTCGCCGACGTGCCGGACGGTTGCCGCGTCGATGTCGCGTGGCCAGACGGCGCGCGCAGCGAACACGCGGTGACGCAGCGGCGCGGGCAGATCGTCGTCGGACGATAGGGTTCGCTTGCGCCACGGGCCTTCCGGCTCCTAGGCTCGGCCGCGCCGACCGCATCGAGGCGATCGAGGTGCGCTGGCCCCGAAGCGGCAGCGTGCAGCGCTTCCCCGGCGTCCCGCTCGACCGCGGCGCGCGGCTCGTCGAGGGGCGCGACGCGCCCGAGGCGCTGGCGCTGCCGGCGCTGCCGATCCGGCGCGGGTGAGCGGCGGGGCCGCGCGCGGCGGACGCGGGCCGACTTCGGTTGGCGGCTGGCATTGCTGCCATCGGCGCGGTCGCCGTCGTCGCGGCCTTTGTGCGGCGCGCGACCTCGCGGCACACTGCGCCGCGTGAAACTGCTCGTCGTGCTCGCCGTCGGTCTGCGCCCCAAGGACCTCGCCCACGCGCCGGCGCTGCGCGGGCTCGGCGAGCACGGCTTCGCCGCGCCGCTGACGACGGTGTTCCCGGCGGTCACGTGCACGGTGCAGGCGACGTTCCTCACCGGGCTGCTGCCGCGCGCGCACGGCGCCGTCGGCAACGGCTGGTACTTCAAGGACCACGCGCAGGCGCTGCTGTGGCGGCAGAACAACGGCCTCGTGCACGGCGAGAAGCTGTACGAGGCGGCGAAGGCGCGCTTTGGCGCGCGCACGGCCAAGCTGTTCTGGTGGTGGAACATGTACGCGCCGGGCGTCGACTGGTCGCTGACGCCGCGGCCCGAGTACCACGCCAACGGCCTCAAGAAGCCCGGGCTCTACAGCGAGCCGCCGGAGTTCCAGCGCGACGTGCAGAGCCGCCTCGGCGCGTTCCCGTTGTTCGACTTCTGGGGGCCGAAGGCCGGCATCAAGAGCACCGAGTGGATCGCGTCGTCGGTGATCGACGTGATGCAGCAGCACGACCCGGAGCTGGTGATGGCCTACCTGCCGCACCTCGACTACGACCACCAGCGCTTCGGCCCCGACCACCCGCGCAGCGTCGCGGCGGTCGGCGAGCTCGACGCGCAGTGCGCGCGGCTGATCGCGGCGGCGCGCGAGCGCAACGCGCACGTCGTCGTGCTGTCGGAGTACGGCATCGAGAAGGCGAACCGGCCGGTGTTCCTCAACCGCGTGCTGCACGAGAAGGGCCTGCTGCGCGTGCAGGAGACGAGCCACGGCCAGCTGCTCGACTGCGGCGCGTGCCGCGCCTTCGTCGTCGCCGACCACCAGTGCGCGCACGTGTACGTGCGCGACGCGCAGGACTTGGAGCCGGTGCGCACGCTGCTCGCCGCCCAGCCGGGCGTCGCGCGCGTGCTCGACCGCGGCCAGCAGCGCGAGTTCGGCATCGACCACGAGCGCAGCGGCGAGCTGGTGTGCGTCGCCGAGCCGGGCTGCTGGTTCGCGTACCACTACTGGCTCGACGAGAGCCGCCGGCCCGACTTCGCCACCACGGTCGACATCCACCGCAAGCCCGGCTACGACCCGACGGAGCTGTTCGTCGATCCCACGCTGCGCTTCCCCAAGCTGCGCGTGGCGAAGAACCTCGCCAAGAAGCTGCTCGGCTTCCGCTACCTGATGGACGTCATCGGCACCGATCCGTCGATCGTCGGCGGCACGCACGGCCGCCTGTACAGCGACGCCGCCGCCGGGCCGGTGTTCTTGTGCAGCGACCGGCGGCTGGCGCGCGATCGCGTCGCCGCGACGGACGTGAAGGAACTCTGCCTGCGGCTGCTGGGCCCGTAGGCGCGCGCGAGGAACCCGACCATGCCGATGTCGACCGACGTGAAGCTACCGCGCGCCGCGGCGCCGGTGTTCCCCGAGTTCTGCTGCGTCTGCGATGCGTCGCGGCCGGGCAGTTCGTTCGACGTGAAGGGCCGACGCGTCCACTGGACCGAGCTGTGGATGCCGTGGATGTGGTTCTTCGGTCGGCGCGTGACGGTGACTGTGCCGGTGTGCGCTGGCTGCCGGCCGCAGGCGGTCACCGGCCGACGGTGGCGCACGATCGGCCTGCTCGTCTGGCTCGGCGTCGTCGCAGCGATCGTGCTGCCGTGGCTGGACACGCTCGGGCTGGCTCGCGGCATGAAGCGCTTCGTCGGCGGCATCGCGCTGCTGGTCGGCTCGGCGCCGATGATCGTCTGGTGGGTGGTGCGGCCACCGGTGTTCGACCTGACGGTCGGCAAGGCCACGACGGACTACGAGTTCGCGTCGCGCGCGTATGCGCTGCGCTTCCTCGCCGCCAATCCGGGCGCGCGGATCAGCTGACGGTCGCCCCACTGCTACGGCTTCGTCGCCCGCTCCCACGCCGTCAGGATCGCCAGCGCCTCGGCGTCGCTGCCGCCGCACATCGCCGGTTCGGCGCGCAGGTCGGCGCAGAAGCGCGGCCGCTCGGGCTTGCCGAACAAGAGGCAGCGGTTGTGCGCATCGAGATGCACGCAGCGTTCGCCGGCGCGCTTGCCGTGCGGCATGCCGACGAATGGCAAAGCGATCGACGGCGCGATGCAGCAGGCGCCACAGCCGACGCGGCAGGCGAACGGCTCGCTCACACGCGCCCCTGCTCGCAGGCGCGCGACAGCGCGCGCAGCCCGAGCGCCAGCGCCAGCAGCGCCGCGATGCCGGCGTAGGCCGGCCATTCCGCGCCGGCGCCGCACGCGATCATCAGCAGCAGCACGACGAGCAGCGTCGCGGCGACGAGCGCCAGGATCGCCGCCAGGCCGAACAGGAAGGCTGCGACCAGCGGGCGTTCGGGCATGCGCGCATGCTAGCGATGCCCGCGTCGGCACGAGCGTCGTGTGCGCTGCGGAGGCTGCGCGTGGGCGAGGTCGTCGGGCGCGTTCGCGCCGGTCGGCGGATGGCGGGGTCGCCGCAAACGCGCGACGGCCCGCCGGCGCGCGGGGCGCCGACGGGCCGTCGTGCTGGCGGTCGCCGGCGCGAGGCCGGCGTCGCGGGGGGCGTGGCTCAGAAGTCCATGCCGCCCATCCCGCCCATCCCGCCCATGCCACCCATGCCGCCGTGGTCGTGGTCGTGACCGCCGCCGCCGGCCGCCTTCTTCTCGGGGACGCTGGTGATCAGCGCCTCGGTCGTCAGCAGCAGGGTCGAGACCGACGCGGCGTTCTGCAGCGCGGCGCAGGTGACCTTCGCCGGGTCGACGACGCCGGCCTTGACCATGTCCTCGTACGTGTCGGTCGCGGCGTTGTAGCCGAACGTCTCGCTCTTGTTGGCGCGGACCGTCTGGATGACGATCGAGCCGTCGACGCCGGCGTTGGCCGCGATCTGGCGCATCGGCGCCTCGACGGCGCGACGCACGATGTCGCCGCCGATGCGCTCGTCGCCCTGCAGATCGATGCCATCCAGCGCCTTGGCCGCGCGCACCAGCGCGACGCCGCCGCCGGCGACGATGCCCTCGGCGACGGCTGCGCGCGTGGCGTGCAGCGCGTCCTCGACGCGGGCCTTCTTCTCCTTCATCTCGGCCTCGGTCGCAGCGCCGACCATGATCTGCGCGACGCCGCCGGCGATCTTCGCCAGCCGCTCCTGCAGCTTCTCACGGTCGTAGTCCGACGTCGTGCGCGAGATCTCGGCGCGGATCTGCTCCATGCGGGCCTGGCAGTCCTTCGCCTTGCCGGCGCCCTCGATGATGGTGCAGTCGTCCTTGCCGACGACGACCTTCTTGGCGCTGCCCAGCTCGGCCGTGGTGACCGACTCCAGGTTGATGCCGAGGTCCTCGAAGATGGCCTTGCCGCCGGTGACGATGGCGAGGTCCTCGAGCATCGCCTTGCGGCGATCGCCGAAGCCCGGCGCCTTGACGGCGCAGCACTTGAAGACGCCGCGCAGCTTGTTGACGACCAGCGTCGCCAGCGCCTCGCCCTCGATGTCCTCGGCGACGATCAGCAGCGGACGGCCGCTCTGCGCGATCTTCTCGAGCAGCGGCAGCATGTCCTTGATCGACGAGATCTTCTTCTCGTTGATCAGGATGAAGGGGTTCTCGAGGACCGCCTCCATCTTCTCCTGGTTGGTGACGAAGTGCGGCGACAGGTAGCCCTTGTCGAACTGCATGCCTTCGACCCACTTCACCTCGGTCACGAGGCTCTTGCCCTCCTCGACCGTGATGACGCCGTCCTTGCCGACGCGCTCCATCGCGTCCGCGAGGATGTTGCCGATCTCCTCGTCGTTGTTGGCGGCGATCGAGCCGACCTGGGCGATCTCCTTCTTGCCCTTGACCTCGATCTTCACCTTCTTGATCGAGTCGACGATCTTGGCGACCGCCTTCTCGATGCCGCGCTTGATGGCGACCGGGTTGGCGCCGGCGGTGACGTTCTTGATGCCTTCCTCGAAGATGGCCTCGGCGAGGACCGTGGCCGTCGTCGTGCCGTCGCCGGCGACGTCGGACGTCTTCGACGCGACTTCCTTCACCAGCTGCGCGCCGAGGTTCTCGTACTTGCCGGCCAGCTCGATCTCCTTGGCGACGGTGACGCCGTCCTTGGTGACCGTCGGGCTGCCGAACGACTTCTCGATGATGACGTTGCGGCCGCGCGGGCCGAGCGTGACCTTGACGGCGCGGGCGAGTTGCTTGACGCCGTCGCGCATGCGCTCGCGGGCTTCCTGGTCGTAAGCGATCTTCTTGACTGCCATGGGAATGCTCAGGTGTGGGGTGTTCGGGGGTGGGTGGGCAGCGATCAGTTCTCGATGATCGCGAGGATCTCGTCCTCGCCGAGGATCAGCAGCTCCTCGCCGTCGAGCTTGATCTCCGAGCCGGCGTACGACGAGAACAGCACGCGGTCGTTCTTCTTGACCGACATCGTCTGGCGCGAGCCGTTGTCCATCAGCTTGCCGTTGCCGACCGAGACGACGACGCCTTCGCGCGGCTTCTCCTTGGCGGTGTCGGGCAGGATGATGCCGCCCTTGGTCTTGTCGTCGGCGGCGACGCGCTTGACGAGAACGCGGTCACCGAGGGGGGTCACGGTCATGCTTTTGGTCTTCGACATGGGTCTCAGTCTCTCGATCGTGGGGGTTGGGATGGGGAGGCGTCGCGGCCGGTCGTGATCGGGGATCGTCGTGATCGGGAATCAGCGGATCGGGCGCGGCGGCGGGGAAGGGAGCTGCGGCGGTTGCCGGCGCGCCGGGTGATGCAGCGCCAGCGGTCCACCGAAGTGCGTCTGGATGAGTAGGTGCAGCGAGCCGCGCAGGCGGCCGAGGTCGAGCGGCTTGCGCAGGAAGGCGAAGAAGCCGGCGTGCTGGGCGGCGGCGGCTTCCTCGGCCGAGGCGAGGCCCGACATCAAGATTGCCGGCAGCGGCCGCAGGGCGGCGAGTTGCTGGAACAGCTGCAGGCCGGTCGTGCCCGGCAAGTGGAAGTCGAGCAGCGAGAAGTCGAAGCGCTGCTGGCGGGCGAACTGCAGGGCGTCCTGCGCGAAGGCCGTCGCGGCCACGTCCCAGCCCTGGCACGACAAGAACTCGCAGAGGCAGGACCTCAGCGAGTCGTCGTCTTCGACCAGTAGGACGCGGAAGCTCTGGTGCATGCGGGCGGAACGGAGCCCTCGTTCGGGCGCGCGCGGCACGCAACGCCCGTGCCGCTGCGGCAGCTGGGCGATAAGCGATGCATTGGCAGATGGTTGGGATCGAAGACCGCCGCCGTCACCAGGCTCCCGCGACGGCCTTTCTGCCAGGAAGGCAGTTGGTGCGGCCAGGGCTGCTGCCAACTTGGCGCGCCTCGCGGCAGGGGGCGGGTGCGGCAGCCGCCGGGATCAGCCAGCACGCAGGCAGGCGAGCGGCCCGCGCAACGACGGGCGGGCGGCGACGCGACAACGGTCAGTCCTTTTCGTCCTCGTCCTCGTCCTCGTCCTCGTCGTCCTCGTCCTCGTCCTCGTCCTCGTCCTCGTCGTCGTCGTCGTCGTCGGCCTCCGCGGCGTCGACGTCTTCGGGTTCTTCGCCGGCCTTGGCGTCGTCGTCCTCCTCGTTGTCCTCCTCCCAATCGTCATCGTCGTCGCCCTCCTCGGCCTCGTCTTCGTACGAAGCGAGAACGCGGTCCCAGTCCGCCACCTCGATGGTGTTGTTGCACTTCAGGCAGACGCTGTCGTTGTCGCGCAGGTCCTCGAGCTGGTCGAGCTCGCGGTAGACCTCGCCGCATTCACGGCACCGGACGATTTTGCCCATAAAAGTCGGATCGAAAGGCCCCGGAATGGGGCGTGGCGCGATGCATACCTGCCCGCACCCGCAAGGCAATAGCCCCGCGGCGGGATTCTTGGGCCGTTCCGGCGGCCTTCGCTGCGAACGGGGGGCGAAAGGCCATCGGGCGGGCCGGCCGAAGAGCGCCGCACGTTCCGCGGCCCCGGCGCACGCGCGCGGCGACCTTCACCGATCAGCTCGGCGGCCCGTTGGCGTCGCCGCAAGCGCCCGCCGCCGGTGGGGTCATCGTCGTCGCGCTGTGGGGCGCCGCTGGCGAGGCGCCGCGTTCGGTCGAACTGCCGTTGCCGCCGGCCGCGCCGCGCTCAGCGCGACCAGCCGGCGTGAAGGGGGGGCATGTGCGCGCCGGCGCGCCGTGTCGCCGGGCCAATAGCGACCGGGATGTCCGGTCCCTTGGTATACGCCTTAGCGCTCGCCGACGCCCTGCTGCCCGTGGTGGGGGCGGCGCCGCACGACATGCTTGCGTGACGCAACGGCAAGCAGGACTGCGATGCGCGCTGCTGTCCGCCGCTCGGGACCGTCGCCGGTGAACGCCGCCTGATCAGCAACAACCTGCTCGAGCCGGAGCGCTTGGCGAGGGTGAGCAAGCAACCCGACGCGCGACTGCAGCAGGCGGTCCGTTTCGGCGCCGATTCGCTGACGCCCGACGCGGTACGCCGCGAGATCGGCGGCAAACGCGGCTGAGCGGGGCCGGGATCCCGAGCGCGAACTGGACGCGGCGCAGGACCGTTCGCAGAATCCGCGCGCGGCGAACGGGAGATCCGAGAACGCCGCGCGATGGCGCGACCGAGGCGATGACTCGCCCGTGTCGGCGTCGTCCTGAACTTGCATCCTCGAGAGAAACCGACATGAAGCGTCTCGCCTGGACCGTGCTCTCTGCGTCGCTCTTCCTGCAGGCCTGCGCATCGACGGAGGACCAGCGCGGTCGGCTGGCTGTGGCCGGCGGCACGTCACGCCTCCAACTCGAATCCGACGGCGTTTCCGCCACCGCGGACGGCACGCAACAGAGCCTGCGAATGGAGGTCGTGCAGCCGCTCGACTACGTCGACAACGTCGAAGTCGGCCTGCGCCTGAAGGGTGGCGCCCGCCAGATCCATGAGACGATCGGCGTCTCGGCCTACGAGTTCGAGTCGAACCAGCTCGCCTTGATGCCGACGTTCCGCGCGTTGGCGCCGATGTCCGGCTCGACCCGCCTCTACGGCGAGTTCTTCGTCGGCTACGAGCACTTCTGGGGCGAGGAGCGCTTGCTCGGAGTGACGGCGAAGGGCGACGACGGCGGCCTCGCCTACGGCGCCGGCGCTGGCGTCGAGTTCGTGTCGGCCGCTCAAAGCGCGCTCGGCGTCGGCTTCGAGTGGTCGCGACTCGACGTCAGCGAGGGCGACACCGACGGGAGCTTCGACGACCTCTCCCTCGTCGTCTCTTGGTCGTTCGGCTTCTGAGCCGTCAGCGTGCGCCCGCCGCGGCGATGCGCTAGAACGGGTCGGCCCCGCGCCCGCTGATGAACGCCGCCGACCCGCTGCTCGCCTACCGCGACCGCTTCCCGATCACGAAGCGGAGCAACTACCTGATCAACAACTCGCTCGGCGCGATGCCGGCGACGGCGCGCGCGAGCGTGCAGCAGTTCCTCGACCAGTGGGACACGCGCGGCGTGCGCAGCTGGGGCGACGGCTGGTGGTCGCTGCAGGAGCAGGTCGGCGACCTTGTCGCCAACGTGCTCGGACTGCCGGCGGGCACGGTGACGATGCACCAGAACATCGCCGTCGCGCAGGAGATGATCCTGTCGTGCTTCCGCTTCGACGGCCGCCGCAACAAGGTCGTCTACGCCGACCGCAACTTTCCGAGCGATCAGTACATCTACGAAGCGCGCGCGGCGCACGGCGCGCGGCTGGTGCGCGTGGGGCCGGCGGCCGACGGCATCGCCACCGACGGCGAGCAGGTCGCCGCGGCGATCGACGACGAGACGCTGCTGGTGGCCATCGACCACGTGATGTTCCGCAGCTCAGCGATCACCGACCTCGAGCCGATCGTGGCGAAGGCGCAGAAGCATGGCGCGTTCGTCGTGCTCGACGTCTTCCACTCGGGCGGCATCGTGCCGCTCGACGCATATGCGCGCTCGGTCGACGCCATCGTCGGCGGCGCGCTGAAGTGGATGTGCGGCGGCCCGGGCAACTGCTTCCTGTACGTGCGGTCCGACGTCAGCAAGTCGCTCGTGCCGAGCTTCACCGGCTGGGCGGCGCACAAGCAGCCGTTCGCGTTCTCGCCCAGGGGCCAGGACTACCGCGACGACGGCCAGCGCTTCGCCACCGGCACGCCCAACGTGCCGGCGCTGTACGCCGGCAAGGCAGGCATCGCCACGGTTGCCGAGGTGACCGTCGCGCGCATCCGCGAGAAGAGCATGCGGCAGACGAAGCTGCTGGTGGAGGAGGCTGGTCGGCAGGGCCTCGCCATCCGCTCGCCGCGCGATGGCAGCCGCCGCGGCGGCCATGTCGCGCTCGACGTGCCCGAGGGCTACGCCGTCTGCCAGGCGCTGTCGGCGCGCGAGATCGTCGTCGACTTCCGCCCGGACGCCGGCCTCCGCGTCGCGCCACACTTCTACAACACCGACGACGAAGTGGTGGCGTGCGTGCGCGCGATCCGCGCCATCCTCGACGCCGGCGAGCACCTGCCGTTCCTCGCGCAGGCGAAGAAGCCGGGGTGACCGCTATGCGCTACTGGGACATCAGCGAACCGCTGGAGCCGCAGTCGGCGACCTTCCCCGGCGACACGCCGTTTTCGCAGGAGTGGGTCGCGCGCCAGGAGCGCGGCGCGTCGTGCAACGTCAGCTCGATCCGGATGTCGACGCACGTCGGCACGCACACCGACGCGCCGCTGCACTACGACGGCAAGGGCGCCGACATGGCGAGCGTGCCGCTCGACGCCTACCTCGGCCGCTGCCGCGTGATCGCTGTGCGCGGCGAGGGCTCGCCGTCGCTGGTGCCGGCCAGCGCCCTGCCGCCGGCGAAGCTGCGCGGCGCCGAGCGCGTGCTGCTGCGCACCAGCGAAGCGCACGACCACCGCGTCTGGAACCACGGCTTCACCGCTCTTGGCCCCGCCGCCGCCAAGGCGCTGGCCGACGCCGGCGTGAAGCTCGTTGGCATCGACACGCCGAGCATGGACCACGCCGACAGCAAGGACCTGTCGGGCCACCACGCGCTGTACAAGGGTCGCGTCGCGATCCTCGAGAACCTCGATCTCTGCGGCGTGCCCGAAGGCGACTACGAACTCATCGCGCTGCCGCTGCGCATCGTCGGCGGCGACAGCAGCCCGGTGCGCGCGATCCTGCGCGAATTGCCGACCGACCATCCGTGAGCCACCTGCCGTGAGTCCATGACCAAGCGACCGATCAACCCGTCCGAACTCGCCGATCCGATCGGCTTCGCGCATGGCTGGCTCGTCGAGCACGGCCCGGCGCGCACGCTCTACCTCGCCGGCCAGTGCGGCTACGACAAGGCGGGCCGAATCGTGCAAAAGGCTGACCTCGCCGGGCAGCTCGACACGGCGATGGCGAACATCGGCCTGATCCTGCGCGACGCAGGCATGACGTTCGCCGACGTCGTCCAGCTGAACTTCTACGTCACCAGCCGCGATGACTACGCCGCGGCGCGCAAGGAGTTCGGCAGCATATGGCGCAAGCACTGCGGCAAGCACTACCCCGGCATGGCGCTGTTCGAGGTCGTCTCGCTGTTCGACCCCGAGGCCCGCATCGAAGTGCAGGGGATCGCGGCGCAATGAGCCGCGCGCGAATGGCGGCGTGCGCGGCGGCGCTGCTCACCGCATGCGCCAGCGACGCGCCGGTGCGCGGCGACGGCTTCGACGACGGCGCCGGCCGCGCCAAGGTGGAGATCCTCGGCGACAACTTCTGCCGCTTGGACGGCGAGCGCATGCCGTTCGACGCGATGGTGCTGCGCCTGCGCATCCGCGTGCGCGCGCTCGCGCCGGCGGACCGGCTGCGCTTCGTCGTCGCAGTTGCGCCGGCGAGGGACGTCGACGAGGGCGCGCGGGTCGGTGTGCAGCGCGACCTCGACCGCATCGTGCAGCAGCTGAACGTCATGGACGTCGTGCAGGTCGAGTACCTGTAGGGCGGCTGTTGGGCGGCGGCGACGGCGGCGACGGGCGCGCCGAGTCGGAGCGGCATGGACACGCCTGCTGCCCGTCGCGCAACCCTCTTTCCGGGCCTGCTCTGTGGCTGCGCCGCAGTTGGCTGCTTCGCTGCGCCCGCCCCGTTTCTGGCTGGAGTGCCCGCCGCGCTGCCGCCTACGCTCGATCACCACCAGCAACCGCGCTACGCGGCAGCCGCGCCGACGCAGCACCCGCCCCACGACCGCCACCGCACGTGCCCCTCCTCCGCGCGAACATCCCTCCCGACCTCGTCGTCTTCGACGTCGACGGCACCCTGCACGACACGTTCCGGTGGTGGTCGCCGATCATCCGCGCCGGGCTGCAGCGCTTCTGCTCGCTGCATGGCATCGACGCGCCGATGCCGTCCGACGTCGAAGCCGAGTCCGTCGTCGGCATGAAGGACGCCGGCGTCTGGGCGCCATTCCTGCCCGAGCCGCACAAGCACCGCTGGCCGGAGCTACGCTTGGTCGTGCTGCCGATGGAGGTGGAGGAAGTCAGCCGCGGCGTCGACTACCTCTTTCCCGGCGTGCGGCCGATGCTGACGCACCTGCGCGCGATCGGCGTCAAGGTCGCGCTCGCCAGCAACTGCCGCCGCACCTACATGGGCGCGATGCAGCACGGCCAGGGCCTCGCCGCGCTGACCGACTGGCAGTTCTGCCTCGACAGTCCCGGCGTCGAGACCAAGACCGACATGCTGCGCCTCGCGCAGCAGACCGCCAACGCCCACAAGGTGGTGATGGTCGGCGACCGCGAGCCCGACCACGAAGCCGCGCGCAAGCTCGGCTGGCCGTTCGTCTGGCGCGCGAACCCGCGCTGCGCCATCGCCGACAGCGAGTTCGTCTGGAACGGCGACCCGGACCATCTGCTGACCGGCCTCGGGCTGCAGCCGATGGGCCGCTGACCAAGGTTGCGGCGACTTTTGCCCGCTGCCGGCGAATAATCGGCCGGCCTGCGCGCAGCGTCGCTTCGCCGGCCCGCCCTCACCATGGATACCATGCTCACGCTCGTCGTCGCCTGCCTGTGCTACGCGCTGGTGAAGCGCACCGTGGAACAGAATGCCAAGGAACGCGCCGACACGCTGCGTCTGCTGGAGGAGGCACTGCGCAATCCGTCGTTGGACCGCCAGATGGTCGAAGGCCTCGCCGCGCGGCTGGGCGACCGTCGCGCCGGCGTGGGCGCCATGTCGGCGGTGTTCCTGTTCGTCGGCTGGATCGGCTTGTTCGTCGCCGCAGGTCTGTTGATCGCCTCGACCGGCGACACGGGCGAATTCCTCGCCAGCGACTTGCGCCTCGGCGCCTGGATCACCGGCCTGTGCAGCTTCGGTTGCCTCAGTTACCCGTTCGCCCTGCGCGAACTCGAAGCGCGCCGCCGCGCCTGACCGCCGGGGCATCGACGCCGGCGCGCCGCGCTGCTTCGATGCCGCCGTGCCGCTGCCGCCCGCCGACGAACTCGAACGCACCGTCGCCGCCCTGATGGGCGAGTGGCGCGTCGTCAACGTCGCCGTGCGCGTCGAGTGGAACGAGCGCCTGACGACCACCGCCGGTCGCGCGTTCCAGCGGCAGGGCCGCATCGAGCTCAATCCGACGCTGCTCGCGCGCTCGCCGGAGCACCTGCCGATGGTGCTGGCGCACGAAGCCGCGCACGTCGCGGTGTTCCGCCTGTTCGGCCCGAACATCCCGGCGCACGGGCGGCATTGGCGCTCGCTGATGCGGCTCGCCGGCCACGCGCCGGAGGTCACGCACGACATCCCGGTCGACGACCTCGTCGTGCAGCGCCGCGCCGTCCGCCGCCGCCGCCGCTTCGTCTACCTGCGCGTCTGCGACGCGTGCGGCGATCGCATGCTGGTCGCCATCGTGCGCTACGGCCGCTGCGGCAGCTGCGAAGCGCGCGACAGCTTCCTGGTGATGAAGGCGCCCGCCGGCCCGCGCGGCGAGGCGGCGCTGCAGCGGCTGTCGCTCGCCGAGGTGCGCGCGGCGTTCGCGCGCGGCGTGTAGCGGCCGCGCCGGCAGCGCCGGCGGCGGGGCGGCACGCGCCCGGCTCGGCCGTGGGATGCCTGCGTCGCGCGGCGATCCGCTCCGCGCGCTAGAGTCCGCGAGGTGCCCACGCCCCGGAAGACGCCGACGAAGCCGACCCCCGCCGCCGCGAAGCGCCCGCGCGCGCCGACCAACGCCGACCTCGTG
>Ga0194119_10009401_pt1 | contig 13155 bp, 14 predicted proteins | sample TA2MahC100mmetaG_FD_148620 | JGI IMG/M metagenome (GOLD analysis project Ga0194119, IMG submission 148620) | Freshwater microbial communities from Lake Tanganyika, Tanzania - TA2015018 Mahale Deep Cast 100m | ecosystem: Environmental > Aquatic > Freshwater > Lake | place: Tanzania: Lake... | reverse complement strand
GGCTTGGTATAATGCGGAATCGGCGGACGCTATCAGCTCCGTTGCGTTCCTGGAATCCTCCGGATAGCTGGCCACGCCGATGCTGACTGTTACCCTGTTCTCTGGTTGACTGGCTTCAGCACCTTCTAATTTCTCTCGCCAGACCGTGTCCCGTAACCTCTGGGCAACCATGGCAGCGACTTTTTTGTCGGCGTCCAGAAGGAGAATAGCGAACTCCTCGCCGCCGTAACGATAGGTCTTGTCGAAGGGCCTTGTGTTTGACCTCAATAGGGAAACCAGTTGCTTCAGCAATACATCACCCCTGGGATGCCCATGATAGTCGTTATACTTTTTGAACCAGTCTATATCCAGCATCAGCAGTGATGCTGAATCGTTCCGTTGCTTGGCAGCGGCAATCTCAGCAACAATATCCACATCAAATTTCCTGCGGTTATAACAGCCGGTCAGCCCGTCCCTTATGGCGATGTCCAGGGCACTGGAATAGAGGAACGAGCGCTCCATAGCTATGGACAGCTCCTTTGCCAGCAACTCAACTAATTCCCTGCTCTCCAGGCTAAAGGCGTTCTTGCTGGCAGAGCTTACATGGATAAGGCCTCTGACCGTATCGTTGATGATTATCGGCGAACATATCAGCGAGCCCACAGAGCGCCCGGCAGGCACGCAGCCGAAGGCAAGGCCGCCTGTTGCATCTGCGGAAAAGATGGGTTCTTTGGTATCCAGGATGTGCTGAATGGCCGGCAGGTTCGAAATCGTTTCTATCTTGCCGAATCTGGCTGTGAAGCCTCTCTCAGCCAGAATTTCCAGCTTCCTTCGGTCAATTTGAAGAATAGCGCTGGTATCACAATTTATGGTTGCCACTAAGCCCCTGATGGATATGCGGCAGATGTCCACCAAATCCAGGCTCGGCCCGATGCTGTAGTGGATTCCGGTGATGGCCCTTAGCTTTCTCAGCTCTTCGTCTGCAGCGTTGTCTGGCATACGAGATTCTGTGTCTTAATCGCAATAGAAACCTATGGCCAGCAAGCCAGGGCCGGTATGGACTCCCATCACCGGCGTGAATTCGGTGAGGTAGCTTTCCACACAGTCAAACCTTGACTTAATCATGTCCAGCAGTTTCTTGGCATCATCCAGTTCGTCAGCGTGCTGCACCATGACATGCACTTTTGCGTTGCCTACTTTCTCTGCCATAATCTCCAGCATGCGCTCGATGGCTTTGACCTTGGTCCGAGGGCGAGCCACAGGCTCGGTTACACCCGCTGCCGGGGAGTGACCCAGTATAGGTTTCATGTTCAACATGGCGCCAGCCCACGCTGCCGCTTTGGCGATACGTCCCAACCTAGCCAGATAGTATAGCGTATCCAGCATGGCCAGGAAATTCACCTTTTCCATCACGTTCTTCGCTGCCTCAAGGCATTTTGCCAAATCAGCGCCATCTTCGGCTGCCCTGGCTGCTGCCAGCACGATGAATCCCAGAGACCCCGCCACTGCTCTGCTGTCAAAGACCTCCACTGTGGTTCCAGGAATTTCTTCTTTAGCGATATCTCTAGCTGCTGCCGCCGCCTGGAAAGTCTGGCTCTGCAAGCTGGTTAAAGTGATGCAGAGCACGCATTCGGCTTCCTTGCCGGCTTCTCGGTAGGCTTCCAGGAAATCACCAACGGCTGCGGTGGATGTGGTGGGCAGGTTCTCTTTCTTGCGCATAATCTGGTATATCTGGGTAGGAGTGATATCTACGCCATCGCGGTAGCTTTTGTCCTCGTAGATTATCTCCAGGGGAACAATGCGGATATGGTACTTTTCCACCAGTTTCCTGGGAAGACAGCAAGTGCTATCGGCAACGATGGCAACCTTTCTCATGGCGCACACTCCTGAATAGAGTTATGCGACTACTTTGCCATACGAGGTATTGACCTGTCAATAGAGGTGCCAGGAGCCGCAAGTTCCAAGTTGCCTCAGGCGCTCTGACCTTTGACTTTTAACTTATGCTCACCGTTGATATAGCCCTGTCAATTGTCCTCGTCCCAAGATATGGCCTTGCATAGCTTCTTGTACCTGCTCCTTTGAAGCGCCGGCGGCTAAATCTAGTCTCGTATCCAGCGCATACAAGGCGAAGCCGTAATGGTGCGGTTTGCCGGGAGGCGGGCAGGGGCCAAAATAGCCGAGCTGCATCATGCCGTTTTTGCCATGCAAAGCCCCGCTGGGCAGACGTTCATCCTTGGGCACAGCCTCGCTCAATTCTCTGGTCTCAGGTGGCAAGTCGAAGATAACCCAGTGGGTAAATGTCCCTATGGGAGCATCGGGGTCATCCATAATCAAGGCCAGCGACTTAGTCCCATTGGGCACTCCATCCCACTTCAGTGCCGGTGAGACATTTTCGCCCTTGCAGGTGTACTTGTCAGGTATGGTAGCTCCATCGGCGAAAGCAGGGCTGGATAGTGAAATCACTGCTTCGCCAGGCTGTCCCGGTGGTGGAGCCTGACTGGAACAGGCAGCTATTCCCACAAGGCCGAGGAGCAGCATTGCTGATAAAATGGTTATCCTCAAAAATACAGACTTCATTACGTTGCCTCCTTCTCGCTCACCGGTGACATCTTACTATGTGCCTTTGTAAATGCCCATGACGTAACTTGCAACCTGCAACTTAGGAAAAGGGCGTCCGTACTCTGCGCCGCAGTATAAGTCCTGCAAGTAAGCCAGCAATTAAGCCACCGAGATGACCTTGCCAGGCTATACCTGGGACGAAGGACATGATAAAGAAACCGCCGACTACTGCTACCCACAAGGGCATGGGCACAGGTATGGGAAATACGATTACCCTCAGCCTCGGGGTTAATACTGCCAGCGCACCACCCAGGGCAAAGACTGCGCCAGAGGCACCTATGGCTATGCTATAGGGATTGCCCAGGACCATGAATAGCGCGTTGCCCAACAACCCACCCGCAAAATAAATGATGAAGAAAAGCAGGTTTCCCACCAGTCCGCATAAAAATCTACCGAAGAAATACAGGGTGATCATGTTCGCCAGGATATGCCAGATACCGTAGTGCGTGAAGAGATTGGTCACAATCGTCCATGGCCTGGCCAGAAAACTGGCCGGCTGGAATCCCAGCAAAAGCACCAGGTCATGTCCCATCAGGTCAGCTGCCCTTAAGAAGTTAAGGATGACCAGGATGAGTATCGGGGTTAGGTCGTCGCCTCTATATCCGTTTCTCATAGCTATCTTTGTTCCTCTACGAAATCACTATCAACGCTGAGTAGCTAAAGTCGCTCAGCTACTCAGTCTGCTGGTCCGAGCCTCTCCTCTGTCATTCTGAGCATAGCGAAGAATCTCGGAATTCAGGTTGGCCTCGCACAGAGTCTGTCACTAACTCTTCATATAAATCCTGCCATCCCTTGTTAACACTTTCAATGAGCCGAATTTTTTTCCGCCTCAGAATGCCCTTAATCCGCTTCTCCCTCTGAATCGCGTTCTCTATATCCGCGAATACCTCATAATACACGAGTTTGGTAAGTTTATACCTCTTGGTGAATCCGTCAATCAGCTTTTCTTTGTGTTCGTAAACCCTTCTGACTAAGTCGTTGGTAACTCCTGTGTATAGCACCGTATTCAGCTTGTTGGTCATTATATAGACGTAGTATTGCTTATTCACTGGCCAATTTAATAACCTGTTTATATTTCTGGTGACTGCCCTTTCATTATGCGTAGGGGTGAGATTCTTCAGTCGCTTCGCTCCTTCAGAATGACGTTAAACGAAAGACTCCCTCAGGATGACAGGTGAATGGCTCAAAATGACGGATATGGCTATTAAACATTGAATAATCTCTCCGACACCATCTTTACTATAATACTCATTGGCTGCGAAGTGTCAAGTACTATGTGACTATCCACGGGGGATTCGGTCACAGGGTCGAAGTCCCGCTTTTGTGATTCATATATCTCCCAGCGACCATCCGAGGTGGTTTCTTCCTTCAGCCTTTTCTCCAGGCGAGTCTTCACGCTGGCTTCATCCAACACACATTCTATAACTGCGAAATCGGCCTTTGCCCTCTTTGCTATCTCGGCGACCTCTAGCCTATCCTGCCTCTTCTTGAATGAGGCGTCCAGTATTACCCACTGTCCCTGGGAGAGAAGCTCCTTAGCCTGGGCGAACATATTATCATAAGTTCGCCGGGAGAAGTCATCGGTATAGATTCCGCCTTGAAACTGCTCAAACCTGTGCTCGGTTGGCGAGATGCCGGCGAGTTTTTTCCTGGTAATGTCCGAGGAGATGACATTGAATCCCAGGCTGCGGCTTAAAGCCTCGGCCACGGTCGATTTGCCCGTGCCCACCAGCCCGGTCATTATCAGTAAGATAGGTTTTTCCCTGGTATATCGGCAGGCTAGACCAAAATATGTCTGCGCAGCAGCCAGAGCCTTTTCTTTATCTGGAATATAGGGGTCATCCAGCTTGAAGCTCTCCACCTTCCCCCGCACATATGCCCGATAGCACTTGTAGAAATTGAGAAGTTGATTGCCCCCTTCGTCTTTGCTAAAGCGCACATAGGCTTTGACAAAAGCATGGGAAAGGTCAGCACGCTGGTATCTGTCCAGGTCCATAGCCAGGAAGGCCACCTCGGAAGCTACGTCGCCATACCTGAATCTGTCGTTGAACTCTATGCAATCATAGATGTAAATCCTGTTGCTGAAGCAGACGTGAGCGGCGTGGAGGTCGCCATGGCAGTCCTTTATCCTGCCCTTTTTGATACGCTCCCGGAGCAGGCTTTCGTTGGATTTCAGGAAATTATCGGAGTAGGTCGTGATGCGGTGATATTGCGCAGGGGTTATAGCGTTGCCGATGTATTTCTCAGTCTGAGAGAAGTTCTCGTCGGTGTTTACTTTTATGGCTTCGAGGTTGCCGAAGGCGCTGATTTCGGGGCTGGTCCTGGCCTTGTCATGGAACTCTGCCAATTTTTGGGCTACCCGCTCCACCATATCGGCCGTTACCTGGTCCTGGGGAAGGAGCCTGTCCATCATGCGGTCGGCAGGGAGTTGGCGCATTTTTACTGCATAATCGATTACCTTGCCCTGGCCGCCAACCCTGATTTTGCCATCGCTGCTGACTATGGGCACCACTTCCAGATATATTTCAGGGGAAAGGCGCTGGTTCAACTCCACTTCCTGCTCGCAGAAGAACTGGCGCTTCTCCAGCGTGGTATAGTCCAGGTATCCCAGATTCACCGGCTTCTTCACTTTGTAAACCAGGTCGCCGGTGAGGAAGATGAATGACATCTGGGTCTGTGCCAGCTCCACCTTTGACGGTTTATGGGGATAGGCTTCGGGTTTAAGTAATGCCTCGACTAAAGCCGGTTGCTTGGACACTCTACCTACACACTTTTTGCATGAGGCTGTCCGAAAAATTAATTGTTATCGCGAGGAGCCCCGATGCAATCGGGGCGACGTGGCGATCTCAGCCGAGGCAGATGCCTGTGCCCTGCAGAGATTGCTTCGCTTCGCTCGCAATGACAGAAGTCTCACAATGTTATTTCCGGACAGCCTCTGCTCTGCTGACTGCTCATCTTTGAGCAGAAGACTTCTATGGGATGTTCTTTTAATTTTCCAAACTGAACAATGGTCTGGCGATATCGCCCGCTGAGTACTTATCACCTGAGAACACACCAGCACTGGACATCTTCACCTTCTTGCCGATGATGTCACCAGTTACTTTGTCAGGCTCTACTCCCACCAGGTTCCCCATTATCCAGGGGCCTTCCTCAAGTTCTACCAGTGCCACCACGTAGGGACACTCCGATTCTCGTCCCTCGGGCGCCACGAAGATAGAGGTGAAGGTCTGAACCTTCCCCTTGCCCCTAAGCTCTATTATGTCAAAATCTGTGCTGCCGCATTTGGCACAGGCTATCCTGGGGCTTGCCGAGATTTGCCCACATTGCTTGCATTTCAAGCCCAGAAGCTTGTTCTGCTTCAGCGCCTCGTTATAATCCTTAAATCTCAGTTTATGTTCCATTTTAGTCTCCTTCAGAGTCAAATGCGTTTGCGCTAAAAGCCTTTCTTGAGGATTACGTTGACGATGGTGCCGCCGTCACCGCCGAGGGTGTCGGTCATGCCTATCTTGGCACCTTCAACCTGCCTCTCGCCGCATTCGCCTCTTAGCTGCTTGGTTATCTCATATACCTGGGCAGTGCCAGTAGCGCCTATGGGATGTCCTTTTGCTTTAAGGCCGCCAGAAGGGTTGACCGCTATCTTGCCACCAATCTTGGTCTCGCCTTTCTCCACAGCCTCAGCAGCCTTACCATAGTCGAAGATTCCCAGGCTCTCCAGGGCGATGAGCGTGGCGATGCTGAAGCAGTCGTGAAGCTCGATGACATCTACATCTTTAGGCTTGATTCCGGCCATGTCGTAGGCTTGCTTGGAAGCCAGCTCTCTAGCCCTGATACGGGGCAGATATTCCTGCTGGCTGGCCAGGTTGCCACCCGATGCCTGCCCAACTCCCGCCACATACACCGGCTTGTTGGTCAGCTTCCTTGCCTTTTCCTCCGAAGCCAGTACCACGGCTGAAGCCCCATCGGTGAAGGGACAACAGTCATGGAGCTGCAAAGGATAAGCCACCATAACACCCTTCAGCACATCCTCAACAGTTATCTCTTTCTGAAATTGCGCCTTGGGGTTACGGGCACCATAGTAGTGCGAGTTTACCGATACCTGTGCTAGCTGCCTCTTGAACTTCTCCATGGGGATTTTATATTTGGCAGCATAGAGATTAGCCAGCATGGCAAAAACGCCGGGGAAGGTGAGCCCACAGCCATATTCATAGCGGCCATCGCTGAACATGGCGAAAGTACGGGTAGCCAGGGGCGTACCCATCTTGGCTGCGGTTTCCGTCCCGCCGGCAATTACTATGTCATATAACCCCGAAGCCACCCACATATAGGCGTCCCTGAAGGCCACGCTACCCGAAGCACAAGCGCCTTCATTCTTGTTGGCCGGGATATTGCTGGCGCCGATGCTTTCGGCGGCGAAAGCCTGCGGCTGCCCCTGACCCTCGGCAAAGTCCGATAGGCAATTGCCGATGAACATAGCCTGAATATCCTTTGATTTCAGGTTGGACTCCACGATGGCGTCCATAGCGGCTTCCGAGAGTAACTCCACAGCCGTCTTGTCCTGCTTGCCGCTGAATTTGGTCATCCCCACGCCCAGTACAGCTACTTTTCTCATCTATGTAAACCTCCTGATGGTTTATTTTGCAATTGCAGCCCTTCCACAGAATAACAAGAAAATAACTCAGGGCAACAAACAGCGCTATTTTATCAGCTTTGGCCTGCATTGACCACAGAACCTAGCCTGCTTGTGGTCGGTATCTGCCAAGCTATTAGAAAAGTGCATTACACATTTTGGGTCAGGGCAGTGTTCCAGGCCGAAGGTATGCCCCAGTTCGTGGATGGCTTCCTTGGCTGCCCTGTCGAGAAAGATGGCCTTGTCCCAGGACGAACCATAGTATGTGGGCTTCAGACGGTGCAACGAGATAACAGCCGCCCCGGAATCCATGTCAGCCTGGCCGAAGACGAAGTTCAGGTCTGGAGCATACAGGTCAACGCCAACTATGCCCAGTATCTTTTCATCCTTGGCCACGATTGATTTTTTAAAGCCGTCCAGCAGTTTTGAAGCCAGGTATTGCTTGCGCTTGGGGTCGTAGGCTTGTTCCAGGTTGCCGGATTCAGGCTTTGTCTCCACGGGGCAGCCGAAGGTCTGCTTTAGTCTTTCCCTAAGTTCCCAAATGGCCTCTGGTTCAACTCTACCGATGGACTTAAGGGTTATTTTCATAGGTGCCCATTCTCATCCAATTGGTCATATCTTTGAGCACTTGCGTCTGGTTATCGCGTGTAACTTCAACTACCTTGACCCTGGGAAGGCGTTTGACGTCGTCGGCAAAGGGGTAAGGATTGAGCATGACGGTGCCCAGGACCTTCTTGCCACTTCTCACGGCCTGTAGAACTGCCTCTTTGAATTTCGGAGAATAAAGCTCCATCTTGCCGATTTCGTCAATAATGATAAGCTCGGCGTTTTTAAGAGCACGTTGAATGGCAGCGACGCCGACCTTTTCTAGGGCCTGGACGTCAACACCGTATTTACTTACCCTGTGGGGACTGGAAATATCGACATGGGCCAGTACCGCCTCCTGCCCATCCAGAGTGACAAGCTTAAAGCCCTGCCTGATCTTGTTGCTTCGCAGCTCCTCGGTATAGAAGCCGCCAGCTTTAATCTTCGACCTGGCTATCGCCTGTCGAATAAGGGTCGTTTTTCCAGTCCCAGGGCTACCGGTTAGTAGGTAGACAGTAGCCATGTGACGTTATTGCTTTTTCTTGGCCGGTTTCTTGGGTTTTTCCGCTTCTGGTGCTTTGCCCTTTGCTTTAGCGGCCTTGGGCTTCGCCTCTTTTGCCGGAGCAGCTTCAGCTTTCTTTACGGCCTTCTTGGGTTTTTCTGCTGTCTCCGGCTTGGCGGCCTTAGCTACTTTCTTGGGTTCTGCAGCCTTGACTTCCGGTTTGGCGGTCTTTGCTTTAGCCCTGGCTTCTTCAGTTACTTTTGGCTTAGCGACCTTTGCCTTGGCCGGTGCAGCTTCAGCCACAGCAGTGACCTCAGCCTTCTTCTTGGCCGGTGCCTTTGGCTTAGCCGGTTTGGCAGCTACAGGCTCTGCTACTATCGGTTTAGCGGCCGCAGCAGCCGTCTCCGCTGCCAGAGCTATTGCCTTTCTTCTCTCTTCTAACTTCTTGCGACGTCGGCGATGTTTTAGAAGCGCCATTCTCTTTCTTTTGTTCATCGTTTACCACCCATTACTCATGCTGTAATTCTGAAATCAGCACTGTATTATCGCTTAATTTGCACCGTATTTCAAATTCCAGTTCTTTTGAACCAGAATATACTTTTTGTACGTTGCGAGGGCACCAACGGGATACTGTAAACGGGACAGAGTCACATCTTCTTATCCATGAACTCGATGATTTCGTCGATATCGGGCAAGTGGGAAAGGGGATAGGTTTTGGCGGAAACTACCCTTTGCTTTTCATCGAGGATGATGTTGGCCCGCTCCGAGAATCCGTCTTTGTGTCTGAATATGCCGTACAGGGAGGCTACTTCGCCGTGAGGCCAGAAGTCGGCCAGAAGCTGGGTTTCCTGTATGCCTAACTCCTTTGCCCAGGCGCTTTTCGAAGGTACGGAGTCAATGCTGATGCCCAGGGCTACAGCATTTAGCTCCTTGAAACGCTCATGGTTAGCTTCCAGCGACTTCATCTGGTCGGCACAGACCTTGGTCCAGGCCAGGGGGTGAAACGACAGCAGCACCTTCTTGTCCCTGAGGTCTGCCAGGTGCACCTCGTTGTTGTTCTGGTCTTTTAGTGTGAAATCGGGGGCGTCAGTCCCTAACGGTATCATGGTAGCAACCTCCTTCTCATTCTCTCAGTAATAATATCACAGGCGCTTGGCAAAGTGTGTATGGTGTAAGGTGAGGAAATGCTTTGAGATAGCCACGTCCCGATTGCATCAGGACGCGCGATGACAGGTGGCAGTCTTGGCAGATGTGGTAGTATAGATAGTACTACGTTACCAACCCTGCAAGGAGTAAACAGGTATGCCCACTATTTTCCTGGCCAGGAAAGACGTCCGGGAGATGCTGAACATGAGGGAGATTCTGGAGGCTGTGGAGCAGGCTTTCAGAAACCACGCCATGGGCAAGGCGGACATGCCCCCTAAAGCCTACCTTTCCCTGGAACAGGGTGACCTGCGGGCTATGCCGGCTGCCGTCTCTGGCGCCGCTGGAATGAAATGGGTTAACTCGCATCCACAGAATCCATCACGGGGTTTACCTACGGTCATGGCGGTGCTCATCGTCAATGACCCGGCTACGGGATATCCGCTGGCAGTAATGGATGCTACCGACTTAACGGCCTACCGCACCGGCGCCACCGCCGCCATCGCCGCCAAATACCTGGCACGAGAGAACTCTCGTACTCTGGGCATCGTGGGGGCAGGTAAACAGGCTTATACCCAGCTAATGGCTCATGCTGAGCTGTTCGACTTGAAACTGGTGAAGGTTTTTGACCTCTCTGCTGTAGCAACCCAGAAGTTCATCCAGTCCTTTCCGAAATTTAACATACAAGCGACTTCGCTAGAGGATACCGTGGCTGTGGACATCCTTTGCACTCTGACTCCGGCACGGGAGCCTGTGGTTGAGCGGGAATGGGTCAAGCCCGGCACGCACATAAATGCGGTTGGTGCTGATGGGCCAGGCAAACAGGAACTTGACCCCTTGATACTAGAGGAGGCAATGGTGGTGGTAGATAATATGGAGCAGGCGGTAAACGGTGGCGAAATCAATGTACCGCTGAAGAAGAGATTGTATAGCACTGACCAGGTCTATGCCATTCTGGATGAGGTGGTTGTGGGCAAGAAACCGGGCAGGAAGGACGCAAAGGCGATAACCGTCTTTGATTCCACAGGGCTGGCCATAGAGGACATTGCTGTGGCCAGGCTGGTTTACGAAAAAGCCAAGGCATTGGGCAAGTACTTGACCATGGATTTTGTAGAGGAGTGAAAATTGAGTTATCGGAAAGGTGCAGCGATGAAAAACAAGACAACATTGGTTTTCTCTCATGTTCGCTGGCATATTATTGCCGCATACTTCTTGGCAGTCTTTCTGGCACTGGTGGCGATGATTGTGGTTGTAGTGGCACTTGTCTACATTAATGCGGCACCGCATGTTCCTCGTGATGTCCTCCAAGACGTTGTGAACAAGATGATGATACGGCTGGCCTTGATTCTAGGAGTACTGGTGATTCTAGGAGGTGTTGGGTCATGGTTTCTGGCGCGCATAATTGCCGCACGCAGGCAACTGAAGCTGCAAGCGGATTTCGATGCCTTGCTTCTTGACCTTGGCGACGACTCCATCTTTGTTCATGACCTGAAGGGCAACTGTATCTACGCCAATGAAATAGCTTACAGGTCACGAGGCTACGATGAGAAAGAGCTTGCAGCCCTGAAGCTTCAGGCGCTGGAAGTCCCTGAATATGCCAAACTGAACGAAACGCGTGCCAAGGAGCTGCTAGAGAATGGAGAACTGACCTTCGAATCGGTGCACGTACGCAAGGGCAAGTTGCCAATGCAAGTTGAAGTGCATAGCCGCCTTGTCAGCTCTGAAAACCAGAAGCTCGTTGTTACCGCAGTCCATGATGTTACGGAGCGTAAGCGGACTGAGGAAGAGCTAAGAGAAGCCTCGGAGAAGTTGCAGAGGGCCATGGAGGGAACCATTCATGCCATGGCAGTTACTGCCGAAATCAGGGACCCGTATACTGCCGGCCACCAGCAGCGCGTAGCCAAGCTAGCGACTGCTATTGCCAGAGAAATGGACCTGCCCGAAGAACAAGTTGAAGGCATAAGGGTTGCTGGAATATTGCATGACATCGGTAAAACATACGTGCCTGCCGAAATCTTAAGCAAGCCCGGTATTTTGAGGAAGAATGAAATGAGCCTGGTCAAAGACCACGCCGAAGTGGGTTACGATTTGCTTAAGACCGTTGAGTTTTCCTGGCCAGTAGCCCAGATTGTGTTTCAACATCACGAGAGGATGGATGGCTCTGGCTATCCCCGGGGACTTTCGGGGGAGGACGTCATGATTGAAGCACGCATCATGGGCGTGGCTGATGTTATCGAGGCTATGGCTTCGCACCGACCTTATCGTCCGGCATTCAGTACAGAAAAAGCGCTGCTGGAGATCATCCAGAAGAAGGGTATTCTCTACGATGCCCAGGTGGTGGATGCCTGCCTCAAGCTATTCAATGAGAAGCAGTTCAGCTTTGACTAAGTAGGAGGAGAATTAATTGAAGAGAAGGAGGGAAGTAAGCAATGAGAATAGTCTGTCTGCTGTTTGCGGCACTGATGGTGGTAACGTCTATGGCTTGTAGCAAACCCGAACCAGCACCATCTCCCATTCCGCCTCCGGCCACGCCATCGCCAGCAGCTTCGGCTCAGCCTGTTACTATCGACTTGCCAGAGCCGAAACACGACAGCGCTGTCTCTCTGGAGCAGAGCTTGCTGCAGAGGCGGTCGGTCAGGGAGTACAAAGATGAACCCTTAACCCTGCAAGAAGTCTCCCAGTTGCTGTGGGCTGCCCAGGGATTTAACGACCCCGGAGGTCTCAGGACTGCCCCTTCCGCCGGCGCCCTCTACCCGCTTGAAACATATCTGGTCGCAGGCAATGTTCAGGGCTTAGCTCCGGGCGTTTATCGCTATTTGCCTCGCGGACACAAGCTGGAGAGGGTGGTGGAGGGCGACAAAAGGCATGCGCTGGCTGGAGCTGCGTTGGGGCAGTCGCCTGTCAGCAAAGCTGCCGTGGACGTCGTCTTTACAGCAGTGTACAGTAGGACCACCGGCAGATATGGCGAGAGGGGTGTCAGGTATGTTCACATGGAGGTGGGGCACGCTGGTCAAAACCTGTGTCTCCAGGCAGCGGCATTAGGGTTAGGCGCAGTGCCCGTAGGCGCCTTTTTTGATGAGATGGTGGCTAAAACGCTGAATCTACCTCAGGATGAGCAGCCTCTGTACATAATCCCCATCGGCAGGAAATAAGGAGGTAAAATATGAGCAAATTGCTTTTGGGAGCGTCAACGCTGGTTTATCCCATGCCGGCGTTTCTGGTGGGAGCAAATGTTGATGGCAAGCCCAATTTCATGACCGTGGCCTGGGGTGGAATTGCCAACGGCGAGCCGCCCATGGTATCGGTGGCCATCCGGCACACCCGCCACACGCTCAAAGGCGTTGCAGAAAATAAGGCCTTTTCGGTGAATGTGCCATCAGCCGACATGGTGAAGGAAACAGACTACTGCGGTATCACGCCTGGCTCGAGGGTGGACAAGGTCAAGGTCTGCGGCTTCGAAGTATTCTACGGCAAGCTAAAAACCGCGCCGCTTATTGAGCAGTGCCCGGTCAACCTGGAATGCAGCGTGGCGCATATGATGGACCTGGGCAGCCACATGCTGATACTAGGGAAAATCGAGGAGACCTATGTTTCGGAAGGATGTTTGACCGATGGCAAACCAGACGTGAACAAGATTAAGCCATTCGGCTATACCATGACTCCGGACAATCAATACCGACCGCTGGGAGAGACTATAGCC
>Ga0194119_10009397_pt1 | contig 13157 bp, 10 predicted proteins | sample TA2MahC100mmetaG_FD_148620 | JGI IMG/M metagenome (GOLD analysis project Ga0194119, IMG submission 148620) | Freshwater microbial communities from Lake Tanganyika, Tanzania - TA2015018 Mahale Deep Cast 100m | ecosystem: Environmental > Aquatic > Freshwater > Lake | place: Tanzania: Lake... | reverse complement strand
CAGTGATCCGAAAGCATTGCGTAACACCATTCGCCGGTTGAACCGACTCCTCTCCACCCAACCGGCCAAAATCAACAACCGCCTCACCTCCGCCGCGCGCGCCCTGCGGCTGGCCTCGCTCACTCAAGCCCTCGGCAGTATTCTCGGCAACGTTCAATCGCTCGACTTCGACGCCGAAAAGAAAAAGCAGTTCGAGTCGGGCGTGAGCGGCCTCACCACCCTCAGCCAAACCCTGACCGTGCTCATCGACAGCCATGACGCTTGGCAGGATATGGATGTGGAACTGCGCCGTATCGAGTTGGAGTTGGAGCGCAATGTAGAGTTGGAAGATTTCGAGATGTCTTGGGATGACTTGAAGCGAAAGACCGCTGTGCTCTTTAAAGATGTCGCCGAGGATTGGGCGATTAGCATACGGAAGGACGCCGAGGGCGTTGACAAAGGGTTGGCCGCCAAGAATCCGGCCGCCTCCAAAACATCGTGGCTCTAGCAGATTGGATGTGAAAAGGCGTCATTTATGTAATCACAATGTCTGATACCATTCGGCTATCTTTTCCGTGCGAGGGAAGCCCATGGCTAACTATGACCTGCTCACCCAATTGCTCGACTTACCGAACGTCCGCGTTACTCATTACCAACTGGTCGGTCAGCAACGCTTGAACCTGTTCGTCGAGTCCACGCTGGCAGTGGCCGTCTGTCCGGATTGCCAGCAAGTCAGCCTCAGCGTTCATCAAGTCGGCGACCCACAACTGGTGCGGGACTTGCCGGTTTGGAACCGGCGCTGTTGGTTACGGTATGCGCCGCGCCGTTTCAAATGCGAGACTTGTAGTACGACCTTTGTCGAGCGGGTGGTGTGGCGCGAGCCGGGCTTGGATTACACCATCCGGTACGAGCAGTTCATTTGGGAATTGTCTTGGAGGTGCTCCCAGACCGAAAAGAGGCCCGTTTGGAAGCCTGGTTGGATGACCGGGGTGCCGAGTGGTGTGCGGCCGTCGAAGTCTGTTGCGCGGACATGTGGGATGCCTATCACGAAGCGGCGCAAGCGAAACTGCCGAATGCCTGCCAGACGGTCGACCGGTTTCATGTGATGAAGACCTTGAATGAAGCAGTCACTCAATCGCGCCGGGCGATTCAAAAGCAGGCAGATGCCGCGACGCAAGAAACGTTGAAAGGTTGCCGCTGGTTGCTGGCGAAGAACGCTGAGAACTTGACGGATGAAGAAAAGACCGATTGCAGGCCATGCTGACCAGTTCGCCCGAATTGAAAACGTGTTACGAACTCAAGGAAGCTTTTCGGGTGTGGTTCAATCAATCGACCAATCGCCCAGAAGCCGAGGCCGGGCTGACCGATTGGATCGCTCAAGTCGAAGCCAGCGGTTTGAAGGCCTTGCAGACCTTCCTCAAAACCCTCGCCAACTGGCGAGAGCGGATTCTGAATTACTTTGACGGACGACACACTAATGGTTTCGCCGAAGGTGTGAACTTGAAGATCAACCTGATCCATCGACGTGGTTTCGGCTATCGCAACTTCGCTAACTTCCGTTTGCATGTCCTTGTCGCCTTTGACCCTATATCACATTGAATCTGGTAGAGCCGGAAATTGTAAAGAAAAGCCAGAGCAGAACTGAGACTTTTGACGCGAGTGAAACATATCGCCAAAACCGACTTTTGACGACTCCAGTTTACCGATACACCCCCACCCGCACATCGTGAAATCTGGCCGGAGAGGCGCCGTGCCCGGTGTGGGCCACTTGCTGAGGCTGCCCCTTGCCGCAGTTGGGCGTGCCCCACAGCGTCCAGTGTTTCGCGCCACAAATCGCATCGCACGAACGCCAAAACTCCGGCGTCACCCCCGTGTACGTGCAATTCTTCAACAGCCGCGCCCGTTTGCCTCTCTTGATCTCATATCCCAACTCGGTGCTGAACTGAAAGTTCCAGCGCTTGTCATCGATGCTCCACGAGCGATTCGTTTCCATGTAGAGCCCGTCGTCGGTGTCGGCAATGAGATCGTCGAGCGACCACATGCCGGGCTCGAGACTCACGTTCGTCATTCGAATGAGCGGAATCCGATTCCACCCTACCGCCCTCATGCACCCGTTGGCTTCAAGCCCCAACAGCGGCGCCGTCTCGCGCGACATGAGATAGCCCACGAACAACCCCTCCCGAACAATCGGCGTTGTGGACGCCGCCACTCCCTCATCATCCCAACCGAAGGTGCCCAACCCGGTCGGCCTCACCGCGTCAGCCGTGAGATTCACGATCCCCGATCCGTATTGAAAGCTGCCAAGTTTTTCGGGGGTGAGAAAGGAGGTGCCCGCATAGCCGGCCTCCGCACCGAACACACGATCCAGCTCGGCGGGGTGCCCGCACGACTCGTGAACTTGCAGGGCCACTTGCGAGCCGTCGAGAATCACCGTCATGCGAGTATCGGCGGGGCAATCGTCTGCCGAAAGCAGGGCCACCGCGTCCGAAGCCACGCGCTCGCCATTGCCCGGCAGGTCCATTGCCAGCACATACTCCCAGCCCGCCGTGCCCTGCTGCCCGCCCGAATTCGGATATGACCGCCGCTGCGCATCGTCGCCCGACACCGCCGTCGCAACGATGCCGCCGCCCGCCTCGTAAATTGTCTGGTGAGTCTGCGCGCCTTCGCTGTTGGCAAAATACTTCTCTTCGCGAATGAACACAAGGTGCCCCTGCCGCACGCCCACCCCTTTCACCCGAGCCATCGCCGAATCGGCATCCAACAACAGTGATACTTTCTCTTCGGTGGTGACGGCGAAGGGATCGATCTGAATCGGCGTCACGTAGACTCCGCGATTGGTCACCACCGGGCCGAGCGTCACCGGCTTGCCCGGAGTGGCGGCCGAGGCTTTGGCAATCGTCACTGCCAGCGCCGTTGTCCGATCCACTTCCTCATTCGACAAAGCGCGCGACGAGGCAAACCCCCACGCGCCGTTGATCAACACCCTCGCTCCGATGCCGATGGACTCGATGAAACTGATCTCGTCCACCAAACCGTTCTTCACGGTCAGCGTTTGTTCGGTGATCCGAGACAGCCGCGCGTCGGCGTATTGCGCGCCCCGAAACGTGGAGAGGTCGAGCGCGCGGGCAAGAAAGTCTTTCACAGCGAGGCCTCAATGCAACGACCCTGCTCACCGAGCAGGGTCGTTTGGGCGACCCCAATGTTCGAGCAACTACGCAAGGCGATTCGAATGGGACGCAGATGAACGCTGATCTGAGTCGATGAGCGCTGATTCTTCAGCGTATATCAGCGTTCCTCTTTACTTTTGCTTCAAGCCTTTGCCAACAGCGCCAACAGCGCGCGTTCGGCGGCGGCCATGAGCGGGCCGGGCACGATGCCCAAGATGAAGGTGGCAAGCGCGGAGAGAGTGACCACTGTGCTCAGTCCGAGCGGGGTGACGGCTTCCCCCTGCCCCGATTGCATCCACATCACCATCACCACGCGCAAATAGTAGAACGCAGAAATGAGGCTGGTGATCACGCCGACAACGGCCAACCACATGTAGCCGGAGTCGATGGCGGCGCGAAAGACGTAGAACTTGCCGATGAAGCCAATGGTGGGCGGGAGGCCAGTGAGCGAAAGCATGAACACGGTCATGGCCAATGCCATGCCGATGCGCGTTGCGCCCAGCCCGGCGAAGTCGTCCACTTTCGCCGCCGCGCCGTCTTTCTCCACGGCCATCACCACCGCCCATGCGCCGAGATTCATCACCGCATAGCCGAGCAAATAAAACACGGCCGAGCTCGCGGCGAAGCCGGCCATCGTGCCCGCGCCTCCGGCGACGACGGCCATCAATACGTATCCGGCGTGGGCGATGGACGAATAGGCCAACATGCGTTTGATGGACGATTGAGCGATGGCGGCCACGTTGCCGAGAATCATGGTGAGGGCAGAGATGGCGGCGACCACCGGGGTCCAATGGGCGGCCAGCGCGGGGAAGGCGATGAAGAAGACGCGCACGAGTGCGGCGAAGCCGCCGATCTTCGCGCCGACGGACATGAATGCGGTGACGATGGTGGGCGCGCCTTCATATACATCGGGCGCCCACATGTGAAAGGGAACGGCGGCTACTTTGAAACCGAGCCCGACGAGGATGAGCGCCGCGCCCGCGAGCAGAAGCGGGTCGGCGGCCAATGCGCCGTTGGCGGCGACCGCCGCCGCGATCTGCGATAGGCTGGTGGTCGCCGTCGCGCCATAGGTGAGGGCGATGCCGTAAACGAGAAAGCCGGAAGCGAACGCGCCGAGCAAAAAGTATTTGAGCGCCGACTCTTCCGAATCGAGGCGTGGGCGGGCGAAGCCGGAAAGAATGTACAGCGGAATGGAAAGGGTTTCGAGGGCGAGGAAGACCACGATGAGATCGCCGGCGGAGGCCATCATCATCATTCCAGCAATGCTAAAGAGCAGGAGGGTATAAAACTCGCCGCGCTCAATGTTGACTCGCTTGAGATAATTGAGCGCCAAGAGAACGGCCAGCCCGCCCGTGCCCAGCACTAGCACGTTGAGGAACACGGTGAAGCCGTCGAGGACGATCATGCCGCCGAAGGCCACGATGGGAGTCGGCCCGGTGGCGGCGATCACGAGCAGAACGGCGAGGGTGACCGCCAACCCCAACAGCGCCAGCGCGGCGGTGATGTCTTTGCGAGTCTTCGGGATCCACAAATCCACCAACAGCATGAGGCTCGCCCACCCGGCGAGGACGATGAGGGGAAGGATGGCGTTGAAGTCGGATGTCGTCATGAGCAATCTCTAATTCCCAATCTCTAATCTCCGATTCTCTGCTTTGGAGAACTGGAGATTGGAGATTAGCGCAACGCCACCGCCGCGCTCTGAATGGCGGCCACCAATTGAGTGACCGAGGGCGACATCAGATCGAAGAACGGGGCGGGGTAGAGGCCGATCCAGAAGATCATGATGATCAGCGGAACAAGCACAACGACCTCGCGCCAATTCAGATCGGCCAGCCCGTTGTTGTGCGGGTTCTCCACTTTGCCGAGAAACATCTTTTGGAACATCCACAACATATAGACGGCGGCGAGGATCACGCCGAGCGAGGCGACGGCGGCATAGGCATACGAGCCATAGGCCGCGCCCGGCTGGCCGGCGCCCCACGCGCCGAGCAAAATGGCAAACTCGCCGACGAAGCCGTTGAGGCCGGGCAGGCCCATCGACGACAGGGTGACGATCAGAGTCAGTGTGCCGTAGAGCGGCATCACCGTCCACAGGCCGCCGAACTGCGCCAACTCGCGCGTGTGCCGCCGCTCGTAGATCATGCCCACGAGGAGGAATAACGCGCCGGTGGAGAGGCCGTGATTGATCATTTGCAGGATTGCGCCCTGAATGCCCTGCGAGTTGAGAGCGAAGAGGCCGAGCATCACAAATCCCAAATGGCTCACCGACGAATAGGCCACCAACTTCTTCACGTCCTTTTGCGGATATGAAACAATCGCGCCGTACACGATGCCGATGACGGCCAGCACGGCGATGGTGGGCGCATACTGTTTGGCCGCTTCAGGGAAGAGGCCGAGATTGAATCGCAGGAAGCCGTAGGTGCCAAGTTTGAGCAGAACACCGGCGAGGATGACCGACCCGGCAGTGGGCGCTTCCACGTGAGCATCGGGCAGCCACGAGTGGAGCGGCCACACCGGCACTTTGATAGCGAAGGCCGCCGCGAAGGCAAGGAAGAGCAACCCCTGCGCCGCCGCCGGAACTTTGCCGAGAATATCGGTGTAGGCAAACGTGCCCACGTTGATGCCCAGCCACAGAATGGCCAGCAGCATCAAAATCGATCCGGCCATCGTGTAAAGGAAGAATTTGATGGCGGCGTACATTCGGTTCTGGCCGCCCCAAATGCCCACCAGCAAATACATGGGCACGAGGCTGAACTCCCAGAAGATGTAGAAGAGGAACAGATCGAGCGAGACGAACACGCCGACCATGCCCACTTCGAGCAGAAGGAAGAAGATCATGTATTCCTTCACCCGCTCTTCGATGGCCGTCCACGAGGAGAAGATGGCGATGGGGGTGAGGAAGGTGGTGAGCAGAATCAATAGCAGGCTCGCCCCGTCGATGCCGAAGTAGAAATCAATATTCCAATTCGACCCGATGCGAATCCACGGCGAACGCACCACCAACTGCATGTTGGGGTCGGCGGGGTTGAACTGCGCCAGCATCACCAGCGAGATGAGGAAGGTGGTGAGCGACGCGCCGACGGCGATCCAGCGGATGGTGTCCTTTTGTTCCTTGGGCGTGAACAGCAGAAGCGCCACACCCACCAAGGGGAAGAAGGTAACGAGAGTCAACGTCGAGAATAAAACATTCATGGAGCAATCTCCGAAAACACGAGTTTAGCGCGCAAGCAAAAAGACGCCCAACACCACCACCGCGCCGAACAGCACCGCCAGCGCGTAATTGCGCACGTATCCGGTTTGGAAGCGGCGGAAGATGTCGGCCCAATCGCGGACGAGGGAAGCCAGCCCGTCGAAGAACGAGTCGACCACCCCTTTGTCCACCGACCACGCTGTAAAGTTAGCAATCCAGCGGAAGCCTCCGGCGATGATATTGTCGTGAAAAATGTCGTGCCACAACTCCCAATCCACCGCATATGCGAGAAAACGGCCAATGTCCTCGAACGGCTGAATGATGATCGCGTGGTACAACTCATCGACATACCACTTGCCGTTGAGAAAAGTGAACGCGCGCCCCAATCGCTCAAGGGGATCGAGCATGGTGGTCATCGGCCTCTGCCCGTAAACCAAATACGAGAGGCCGATAGCAACGAGCGCGATCACGGTTGACAACCCGGCGACGACAAAATTGAAATCGAGTGGATGCGCCTCAATGGTATGCTCGATCCACTGGCCGAGCCAATGCAGGCCGGGCAAATTCATCGCCCCGCCGATCACCGACAGCACGGCGAGAATGATCAGCGGCACGGTCATCACCGCCGGGCTTTCGTGCGCGTGCTTGGCCGCCTCGGTGCGCTCACCGCCGAAGAACACCATGAGCACTTGCCGCCCCATGTAAAACGCGGTGAAGAACGCGGCCACCGTGAGCAAGCCATACACCACCAGCCCGTGCCACTCCCCATCGGTCACGCCGATCTTCCACGCATCGGCGAGAATTTCATCCTTCGACCAAAAGCCCGCCAGCGGGAACACGCCCGCCAACGCCACTGCGCCGATGAAATACACCCAAAAGGTGGTGGGCATGCGCGCGCGAAGCCCGCCCATGTTTCGCATATCTTGCGGATCGAATGTATGCTCCTCTTCATGCGCGGTCGCGTGCGCCGACCCGTGCGACTCATCCGCGTGAGCGTTGTGTCCGTTCCCACCGTGATCGTCGTGGCCGCCGCCGCCGTGCGCTTCCGCGTCGTGGGCCAATGCGTGATGCCCGTGCTCCATTCCGTGAATGACCGATCCCGATGAAAGGAAGAGCAGTGCTTTGAAGAAGGCGTGAGTGAGCAAATGGAACATCGCCGCCACATACGCGCCCATGCCCGCCGCCGCAATCATGAAGCCCAATTGGCTGATCGTCGAATAGGCCAATACCCGTTTAATGTCGAATTGCGCGACGGCGATCGTTCCGGCGAGGAAGGCGGTGGACGCGCCAATGATCGCCACCGTCATTTGCGAAGCAGGCGCAAGATTGAAAATGACGTTCGAGCGCACGATCATGTAAATACCGGCGGTGACCATCGTGGCCGCGTGAATGAGCGCCGACACCGGAGTGGGGCCGGCCATTGCATCGGGCAGCCAAACGAACAGCGGTATTTGCGCCGACTTGCCCGTTGCGCCCACCAGCAAAAGCAGTGTGATCGCGGTGGCGATGGTGACAATCGTCGGCCCCGCGCTTTCGCCGTGCGGCTCTTCGTCCTGTTGCGCCGGGCTGAGTAGTTTGCCGATCCCGGCCTCCGGCGCAACCGCGTGCTGGGTTTCGCCGCCGTGCTCCTCGAAATACGCGAACACTTTATCGAAGGTGAGCGAGCCGGTCGTCCAAAAAATCAGGAACATCGCCAGCGCAAAACCGAAATCGCCGACGCGGTTGACCACAAACGCTTTGCGCCCGGCGCGCGCGTTGCCCACGCCGCCCGCGCCTTTGTCGTACCAAAAGCCGATGAGCAAATACGAACACAGCCCCACGCCTTCCCAACCCACGAAGAGCATGAGGTAATTATTCCCGCCGACGAGAATGAGCATCGAGGCGATAAACAGGTTGAGGTAAATGAAGAAGCGATGGAAACGCGGATCGCCCTTCATGTAGCCGATGGCGTAAATGTGAATGAGCGTGCCCACGCCCGTCACCAACAGCATCATCGTCACCGACAGCGTGTCCACTTGAAACGCCCATGGGATATTCAACTCGCCGATCACGATCCAGTCGGCCACATGAATCGTGGCGGGATGGAATCCGTTTTGAGTGAGGCCGACGAACTGAAGGGCGGCGATGACAAACGACGAGCCGGAAGCCAGCGAGGCGATGATGCCCGCCCACGGGTCGCCGATCTTTTTCCCGGCAACGACGTTGATCAGTAAACCGGCGACCGGGAAGAAAATGATCAGCGGAACTAAAGCCTGAAGTGAGAAAGAGGAAGTTTCGTGCATTGTTACCCCTTCAACTGATGCACTTCATCCACATCAATTGAATGCTTGGTGCGGAAGATGGCTACGATCAGCGCCAGGCCCACGGCTACTTCGGCGGCGGCGACGGCCATCACGAAGAACACAAACGTCTGCCCGGCCATGGCCGCCGAATTGATGGCCCCCGAAGCGGGCTGGAACGACCGGGCGAAGGCCACGAAGGCCAGATTGGCCGAGTTCAACATCAACTCGACCGACATGAAGATGATGATGGCGTTGCGGCGGACGAGCACACCGGCCACGCCAATGGTGAACAGCACTACGGAGAGGATGATGTAATACGAAGTCGGAACCATCTACGAAACTCCAAACTGCAAACTTCCAAATCCCAAAGGGCAGTTCCTCGCCATCTCAACTCTCATTTCTTGGAAGTCTGCGATTTGAGAGTTGGCCGTTTCTTTTCATCTTTGGTCAGCACGATCGCGCCCACCATCGCCACCAACAAAAGGATCGAAGTGACCTCGAACGGAAAGAGATAGCCGGTGAACAATTGCCTGCCGATCTCGCGCGGACTGCCAAAGGTCAGCGCCACTTCGGGGTTCAGCGGCTGAGGGGAGGCCGCCACCCCGCCCCGACTCAACAACCCGAACACCGCCACGCCGAGAAGAGCAAGGCCGAGCCCAATGGCGAGGGGTTGCTGCCACGCGAGTCGGCTATCCGGCCGGCGAAGCCTCTCCGCGCCGAGAAGCATGATCACAAAAATGAACAGCACCATGATCGCCCCGGCGTACACCGTCACCTGCACCATCGCAATGAACGGCGCATTGAGAATGAGGTAGAACACCGAGACGACGGCGAAGTTGAGCACGAGGAACAGCGCCGAGTAGATAGCGTTGCTGCTGGCCAGCATGGCGATGGCCGCGGCCACGGCGATGACGGCGAGAGCGAGGAAGATAATGAGTTCGAGAGTCATGAAACCTGACGCGATGACAAGCTGAAGGGATGACAGGATGACTTTGCTCATCTTGTCATCGCGCCATCCTGTCACCCACTCATCAAGCGGGGTCTTTCATATCCGGGATGGATCGATTGAACTTGCCCGGCTCCACTTTCTGCGGCGTGGCTTGAGCGTTCGGGGGCGCGGGCACGATCAATCTATCTTTGGTGAAGATGGCCGACTCGCGGGTGGTGTACGACAGTTCGTAATTGCTTTCGAGCACAATGGCTTCGGTGGGGCAGGCATCCTCGCAATAGCCGCAGAAGATACAGCGCAGCATATTGATTTCGTACACGCGGGCATAGCGCTCGCCGGGTGAGTAGCGCTCGTCGTCGGTGTTCTCGGCCGCCTCGACGAAGATGGCGTCGGCGGGGCAGGCGGCGGCGCACAACGCGCAGCCGATACACTTCTCCAGCCCGTTGTCGTAGCGTTTGAGTTCGTGGCGGCCTTTGTATCGTTCGCGGGTGGGCCGTCTCTCTTCGGGATACTGAATGGTGATCGGCTCTTCAAACACATGCTTGAAGGTCGTCGCCATGCCTTTGATGATCTCGATAAACATACTCTATCCCAGCCTTCCGCCGAACAACACCACCGCCACCGCCGTCACGGCCACGTTAGCCAGCGCCAGCGGCAGCATCACCTTCCAGCCGAAGCGCATCAACTGATCGTACCGGAAGCGCGGCAGTGTGCCGCGGATCCAGATCATCACCACAAGAAGGACGAAAGTTTTGATGAAGAAATAAAGGAGCCCGAGGATAGCGGCCATCCAATTGGGAACTACGTCGAGGAACGGGCCGAGGTAGCCGCCGAAGAACAACGTCACGCCCACCGCGCTGACGGCCACCATTTTGATATATTCGGCCATGAAGAACAGCGCAAACTTCATCCCGGAATATTCGGTGTGATAGCCGGCCGTCAATTCTTGTTCGGCTTCGGGCATATCGAACGGCGCGCGGTTCACTTCGGCCAGCGTGGCGAGAAAATAGATGATTGCGCCGATGGGCTGAGTGAGCACAAGCCAGTAGTGATCGGCCTGCCATTGAGTGATCTCGCGCAGGCTGAGCGAGCCAACCATCAGCGTCGGCCCCACCACCGACAGGCCCAGCGCAATCTCGTAACTCACCATTTGCGCGGTGGAGCGAATGCCGCCCATCGTGGCGTATTTATTGGCCGACGACCACCCGGCCAGCACAATGCCGTACACGGCAATGGAGGCCACCGAAAGAATATACAACATGCCCACGTTGAGATCGGCCACTGCCAGCGGAACGTTGTAGCACACCCATTTCCAATCGGGTTGGCCGATGGCTGTTGGGATACACACGTTGAGCGGCGGCCCGAATGGCACGACGGCGAGGATGATCAGCGCCGGTATCACGGTGATGGCCGGAGCCAGCACGAACATGATTCGGTCGGCCTCTGCCGGGATCAATTCCTCTTTGAAAAACAGCTTGAGTCCATCGGCGACCGGCTGAAAGAAACCGCCCGGCCCCACACGGTTGGGGCCGAGTCGAACCTGCAAAAAGGCCATCACTTTGCGTTCGAGCAACGTCATGTACGCAAAGGAGGTGAGCAAAACAGCCACAAGAATCACGCTCTTCACTGCGGCGGCGATTGCCACTTCGGCGAATGTTTGTAGTTCCATCCCGGTTATACCTTTTTCACTGCCACGCTGGTTGCGCCATTCAACTGCGGCCCGCCGAGGCTCTGCGGCACGAGCGCCACACCTTCGGGAGCGCGGCCATTCACCCGGCACACCGCCGGAGTCTCTTTCCCGTTCACCAACAGCGCCACCGCCTCGCCATCGGCAATGCCCAGTTTGGCCGCGTCGGCCGAGTTGAGTTCAACGTAAGCCTTCGGCGTGCGCGGGCGCATCAATTCGGAAGGAGCGAATGTCGCGCCGCGATCGTACAGCACCGTCGTCGGCACGGCGATCAATCCATCGCCGGGATGCCGCCTCCCGTTGGCAACGTGATTCACGGCGAACCCTTCGCCCCGCTCCGCCATCGTCGGCGTTTGCATGCCAAGCCCGCTCGTGTTCTCGAAGGCCGCGCCGCCGTAATATAGATCGGCGCCGCCCACATCGGGAAATTGCTTTTCGACCTGCGCCAACTTTTGATACGACAGCCCTTCGTATCGGGGCGCCGTCTTCGCAATTTCGGCGAACACGGCGGCGGCGCTCGTTTTGGTTTTGGCGTACCCCAGCCGCTCGCCGATGAGAGCAAAAATTTGCCAATCGGGTTTGCTTTGGCCCACAGGCGGCGCCGCCGGATAAAAACGCTGCACTCGCCGCTCGCCGTTGGTGAACGTGCCCTCGCGCTCGGTGAACGCCTGCGCCGGCAGAACGACATCGGCGGCGCGCGCGGTGGCGGTGAGGAACAATTCGGACACAACGGTGAACCCCGATCGGAGTTCGAGCCCGTCGCCCACCGGATCGGCGGCGGCAACGATCATCACGTCGGACGCCGCCACTTCATCGCCCGGCGCGATGCCCATATCCCACGCACCCTGATCGTTGGCGCGAGGCCACACGGCAATCAAGCCGTTGTTGGGTTTGCCAACATGCTTCGTGCTGACGAGCAAATTGGCGCAGGCCTGCGCCAGCGCGGTGGAGGCGGTGAGGCCGAGCCCATCACTGCCGAACATGATCACAAGATTCTCAGCTTTCGCCGCGTGCCCGGCCAGTCCGTTCACCGCGTTCACTTCGTCGCCGTAGGCGTAGCGCACTTTGTGAGTCGCGTATTTGTCGAGTTTGGTGGGGCGCGCGTTGGCCACAATGAGCGTCGCGCCACGCTGTGCGGCTTGCTTCACCCTCAGCCACCAAATCGGCGCTTCCTCTTCGAGATCGGAAGCGGCGACGATGATGGTGGCGCCCGCGCCCATCGCGCCAAAGTTGGCGCCGACTCCCACGCCCACTTTCTGAATCAGATCGCCGCCGCCCATGCGCGAATGCAATTGCGCGCGCCCGCCGCGCTCATCCATCAACTCGATGAGCATGAACAGGTCTTCGTTGGAGAGTCGGCCTCCCGCAAGGGCGGAGAGGGTCGAGGCCGTTTTCATTTTTGCGGCGATGAGATCGAGCGCCTCATCCCACGAGGCCTCTTCGAGTTTGCCGTTCTTTTTGATCAGCGGAGTCGTCAACCGATCCGCGCTGGCGGTGAAGTGGTGGCCGAAGCGGCCTTTGTCGCAGATCCAAATTTCATTCACCTGCTCATTCTGGCGAGGCATCACACGCTTGATCGCTGTTTTGCCCGACACGCCGGAGCGCCGTGTGTTGAGGTGCAGGTTGCAGCCCACCGGGCAGTGCGGGCAGATGGAGGCCGAGTGCGTGAGTTCCCACGGACGCGCGCCGAAACGGAAGTCGGCGGTAGTGAGCGCGCCCACCGGGCAGAGGTCGGTGGTGTTGCCGGAGAATTTCGAGTCGAAGCCCGGCTCTGAGAAAGTGACGATTTCGAGTTTGCGGCCGCGCTCGAAGAAGCCGATGACCGGGTCTCCGGCGATCTCGTCGGAGAAGCGCACACAGCGCGCGCATTGAATGCACCGCTCGCGGTCGAGGTAGATCAGCG
>Ga0194119_10009393_pt1 | contig 13159 bp, 18 predicted proteins | sample TA2MahC100mmetaG_FD_148620 | JGI IMG/M metagenome (GOLD analysis project Ga0194119, IMG submission 148620) | Freshwater microbial communities from Lake Tanganyika, Tanzania - TA2015018 Mahale Deep Cast 100m | ecosystem: Environmental > Aquatic > Freshwater > Lake | place: Tanzania: Lake... | reverse complement strand
TAAAGGCAAGGGAATCCTTTTTATTCTTACTCTTTCCCCGATGCTTGTCCCAACAATTGTTATTTCTGTAGCGGTATATAGCTTATTTGCAAAACTTTACCTTATCGAAAATATCTGGGGATTGGTCATCGGCCATTCCCTTCTGGCGTCCCCATTTGTTCTCATCAATGTATTCGCTTCACTGCAGGGGTTTGATACCTCTTTAGAAAGAGCCTCTGCCAGCCTGGGAGCCACAAAACTCAAAACATTTTATCATGTCACGTTACCGTTGATCCGACCTGGCATTATGACCGGGGCTCTCTTCGCATTTCTTATTTCCTTCGAGGAACTGGTCATCTCTATGTGGGTGAGTGGATCTCGATACACACTGCCTGTTAAGATGTGGATGGACGTTCGTCTCGAAATAAATCCCACATTAGCTGCGGTATCCTCATTGCTGATTGTATTTTCTGTGATAATTTTTCTGACCATTTTTGCGATTCGACAGCGGACGGAACGAAGATACAGCTGATTAAGCCTTACTAAAAAATAAGATAATTGAAGAGGAAAGGTTATGCCCATCCCTGGACTTGAAAAAAACATTGGAACGTTGCTGGAGAAGGCCTCCGAACAAAATAGTGATAAGACTGCTATCCATTTCGATCATGAAAATGTAAAGTTTAGCTATCATCAGTTAGAGGAATACGTGAACCGCTTTGCTAACGTCCTACGAAACGAAGGCATTTCCATGGGTGAGCATATAGCTGTAATGTTGCCAAACTGCCCTGAGTTTCCACTCACGTGGCTTGCTCTGGCCAAACTCGGGGCAGTCATGGTACCTATCAATATCCGATACCAAGTCGCCGACTTAGAGTATGTACTTAACGATTCCGATGCTAGCGCAATGGTCATTGCAACAGAATTTGCATCTGTATTTCGCCAGGTTTGGAACAAGATTCCCAATATCAGGAAAGTTTTCACAGTGGGTCAAGGGGAATCTGACCTCGGTCCGTCATTAAATGAGCTTGCAAGAAATGCCCACACAGAAATAATATCCGCGAATACCTCCTTAGATACTCAAATAAACATCCAATATACTTCCGGAACTACAGGTTTTCCCAAGGGATGCATGCTTACCCATGAATACTGGCTAACTTTAGGCAAAATGGCCTCTGAAGGCCTGCAAGAGGATGACGTTTTTCTGTGTGTAACTCCTTTCTACTACATGGATCCTCAATGGGAACTCATCATGTGTCTAACCATCGGCTGCACGATGGTGCTAACTAGGAGATATAGTCCTTCACATTATATGGCACTGGTCCATAAATATCAGGCCACCGTCTCTTGGGCTTCAATGGCAAGCTGGATTTATAAACAACCTGAATCTCCGATAGATAAAGCCCATCGTTTGAAATTTGTCTTTATTGGGGCTTTTCCACCCCATCTTCACCGACCATTTGAAGAACGGTTCAATGTACGTGCGTGCGAGGCCTATGGAATGACCGAAATTGGGACCGGTATGTTCGTCCCTCTCGAAGATTCCCATATGACTGGCTCCGGTTCCGTTGGCAAACCACCCCCATTCCGGGAAGTAAGAATTGTCGATGAAACAGGCACGGAGGTTCCTTCCGGCCAGGTTGGAGAACTTTTAATCAAAGGGCCTGGAATGTTCAAGGGCTACTACAAAAAGCCGAAAGAGACTGCTGAAGCATTTGATGGAGAGTGGTTTCGTACCGGCGATCTATTTCGACAAGATGAAAGGGGTTATTATTATATCGTCGGACGAAAGAAGGACATGATTCGGAGATCCGGAGATAACATCTCTGCAGTTGAAATAGAGAATCTCCTCACCAGTCATCCTAAAATACTCAGCGCGTCGGTTTTACCAGCGCCTGATGAAAACAGGGGTGAAGAAGTAAAAGCATATATTATCCCTGTAAACGGAGAAACTCCCGAAACAATTCCTCCGGAAGAAATCATTTCCTTCTGTATGCAACGTATTGCTGAGTTTAAAGTGCCACGCTACATCGAATATACAACCGAGTTTCCGAGGACTCCCAGTGGGAAAGTTCAAAAACATTTGCTCATGGCCGAGAAAAAAGACCTCACTGTGGATTGTTACGATAGATTGCAAAGTGAGTCATCCGTTGGAACCCCCAACAAAAATCGCAAAGAGCCGACAAGATGATTATTATCCAGCCGAATTAAGATCCAAAGTCTGGTTCTCCCTTTGAATTGTGAAAACAACAAGGCGGTGCCGGGTGATTATACTCGATCCGATAAATTTACATAGTTACATTAAAACTTGCCTTGCTGAAAAATTGAGCTTTTTGGCTCGTTGCCAAATCGACGAGGCTGTTGTAGTGGGTGGAGGATTGGTTTCATCGGTTTTCAGGGCGAAAGTTGATGGCCGACATATCTATCTGAAGCAGGCAATCCCTGGAAGACTGGATAAGGTAAAAGAATTGTTGGGAGATGTTCCAGAGGACGCCTTTATTGTATTTAACGATGACCGGCAATTTGCCGAGATAAAGGCGTTGGCAATCTTTGCGAAAGCTGTTCCTGAAGGTTTCGTTCCTCATGTTTACTACCACGATACAGACAATCGTATCATCGTTTTGTCAGAAATTTGCGACGAAAACGGCACTGTCTTGGATGACCGAATGAATATCGAAATAAATCTAAACCACGCCGCGACCCTTGGCAAGAACATTGCTTTGGTAGCAAATTACACATATGGAAAATATGAACAACTGCGAGATCAAGAACTGGAAAGGCAAATCCGGCAAGTTAAATATAAGTACGAAGTTGGTGAAGTGTGGGATCATATTCAAAATACTCAACAAAAGGAAATGGCATTGAGAAAAGTCAATGAATTTATTCGTTCCTCATTGGCTATTTCCAAAGTACTGGTCCACGGCGATTATCATGAAAGAAACATTTTGATATGCAACGACCATTGTGGAACTTTCGACCTTGAAGCGAAGATATTGGGAAGTTGTCGGCTTCCTATGTCTTAAGAATCATTTATTTCGAGCCTATTAGAGAGATAGCTTATCGGGCAACTCTAAGATTAATTGGCTCCTATTTCGAGACACTTAAAATCCCAGAATCCGGTAAGGATCTCAAAAAGAGATTCAGGGTCATGCTAGCTGGATGTCTCCTCCTGAGAATAGATGGTATAAGCAGCAGGTGGCTCCCGTGGGTTCATGAACCATATAAAAAAGAAATAGTCCGGAGACTGGCGCTCTCCTTAGTTATAGAGGAGGAAAGTGGTTATCCTTTAGAAGACCTAATTGACCCAAAGAATTTCTAAACTGAAAAGGTTAAAAGAGGAGGATCCATCTATTATGTTGGAGTAATTGGGATCAGACATGACACATTTCCTATTTTTAAAACAGGAGTAAACAATTTTTCGTGGACATGTTTTCTACAGGTAGTCCGGATGCCAGATTTTAAGTCGTAATCTTCACGCTCCCTTAATAAAGACATTTGCGGATGCATAGGTGTACTTGGTAACAAAGGGAACGAAGCGAGACTCCCTTTTGGGGGGCTCGGTTTCTGCTATCTATCCTCTGTTTCCAGACTCCTCAAAATGTTTCAATTTGATCCTCATATATTGAACCGGTATGCATCATTTCAACCAGAAATGTTCGATTCTTGAAGCATGCTTCTCTTGCGTAGTAGTAGGTGTATTTTGCAATAACGAAAAACTATTATATTTTCAGTGGATTAACGAGTATCCAGTCAAGCAAGTTATCCCTTCCCTATTTAATCTGCCGATGTTTTGAGTCTCATTTATTTCCCTTCACTATTTCCCATTGAAAGTTTCATAATCTCCATTCTGACCCCCATTAATCTCTAATCCAAAAAGGAGGTGCTTTATGAAAGTTAAAGAAGCCATCACTCTATTTCAGTACTACCAACGTTCAAGTTTTAAAAAGAGGACCACAGCGAGCTACCTTTACCTGCTCAAAAGGTTTGAGAGTCTCTACGGTGATCGTCCCTTTGATTCTATCGAGGCCGACGAGATCTATCACTTCCTTGAAACACTTACCCAAGGCCATGCGAAATCCAGCAGAAGATTAAGATACGCCCAACTCAAAGCCTTCTATAATTTCATCATCTCACGATGCAGTCTGGATATAAAGAATCCCTGTAATGCTCCCCTTCTCTCTAAGACCTTCAGAATGCCCAAGGCGGTCTCAAGGAAGATTCTTGATAAGGAAGTAGTAGACGAGATGATCTACAATACCCAAAGCCCAAGGGACAGGCTAATGCTTGAGCTTCAGGCACGCTGTGGCTTAAGAATCGGAGAATCGTTAAAGATCAAAGTCTCCGATATTTCAGAAAGGAAAATCTTTTTAAGAGAACCTAAATCAGGGAAAGAGGCAGAAGTGGCTTTTATGCCTGAGCCTGTGGCAAAGAGATTAAATGATTACATCAAGGATCAAGGGCTTCAATCCAATGATCGCCTCTTTCCAATTTGCTATTCTACAGCCAGGTATTTAATTAAGAGGCTTGGTTCAAATCTTCATATCCGTTTAAGCCCTCATGACCTTAGGAGGTATTCCGCTACCTATGCCAGTAGGAATGGAGTCCCTTTGGAGATTGTCTCGAAGGTGATCCTCAGGCATCAGGATCTGAAAACAACCCAGGCTTATCTGGGTAAGGTGAGCGAGTCAGAGGCTATCAGGTGGATGGATATTCTTCATGGGAAGTAGAATATAAGTGTTGATTATCATTAGAACTCTTGAGGTTTTTGGGGGTCAATACTACCATCTCTGTGATAATCTTATGGACCTATAATGGCTTTCATGCTATGTTGCTTCCTGAAATATCTATTCACTAAATTTTTGAAAAGGTGTATATTACAACCACAAATGAAGAACGGATAAGCCAAAAGATACACCCGCATTCCGTGGAGTCTGCTCACTCCATGTTAAGAGGTGATTATATGCAGACAAATACTCCTCAATTCTGGACTGATGATATGGTTAGTCGTTTTCGTGATTATTGTTTTCCTAAATATGATGGGCTAAGCTGCCCGTTTGATATATTCGAAAAAATGTTTCAAATGAGCATTGAGGATGGACAAGACAGGGTGCAAGACCCAAACAGGATTATAGAAATAACGTATTCCTGCAACGCTTTCGATAGGCTACTTCAGAGCATACCCTTTTATCTTCAGTTATCAACAGAGGCAAACTATTACAAAGAAAGCAACATAGGGTATCTGAAAATAGTGAATGGCCAAAATGTCCTTCGTGAACCTCAGGCTAAGATCTTGGCATGCATCAGAACGAATCTAGAATTAGAATTTTACCTTGACAAAGTCATCAGTGACGCCAATCATCCTCCTGGATTTGGAAAGGTAATCACGTTGAGGCTGGATGATCATTATAGTGAAAGGTTAACTTCAGCCAATGCTGTAGGGGAAAAGCTCCCTATTCGTGAACTTGCAATAGAGTATTTGCAAGGCCAAGCTAAAGAGAAGTGGTCCCCGAGATGACCTTACACAACAGACTACCATTAGGAAATGTCTCCAGTTAGGTGGGGTATGGAATTATTTGAATGGTTAACCCAAGCTAAAATAGGATTGTTTCTTAATATTGTGGGAACTCTAATAATCGCTTTTTCTTTTGGTAAGAATATTGAAGATGCAAACCAGATTGACAGAAAAGGACGGAAAGTATATTTAGTCTCGTTTCTCCATCCAAAGCTCTTTTACTGGGGGCTAATACTGGTCATCATTGGATTTATTTTACAATTTATTGCCTAATCAAATCACTCCAGCGGACGTCTTACAGCCGCTGCTGATTTCGTCGTTATACTCAATTTCAACCGTAAATTTTCAGATAACAGGGAGAGTGTAACCTCTCTCTTCGTAGGTGAAAGTTTAAGGCTAACCCTTTGAGCGGCGAGATTTATAAAAAATTGAGGATGTCTTCCTGAAGTCGAGATTTGACAGAAGAGGCCAAAAGGTGTAGATTTTTTTTCATAAGCGCTAAAAGTGTTTGAGAAGCGCTCGGCAGCAATTCTGTAAAAATCGACCATAACCGGTGCTATACAGAATTTTTTCTATATAATTCAGAGTTGGGCCGCGCGATGGGGCGACAAGTCCCACTAAGGCGCATAACGTTTGGTAAGGGAGGTAAGAATGGTCAAACAGAGCTTATCTGCTGTTTTTTTGATTTTCACTATACAAACGTTCTTGGTCGAGAGTGCTAACGCAGAAAACAAACCCAATCAAGCCCGCGTCATGTGGTCCGCTTTTTCCTGTGCTGCTTATGCGGAAATGTCAGGCAACAAGCAAGAGCAGGAGAGACTATTTAAAGTTGGTTATGACGCAGGAAGGACTTTCGTCGACGGTGTCAAAAACAAGACGATTTCGGAGACGGAAGTAAAAGATGCTCCAATTGGAGTTCTGATGCACATGAATGGTCCAACAACAGACTTCATCATTGGCCGCATTTTTGAGGTCGCAACAGCGGATGCATATAACAAGGTAGTAAAAGAAGACAGTGCTGGATTGCCTATCATCGATCCTTTTAAGTGGGCAGACGACAAGCTCAAGGTAATCAGGGCAGAAAATAAATATCATAGCTCTAACTGCACACTCATTCGTGCTAAGCCATGAGACATCAATGTGTACCGCCGCCCAACAAAGTGCTCCTGATGACGTCGGCGCTGACGCACCGCCGCAACAGAGCTTAGTCGTTAGATGGAAAATTATAATGAAAAAAGCAATTCTGATCCTAATTTCACTGGCTATTGCCAGTCCCCTATTCGGCAAAGAAATAATTATATTCACCGGCGTGCCTGAAATAAAAATAAGTGAAGGTGGCATCAGTCGTGTTCCTGAAAACCTAACTAAAGATAAAGCAATCAAATTCAAATGCGCAATTACAAAAATTGACGACAAATATTATTGGACATCCAGAGAGAATGTCGAATTAATCCCAATCTCTAGTGGAGCTTTCATTACCTACTGGGCAGTCAATGGTTCCGGATACGTTCGCGTCGTTAAACCCGAATCAAAACAAGAGGTAAGGAAACTCGGTGCCATGGCTGGAGATCCCGAAGGAAAGTTTGATTACGTTGAGCATTTATTACTGGGCTTAAAGTCGGTTACCTATTACGGCAATTCTAAATGATGACCACCTTCTAAGTCAATGAAGGCGATGGGGAATAGCCCGTCGCCTTTTAGCGGAGGTCAGTGCCCCCGCGCCTTATTTCTATTGTTAGGCGTGACGAAGAGAGATAATATGGACGAAAACGAACGCGTTAAAGCTCACTTCATCAACTCTTTCCATAGCAATGCAGACGAGAGATTAGCATTCCTCCCACGGCTTTTTTCAGATAGGTACCTGGAAGAAGCCATGGCTCTGTGCTTAAGTTACATAGATAGCTTTTCACAATGGCTGCAGTGGCCGAGCGACAAATCTGGTCAAAACTTTGTTAAAGCTGTGGTCAGTTTCGGAGGAGATTCGTCTATGGGCTTGGTGCATCCTCTTCAAGCTGTTCGGGCCTTCAATCAGATGAAGTCTTTCTGGAAGGGGATAGCTACTCTAATAGAATGTATTTTTACTGGCCCCAATTACGAACTTCTTGAACATAGTGAATTCCTCTCGCAATTGGCACCGCGTATGTCAAAGGCTGATCTTTCAAACGTTGAGCAAGAACTTTGGCGTACTACGATGGCTGCTATAGCTTATTTCCGCTTAAGAAACCCTTCTATCCACAGCTTTGGTGCAGGGCCCGATATTTCCTTTTCAAATACGACGCACCAAGGGGATTCGGTACCGGTGCTTGACTTCAACCGTCTTTTCAACATTGCATTAAATCTACATTCTGAACTTCGCCGTCGATCTGATACTACTGGCCAGTGGTTTGGGAATGATGAGATTATTGATACTTAACAAATCGCTAATGCCGATCTGAAATAAGGCTGGTTTGTTTTTGGCAAAGGTTTGTGGCCGGTCGGCACAGTTTACTCGTTAGGCGAGAGGGAATAAAATGCCAAAACAAATTGTATGCCCTTCTTGTGGCAATAGAGGTGAAGCTACAATAGATGAAAAGGGGCCATTCGAAGTAAGAGGAAAATTTCAAGGCAAAGCTGTGCGAAAATGTAACAAATGTGGAGCTGGTCTTTTAATGGGATTATTTTCTGGTGGCCTTTTTGGGAAACCAAATATCATACCCTCAGATCTTTGGAAGCGTATGGAAGACACTTGGGGCAAGGAATTTGGGGTTAATTTGAAAAAAGAAAAAGTACCCCTAAGCCAAGTGGCTAAAGACTTTGCTAAAGACATAAGTGGCTGGAGTTCGACGCAGGAGATTGAAAAACTTTTTCGAGAATTACTCAAAGACCACGATCTTCAAAGAATTGATGACCGCATGAGGCGGGAATGGATAATCTTGAATATGTTAGCAGTTACACTTGGGCTGTCCAAGTCAAGTATCGACAAATCCATTACGACCCAGCTACAAGATGATGTGCATTATATCGTCTATCAGACCGAATTCTCTAGCGATGATGAGCGAGCAAGCTTCGAAACCGTGGCTCGACAAAGATACGCATCTTACTACGATATCCTCGGTGACGAATCCGGAGATATACCATTCAAGCTGGGGAAATTCTTTGCCGAGAAATTCTTAGATACCACTGATATATTGATCACTCTAACAAGTTCCGAGCTATTCTTCGCTCGTGCTAAATATGTGAAGGATTTCGTAGAGAAAATTTCGAAAGACTTTGATCTTGAACTTTAAAGGCCTCAATGCCACCAGTTCCTTCATTATCTTGAGATTCTAGGTTGCAACCTACATCATACATTTACGTAGAGTGTTTAAAAAAATATAACGCCTAACAAGGCAAATCAGCCGATCGCTTACAGCTCCGGCTGACCGCGAACATTATACTTCCTTTCTTCCCATAATCATTAAGGTTGGATGTTAGCTTACTTTGCGGATAAGTAGGTGTTATACACCGCATCTTTTCTGAAGGCTCCATCTTCTTTGGGTTTCCATTTTCGACCACACGATGAGTTTGTTCTTTTCTCATGTTAACCTTGATAGATAGAGTTAACCGACGTTAATCTTCCGGTGGCAGATTAACATCAGCCTTGTGAGTGGGAACCATGGCCAATGGAAGATACCTCACCATTCCTGAACTGGCGAAATTCCTTGGGGTGAGCCGGATTGCAGTATACAATAGGGTTAAAAAAGGTCAGATTCCTGCCAAAAAGGTCGGAAGGACCTACATTATTATGGATCAGACGATCGAGAACATTCTTGGGAAAAAGATAACGAAGAGTGAAAAGAAGTGGATAGATTCCGCCGTTCATAAAACAGTGCAGGAATATCGGGAATTTTTTAAGATGCCGGCATCTATAGATTAGATTGCATTTTTCCAATTGAGTTAAAATGTTCAAGAAAATCCCCTCTTACTCCCCTCGGTTTCGAGTCGAAGCGACTTTGCCAAACAATGTAAGAACTGATGTTAGAGCAATGTAAGAGCGATTGACAGAACAGACGAAAAATTGTAGATTTGGATTGGAAACGGTTGACTCTACATGGTTGATCAGGGAGCCTTTTGTGATACAATTAGTCAGTGAGAAGACGGAGGCACACTATGAAAGCCTATGAGTATTATGCCGATGTTTTGCCCGACGGGCACTTGTCCATCCCAGAAGACCTCAGAGAGAAAGTAAAAGCAGATTCTAAAGTCAGGGTTATGCTTTTACTTGAAGATGAAGATGCCGTATGGGGCAGGTTCACGCTTTCCCAGTTCATAGAAGGATACGCTGAAAAAGATTCTATTTATGACAGTCTATAGATTTGGAGATATTATCCTTATAGGATTCCCACATACTGATCTGCAAAATGTATCAAAAAGACCAGCGATAGTCCTATTTGATTCAGGCGACCAAGATATTCTCGTTGCGAGAGTAACCACTCAGGAATATGTGAGTGAAGCGGATTATAAAATTCTTAATTGGAAAAAAGGTGGTCTTCTTGCAGAATCCTACATAAGGCTTGGCAAGCAGGCGACGATTGAAAAGCGTTACATCGTTAGGCAGCTGGGGACATTGGAAAGCGGAGAAATAGAGAAGTTGAAATCTATTCTTAGGGAAATATATTCACTATAGGGATTGATTTGTTTTGACCATGTAATTTTTTTGGATTCTTGAGGGTTCTTCTTTTTCCCTTTTCATTTTTTTCACACCATATTTTTTCTCTTTCCTTTTTTCTTAAATTTCAAACCTCTTAATTAATACGAAAGATTTTGGTACAATACGAAACAGCGGTGAAACCGATGGCGAAGAAAGTTATCCTTGATTGTGATGTGGGGGTGGATGACGCCCTTGCGTTGATTCTTGCCTTCCATTCGCCCGAACTGATAGTGGAAGCAGTAACCGGTGTGAATGGGAATGTTCCGCTGGACTCGGTCTTTTCCAATATTCAAAAAATGCTTTCCCTGATTCAGCCGAAAAGAAAACCAATTATCGCCAGAGGAGCAGACAGACCCTTAAAAGGAAATACCATTCATGCCCATTCTGTCCATGGGAAGACTGGATTGGGAGAAGCTAAGATTGACCTGAGAGAAGGAGAAGAGTGGTGGCAGAAATATCTTGGGCCTGCGGACGAACTGATTTTAGAATTAGCTTATCAATTTCCAGATGAATTAACCTTGATTGCCGTGGGACCTCTTACGAACCTCGCTTTAGCCCTGAAGAAAGACCCTGAGGGAATGAAAAAATTGAAGGAATTGGTGATTATGGGCGGTTCGGTTCGGACGAGAGGCAATGTTACACCTTATGCGGAATTTAATATCTTTTCCGATCCACTGGCTGCTCACATCGTCTTTGAATCAGGAATTCCAATTTCTCTCGTTCCTCTTGATGCAACCCATCAGGTATTCCTCACCCCGTATTGGATGGATGAAAGGATCAAACCTCTTCACACCCCTTTTTCCAACTTTGTCATTGAGGCAACTGGTTATGACCTTTCCAATCATCGTTTTAAAAACAAAGATACCATCTTTCTCCACGATCCACTGGCTGTAGGGGCGGTGATTGATCCGACAATAGTAAAAACGGAGACACTTTCCCTTTATGTTGATGTAGATGAAGGAGAATATTATGGAAGGATCACCGAAGTGAGAGATGGTCCAAAAATCGACGTGTGTCTGGAAGTCGATGCGGAGAGGTTTTTGGAGTTGTTTGTGGCGAGGTTGAGATAGAAATATTTCGGGCGTTTGGTTTACGGTTACGAAGCCACTGCCTACCGGCAGGCAGGCGTTTCGGTTAAAACCAACCTCGTTTCTCGGTGACGATTCTCGTATCGAAGCCCGAAGCTCGAAACTTGAATCTCGAGTCTCCAGCATCGACAAGCGAGTATCGATACGAGTTTCGACAACGAAAAACGTTTTGGATTACCGTTGCCAATAGACAATACGCCTATTTTCTATGTTAGTCGAGGAAGGCAAGATGCCCAACTCAATTTTAGTTCTCGGTAGCTCCAATGTTGATCTGATTCTTAAAGTTCCCCGTTTCAATCAGCCGGGGGAGACGATCCGGGCAGATCATCTCACGACCGTCTATGGTGGCAAGGGCGCCAACCAGGCGATTGCAGCAAAACGATTGGGCGCTGAAGTGGCCTTGATCACCAGGTTAGGCGATGACCATTACGGGCAATCTTATCGCCGCTATTTGACTAAGAAAGGTCTTAACCCGAAATCGATTTTCCTGGATAAAAAAGTCCCCACAGGAATAGCTTTCATCGAACTGGACACAAAAGGAGAAAACAGAATCGTCGTCGCTCCAGGCTCAAATAGTTACCTTTCCATTGACGATCTAAGGAAATATCCCCCACTCTTCAGGAAGATCAAAGTTTTTGTCACACAATTGGAAATTCCCTTTGAGACGGTAACGATGGGTTTGAAGATGGCGAAAAAATATGGCGCTCTCACGCTTCTCAACCCTTCTCCCTCTCGTCCTCTTTCTAACGAAACCCTTTCTCTGACAGATTTTCTCATCCCCAATGAATTGGAAGCCCAATCCCTGACAGGCTTAAAGATGAGGACAAAACAGGATCTACCGAAGATGGCGACGACATTACTGAAGATGGGCGTGAAAAATGTGGTGATCACCCTGGGGTCAAAAGGCCTCTTCTTTAAAAATCCCTATGAAGAAATCTGGATGGAAGCCTTTAAAGTGAAGGTGGTTGATACCACAGCCGCAGGCGATGCCTTCATGGGAGGGCTCGCCTGTGGTCTCTCTGAAGGCAAACCCATCTGGGAAGCCTTGATGTTTGGTAACGCCGCCGGTGCCCTTGCCACAACGAAATTAGGCGCCCAACCCTCTTTGCCTTCAAGAAAAGAACTCATACGTTTCCTAAAAAGATATTGACGACTTAACTTCGCTTCAATTAGAATACGGCTAATTGTAACACTTTAGCGGTTTGAAAAAACTTTAGAAAATCCCTCCCCACCTCCCTCCTTCGGCAAACTCAGGACAGGTTTGCCAAAGGGAGGCAAAAAGGGTTCCCCCTTTTGGTAATCTTTTCCCCCGCAGAAAACGGGGCAAAGGGGGATTAAGGTCGTTGCGACTCGAAACCGAGGGGATTTTATGAAGATTCTTTTGATCCATTGACTCATAAATCTCTTCTTTTCAAAAAGCTAAATTGATACGGCTAATTTAAATAATAGATTGGAGGAGACTCAATATCGAAAAGTGGGATCGGTTGACAGGATTTATCCTTCTGGTAATCGGTATTGTAGGTGCTTGGAGCTCAACACAACTTAAGATGGGAAGTTTCAGGCATCCAGGGGTAGGCTTTCTCCCCTTTGGCCTTTCCATCATCCTCATCATCCTCTCTCTGGCATTGATCATCAGCCGTTGGAAAAAGGAAACCTCCACTAAACCCTTTTGGACCCATCGCAGCTGGGTAAGGCCCCTCCTCGGTGTTGTCATCCTTGGACTTTATGCCTTAGTAATTGATACACTGGGATTCCCCTTGACGACATTAATCTTTCTCCTCATCTGGTTAGGTATTATCGAGCGAACTTATTGGTTGAAAATGGTCACTGTTTCCATTGGGGTAACCCTGGCGCTCTACCTGATCTTCGGCTACTTCCTCGAAGTTCCAGTGCCCATGGGATTTTTTAAATAAG
>Ga0194119_10009379_pt1 | contig 13173 bp, 6 predicted proteins | sample TA2MahC100mmetaG_FD_148620 | JGI IMG/M metagenome (GOLD analysis project Ga0194119, IMG submission 148620) | Freshwater microbial communities from Lake Tanganyika, Tanzania - TA2015018 Mahale Deep Cast 100m | ecosystem: Environmental > Aquatic > Freshwater > Lake | place: Tanzania: Lake... | reverse complement strand
AGCGCTTCTCAGAGGCGGCGGCGGGCGCGGCGCGCGTCTACCCCCACCACAACGACACGGGCGGCTTCTTCTTGGTGAGTCTGCGCGTGCGGCGCGCGGCGCGCGCGGCGGCAGCGGACCCCTACGCGGGCTGGCGGCGCGCGGGCGACCTGCCGCCGGCGCGCGACGACGAGCTGATCGGCTGGGCCGCCGCCCACCTCGGCCTGCCGCGCGAGGCCTTTGAGGGGCTGCGGCTCACGCAGGGGTGCAAGCGCGCCGCGTCGGTGGTGTGCGCGGAGGTCCTCGTGCCCCCCACGCGCGTGGAGGTGGCGGGCCTCCCCGCCTTCCACACGCGCGGGCGCCTGCCCCACCTCACCACGGGGGCGAGCGTGGAGTGGGGGCGGCGCGCGGGGCGGCAGGGGGTGTGCCTGACGACCCCGGCGGAGGTGGACCGCTACTACCGCGGCGAGGCGCAGCCCCTCAGCGCCGAGGCGCGCGACGCGGCGGGCCCCCTGCGGCGCGGGGACGTGGTGGTGTCCTTCAAGAGCCCCCGCTACGCCACGCCGGTCCCCCTCGGCAGCGGCTTCTGCGCCGAGGAGGGGGCGGGCCTCACCCTCGTCAGCCTCTACCCCCGCGCCCGCGCCCTCGCCCCCCACGCCTCAGCCTTTGAGGGGCCCGCGGCGGAGGAGGACGGGGCGGAGGAGGACGGGGCGGAGGAGGCGGCGGGGGCGACGGAGGGGGCGGCGGAGTAGGCGGGCGGCGGGCTCAGGCGCCCTCCTCGGTGAGGCGCACGTGCTTGTTGATCTGCGAAAAGCACAGATAGCGCAAGCACATACTAGGTGCCTGGCACCTCTTGGGCCACCTCTTGACCACCTCTTGGAGCCCCTCTCAGGCGCCCACCCGCCTAGCGCCTACCGCACCCGCTAGCCCGCCGCGCCCCTGTCAGCCCGCGCGCCCCTCTAGGCGGCGGCGGCGCTTGGCGTAGAGCTGGATGGCGGCGACCATGCTCACCACGAGCCCAAACATGAGCCACGCGCTCGCCTCCGTGGGGAAGGCCTGCTTAAAGACCACCAGCATCACCACCGCCACGAGCAAGAGCGTGGGGAGCTCATTCCAGGCCCGGAGGCGCTGCGGACTCCACGCGCAGGCGCCGCGCTGCGCGGCGCGCACTAGGCGGGCGCACACCGCGTGATAGGCCACGAGGCACGCCACGCAGGCCAGCTTCGCCTGCATCCACCCCTGCCGCAGGTACTCCGGGAGCACGTAGAGCAGCCCCGCGGCGGTGACGAGGGTGACGAGCATGCCGGGGGTGGTGATGATGTGGAGCAGGCGCGACTCCATGATCGAGTACTGGGCCTCTAGGATCGCGCGCTCGGCCGCGGGGCGCGCGCTCGCCTCGCGGTGGTAGACGAGGAGGCGGACGAGGTAGAAGAGGCCGGCGAACCAGACCACCACGCCCACGATGTGGAAGGTCTTGAGCCAGTAGTAGGCCATCAGCCGCCCTCGGGGGGAGCGAAGAGCGGGGGGGGGGCGGGCGCGGCGAGGGGGGGCGGTGGGAGCAGGAGGGTGCCGGGGCGGGGGCCCGCGAAACGCTCCAGCGCCGCCCACACCTGCTCGAGTCCCTCGCGCGAGCTCGCCGAGCACCCGATCACCTGCCGCGCCTCCACGCCGATCCCGCGCGCGATGCGCTCGAGGGCGGGCTTGCGCTCGCTCCGCGACAGCTTGTCGATCTTGGTGACCACGGGGATGATGCCCCACCCGACGCGGCTGCCCATCTCGGCGAGGGAGCGCTCCCAGTCCCCCGGGTCGCGGCGGCTGTCCATGAGCAAGAGGAGCGCGCGCAGCGGCTCGCGCGTGGTGAAGTAGCGCTCCATCATCTCGCCCCACTGCCGCTTCATCTCCAAGGGCACCTTGGCGTAGCCGAAGCCGGGCAGGTCGCAGAGCACGAAATGCTCGTTGATGAGGAAGAAGTTGAGCACCTGCGTCCGCCCGGGGGTGCCGCTCACCTTGGCGAGGTGGCGCTGCTGGGTGAGCGCGTTGATGAGGCTCGATTTGCCCACATTGGAGCGGCCCGCCACCGCCAGCTCCGGGAAGGGCGTGCCCTGCGACGAGGAGCTGTGCGGGTAGTCCTTGGGCCACACCGCGCTCTTGATAAAGGTGGCCTTCACCATGCTCAGAGCGCCGCCAGCGACAGCAGCGCGCACACCGAGAGGGTGAGCGCCTGCGCGCCGCGGTGGGCGAGGGCGGCGGCCACGCCGAGGGCGGCGGCGGCGGCTAGGAGGGGCGCGGCGCTCGCCGTGAGCCCCCCGCTGACCCCCAGCTGCGCGGCGAGGCCGAGGAGAGCGAGGGCGGCGCCCGCCGTCACGCCGCGGCGCGCGGCGTCCCCGTAGGCGCCCACGTCGCGGGCGCTCGCGCTCGCCGGCAGGAGCGCCCCGAGGAGCGCGGCGCCGAGCGCCACCAGCCCCGCCAGCCCCCGCGCCGGCGCCCAGCGCCACTCCCCGGCGGGGGGCGCGAGGGCGGAGACGCGCTGCGCGTCCACCCCGGTGACGTCGACGCCGAGGGCGAGCCACTCACGCACCCCCGCCTCCCCGGCGGCGGCGGCGAGGGGGGTGAGGGGCCCGGCGAGCAGGGCGGCGACGGCGAGCGCCGCCCACAGCCCCAGCGCCGCCCGCGAGGCGCGCGCCGCCCCCGCCAGCTCCGCCCCCAGCCCCGCCAGCCCCAGCGCGGCGAGCCCCCACGCCGCGGGCGCCGCCAGCGGGGAGGCCGCGGCGAGGGGCGCCGAGACCGCCTTGAGTCCCTCCGCCGTCTCGTAGCGCAGCGTCACGCTCAGCGGCTCCCCGAGGGCGCCCGCGTCGAGCCCCCACGCCAGGAGGCTGAGCGCCCCGGGGTCGAGCACCGCCGCGGCGCCCACGGCGAGCGGGGCGAGGGAGAGGGCGAGGCGCGCGCGGTCACGCGCCCAGAGGAGCACGGCGGCGCAGGCCACCGCCGCGCCTACGCTCGCGAGCGCGAGGCTCGTGGGGGCCACGCCGAGCATCTGCTGGCTTAGCCCTGCACTGCCTTGCGGACGAGCTGCTGGACGGAGCGCGCGCGCTTGGACAGCACGGTGGTGGGCTGCTTGAGGATGAAGCGGTCAAAGCCGCCCACGTGGTCGATGGAGCGAATCGCGCTGTTGGCGACCAGCAGCGTCACGAAGCGGCCGAGCGACTCGCTAAAGAGGCGGCGCTTCTGCACGTTGGGCTTGGCCCACGTCTTGGTCTTGATGTTCGAGTGGCTGATCAGATTCTTGACGATGGGGGCCTTGCCCGTGAGCTCACACTTCGACATGGTCTCTCTCCGATAGGTCTTGAGGTCTTGAGGTCTTGAGGTCTTGAGGTCTTGAGGTTCAGCGCCCGCGGGGGCCTCGCGGGGGGACCTGTGGGGTGAGTTACATAGTACGAAGCGCCGCGTTTAGCAAGCGCTTCTGCGCCGCGCGGCCCTCAGTCGAGGTCCTGCGGGACCACCTCGTGCGAGAGCGAGCGGTAGGCCTTGAGGCCCGTGCCCGCCGGAATCAGGCGGCCCATGATGACGTTCTCCTTGAGGCCGTGCAGGTAGTCCACCTTGCCCTTGAGGGCGGCGGCGGTGAGCACCTTGGTGGTCTCCTGGAACGATGACGCCGAGATGAACGAGTCCGTGGCGAGCGACGCCTTGGTGATGCCGAGCAGCAGCGGCTCGGCGATGGCGGGGCGCTTGGTGGGGTCGGCGCTGAGGCGCGCGTTCTCCTCGTCGAGCACCCACTTCTCCACCTGCTCGTCCGGCAGGAAGTGGGCGTCGCCCACCTCCTTGATGCGGACGCGGCGCAGCATCTGGCGGACGATCACCTCGATGTGCTTGTCGTTGATGCGCACGCCCTGCAGGCGGTACACCTGCTGGATCTCGTTGACGAGGTACTCCGCCACCGCCATCTCGCTCTTGACGCTGAGGATCTCGTGGGGGCTGAGCGGCCCGTCCGAGAGGGCGTCGCCGGCGCGCACTATGTCGCCCTCGCGGACGATCACCTGCTGGCCCTTGACGAGGTGGTCCTCGCTATGCTGCTCGTCGGTGACGACGCGGACCACGCGCTTGGGGTTCTCGCCGATGATCTCCTGCACGCGCCCGTCCACGCGCGACAGCACGGCGCTCTTCTCCTTGGCGCGCGCCTCAAACAGCTCCGCCACGCGCGGCAGGCCGCCCGTGATGTCCTTGGTCTTGGCGGCCTCGATGTCGAGCTTGGCGAGCGGCTGGCCGGCGCCGATGAGGGCGCCCGAGAAGATCTCGAGCTTGGCGTCCACGGGCAGGTCGTAGCTGGCCTTGCGCTCGGTGCCGTCCTCGGCGCGGAGGGTGACCACCTCGCCGGGGAGGACCACCCACTGGTCGTCCACGCGCTTAAAGATCGGCGCGCAGATCTCCACGCGGGGGGAGTTGGAGCTGCCCTGCTCCGCCTTGCCGCGCTTGGAGGTCTTCTTGCTCTGGGCGCGCGCGCTGTTGCGGGTGGGGGCGCTGATGCGGCGAATCACGTTGCCGCCGCTCTCGCTCTCCTCCCTCAGCGTGCCCTCCTCGAGGCTCACGTTGTGGAGCACAGCCACGCCCTCCACCTCGGAGAAGAGGGAGGTCGAGAAGGGGTCCCAGTGGACCACGCGCTGCCCCGGGTGGACGTCGCTGGCGTGCCCGATGTCGAGCATGTAGCCCTCGTTGAGCGCGTGGCTCTCCTTCTCGACGCCGTTGTGGTCGTCGATGTAGAGGTGGGCGTTGCGGTTGCTCACGAGCTGATAGGGCTGCTGGACGAACGAGGGGGCGCCGTCGCGCTCCCACTCCACCACCACCTGCGTGCCGTCGCGCTTGGAGGCGGGGGCGAGGGTGGGGGTGATCAGCTTGGCGTTCTTGAGGCGCACGCGCCCCTCGGTGCGGCTGATGATGCTGTTCTTGCGCGCCTGCTGCGAGGCGGCGCCGCCGATGTGGAACGTGCGCATGGTGAGCTGCGTGCCGGGCTCGCCGATGGACTGCGCGGCGATCACGCCCACGGCCTCGCCCACGTTCACGAGGCGACCGCGCGCGAGGTCGCGCCCGTAGCACAGCGCGCACACGCCGCGGCGAGTCTCGCAGGTGAGCGGGGAGCGGATGTAGGCGTTCTGCACGTCGTGCGTGTCGATCAGCTCCACCTCGCGCTCGCCCACGAGGGTCAGCGCCGGAATCAGCAGCTCGCCCTCGCTGCTGTACACGTCCTCCGCGAGCACGCGCCCGAGGGCGAGGTCGCTGAGGCGCTCCTTGACCTCGTTGCCGTCCACGAGGGCGCGGAGCTCGAGGGGCGTCTGCGCGCCGCAGTCGTACTCGGTGATGATGGCGTCCTGCGCCACGTCCACGAGGCGGCGGGTGAGGTACCCGGAGTTGGCGGTCTTGAGCGCCGTGTCCGCGAGGCCCTTGCGCGCGCCGTGCGCGGAGATGAAGTACTCGAGCACCGAGAGCCCCTCGCGGAAGTTGGCCGTGATGGGCGTCTCGATGATCTCGCCGGAGGGCTTGGCCATCAGGCCGCGCATCCCGGCCAGCTGGCGGATCTGCTGCGGGCCGCCGCGCGCGCCGGAGTCGGACATGATGAACACCGAGTTGAAGCTCGGCGCCTTGCGCGTCTCGCCTTGGGCGTTGGTGAAGGTCTCTGTGCTGATCGCCTCGAACATCGCCTTGGCGACGCGCTCGGTGATCTGCGTCCACTGGTCGACGACCTTGTTGTAGCGCTCCTTGTTGGAGATCTCGCCGTCGCTCGCCTGGCGCTGGAAGGTGGCGATCTGCTCGTAGCCCTCCTTGACGAGCTTGCGCTTCTCGTCTGACACGTTGAGGTCAGCGAGCGCCACGGAGATGCCGGCGCGGGTCGCCTGCGCGTACCCGAGGTCCTTGATGGCGTCGGCGAGCAGCACCGTCTGCTTGGCGGTGCAGCGGCGGTACGCCACGTCGATGAGCTGCGCGAGCTCCTTTTTGCCCATGGGGCGGTTCACGAGCGCGAACTCGAGCTGCGGCGGCAGCACCTCCGACATGATCAGCCGCCCCACCGTGGTGTCCACCAGCCCCGCGCTCATGCGGCAGCGCACCTTGGCCTGCAGGTGCACGGCGCCCGTCTCGAGCGCCACGCGCGCCTCGGTGGGTGACGTGAAGACGCGGCCCTCGCCCTTGGCGAAGGGGCGCTCGCGCGTCATGTAGTAGCAGCCGAGCACGATGTCCTGCGAGGGCACGATGATGGGCTTGCCGTTGGCGGGGCTGAGGATGTTGTTGCTGCTCATCATGAGCACGCGCGCCTCGATCTGCGCCTCCACGGAGAGGGGCAGGTGCACGGCCATCTGGTCGCCGTCGAAGTCGGCGTTGAAGGCGGTGCAGACCAGCGGGTGGAGCTGGATCGCCTTGCCCTCGATCAGCTTGGGCTCAAAGGCCTGGATGCCGAGGCGGTGGAGCGTGGGGGCGCGGTTGAGCATCACGGGGTGCTCTTGGATCACGTCGTCGAGGATGTCCCACACCACCTCGTGGCAGTCGTCCACCATCTTCTTGGCGGCCTTGATGGTGGTGGCGTAGCGGAGGCTCTCGAGCTTGTTGAGGATGAACGGCTTGAAGAGCTCGAGGGCCATCTTCTTGGGCAGCCCGCACTGGTGGAGGCGCAGCTCGGGGCCCACCACGATCACCGAGCGGCCGGAGTAGTCCACGCGCTTGCCGAGGAGGTTCTGGCGGAAGCGGCCCTGCTTGCCCTTGATCATAGCGCTCAGGGACTTGAAGGGGCGCTTGTTGGTGCTGGTGATGGGCTTGCCGCGGCGGCCGTTGTCGAACAGGGCGTCCACGGCCTCCTGCAGCATGCGCTTCTCGTTGCGCTGCACCATCTGCGGCGCCTGCAGCTCCTCGGTGAGGCGGCGCAGGCGGGCGTTGCGGGTGATCACGCGGCGGTAGAGGTCGTTGAGGTCGCTGGTGGCGAAGCGCCCGCCCTCGAGGGGCACGAGGGGCCGGAGGTCGGGCGGAATCACGGGGATGGCCTCGAGGATCATCCACTCGGGCTTGTTGCCCATCCACTCGCGGCGCCCCTCGCTGGTGGTGAGGTCGGCGGCGCGGCTCTCGCTGTTGCGGATCGCGTCCACCACCTTGAGGCGCTTGATGAACTTCTTCTTGCGCGAGTCGCTGGCGTCGAGCATCTCGATGCGCAGGAACTCGGAGATGACGGTCAGCAGGAACCACTCGCGCGACTGCAGCTGCTGCTCGGTGAGCAGGTGCGGGTCGCTCTTGTCGAAGTAGCTGCAGCGCAGGCGCTCGAGGCGCTCCTCGTTGGAGGTGGCGCGCAGGTCGTTGGAGGGGCTCTCGAAGGCCTTGAGGTGGTCGAGGGTGCGGAGCCAGCGGACCATGTCGATCAGGCGGTCGGCCTCCTTGCGGAGCGCGAGGTCCGCGGAGACGACGCTCGAGGAGCGGATCGACTGGCTCAGGCGGGCGAGGCCGTCGAGGGGCAGGGAGTGGAGCTCCTGGGCAAAGCGCTCGCAGGCGGCCTTGAGGGACTGCGCCTCAAAGGAGGGCTGCGCCGTGAAGGTGCGGCGCGAGATGGAGGCCTCCTCGCGCAGCTCAAGGTACTTGCGGTGCCCGATCTGGTGCCCAGGATGCACGGATGGGTCGGAGCCGGGGCCCTTGAAGACCTCCTTGACGATGTAGTGGTCGGTCTCGCCGTCCACGAAGGCGCGCTGTGAGATGCGCGCGTGGAGGTCGCGGCTCACCACCTGCCCGAGCGAGACGCCGAACTCCTTGCACAGGGCGCTCGAGAGGCTGTGGAGGATGAACTGCTCCTCGGGGCCCTCAGCGCTGGGGGCGAGGTTGGTGGGGATGGCGCGGAACAGCGGGCGGTGCTCGGGGCTGAGGTCGCCGTCGCGCTGGCGCACGAGCTCGCAGAGCGCCTTGTAGTCGGCGCCCGACCACACGTCGCCCTGCTCGGGCAGCGTGAGCTTGTGGGCGCGCAGCAGGTCCTCGAGCGGCTTGAAGCCGTGGTAGTCCACCTCCTCAAAGAAGTAGGCGGAGCCGCTGCCGAAGGCGGTGTTGATGAGGTCTTGGGCGACGCTGGGGATGCGGCCCTCGAGGGTCTTGTAGAGCGAGAAGAGGTCGAGGGTGCGCAGGCGCTTGCGGATGGCGTCGGCGCCCATGTCGGCGTCAAAGAACTGCCGCTCGCTGTCGTGGCCGTCGAGGTGGTGGCTGAAGCGCGCGGCGTTGGCGAGGGTGGCGATGTGCTCGTGCCAGGCGGCGTCGCGCCCCTGCTCGAGGAGGCGCTCGACGCGGGTGAGGAGCTCGGGGTCAAAGGTCTCAAAGAGGGCGCGGAACTGCTCGTTGAGGTCCTCGGGCGCGGGGTCGTAGAAGTCCTCGTCGAGGTCGCGCTCGCGGCCGGCGAGCTGCTGCTCGATGTCCACCACCACGTCGCGCAGCTGGCTGATGACGCTGGCGAGGGCGAGGGTGGCGGCGCTGGCCTCGAGGACAAAGAAGTCCACCTCCGCGCCGCGCTCGCCGAGCGCCACGAGGCCGAGGAGGGTGACGCTCTGCTGGGTGCGCAGGAACTGCGCCCCCTTGTCCCACTGCTCGATCACTAACAGCGCGCGCGAGGCGCGCGCCCCGCTGTCGGCGAGCAGCCCGCGTCCGGCGAGCGCCTCAAAGCGGTCCATGGCGTCGGGGCCGAGGAACTTGTCGACGGGGATGTGCTCGGTCTCGGAGAGCGAGAATCCAAAGATCTTGGAGAACGCCTCGTTGCTCTTCATCACGCGCAGGTCGCCGTCGCCGGCGGCCACGCGGAAGCTCGGGAAGCGCGAGAGCTGCTCGGCGAGCTTCTTGGTGAGCTGCTCTTGGACCTTGTGCTCGGTGTTCTTGTCGGAGGTCTGCGCCGACTCCACCATGGCGAGCGGCTGCCCGCGGCCGATCAGGTCGCCCTCCTGCACCTTGAGCAGGGCGCCCTTGGGCAGCTCGAGCTCCACGAAGCGGCCCTTGCTGCGCGAGCGCGAGAGCCGAAAGCCGCCCGCCACGGTCTCCACCTGGAGGTGGTAGACCTGCACCTTGCGCGCGGTGTCGCCGGGGCGCGCGGCGTCCTTGGGGAACGAGACGATGCCGTCGATGGGGGAGAGGATGGGCTTGAGGAAGGGCGCCCACCTCCACTCGGCCAGGGGCTGGCTGTGCTTGACCTCGGCGCCGTTGGGCGCGCAGAGGGTGTCGCCGTACTTGAGCGGCAGCAGCTCCTCGCTGATGCCGTCGCCGGTGATGACGCGCGCCACGCCGTTGTCCTCGCTCACCACGTGGACGCCGGTGGGGGTGAAGGTGCGCTCCTTGCTGAAGGCCACGCTCTCCTGCTTTTCGTTGAGCTGGCGCTCAAACGCAGGCGGCGTGTGCACCTCGAGCGCGGTGACGCCCGAGAGGTCCACGCGCCCGTCGTTGAGGCTCACCACCACGTCGCGGGTGAGGGCCTTGAGGGCGTAGGCGAACACCTCGCGGAGGTGAGCGAGGTCGGCGGCGTTGACCTCGATGTTCTGCAGGTACAGGTAGTAGCGCTGCTCGTCGCTGGCGTCGTTGACGGGGGCGTCGTTGATGGGGAAGACGAGGGCGCTGAGGGTGTCCTGCTGCAGCGAGACCTTGGCGTTGGCGGCGTGCACGAGGGCACGCAGGCGCTCCTGGGCGCCGGCGCCGGCGGACACGTAGTCCCCCGCCACGGTGTAGTAGACCTGCTCGCCGCGGGCGTCGAGGCGGCTGGTGACCACCGAGAGGAAGCTCTGCGGCATCAGCTTGCGCGCCAGCTTGGCCACGCCGTCCACGAGGTCCACGGGCTCAGCCGCGAAGAGCGATATCAGGTCGCGCTGCAGCGCGTCGTAGGCGCCGTCGTGCTTGGGGAAGCGCACGGTGAGCTTGCTGTGGCAGGCGCTCTCGACGGGCCCCTCGAAGGCGCTGAGGAGGTCGTCGCCGTAGACGTGGGTGAGGGCGGCCTTGAAGAGCGCGGAGAGCGTCTTGAGGCTCTCGGAGCTCGCGCCGCGCTTAAAGCCCTTGCAGCCGTAGGTGAGCACCAGCACGCCCTCCTCTGCGCTCGCCGCCCCCGGCGCGCCCGCGGGGCTCGCGGAGGACATCGGGAGGAGGTGGGCGCCGTCGTGGGCGCCGTCGCTGAGCGTCACGGGCTCGCCGCTGGCGGCGAGGGCGGGGAGGGCGGCGCTGATGGCGTCCTTGAGCGGCTGCGGCAGCTCGTCGCCCGCCGTCACCTCGAGGGCGTAGGCGCCGCCGGCGAGGCGCCAGGTCAGCACGGCGCAGCGGTCGCGGTAGCGCTCGGCCTCGGTGGCGGGCGCGCGCAGGTGGCTCAGCCAGCGCCCCACGGGCTCGCGGTCCACGGCGACCTTGCTCGTCGACAGGCGCCCGCGCCCATCGATGAGCGCGCTGAGGGGCTGGGCGGTGACGCGCTCGCCGGTGAGGCCGAGCTGCTCGCTGGCGATCTCCACGGCGCGCTTGATGAGGGGGAGGTTGTCCTCGAGGTACTCGCTGTAGTACTCGGAGATGAAGGTGTACTGGTTGTGGAGGCGCTCGTGGTCGTCCTCCGTCAGCAGCATGCCCACCTCGGGCTCGATGATGGCGCCGTGGCCCTCCTCGAGGCCGCCGTACTTCTTGTAGTGGTGGGCGAAGATCTTCTTGAGCTCCTCCACGCCGAGGGCCACCTCGCCGCCGAGGGCGGCGTAGAAGTCGTTGAGCGCCTGCTCGTCCACGTAGGTGATGATGAGCGAGAGGCAGTAGAGGACCTGCTCGACGTCCTTGAGGGTGATGTCGAGGAGGCTGCCGATGCGGCTCGGGAGGCTCTTGAGGAACCAGATGTGCGCCACGGGGGCGGCGAGGTCGATGTGGCCCATGCGCTCGCGGCGCACCTTGGCGGTGGTGACCTCCACCTTGCACTTCTCGCAGACGAGGGAGCGGTGCTTGCGGTGCTTGTACTTCTTGCACAGGCACTCGTAGTCCTTGACGGGCCCAAAGATCTGCGCGCAGAAGATGCCGTCCTTCTCGGGCTTGAAGGAGCGGTAGTTGATGGTCTCGGGCTTGGTGACCTCACCCCACGACCAGCCACCCTCCTGGGCGGGCTTGCGGATCAGCTCCGGGTTCGCCAGCGAGATGCGGATCGCGCTGAAGTGATTCTGGCTACTCTGCTGCTGGTCGGGGAAGATATCTAAGATGGGGTTCATGCCAACTCCGTTGAGCCTTCGGTGTTGTGTGTCGCCGGGTATACTCGCGTGGGTGTGGTGGGCAGACCCGCGGTAAAGTATAGGAGCCCCTACCCTCTGAGTGAGGGGGGGCGAGCGCGCGACAAGGGAGGCTTTATAGCCTAAAATCGACCGATTGCAAATGTTTTTCTTACGCGCCGCGCCGCGCCGCCTAGGCGCAGGCGCGCGATCACGCGAGCGCCTCGCGCCAGGCGCCGCTGAGGGCGCAGAGGAGCGCCACGCCGAAACCGGTGCCGCGCCCGCCCACCCAGGCGGGGCCGGCGATGTCCACATGGAGCCACTGCCCCTCAAAGCCCTCGGGGAGGTGCGCCTCCACAAAGTGCGCCGCGCAGGAGCTCTGGGCGTTCATGCGGTCGCGGACGGAGTTCTTCATGTCGGCGACCTCGCTCTTGAACTCCCCCATGAGCAGCTCAGGGCAGTAGGGGAGGGGGTGGACGAGGTCCCCCGAGGCGCGCCCGAGGCGCACGGCGAGCGCCTCGATCCGCGCGTCGTTGGCCACCACGCCCGCGTGCGCCTTGCCGGTGGCCATGAGCTGCGCGCCGGTGAGGGTGGCGACGTCCACCACGAGGGCGGGGCGCAGGTGGCGGCAGGCGTAGGCGACGCCGTCGCCGAGGAGGAGGCGCCCCTCGGCGTCGGTGTTGTTGATCTCCACGGTCTTGCCCGAGTAGAGGGTGATCACGTCATCGTTGCGGAAGGCGGCGGGGCCGATGGCGTTCTCGGCGAGGCAGAGGACGGCGCAGAGGTCCTCGTGGCGGCCGAGGGCGGCGGCGGCGTCAAAGGCGGCGAGGACGGCGGCGGCGCCGCCCATGTCCATCTTCATGCCCTCCATGCCCTCCTTGGGCTTGAGCGAGAGCCCGCCGCAGTCATAGACGACGCCCTTGCCCACCCACACGCACGGGGGGGCGCCGGGGGTGCTCTGCGGGCCGCGCAGCACCACGACCGCCGGCGGGTGCACCGCCGCCTTGCCCACCGCCCACACGCCGCCGAGGCCCATGTGCATGAGCTCCTCGCCCTCAAACACATCGACCTCGGCGCCGGCGCGGACGGCGACCTCGCGGGCGAGGTCCACGAGCTGCGGCACGTGGAGCTGCTCCGGGGGCGTGTCCACCCACGCCGCCGCGCGCTGCACGCCGGCGGCGAGGGCGGCGAGGGCGTCGAGGTCGAGGGCGCCCTGCGCCTCCTCGCCCTCAAGCCACACGGCGAGGTCCACGGCGGGGCGCCGGGGGCCCGATTTAAAGCTGACGAGGGGCAGGGCGCGCGCCACCGCCGCCGTGAGCGGCTCGGCGTGGTCGAGGGCGGCGGGGCAGAGGGCGATGAGGGTCCTGCCCTTGGGGGGGGTGAGGCGCGCGGCGGCCTTGCTCGCCTCGTCGGGGCGCGCGGGGGCGTTCATGCGGGTGGCCAGGGTGGGGAGGGCGGCGAAAATCAGGCGCGTGGGGCGCGCGCCCTCGGTGAGGGCGAGATAGGTCTGCGCGTCTCCGCCCTTGGGCGCCGCCGGCAGGTCGGCGAGGGGCGCGGCGAGGGCGGCGGCGTGGGGGGCGAGCTGCGGGTGGAGGCGGGCGAGGGCCTCGAGGCGCTCCTTGGGGCCGATGAGCAGGGCGGCGTCGTAGGCGGCGAGGTCGTCGGGGAGGGCGCAGAGCGCGAGGGTCTGGGCGGCGAGCGTCTGGGCGGCGAGCGTCTGGGCGGCGAGCGTCATGGGGCGGGGTCCTCAGGGGGGAAGGGCGCGGCGGGGGGCGCGGCGGCGCGCAGCGTGGCGAGCGTGAACTCCGCGCTGAGCGGCGCGCGCGCCCACAGGTCTGGGGCGCCGGGGGGGGGCGGGTGGGGGGGCGCGAGCGCGTCGAGGGCGTCGCGGCTGAGCGCCACGGCGCGGCCCTGGGCGTCGAGGACGGCGCAGGGCTCGCCGCGGGCGTCGAGCAGCGCGAGGAGGGCGCGCAGTGCGCGCGCCTCGCCAGCG
>Ga0194119_10009358_pt1 | contig 13191 bp, 18 predicted proteins | sample TA2MahC100mmetaG_FD_148620 | JGI IMG/M metagenome (GOLD analysis project Ga0194119, IMG submission 148620) | Freshwater microbial communities from Lake Tanganyika, Tanzania - TA2015018 Mahale Deep Cast 100m | ecosystem: Environmental > Aquatic > Freshwater > Lake | place: Tanzania: Lake... | reverse complement strand
CTGCCGCTGTAGATCCCGAGACCCACTCGCCGTAGCCGTTGTAGATTTCGGTCTTGCGTACTTCGCCATTCGGGATCGATTGCTCCATCTCCTGTGACCAGCAGGGATGGGGCTTTCCCGGGTTGACGTTGGAGAAGAATCCGTACTCCTTAGGCTGCGCGTCGTTCCAGAAGGTGCCCGGCTGCGAAGCAACGAATTCGATCTTCACAATCGACTTCGGACTCTTGTAGCCATACTTCCAAGGCAAAATCGCGCGAGACGGAGCGCCGTTCTGCGCCGGGAGCGGCTTGCCAAAGAGGCCGGTGACAAACAGCGCCAGCGGATGCATCGCTTCGTCCATGCGCAGTCCCTCGTAGTAGGGCCAGTTGTACCACGGCGCCATCTTCATGCCCGGCATCTGCTCGGGCCGCGAGACGGTGACAAAGCGCAGGTACCTGGCCTCCGGCTTCGGATCCACTTTTTTGATGAGAGCGGACATCGAAAGCCCGTCCACGGCACGGCCATCGCCCAGCGCTCGACGCACCGGAAGCGGTAGACGCGCTCTTCAAGAGGCATGGATTTGAGAAGCTGGTCGAGATCGAACTTCTGCGGCTTGTCCACCAGGCCTGTTACTTCAAAGCTCCATGATGAGGAGACGAACGCGCCCACGCTGTTTTTCACCGCCTGCTTGTCGGTGGGGTGGAACTCATAGTAGTTGTTGTATCCCGTGGCCGCCCACTCGGGCGTGAGCGTGACGCCCTTCAGTTCGAACTCGGGATTGCGTTTGGCCGCCGCTGGTGGCGCGCCCGCAAGCAGCGCCGTGCCACCGAGGCCAGCAGCAATCGTTCGCACCAGTTGGCGGCGATTGATCCAGGCGCTTTCCGGCGCGGCTTCGCGTTCGGGTAAAGACCAGGGCTGAGGAATGCGGAGCAGCATGGCGTGTTTTCCTCGTTCCTCCATATGATGCCCGAACCGGCGCGTTTTGTTTCAGCGAAATGAAGTGGCAGACCGGACCGACCGCCTGTTATCCTAAAAAATCAGATTCGCCGCCCGTCGGCAAGCAGCTATTTCGACCGAGGTTTCACCACCACCATGTCAGGACATTCCAAGTGGCACACAATTAAGCACAAGAAGGCCGCCTTGGACGCCAAGCGCGGAAAACTCTTCACCCGCCTCATCAAGGAAATCACAATCGCCGCACGTTCGGGCGGCGATCCCGATGGCAACCCGCGGCTCCGCACCGCCATCACCGCGGCCAAGGGCGTCTCCATGCCGCAGGACAACATCACGCGCGCGATCAAACGCGGCACGGGTGAGTTGGAAGGCATTGAGATTGAAGAAATAACCTTCGAGGGCTACGGTCCTGGCGGCGCCGCCGTCATGGTAGATGTGGCCACTGACAACCGCAACCGCACGGTGAGCGAGATCCGGCATGCCTTCGGCAAGCACGGCGGCAACATGGGCGAACCGAACTCGGTGGGTTGGATGTTCAAGCGCAAGAGTCAGATCCTCATTGAAGAGGACGCCGTGGGCGAAGAGCAACTGATGAACCTCGCTCTTGAAGCCGGTGCTGACGACATCAAGAACGAAGGCGGCCAGTGGACGGTGCTCTCGGCGCCGGAAAGCCATGTGGTGGTGCTGGAGGCAATTCAGAAGGCCGGCATCCCGACGCTCGAAGCGGGTGTGGCCATGGTGCCCGACAACCTGATTCGCCTGGAAGGCTCGCAGGCCAAGGGCATGTTTAAGCTGATTGATGTGCTGGACAATCACGAAGACGTGCAGAACGTCTACTCAAACTTCGACATTGCCGAAGAAGAGCTCGCTGCTCTCGAAGCGTAGGCGAGTATAGCGATCATGCGCGTGATCGGCATTGACTGCGGCACCGAGCGCACCGGGTACGGGATCGTCGATTCCGATGGCCGGACGCATCGGCTCGTGGCGGCCGGTACGTTGAAGACATCGCCGCACGATCCTCTCCCGCTGCGTTTGCTCGAGATCGGCGAGGGACTGCGCAAGGTGCTGGAGCAGCATCGCCCCACAGCGGCGGCTATCGAAGAAGTGTTTCATGCTGTGAATACGAAGTCCGCGTTGAAGCTCGCGCATGTGCGCGGCGCGGCCATGGTGGTCCTCGCCGGGCAGGGACTGCCTGTGGGCGAGTACTCGCCGCTGACTATCAAGAAGAGCGTAGTAGGCCATGGCCGAGCCGAGAAACAACAGGTGCAGTTTATGATGCGCTCGCTACTTGGCCCCGCGGCGCCGGTGGAACAGCCCGATGCCTGCGATGCGTTGGCCGTGGCTATCTGTCACGCCACGCACGCCTGGAAGCCGGTGGCATGAAGCTGCTGATGGCGGGTTTGTTGTGCGCGTCGTTTGCGCTGGGCGCCGGGCGCATTGTGTATTCCAAGTCGTTTCCGGGTTCCACGCCCGCGTTCGTGGGCATCACGTTTGAACAGGACGGCAAGGCGGTTTACCAGGAGTCGGTGGACGATGAGTTCCCGATTCGTTTCGCGCTGAGCAAGGAAGAGACCGGCACGATCTTTCAACTTGCCGGGAAGGTGGATCACTTCAAGCGTCCGCTTGAGTCCGGCTTGCCTGTAGCGAAGATGGGCGAGAAGATGTTTCGCTGGGAAGACGGCGACGAGAATCACGAAGTGAAGTTCAACTACTCGCAGGACGCCGACGCGCGCTCCCTGCATGAGTGGTTTGAAAAAATGACCGAGACCGCGCAGCATTACATCGCACTCGAACGCTCAGTGAAGTTCGACAAGTTGGGCGTAAACAAGGCGCTGTTGCATTTTCACGTGGCGTACGACCGCGGGCGGCTGGTGGGTCTGGCCGTGTTTCTGCCGTTGCTTGACCGTGTGGTGAAGAACGACACCTACCTCAACATGGCGCGAGACCGTGCGGCGCAACTGGCGCAGCAGATCCGCAATCCACCCAAGCCCGCCGAGGCCGGCAAAGCGGAGAGCCAATGAAGCGCGCCCCGGTGCTGCTGCTGTGGCTGGGCGCAGCCGCGTTGGCGCAGCAGGCGGCGGATCCGCAGAAAGAGCGCACCGAACTCCAGGAGGCGCTGTCAGAGACCGGGTCAAGCCAGATTGACTTTATTCGGGTGCTGGAGCAGCACCTGAGGAAGTATCCGGCCTCAGAGCAAAAAGCGGAGTTGCACCGGGCGCTGTTGAAAGCGTCTATGGAACTGAAAGACCGCCGCCGCACGCTGCAGTACGGCGAGATGGCGCTCAAGGCTGACCCCACCAACATCGAAGTGCTGGAGCGCGTGGCGCGGTATCTGCTGGAGGACGACGATCCTGCACGCGCCAAACGGGCGCTGGACTACGCGCACCGCCTGGAGAATCTGTTGCGCCCGATGTCGAATCCGCAGCCCGGGAAACATGCGGCGCGATACGAGGAAGAAAAACGCATCGTGCTGGGCAAGGCGCTTGTGTATCAGGCGCGCGCGACGGGGAACCTCGACAACGCCGCTGCGGCCGTGGAATTGGCGCAGCGCAGCTACACGGAGTTCCCCGCGGCCGAGGCTGCACGCGAAGCGGCGCGGTGGCTCGAAAAGCAAGGCAAGCTGGACGACGCGGTGAATCGCCTTGCCGACGCGTTCATGATGCCTGACCCCAATGCGACGGACGCGGATCGCCAGAAGGATCGTGAGCGTTTGGGGGAGTGGGCCAAGTGCCTGTCGCCCGGTGCGCCCGGCGTCGGCGAACGGCTCTTGGCTGCTTACGATCGCACGCGCAGGGCAGTGGAAGCGCACAAAGCGGCGCTGCGGAAGATCGATCCGAATGCCGCGGCCACCCAGCCGATGGAGTACGTCATCTCCGGGCTCAACGGCGAGCAACTCCCCCTTGCGTCGCTCAAAGGCAAAGTGGTGGTATTTGATTTTTGGGCCACCTGGTGCGGACCGTGCCGTGCGCAGCAGTCGCTGTATGAACAGGTGAAGCAGCGCTTTGCGGGCGACAAGAATGTGGTGTTCCTCAACGTGAGCACGGATGAAAATCGCAACGCGGTGAAGCCGTTTCTCGATGCGAATCAGTGGAAGAAGACGGTCTACTTCGAGGACGGCTTAAGCGCGCTGCTGCGGGTGAGTTCGATTCCCACCACGATGATCGTCAACGGGCGCGGCGAGATCGTGTCGCGGATGAACGGCTACGTGCCCGAGAAGTTTGTGGAGACGTTGACGGCGCGCATCAAGGACGCGCTCGCCGAAAAGTAGATGCCTGCGTTTCGCCGCATTGTCTGGGTTGTGCTCGATAGTGTCGGCATCGGCGCGATGCCCGATGCGGCCGAGTATGGCGATCCGCCAGGTTCGGACACGCTCGGCAACATTGCGCGGCTCCGCCCGCTGCGGCTGCCGAACTTTGCGCGGCTGGGCCTGGGCAACATTCGTCCCATCGTTGGCGTGCCTGCGGCGGCATCGCCCTCCGGCGCGTTCGGTCGCTGCGCGCTCGCCTCGCCCGGCAAAGACACCACCACGGGCCATTGGGAGATGGTGGGCATTCATCTCGCCAAGCCGTTTCCGCTGTATCCGCAGGGCTTCCCGCCGGAAATCATGGAGCCGTTTGAGCGCGCCATCGGCCGGCGCACGCTGGGCAACTACGCCGCGAGCGGCACCGAGATCATGCAGGCGCTGGGTGAGGAGCATGTGCGAACCGGCTCGCCGATCGTCTATACGTCGGCCGATTCGGTATTTCAAATCGCGGCGCATGAAGACGTGATTCCGCTCGCTGAGCTGTACCGGATCTGCGAAATTGCGCGCGGGTTGCTGGGCGGCGTGCATGAGGTAGGACGCGTGATTGCACGTCCCTTCACTGGCGCGCCAGGCTCGTTCAAGCGCACGGCCAACCGGCACGACTACGCGGTGCCGCCGCCTGAGGGCATGCTGCTGGACCGGTTGACCGAGCGCAACGTGGAGGTGGTGAGCGTCGGCAAGATCAGCGACGTGTATCTGGGGCGGGGCATTGCGCACGCGCACAAGACCAAGTCCAACGCCGACGGAATGGAGAAGACGCTGCTGGCGTTGCGCGAGTCGCCCGATGCCGGGCTGATCTTCGTGAACCTTGTCGACTTCGATTCGCTCTTCGGCCACCGCAACGATGTGGAAGGCTACGCGCGCGCGCTCGAAGAGGCCGACGCATGGGTGCCGCGCCTGGAAGCCGCGCTCGCGCCCGGAGACGTGGTGCTTTTCACGGCAGACCATGGCTGTGACCCCACCACGCCGTCCACCGATCACAGCCGCGAGTATGTGCCGGTGCTGGCGTGTGGGCGCGGCGTGTGCGCAGGCGTGGATGTAGGCACGCGTCGTTCGTTGGCTGATCTTGGCCAAACCGTCGCCGAAAATTTCGGCGCCGCCATCGCGAAGGGAGAGAGCCTGCTTGCGCAAATTACTGCTGGTAAGCCTGATGCTCGCGGCTTCGTTACCGGGACGCCCGTTGCTGCTGATTTCCGTGGACGGCCTCGACCACCGCTATCTGCGCGAGGCCGGTGCGATGGGCCTGAAGATCCCTCACCTGCGCCGCCTGATGGCCGAGAGCGCGTGGGCTGAACGGGGCGTGATTGGAGTGGTGCCCACGGTGACGTTCCCTTCGCACACCACCATCGTCACCGGCGTGCGTCCGGATCAGCACGGCATTCTCAGCAACAACCGGCCCAAGGAAGAAGGCGGCGAGCGCTACTTCTTTGCGAGCCTGTTGAAGGTTCCGGCGCTGTGGGACGCGGCAAAGAAGGCCGGCCTCAAAGTGGGTGCGGTGCACTGGCCGGTGACAGTGGACTCAAAAAGCATTGATTTCGATTTTCCGGAATACTTCAAGCGCCGGCAGGGCGCGGGCATGGATTGGGAATCGACAGCATTGAAGGCGACGCCTGGGTTGATCGACCGCATGGTGGCGCGGTATCCGTCGATGCCGGTGGAATGGGTGGATGATCGCGTGCGCGCGCTGGCTACGATTTTTCTGCTGAAGGAACACCAGCCCGATCTGCTGCTGCTGCACCTGGTGGACCATGATTCCGAAGCCCATGAGACGGGGCCGTTCACCATCCACGCCAAGGCGATGGTGGAACGTACGGACGAACTGCTGGGCGACATCATCGCCGCCAAGCCTCCGGACATGGCGGTAGCACTGGTGTCCGATCATGGCTTTGAGCGAGTGGACGAAGTGCTGAACGTGTTCGCACTGCTGCGCGAGGCGGGCATCAAAGGCGAGGGCAAAAGCTCGGGTACGATGTTCACCACCGATGACGACACCGTGGCACGCTTCGTGCGTTCGCTCAATCGCGCGCGCGAGATTCCGGCGGCTGAGTGGCGGCGTTACGCGCCCGCCACGCCCAAACCACTCGCCGTCTTCGAAGCGCCGCCCAACACCAAGTTCGCGACGGACCCCGCCGCTCCCGCGCGTGTGAAGAAGCTCTCGGGCGACCACGGCTTCTGGCCGCAACGCGCCAACTACCGTTCAACTTTCATGTTGTGGACCCCCGGCGGCAGGCCCGCGCGGCTGGGCGAGATCAACATGCTCTCCATCGCCGGGCGTCTCGCGTTGGTGCTGAACCTCGATTTTGGAAAGGATACGAAATAGATGCGCAAACCCTTGATGGCCGGCAATTGGAAGATGTACAAGACGCCCGCCGATACGCGTGCGTTTTTTGAGAAATTCCTGCCGCTGGTGGCCGGCTCCAAGCACTGCGACATTCTCATCTGCCCGCCCTTCGTGAGCATTGCAGCGGCGGTGGAAGCCGCGCGCGGCTCGGCCGTGGCGATCGGCGGACAGAATCTGCACTATGTGACCAAGGACGGCGCCTACACGGGCGAAGTCTCCGGACCGATGTTGAAAGCCGCGGGCTGCGCATCCGTGATCGTCGGGCACTCCGAACGGCGCCAGTATTTCGGCGAGACCGACGCGACCGTGCTTCAACGGACGCTGGCCGCGCTTGAATCTGGCCTGCAGCCGGTGGTGTGCGTGGGTGAGCGTTTGGAAGAGCGCGAAGCCGGCCGCACCGAAGATGTACTGGCAACGCAGTTCAAGGATGGCATCGCCAAACTGACGCCCGAGCAGTTCGCGCAGATCGTGATTGCGTATGAACCGGTGTGGGCGATTGGGACGGGCAAGGTGGCGACGCCCAAAATGGCGGCTGATGCGCATCGCGCTCTCCGTGCGCGGATTGAACAAGCCTATGGAAAAGCGGCGGCCGCGGCGGCGCGCATTCTCTACGGCGGCAGCGCGAAGCCGGACAACGTGAAGGGCCTGATGGCGCAGCCTGATATCGATGGCGCGTTAGTGGGCGGCGCGAGTCTTGAGGCTTCTTCGTTTTCTTTAATTGTGAACTTCTAGTTCCGCCGCGCAAGCGCTTTGACATTGGGAATCTGACCTGTCACTATATGCTGGAGCAATGAAAGTGTTGGAGACCGGACCAGACCCGCGCATCAGCGATACCTTTTCCCGCCAGCGTGACCGCCTCGAAATCACCGTTAGTTGTTCGGTATATGTGATCCGGCAGCGGCCGGTAATAGTGTAGGAGTTCGACAATCACATGAGGTTGTACGTAGGGAATCTTCCCTTTAAGGTGACCGAGGCCGATCTGCAAAGCTTCTTCGCCCAGGCCGGCGTGACCGTGAATCAGATCAGCATCATGCGCGACAAGTTCTCGGGCGAAGCCCGTGGTTTCGGCTTTGTGGACGTGGCGGATGCGGATGGCGAGAACGTTGTGCGCACCTGTAACGGCAATGAAGTGATGGGCCGCGCGCTGGTGATTAATGAGGCCCGCCCCATGACTCCGGGCGGTGGTGGCGGTGGCGGCGGACGCCGTGACGGCGGCCGCGGCGGGTTTGGTGGCGGCGGTGGCCGCGACCGCGGTCCGCGGTACTAACCTGCCCCTCACGTTTGCGCATCCGGCGCTGGTGCTGCCGCTCAACCGGTTCACTCCGCGTTTTGTAAATGTCTCGGCGCTTGCCGCCGGTAGCTTGGCGCCGGACTTTCCGTAGTTCCTCTTGGCATGGTCCTTCTCCGGCCCAGCGCACGAACCACTCACCGGGCTCTGGCTGAGCGGCACGTGCGCTCTGGTGTTGTTCTGTCTCTACCGCCTTCTGCATCGCCCGCTGGCGCAACTCCTCCCTGGTGCGCCTCCCTTGGGTCCGCGGCCTTCCTTCGTCATCGTGGCAACTTCACTTTGGCTCGGCATTGAGAGCCATATTCTCTGGGACAGCTTCACGCACGATTGGGGATGGTTTGTGCACGCTGTGCCGGCGCTGCAGGCCAACCTTCTTTCTGTGGGCTCGTATGAAGTGCGCGGATTCAAAGTGGCGCAGCATGGCAGCACGCTGGTGGGTCTTGCCGCCGTGGCGTGGACGGTGCGCGGTTGGCCGTTCCCGCTGGACTCCGTGCGGCGCACGGCGTGGGCGGCCATCTTTGCAGGCGCAGCGATTTGGGGAGCCTGGGCTGCGGTGGACGCGCATGGTACCGCGCGGCTGTTTGCGTTCGTCACGGCGGGCGCGCGTGCGGTCGTGGTGCTGGCTGTCGCGGCGGGAGTCTACTTGGGGCGCAGCATGTCGAACACGTCGCGCGTGCGCGTGTAGCTGTTGCCGCCCATGCGTCCCACGGCCTGGAGTTGATCGGGTTCGATCTTGAAGTCCGAAACCATTGTGTCGTCGGCATGCACACACACCACGTCGCCCAGCACCAGGCGCGCGTTGCCCACCGGGATGACTTGGCGCAGCTTGCATTCAAAGCTCACTGGTGACTCGGCCACTCGCGGTGCTTTCACCACGGTGGCGGGCACAGCGGTGAGTCCAGCTACTCCGAACTCGTCCACATCCGGCGGATACTCGCCGGCTGTCAGGTTCATCGCCTCCGCCAGCGCTTCGGTGACGACGTTCACCACGAACTCGCCGGTCTGTTCCACGTTCACCAGCGTGTGCTTCTTCGCGTCCGCGCCGCGCAGGCCGGCGGAGAAGCAGAGCACGGCCGGGTCAGACGAGACAGCGGTGAAGAAGCTGAACGGCGCGAGGTTCCGCACGCCCGATGCGTTCACGGCGGAGACGAACGCGATGGGCCGCGGCACCACGGCGCCGATGAGAAGCTTGTAGATGCTGAGCGGCGGATGTTCGGCCGGATACTAGATCATTTGCCGGGCGCGGGCTGGAAGGTCACTTCGATGGGAAAGGTCTTGGCGATCTCTTCCACGGTGATGCGCACGGAGACAGGCGGGCGCGTTCCCGCGACGGGCGTGGCGATGATACGGATGCGGCCCTGCTCACCCGATGGCACCACGGGCGGATCCAGCACGACCTTCAGGCCCGGCTTATCTGGCATGGTGATGACTGGTTTGATCTTGTTGTCGAACTTGTTGAAGAGCAGAACTACAGCCTCTCCCGCTTGGTTGGAAGGCAACGTCACGGCGTCTTTGTCGGCGGTCACCTTCGAGCGGAGTTCCTTCATCACTTCCGGAAAGTTCTCCATGCTTTTGATATTGCCGAGGATGGGGGGTGCCGGCGCGGCCGGACCCTGCGTTTTCGGGCCGCTGGCGAGTTGCCCGTCGCCGAAGTTCATTGGACCGAACGGCGAGGCCTTGACGTTGGTGGCCGTCACAAACCACCACCACTGTTCCTGGTCCAGCTTCCAACTCGACGCGAGAGGGCGATGCACGGCCATCTGGCCGAAGCCCGGGAAGAAAACGTCGGTGTCGATGTCGATCACTACTTTGGCGCGCGTGAACTGCTCTTCGAAAGTGACGCCCACGATCTTGAAGTTGCGGAACGTCAGCTTCTCTGCGCCATAGAAAATGTCCTTGGAATCTTCATGCACCAGCGTTTCTGACTGGCGGTACTTCTTGGCTTGCTGGAGATCGTAGAACGCCTGCACGCGCGCGCGCAAGGCCTGATCGATATGCGGCGGCGCCTGGGCGGCCAGTTCGCCGAAGCCGCGCGGCGTGGCGGACTGCCCTTCGGCGGCGGCCGACAGGGCCAATGGCAACAACAAAAGTCCAACTGCCTGTTTCATGATTTCTATTACCTATTGTACGTTGCCGGAGCGTTTTGGTTAGCGTCCTACTCTCCCGGCGGGAGCGGCCGGCGGGTATAATCGGAGACCGATGAAGACACGTACGGCGATCACCGCGGCTCTGGTTGCCGCGACCCTGGCTCTTGCCGCCGAACAAGGCTGGGTTCCGCACGAAGGCGGGCTGTTGAAGTACCGCGTGAACATTCGCTTTGGCGAAGAGCCCGACACAATGCCGGCGGGCTGGAAATTCGGGCGCGTGTCCGCCGTGGGCGTTGACGCGCAGGGCGAGGTGTACGTGTTCCAGCGCGGCCCCAAAGCGGACCCGATTATCGTCTTCGACGCCAAGGGCAAGTATCTGCGCTCGTGGGGCAAAGGTATGTTCGGCACTGCGCACGGATTGCGCCTGGACCGCAACCGCAAAGTGTGGGTAACCGACAACGGCGCGCATCAGGTGTTTCGCTTCGCCATGTCGGCAAGCTTGAGTTGACGCTCGGCGTGAAGGGCAAGGCTGCGACCGACAACAACACGTTCAATCGCCCCACCGATATTGCATTCTCGCCAGACGGCCGCGTCGTCTATATCAGCGACGGGTACGGCAACTCGCGCGTGGTGAAGTACTCTTACGACGGCCAGTTCGTTTCCACGTGGGGCACGCCGGGCTCCGGGCCGGGGCAGTTCAACACCGTGCACTCGGTGGCCGTGGACGCCGAAGGCATCGTCTATGTGAGTGACCGCGAGAATAACCGCATCCAGATCTTCGACGCCGACGGCAAGTTCAAGCGCATGTGGACGCACCTGGGCGCGACGCAGAATCTGTTCATCACTCCTGCGGGGGATTTGTGGGCGATCACGCATCGCAACAACATCGAGAACCTCACGTATGACACGCTCGCCGGGCGCATCATGAAGATCGATCGCGGCACGGGGCGCATTCTGGGCGCGATGGAGTCGCCGGGCCACTGGCTGCACGCGACGCCGTATGGGTTGATCTTCATCGGGAGTCTAACGGGCAACGTGTTCCGCTGGTACCCGGGTTGGCTGGATAAGGGCTTGGGCGCGGACGAGGGACTGCGGCCGTCGAAGTGATGGAACTCGACGTTGCGTGGGAGCGGCTGCGCGCCGCGGTTGCGAATCTAGATGATGTGTTCCGTAGCGTGAGATAACGTCGCGCCCACACGGCAGGTCAAAGCTGCTGAACTACGTGCGAAAGGCGTGAACGCGTTCACTCCAGAGGATCTCGACTTCGTGATGTTCATATGCATAACGACGATGGGTGGGGATGCGTCGTTCCAGTTCTTCCTGCCGCGGTTTCTGAAAGCGGTCCTCGATGGTTATCCGGGCTTCGTGTGGTTAAGCCGGTCGCATGTCATGGCATCCAAGTGTGAGCGCGTCGAGTGGTCGAAGTGGAAGCTGCGGGGACGCGATGCCGTCTTCGGAGCGCTGGAGGCTTTCGCTCAATTCGAAGAGGCGACTGATCGAGCCGAAAGTTCGGAATCGCATGGGCACGCGGGGTGAAGTTAGGCCGCCGGTCCCACTTGCCTCCAATCCAACCCCAAGAGCGCCAGATATTTCCGCAGGCGGTCCGCATCGTTCACCGATTTGCGTTCTTGGCGCGAGGCATTGAAGAGTGTGCGGCCCGCTTCAGAGAGCGACTTCGCGCGCCGGCAAACGGAGAGTACGGCTTCGAGCTGCAGGCGGTCAAACAGGTCGAGCGAAGTGCAGGCGCTGGCGCTGAGGAGCGCGGCGAGACCCGCGGCGCCAGTTGTGTCCGGCTCGGCACCGCGCCACGACGCTTCGAGCCGGGCCACTTCTTCCTGCACCAGCGCGACGTGAATGCGCCCGCCCTGGCCGAACGTCGACATGCGCGCGACGGCGGCGCCGAGGTCACGGAAGTTGCCGTTCCACGCCGCGGTTGGCGCCGCGGCAAAGGCGAGGAAACGCGCGCGCGCCTCTTTGTTGAACGTCACCCGCGTGCCGGTGCGCTCGGCTTGTTGCAGCAGTTCGAACTTTAGGTTCGGCTCGATGTACTCGCGACGGTCGCGCAAGCCGGGCAGCGCAAAGGTCCAGAGGTTGATGCGCGCCAGCATGTCTTCGCGGAAGGGGCCCGCGCGCACGGCGGCCCAGGGATCGCGATTGGTGCCGGCGATCAGTTGGAGGTCGCTCGACGCGGGTTTGTCTTAACCCATCGGCAGGAATGTCTTTTCCTCGATCGCGCGCAGCAGCATCGCCTGTACGTCAAGCTCGAGTTCGCCGATCTCATCGAGGAATAGTACGCCTTGATGCGCGGCGCGAAGAAGCCCCGCGCGTTCGGACATCGCGCCGGTGAACGCGCCCTTCACATGGCCGAACAGCGAGGACATAGTCTGGTCGCCCCGCAGCGTCGCGCAGTTGACGTCCACGAATTCGCCGCGTACGGCGTGCCGCGGTTTCTTCAATTCGAAGATGCGGCGTGCGAGGCGCGATTTGCCCGCGCCCGTCGGACCCGTGAGAAGCAGCGGACCGCGCGTGACGATGGCCAAGCGTTCGATTCGGTCAATGAGGCGATTGAACGCGGCGTTGCGGGTCTCGATGCCGCCTTTTAGTGCTGACGTGCCTTCGTTGTGTTCCTGGCGGAAACGCGGGGCCAGTTTGTCGTAGCGCGACAGGTCGAGATCGATGACGGTGGCAAGCCCGGGCCGCGAGCAGTCGCGGTCCGGCTGCGTTTGAATGAGTTTGGCTGGCAGATGGCGCGACTCGGCGAGGAGGAACAGGCAGATCTGCGCCACGTGCGTTCCGGTGGTGATGTGGATCAAGTACTCTTCACGGTCGTCGAATCGATAGCGCCGCGCGAACTCGAACAGCACGCCGTAGACCTCTTTGAAGTCCTAGGGGTTCGGGTTGTCCACGGCATGCAGGCGTACTTCGGTGTCGGATGAAATGGACGCGATGTCGTCGGCCATTAGACGCGCGAGTGCAGTGTGCGGCGGCGTGTGGATCAGTTCAAGCCGCTTGACGATGAAGTCCGGCTGGCGGCACAGGGCCACCGTGGGCCGCCAATATTCCCAGCGCCTGGGGCCGCGGCCCTGATTGAGCGTGGTGCCGAGGAAGCCGAAGACGACGGGGGTGGCCATATCTAATAGGATGTAGCACGATATCGATGGATCGTATCGCGCTGGCCGACTTCTGGCGTGAGTGATTGTTTTCAATCACTTGCAGTTTGGTGAGCTTCCTGCATTCT
>Ga0194119_10009352_pt1 | contig 13196 bp, 11 predicted proteins | sample TA2MahC100mmetaG_FD_148620 | JGI IMG/M metagenome (GOLD analysis project Ga0194119, IMG submission 148620) | Freshwater microbial communities from Lake Tanganyika, Tanzania - TA2015018 Mahale Deep Cast 100m | ecosystem: Environmental > Aquatic > Freshwater > Lake | place: Tanzania: Lake... | reverse complement strand
AGTCGCCACATCAAACTTATCTCCCACCAAGACTAATTGATTATTATCGACCGATTCAATGCCAATAGATACATCGTCCACAGTGTTAAGATCTACTGTTTTAATCCACTCTGGAGATATGGTTAGAGTGTTCTCGACCAGACTAAGTTTGCCATACAGCCAGTCCTTACCCTGAATCTCGTCAACATCCACTGTACCTGCGAAATAGATATTAGAATCCTCAACCACCATCGAAGTAATTCGGGAAGATTTACCCGTATTAGTTTCTGTAAAAGAGGTTACTAATCCACCTGTGGAATTAACCAAAGCAACATAAGCCCTCTCCGCAGCAGATGAGTCTATTGTGTATCCCGCAATCAGATAACTGGAGGAGACCTTGACCATAGAGAGAATCTCTCCCCCATTCAATGCAACCATTCCATCGATGCTGAAGCTAGTGTCTAGCACTAAGTGCAAGATAGTTACTGAGAGCGACGCACTCAGACTGCCTGTCTGTGCTGTAAAACCTAATACCGTTGAATTGCCTAAAGCCAGGTCAGTAGTTTTAAAAGAAAAGGTAACTGTGCCGTTAGTATTTATAATAGAAGATGATGAAGACCCGCTACAATTGTTGTTTGGATAAATATCACCGGTCACATTGTTTTTCGTGAGGGTGACGGTACCATGGTTACCAAAAAAGTTACCCAACACATCTTTGGTCTTTAATGTCATGGCAAGGCAATTTCCAAAAGCCACCGAATCGGAATTTACAGAAGCATTTGAATGGTAAAATGCAATACTGGTCACAGAACGGATTACGGTAACTGAAAGTGAAGAGGTTAAACTACCTGTACTGGCTGTAAAACTTAAGGTCGTTGAAGTGCCAAGTGCAGTGTCAGTAGTTTTAAAAGAAAAGGTAACTGTGCCGTTAGTATTTGTAATAGAAGATGATGAAGACCCGCTACAATTGTTGTTTGGATAAATATCACCGGTCAGAATGTTTTTCATGAGGGTGACGGTACCATTGTCACCAAAAACCTTTCCCATCCCGTCTTTAGTTATAGCTCTAACTTCTCGGCAGTTTCCGAACTCAAGATTTGAAGTATCGCTTACCAGCTCTAATTGTAACGGAATACGATCAACATTAACCGACTTGTTCTCACTCTTAAATCCTGCCATTTGAGCAGATAAGGTCACGGCATTATCGTTTGTAAACTTGAAGTTAGTCGGCTTAAAAGAAAGGACTCGAAAGCTCTCCCCTTTCGAAAGGGTTATTTGGTCGATGGAACTCCCACTACAATTTTCCGATGAATAAAACAAACCCCTTCCATCTCCCCGCGAACTTAAGTATACAGTGATGTCATTGTTCAACTTGACCTCTAACGATTTTCCATTGATCCCTTGGTTGGCGACTTGAATCGAAACTTTCTCACAAACCCCCAAAATAAAATCGGCTCCATTAGCAGTAGATCTTTGGGTGTTCATGATGAGACGGCTGGGGACCAGTCGAGGGTCGCTGGAAAAATTAACAGTGGCCTTCAAGGGAGCTTTTTGCTCATCGAATGACATAAAACCAAAATTACAGGAAGAAAGAATAACACTTCCCACCACCGGTATTACCAGAGAGCAAACTTTGTATATCTTGGCTTTCATTTTAAACGAACAACGCCCCTTTTATCGCATAGTCACTAGTAGCTAAGTCTCCAAGGAATGTGCCAACTAACATGACAACTGAATACAAATTAAGCAGTCGAAAGGGTTTTAAACAGTTTAACTCCTGAGAAAATAGAGAGTTATTTCAATGGATTAGAAAACCCCTAAAATGACTTATCAATTATGAAGAAAAGATCACATTTCTATCATCAAAAAAAATGTCGAACTTTTTTGCGCCGTTCGTAAAAACTCGATATCCAGTTGAAATTAGATAATTTTAGAAGACAAAACTTAGACAGTTTTCGAAGAACAAAGCAGGGAATAAAAAAGAAATTAAATTACAGAGATTTAAACCAAAATAAATCAAAAGGTGCCTTAAAAATTGACACCGAAATCGGCAAGACCCAAAGGCTGAAATCCCGTTCCATTAAGATCAAGTCCCACAAATTTTGGATCCTTGAGATATTGAACTCCTCCCGCAACCCCAATGACAAATTGCTGATTCAGTTTAAATCGATAACCGATAGTCAGTAAGGATTGAAAGGGGGCGGCCTGTTGTTCTCCCCCCCCCGATACGGTCGACATAATGGCAATACCTCCCGCAGCCATAATCCAAAACTCTTTAAAAAACTCCTTAGGATAAAAGTTAAAGGTAGCCAGAAGTGACACGGAAGTTAGAGTTTTCGTAGAAGATTGAATATTTAAATAACTCGGCATGAACCCCAAAGAAAAAACTGGTTCAATAATCCGTTGAAAATGTAGAGAGGGATAAATAATTCGAAGCCCCACGGCTCCACCAATAGATAACAAATGAAAGGGATCGCTAAGAACGGCCGGTACGCTAGAGACAACCTCGGGCTGAACTAAAATCACCGCTTTTTTTTCTGAGACTTCGAAAACAACTTTATCCCCTCGAGCTATTAGGTTGTTTTCTTTTTTTAACTTTAAAATACAAAATTTTTCTTTAACCTTAATAACCGTTCCACAAACTTCAGGTTTGTCGTTCTTCATCACACATAGTTTATCGTTAACTTGCCACCTTCGAGTTAAATCATGGGAAACCGCTAATAACTTAGCATTGCTTGAAACTTTTAAAACCTCGGCACCAAATAAACTCCAAGAACAAAGAAGAAGTAAAAAAGCTTTTTTCATCGGGTTTTCGTATGTTTCTCAGGAATCCATCGAGCCATTGCCAATAAATCAGAAAAAACCTGTATTTTAGTATAGCCGATTTTACTTTTAAGATCAGTTAGGCTTTGCTGACCTTTGCCGGTGAGAACCAAACAGCCGGTAGCTTTCAAATTGTTCGCCAATTCAACATCGCAAAGCTTATCGCCAACTGCAAAGCTTTCTGCCCAATCTAACGGTTGCTGATTGAAGCTCGTTGGAATGAGTTCTATACCAGGCTTTCGACAAAGACACTTATCCTCGGGATGATGAAAGCAATAACGAAAGCCGTCAATTTTTATGCCGGATTGCTGAAGAAGAGAACATACCCTTTCATGCACTTGCCTAAACTCTGCATCGCTAATTAATCCACGCCCCACTCCCGACTGATTGCTAACGATAAAAATCAGATAACCTTTCTCCTTCATGAGTCTTAGCCCCTCAACAGCATTGGGAATGAGTGTCACTTTTTGGGGCTCTCTAGGATAGTGAAGATCTTCGATAATAGTGCCGTCCCGATCGACAAATATTGCCGCCTGAAACAACTTATCACCTAACATCGGAAAAGTGCTCTACCGATTGGGAGGCTCGGGCAATCGCTCGACAGCCCACCATTAAATTTTCTAAATGGGCGAGTGGCCAAGCATTGGAAGCATCTGATTTCGCTAAACTCGGGTCTGGATGGGTTTCGGCAAAAAATCCGGCGACTCCCACAGCTGCTCCGGCCCTAGCCAATGAAGGAATCGCTTCTCTTAATCCTGCAGTCGATTCGCCTAGCCCTCCGGGAAGTTGAACAGAGTGAGTTATATCCAAAATAATCGAGGCTTGCGTTTTCTCCATTTCCGGAAACCCGGAAAAATCAACTACTAAGCGCTGATAGCCGAAACTCACTCCTCGTTCAGTAATCCAAAAGCCTTTAGCCCCAAACTCTCTCAACTTGTTAACAATTTGCTTAACATTGGAAGGGCTAAGAAACTGCCCCTTTTTCACATTGACGTACTTGCCCGTTCGGCTAGTAGCTTCCAACAAATCGGTTTGTCGGCATAAAAATGCCGGTATCTGAAGAATATCCGCCACCTCTGCCACGGGTTTAGCCTGATGAGACTCATGAATGTCTGTGACTATGGGTAGACCAAACTCCTTTTTTACCCAAGCCAACTCTTTAAGCCCTTCCTCCAACCCCAAACCTCTAAAGCTTTTATGAGACGTCCGATTGGCTTTATCAAACGACGCTTTGAAGACTACGGGAATTTGATGAGCTTCTGAAATTTTCTTTACCTGCTCGGCAATCGTCCTTAAGACGTCCCGGTTCTCAATCACACAAGGACCAACAAACCAAAAGGGGTTACTTTTCCCCCCACTTTCTAATATTTTTTTCAAATCTACCATCCCCGACACCCTACTCTGTCCTCAGCCTTCTATCAAGCTTGTTGGATTTCTTTAAATGCACCATGTTGTGACTTTTTGGCTTTAGAAGCACCTTATTTTAATGGTAAAACTGCTTCACTTTTGACTATGGCATTCTCTGAATATTTTGAACTGAATAAACTGACTCCTAGGGCTAGACCCATTTTGAAATGGGCTGGAGGAAAGGCTCAGTTACTTCCCCAATTACTTCCCCATTTTCCCAAACAGTTTAACCGCTATTTCGAGCCTTTTTTGGGGGCCGGAGCTATCTATTTTGCTCTGGATGCTAAATGTCCTGCTATCATTAACGACGCTAATCCAGAGCTTTATGAACTTTATCTTGTTTTAAGAGACCACCCTAATAAACTCACTCGTCTACTAGACAAATATGCAAGAAAATATTCGGAGAATTTTTATTACGACCTAAGAGCCTCTCAGCCTAGATCCCCTATTTCAAAAGCGGCTCGCTTTATCTTTCTCAATAAGACGGGGTTCAATGGGCTATACCGTTTAAACTCTAAAGGTCAATTTAATGTACCCTTTGGTAAACGTGAAAAATGTCCTCAGCTCTATGATAGTGAAAACGTTAAGCGAGTTACGGAAAGGCTAAAGAAAAGCCAAATCAAGAATTGCGATTTTGAAAAGGTCATTCAAATGGCCAAAAAAGGGGACTTTGTTTATTGTGATCCTCCTTATTCACCACTTTCTCGAACCTCGTCTTTTAATAGTTATACAGCAGGTGGTTTTTCTGATGCAGAGCAAGTTCGACTCAAAAATGCTTGCAACGAAGCCGCCAAGCGTGGCGTTTTTGTAGCTGTCTCGAATTCTTCGGCCCCTCTTATTTTGAATATCTATGGGGATTGGAGAGTTCACTTCATCAAAGCTCGTCGGAGCATCAATTCAAAGAGCCATCTTCGAGGGCCCATTCATGAAATTCTAACCACTTCGTGGGAAATGAGACCAAAAAACTTTAATTCATTGCGCTCTCGTTTAGAAGTTTGCCATCCGTAAGCGTAATAACCCGATTTGCAAATTTCAGAACTCTCGGATCATGAGAAGAAAATATAAAAGTAGTTCCTTGGTCTTCATTGAGCCGCTGAAACAACTTTAAAAGCATCTCGGCGGTTGTGGCATCAAGGTTAGCGGTAGGTTCATCGGCAAAAATAATTTTGGGTTCGGTAACCATGGCTCGAGCCACCGCGACTCTTTGTTGTTGCCCACCTGAAAGTTCATTTGGCATTCTACTTTCTAAACCCTCTAGTCCAACCTCTTTAATCCAAGTCTTAGCTTTTTTCATCCTCTCGGCTTGGCGAACTCTTTTTAGGGCAAGTGGATATTCCACATTTTCGAGCACCGTAAGCACGGGTAAAAGATTATAAGATTGAAAAATAAAGCCAACTTGGCCTCGGCGAAGTCTTAAAACTTCATCCGGTTTAAGATTTAATAACGAACAGTTTAATAAATTGACCTCACCCCTGTTGAAATCATCTAATCCGGCTGCAATATTAAGTGCGGTTGTTTTTCCAGATCCCGAGGGACCCGCTAAAGCAATCAGTTCACCTTCTCTGACTGAAAAGCTTAATTCCTGAATTCCAGCCTGATCTTGGTTGTAAATTTTACTGACCTCTTTAAATTCTAAAATATTCATCAATGGCTCCTCAAGGCTTTCATCGGGGTTAAATTACCTGCTTGTCGGGCGGGAAAATAAGAGACTAATAGAGCCAATGTTAAAATCACTGCCGTCACGACTAGGCTATTATAAAAACGAATTGTCGGATAACTAACCGTTTGAACGACAGCGCCTTGAACGACAAAGTCCTTTGCGGTTAGCCATTTTAAATCAAAGCCGATTTGATTGAAGAAACCGGTCACCAACCACCCAAATAGGTTTCCCAAAAGAACGCCGACTAAAGTAAGCAGTAACGTTTCAATTACGACCATTTTAATCACCTCTTTTCGGTCGGTACCAATCGCCAGCATAACCCCAAACTCTCGAGTTCTCTCCATAATGCTCATTAGAATAGAATTTGCGATTCCTAGAGCTGCAACACAAAGAATAAGGATCATCAGAAGACGATTAACGGCCCTATCCAATTCAATCATCGCTACGATTGGCCTCTGTAGCTCTTTCCACGAAAAGACTTCCAGTTTTGAGTCCCCATGAAAAACATCTTCAAATAATATCTTAAAAGGTACGGCTGCTTCCTCATTCTTAAGAACGACAGCCGTCTGATGAAAACTTTCAGGCTTCAGACTTAAGAGCGTTCTCCCTTCATTGAGCTGAATGAAACCTACCGATTTGTCGGCCTCTGATTGAGTTTCAAAAAGACCCACAACAAAAAAGAGCTCATTACCTATGGAGCCATCCACCCCTTGAGTTAAGAGAACAACTTTTGACCCCACATCGACAGACAGAGTCTCAGCAGCCTTAACACCCAAAACAATAGACCGCTCCTTAGCTTCCTTTAAAAAATCTCCTTTTATAACTTTCGCAGAAAAACCGGTGACCTGTGCCTCAGCCTTAGGTTCGACAGCCATCATCATTAAATTTGTAGAGCCCCTGGCCGAAGAAAGCATTGCTGAAAAGAGAACCCGCTCACTGGAGGCTAAAACTTCCGGTCGATTTTTTAGCCAGTTTGAAACCTGAGATCCGTTCTCTAAAAAGATTTGGGTTGAATGATTTTTTTCAAAGTTTTTTGCAGAAATTGCAAGATGTCCACTGTGGTAACGGATTACATTTTGGATGACCTGTTCATGAAAGTTATCATAGTAGTTTCGTAAAAAGACGAGCGCCATGACTCCAAGTCCGATTGCATTAACCGTGATCAAAGTTCGTCTTTTATTTCGCCAGATATTCTTCCAACACAATTTGAAAAAGTAGCTACTCATAAGTTACCCTTAAGGAGTGTCTTGGGAAAGCCGCTCGGTTGCCCAACCAAGCTGCAAATTCAAAGAACTTTGAGAAGAATTCCTTACCCGTTCTCTTTCGAACCAATGAGCACCAATTTTTCGATCAAATATTATTTTTTCGTATGTCACTGTAGTTTCATCATTAGGAGAATCTACATTTTTGATAGTCAGCCTAGTGGGAATCACCCGATCGTCCATCTTTTTATGGGAAGACAGTGTTAGAGTTCTGACCCGCTTTCCCTTTTCATCGTAATAATCTTCTTTGACCGGAAGGTTATCAGAGACTTTAGCCCAATAGTTGATTTTTCCCCAAACTACAGGGGCATTCGGTTTCGGAAGACATTCGATCAAGTGGACCTTATCCTTACCAAGTTTTTCCGTTCGTACCCAGCGGTGGGTGTAGTCTTTTGAGAGTGAACTCAGTTTCATGAGATCATCGTTGGTAAAATCACTGCCCATCCAAGATTGAAGCATTACAGAAGTGGGAACACGCATGGTCTGATCGGTTTTAGGGAAATAGTTCCACATTTGATTTTCAACTCTTAAAGATGCAACTCCGGTTTCCTTGGCGGGGGCCAGGATGACCACCAATGACTTTTCATTCCCTATTGTCCAAGAACGGAGTTTTAATTCCCGGTGATAGGCCTCATGGTTAATGTTCATTGTCATTAGGGTTTGTGTGGACAGGCCTTTAAGAGTTCGTTCCCCCAGTTCAACGATGGAGCTGGCATCAATAGCCCCCATCGCTCCGGTTACAAGTCCTAAGCTTAGAAATAATGCCTGTGTCTTCATTTTCACCCCCAAGATTAACAGTAATGATTAGGGGACGGAGGTCGTTTTGTGATTGTGACAAAATTAAACAAAAAAAATGCACAACCAATTGAATTTACTCATTTAATTTCGGTGAGTTTTTGCTTACACTTCCCAGCAAAAACATGTTTTATGCATTGCATTATGCATTCAGATTTGGTAAAAGCTTCCAAACTAAGGGGGATAAATGGCTTCTATTCGGTTTCTCAAACCAGGGGTATATCTCTTTTTAATCTTAGCGTCTTTTAAGGCTCCCGCCGCACAAACCCTTTATTCCCAACTCACCATCCCAGTCCATTGCGAAGCCGATTATAAAAAAGGAAATGAATTTCTTACTCACTTAGTTAGTGAAGGTTTTGATTTAGGAGACCGAGATCAAGTTATTCAAAAACTAGACGCCGCACTCAATACCTATTCAGAAGAAGAGAACTCATGTCGTTTCTATTTTTCAGTGGGAATGTTTGATGCACAAAGCCTTCTTCAGCAAATAACAACTTTGGAATACTACCTAGAGTTGGATGAAATTAATAAAAGACAAACTTTTAATACTTTTGCAGCCATAAAAAATCTCTATAGAACTCGGTTTCAAAAAATAGGGTTGGGACTGAATGAAATTAACACTGTAGAGAAAGATGATAAACTAAGAGCTGAAGCCTTAGGAAAAATCACACAGCATTTAAATCAAGTTGCAGAATCAAAAGGAGAGGCTATTTTCTTTGGAAGATTTGTCTTTGTCGGCAATTCAATGCCGGTATTTACCCTCTATGACTATGATTTTGATAGCACTGGAAAAATTAAAATCGATGCAAATCGCCAAGAACTTATCACGGAAGGATCTTACCCGAAAATTGCTAAAAGTAATTTTGAACGAGCAGTTTCGGTTGCTAAAGAATATTTAGCGTGGCGTCCCAGCCTGTTTTTTGGGGAGGATTCGCTTTGGCGAGGATCTTGGTGGAGATATTTTGGCTCTCCCTATGAGAAATCTCTACGTGAAGCTAAAGAAGAGGGGTACCACGCGCTCTTTTTAAAGCATATTTCGTTTGCTAGAAAAATGCGATTTAGCCTCAAAGAGTACTCAGCCATTTATAAACTAATGCTCCAAAAAGAACGCGCTGTGCTTGAGCGTGAGTTAAACACTTACGAAAAAATGCACAAATACCGTTGGGCTCCAGTTCTTATCCCGGTGGGAATGTATTTAGGCTCAGCTCTTTTAGTAAAAAGCACTTTCTTTTTGGCCCTACCTACCGAAATAACGTCTTTCACTTATGTTGGAGGAAGTTTGGGATTGGCAGCCAATGCTTCAGCTGCTGTCAGTCTTCTAACCCTAACTACTTATTCTAGTTTAGGGGCCCGAGCTGCATATTTAGATTATCAAAGCCGAAAAGCTGAAGGCTTGCCTTTCAAAACTTCAGACACTTTGGACTACATTGTGGGAGCGACTTACCAAGCTTTTCCACTAGCGGCTATCATGCCTGTAATCGTAGGCGGATCTATTTATAGCACTCACGAGGCTTTCGTAGCAGCCAAAAGTCTCTTAAGCACAGTAATTTCTACTGGACAAACGGTACAAACTTTAGGGTTTCAAGGTTCTATTCAAGCGGCCAAAAGTTATTTGATCCAACTTCCAGGGAAACTGGTCGGCCTTCCACAATTTGTCGCACAAAAATGGCTTGAGTCTTGGTACAAAAACCCAAAAATATTACTCAGTAATTATGCAGCAGATATAGTCATGACACTAGTCTACGACTGTGGTTACCGCCAAATAAGTCTCGACGGACGGGATGTCTGTTTTTGGAAGGATGAAAAAGGGGCTCATATCAATTCCCAGTTTCTTTACTCCCTAACTTCCACTGTGATTGTAGGTGGAATTTCTAAACCGGTAACTCTAATTCCCTCGTTTGGTTTGCGTTGGGTGACCTATCGGGGAGTCACTTTACTAAGTGGGGTGATTAGCCAATTGATTGTCAGCGGACACTTGGACAGTAAACGGCTGGTATTTGACCAAATTTATGGAGCGGGTCCTTCGAGTGCCAAGGGTGAATTAGAACGGTACATTAGGATGAGTGACTGGGTGCAAGGCCGATCGGCGACAGAGCAAACCCTGCTTCTCATTGCCTTAAGAGCTTTGGTCTTATCCCCAATTGAGTCTCCTATTAAAATTTATTTACAAGACAGATTTGTAAAAGGACAAATTAAACCCATTGATGAATTAAAAACCTTATTTAAGGATGTGGTTTATTTAAGTATTGATGATTTTGATGACTCGACTATTGAAAGAGCTTTAGATGCCCTTAAAAACGAAAAAGAGATTATCGAAGCGATAACCTCTTCTCTAAAGAAAAACCCTTAAAAGCTTAACTTAGTAGTCTTCTACTTCTAGTAACTCTTCATCCTCTCTGAGTCGATAGACTAGGGCAGTTTCAATCGTTTTGGGCTTGAAGGCTTTTTTGAGCTCGTTGTAAATCAGATCGGGATCAAAATCCTTACAACTATAACAATCAAAAGTGAAAAAAGGTTTGAAAATACGACGCTGAATCCCTCTGGGTTTTGGCTTGCCGTCTTTTTGACCTCTGGGGAAAGTGTGGATACTGATGTGGCTAGTAGCAATAATCACAGTTCCAGTAATACCGATATCGGGATGATCTTCCGGGCGAACTTTGTAAACAATGGGAAGTCCCATTCTCTGCATTCCAATCTTATCTGGTAGTGTCTTTAAAAAAGAATAAACTGTGTCGAAAGACATCAATGCTTTTTTATCACAATCAAACCCCGAACACATTAAGTGGGGCCACCCGCGGTAGTTTTGCTCCATCCGTTATTCTCCTTGTAAAACCAGACCCAAGCTGGGTTTTATCGATTATTTGTTTTTCTTTTTACTCTCTTATTTATATTTTGCAATTAACAACTTTGGAATCTTTAACTTTTTTACATTGTCTTAACAAGAATTTTTGAGAGATAACCTCGTGGTGAAATCCTTATTCTCAATTCCAAGTGACTTACTCTACTTTAATTCGGCTAACCTTTCGTTTTGTCCGAACTCAGTAAATGAGGCCATCGAGACTCATCGACGGAGGTTTGAAATGAATCCCTCTTTAGGACTGAAAATTGTGGGGACGGAGCTTTGGGAGACTCAGTCCCTTTTAGCCCAATTTTTTAATGCACAACCGACCGATATTTTCTTAAGGCCCAATGTCACAGAGGCTCTAAATGCTTTTATTCTGGGCTACCCTATAGAGCCTCGAGATGAAATTTTGGTCGGGGAACTGGAGTACGGCTCGGTTTTTAATATTTGTCGTTTCAAAGCGGAACAAGAGAAACTTTCCCTTAGAGTTCTAAAAATGCCCCAAAACTCAGTAGCCGTAAAGAACTTAAGTCAGCAATATTTAATCAAACATATCGAATCTCAACTCTCGCCACGAACGCGCCTCCTGGTATTAAGTCATGTGGTAGCTGGTTTGGGATTACAGATACCTATTCTTAATTTAAGCAAAATTACCAAATCCTTAGGAATTACCCTGGCCATCGATGGTGCCTATGCACCTGGAGCTTTACCGATTGATTTCTCTCAATTTCAGTCGATCGATTTTTATGGCTGCAGTCTTTACAAGTGGATGCTGGGGCCTAAAGGCACCGGATTTGGCTGGGTAAATCCTGCAAACCACTCAAAATTAAAACCGCTTATGGCAGGTTGGAATACATTTGAATCTTCAGGGCCAATATCACAGTTTGGAAAAGGCAGTCGCTTTCAAGAGAAATTTCAACTAGTAGGCTGCAGAGATTTTTCTCCTTTTTTAGCTATCAAGGAGCTACTAGCCTTTTGGAACCAACAAGGTCCAGAACAAATTCAAAGAAGAATATTAGAACTTAACCAATACTTTCAAGACCAATTAAACCGAATTTTGTCCATACCAGCTGTAATATCACCTGATCCCGACCTTAATGCCCCCATGACCATATTTCGAGTACCTCAGAGGTTTCAAAAGATCGGAGCTAAACTTGCTCAGAAACTGCTGGAACTGATAAAGATTCAATTACACTTTTACGAACTTGGCTCAGGTTGGTATGGGATCTTCTCCGCTCACATCTACAATAATGAAAAGGAGATAGATGAGGCCCTTGATAGAGTAAGATTTTTAATGAATAAGGCCGCAGTTCATTAATAATCTGCGGCCACTAACCACCTTAAGATTTCCAATTACTTCTTATCCAATTGATCTCCAAACCGCTGCCCAATAATCTCCTCAAAGGTTTGAAGAGGATAGGCTCCTTTGACGGTAATCCCAGCAACAACAAATCCGGGAGTTCCTTGAATTCCATATTTCTGCGCTTCTGCTTGGTCTGCCTCGATTCTTTTTTGTACTTTAGCCGATGTCATGTCTTTTTTAACTTTAGCCACATTGGCACCGACTTTTTTAACTTTTTCATCAAGAAATTCTTCTCCTCTACTTAATCCTTCCTGATCTTTAAAAATTTCGTCATGAAATGCGTAGGCCTTTTTAGTACTTTGCAAAGCTATGGCTTCAAAACGTTGAGCAGCGGGCTTAGCCATGGGGTGAAAGGGCAAAGGTAAATGTTTGAACATCACAACTAGTTTTGAGCCATATTTTTTCTTAAGCTCTTCCACGGTCTCGTATCCGCGTTTGCAATAAGGACACTGAAAATCGGAGTAAACAAATAATTTGATAAGGGCTTTTCTATCGCCCATAACTGCTCGATCGCCTGGCATTTCGGGAGTTTTGGGATTTTTAAACTCTTCCTCTTTCTGGGCTTGTTCCGCCTTAGCCTGCATAAAACGCATAAATTCCGCATCACCCTGACCCGTTCCCTCGGCTTTTAGAAGTGAATTCCAGAATAGGACAACAAAGATCAAAGTAAATTTCATCGATATCTCCTTAGAAAGTTCAACAATTCGAAAAGAATACCAAAATTTATCCCGATTGAATATGATCGAACGAAAAACAAATAACCAGCCGCGTTATCAAAGACCTGTAGCCAATGATTACTTAGCTCGGTATATATGTTCTATGAATAAAATTAAAACTATTGTTTTTGGGCTCTTTGTATTCTCCTCAGTTTTTGCCTTCGGCGATGTATTTACTTATTCGCTTAAGGGTTTCCCTAAAGAAGAAAGGAGCTGTCATCTTCAAGCAAAAACAGTTGCACAACAATTTGAAGCAGGAACAAAAACAAAAGTTTTACATGTGGAATGTGAGAAAGAGAATGAAACCGGCTATGATTTTTCTATCGATTATGAGTCGACAGAAAAGCTA
>Ga0194119_10009351_pt1 | contig 13197 bp, 12 predicted proteins | sample TA2MahC100mmetaG_FD_148620 | JGI IMG/M metagenome (GOLD analysis project Ga0194119, IMG submission 148620) | Freshwater microbial communities from Lake Tanganyika, Tanzania - TA2015018 Mahale Deep Cast 100m | ecosystem: Environmental > Aquatic > Freshwater > Lake | place: Tanzania: Lake... | reverse complement strand
GAGCGTCGCCTCGGCCAGTTCCGGGAACGAACTCGCGAGCACCGCGTCTATCGCGTGGCGCAGGCGCTCCAGCGTCTGCGCCTCGAGCGACTCGCGCGCCGCGAGCAGGCGCCGCCGCTCGCGTTTTCGCCACTCGATGAGTTCTCTTCCGTGCATGCGCAGTGTATGCTTACCTCATGATTCTTAGGCTTTTCCTGCCCCGTATCCTGGTTTTGCTGCTGCTCTCCGGCCTCGCCTCGGCGGGCCTCGCGCAGGAAAAGCGCGCGGCGAAAGCGGCCGCTGCGGATGACGCCATGTTAGCCGCGCATGCCGCGTTCCGCGCAGGCGACACGCTGCGGCTGGCGCGCGTCTCGGCGGGAATGGAAAAGCACGTCCTGGCGCCGTACCTGGAGTACTGGCGCCTGAAGCTGCGCCTGGAGGAAAGGCCGCAGGCGGAGATCCAGTCCTTCCTGCAGGCGCAGGCGGGCAGCTACCTCGCCGACCGCCTGCGCGCCGATTGGCTGAAGGTGCTCGGCAAGCGCGGGGAGTGGCAGGCCTTCGAGCGCGAGCTGGGCCCGCTGGTGAACGATGACCTGGAGATCCGCTGCTACGGCTGGATTGCGCGCCTGGAGCGCGACGACACCAGCGCCTTCGAAGAAGCGCGCGTCATCTGGGGCGAGCCGAAGGAGCTGCCCGAGGGCTGCGTCGCGCTCGCCGGCCGCAAGGTGGGCGCCGGCGAAGCCGGCCCCGACGTGGTCTGGCAGCGCCTGCGCCTGTTGCTGGAGAACGGCCAGATGGGCGCGGCGCGACGTGCGTTCACGCACCTTCCCGCGGGCGAGGTGCCCTACGAGCGGTTGCTGTCCCTGGCGACCGCGACACCGCAGAAGCTGCTCGCGCATCCGCCCGGCGCGCTGGAGCGTCGCGCGGTGCGCGAGATGGTGTTGCTCGCCTTCTCGCGCCTCGCGCGCAACGACCCGACTGCCGCGGCGGAAGCGCTGCGCGGGCAGGTCGGCGCGCGGCTGTCGGACGCGGACCGGCGCTACCTCTGGGGCCGCATCGGCTACGAGGCGTCGCGGCGCCTGCAGTCCGAGGGCCTCGCCTGGTTCAAGCAGGCGCGTGGCGCCGCGATGTCCGACGAGCAGCTGGCCTGGAAGGTGCGCGCCGCCCTGCGCGCAGCGGACTGGCAGGCGGTGCGCGACGCCATCGACCCGATGTCGGCGCTGGCGCGCCAGGATCCGACCTGGAGCTACTGGTACGGCCGTGCCCTCGGCGCGCAGGGCAACCTGGAAGGCGCGCGCGCCTATTTCATGCGCATCTCCGGGCAGCCGAATTTCTACGGCCTGCTTGCCGCCGAAGAGCTGGGCTATGCGCCGACGCCGCCGCAGCCGTTCCATGTCGCCAGCGCGGACGAAGTGGCGGCCGCGGCGCGCAATCCCGGGCTCGTACGCGCGCTGGAGCTGTACCGCCTCGGGCTGCGCACGGAAGGCACGCGCGAATGGTTCTTCACCATCCGCGCCATGGAGGACATGCAGCTGCTCGCGGCCGCGGAACTGGCGCGGCGCCACGACATCCACGACCGCGTCATCAACACCGCGGACCGCACCGCGCTCACGCACAATTTCAAGTTCCGCTACCTGGCGCCCTACCGCGACGTGTTCCGCGAGCAGGCGCGCGTGTTCGACATCGAGGAAGCCTGGGTGCTCGGATTGGTCCGCCAGGAGAGCCGCTTCATCGTCAACGCGAAGTCCTCCGCCGGCGCGCAGGGCCTGATGCAGCTGATGCCCGCGACCGCGAAATGGGTGGCGAGCCGCGTCGGGCTCAACTACAGCCCGGCGCGCGTGGTCGAGGTGGACACCAACGTGGTGCTTGGCACGCGCTATCTCAAGATGGTGCTCGATGATCTTGGTCACCCGGTGCTCGCCTCGGCCGCCTACAACGCCGGTCCCGGCCGGGCGCGGCGCTGGCGCGACGCGAAGCCGCTCGAGGGCGCGATCTATGCCGAGTCGATCCCCTTCAACGAGACGCGCGACTACGTCAAGCGCGTAATGGCGAATACCGTGTTCTACGCCCACCTCTATGGCGGCAACCCGATGCCGTTGAAGGACCGGCTCGGGATCATCCCGGCCAGGGCCGCCACGGATCGCTTTAACGAGAACCTGCCCTAGTCCATAATCCCGGCTGTCGAAAGCGGAACCCGGATGAAGAACGCGAATTTCCTGGTGGTCGGTGGCAGCGGCTTCGTCGGCCGCCATCTGGTCGCTGCACTGGCCGCGCGTGGTGCGCGCGTCACCGTGCCCACGCGGCGCCGCGAGCGCGCCAAGCACCTGATCCTGCTGCCCACGGTCGAGGTCCTGGAGTGCGACGCGGGCGACGAGCATGCGCTGGCGCGCCTTGCGCGCGGCCGGGACGCCGTGATCAACCTCGCCGGGGTGCTGCACAGTCGCCGTAGCAGGGTGCGCGGACCCAATGACTACGGGCCGGACTTCGCGGCGGCGCACGTCGAGCTGCCGCTGGCGCTGGTCTCCGCCTGTCGCGACGCCGGCGTGCAGCGCCTGCTGCACATGAGCGCGCTGGGCGCCACGCCCTCGGCGCCCTCGGAGTACCTGCGCTCCAAGGGCGTGGGCGAGTGCGCGGTGCTCGATGCCGACGACCTTGCCGGCTGCGTGTTCCGGCCCTCGGTGATTTTCGGCCCGGACGATCATTTCCTGAACCTGTTCGCGACGCTCGCCAGCCTCGCGCCGGTGCTGCCGCTCGCCTGCCCGCAGGCGCGGTTCCAACCAGTGTACGTCGGCGATGTGGTCGCGGCGTTCCTCGCCGCGCTCGGCAGCCGCGATGCGCGCGGCAGCTACGACCTCGGCGGGCCGAAGGAATACGCGCTGCAGGACCTGGTGAAGTATGTCTGCCGGACCACCGGACGCACCCGGCTGGTGATCGGGCTGCCGGATTGGGCGGCCCGGCTGCAGGCGGCGGCGATGGAACCGCTGCCGGGCCCGCTCCTCACACGCGACAACCTGCGCTCCATGCAGGTGCCGAGCGTCACCGCCAGCCCGCTGCCCTTTGGCCTTGCGCCCACCGCGCTGGAGGCGGCGGCGCCGTCCTGGCTGGCCCCCACCGGCCCGCGCGAACGCTATCCAGTCCTGCGCTGGCGCGCGCGCCGCTGACCCTGAAGTGAAGGCCTACGTCGTCGGCGGCGCAGTTCGCGACGAGTTGCTGGGCGAGGCGGTGGTGGACCGCGACTGGGTCGTCGTCGGCGCTACCCCGGACGAGATGGTCGCCGCGGGCTACCGTCCCGTCGGCAAGGATTTCCCGGTGTTCCTGCATCCGCAAACGCACGAGGAGTACGCGCTCGCGCGCACGGAGCGCAAAAGCGGCCGAGGCTACAAGGGGTTCACCGTCTATTGCGCGCCCGAAGTCACGCTGGAAGAAGACCTGTCGCGGCGCGATCTGACCATCAATGCCATGGCGCGCGGCGACGACGGCGTCCTGGTGGATCCCTTCGGCGGCGAGCGCGACCTGCGCGCCGGCGTCCTGCGCCATGTCAGCGCCGCCTTCGAGGAGGATCCGGTGCGGATCCTGCGCGTGGCGCGATTCATGGCGAGATTCGCGGCTCGCCGACCGTTCCGCGTTGCCGACGAGACGATGGCGCTGATGCGCCGCATGGTGGAGCTGGGCGAGGTCGAGCACCTGGTCGCCGAGCGCGTGTGGCAGGAACTGGAGCGCGGCCTCTCGGAGCCGCATCCGGACCGCATGTTCGAGGTCCTTTCGGCCTGCGGCGCCGCGGCGCGGCTGATTCCGGAGATCGATCCCGGCCCGGAGGCACTCGCCGCCCTGCGCCGGGCCGCCGCGGCGCGCTACTCGTCAACCGTGCGCTTCGGCGTGCTCGCCTGGTTCGGCGGCTCCGAGGCCGAGGCGGGCATAAAGGCGCTGTGCGAGCGCGTTCGCGTACCCAACGACGAGCGCGACCTCGCGCTGCTCGCCTGCCGGCTGCGCGCGCGCATCGAGGCGGCGGGCGAGGCCGATCCGAAGGCGCTGCTGGGGATCCTGAAGTCGGCCGATGCGCTGCGCCGCGGCGAGCGCTTCCTGCAGCTCCTGTCGGTGGCGCAGGCGGCCGATCCGTCTGAACGCATGCAACGCATCGCGCTGCGCCTGGAGCGCGCGCTGGCCGCGGCGCTGGGCGTGGACGGCGGCGCGGTGGCGCAGGCCGCCCCCGATCCCTCGCGGATCCCGGCCCTGATCGATGCCGCGCGTGAACGCGCGATAGCCGCCGCGCTCGCTGCGCTATAGACTGCGGCGCCGTCCATCCACGCCACCCGAGCACGGAGCCGAGATGATCGACCTGTACACCTGGACCACGCCCAACGGCCGCAAGGTTTCCATCATGCTGGAGGAATGCGGCCTGCCCTACCGCGTGCACCCGGTGGACATCGGCAAGGGCGACCAGTTCAAGCCGGAGTTCCTCGCCATCAATCCCAACAACCGCATCCCAGCGATCGTCGATCCCGAGGGGCCGGACGGCAAGCCGCTGCCCCTGTTCGAATCGGGCGCGGTCCTCGTCTACCTGTCGGGCAAGACGGGCGGGCGGTTCCTGCCCGCGACTGACCGCGGCAAGTACATCGCGCTGCAATGGCTGATGTTCCAGATGGGCGGTGTTGGCCCGATGTTCGGCCAGGCGCATCATTTCATGCGAGCCAAGAAGGACGAGATTCCCTACGGCAGCGAGCGCTACGGCACCGAGGCCAAGCGCCTCTACGGCGTGCTCGACAAGCGCCTGCAGCAGGCGCCCTACCTGGCCGAGGAGTACTCCATCGCCGACATCGCCACCTATCCCTGGGCGGCGCGCCATGAATGGCACCGCGTGGACCTCGCCGCCTTCCCGGCGGTGAAGCGCTGGTACGACACCATCTCGCTGCGCCCGGCGGTGCAGCGCGGCATGGTGGTGCCGCCCGTCGCATAGTGCGCGGGCAAGGCGCGGCCAGCGCCGCCATCGAGGGTCGCCTGCTCCACGGCGAGGAGCGGCTCGAGCTGCTCTGCTGCGCTCAGACCGCGGAGGCCGCGCGCACGCCACTTGTTTTCGTGCACGGCGCATACGTCGGCGCCTGGTGCTGGGAAGAGCATTTCCTGCCCTGGTTCGCTTCGCTCGGCTTTCCGGTCTATGCGGTTTCCCTTCGCGGCCACGGCGCGAGCGCGGGCCGTGAGCGGCTGAACCGGTTCGGCCTCGCCGACTACGCGCGCGATCTTGCGGAAGTCGTGGCAATGATCGGGCGAGCGCCGGTGCTCATCGGTCATTCCATGGGCGGCATGGTGGTGCAGAAGTACCTGGGCGCTGCAGCCGAGGGCGATTGCGCGGCGGCGGTGTTCGCCTGCCCGGTGCCCAGCTATGGCCTCGTGCCTTCCACCTTCACGCTCGCCTGGACCCAGCCGGCGCTGTTTGCCGGCATCCAGAGCCTGGCAGCCGGGGGCAGCGCCTCGCCCAAGGTGCTTGCGCAGGCCATGTTCGCCGGACCGATGGAACAGTCCCGGCTGGCGGGTATCTACCGCCGCATGCAACCCGAGTCGCAACGCGCGCTCATGGACATGTCGGGCTGGGGCCTGCCCCAGCTCTGGACCATGCAGCGCCCGCCGATGCTATGCCTGGGGGCGCAACGCGACGCCCTCATTCCGGCCTCTGGTGTGCGGGCGAGCGCGCGCATGCTGGGCGCGGAGTATCGGGAACTGCAGGGCCTGGGCCACGCCGTCATGCTGGAGACGCGCTGGGAAGCGGCAGCGCGGTCCATCCTGGCGTGGCTGGAAGAGCGCGGTTTCTAGGCAGGACTACTCGCGCGGCTTGCGCGCTTGGCGCGCGAGGAAAGTATTGATGTCCTCGATGCGCAGTTGCGGCTCGCCCAGTATGGGTTTCGAGCCCACGACGCGGTTCATCCACTCCATGTTCCTCTCCATGCGCGCCACCACTGCCGGCCACTCCCGCGCGGTGTACCTGGCCGGGTCCGGCAGCACGTGGCACTGGTTGCACGCGAGGCGAAAGGCATCGCCCTCCGGGCGGTAGGCTTGCGGCACCTTGCCCGGATCGAGCGGCTTCTGCGCCCGGCGCTGCAGGTAGTCGACGAGCACTTTCGTGTCCGCCGGCGAAGGGGCCTCGACGCCGGCCATCATCTCCGCCATCACCCGGCCCATGTTGCCCTTGCCCTGCATGCGCAGCACCATGCGCTCGACGATCGCGGGCCACTTCTGCGCATGGTGCATCGCTGGGTTGGCAAGGTTGTGGCACTGGATGCAATAGCGCGCCGTGAGCTGCGCGCCGCGCGACTTCGGCTCGGGCAGGTTCGCCGGTTCGAATCCCGGCGGCAGGATGCGCTCCAGCATCGGACCGTGCGGGCTCTCGGACCAGCGCTTGCGCGCGGCCTGCAGGTCGTCTGCAATCGCGGCAGTCGCAGCGAACAGCAGCAGGAGAAGGCTAAAGCGCATGCACGCGATTGCCGCTTGAAAAGCCCAGTAGCGGCGATCCCACGCCGCGGCCCAGCGCGAGAACCTTGAAAAGCTCCCCCATCTCCGAGGGCGCGAGCAGCTTTTGCACCGCCGAGGCCGTGGGCGGGTAGCGCTTGGTGTCGGCGGGATCCTCCTTCTCCAGCAGATCCGTAATGCCGCAGTTGATGAGGAACTGCGCCTGGCTCGCGTAGCCGAGCACCTCCAGTCCCTCCGCGGCGGCGGCGCGCGCGAGCGCGCTGAAGTCCACGTGCGCGGTGATGTCCTGCAGGCCCGGAAGGTAGAACGGGTCGCCGTGCGAACGGTGGCGGTAATGGCAGGCAAGGGTGCCCGTGGCGCGCTGCGGATGGTAGTACTCGCGCGCCGGGAAGCCATAGTCGACAATCAGGATCGCGCCGCGTTCCAGTGCGCGCGCGAGCAGGCGGATCCAGGCCGCGCCGTGGAGGCCGATTTCGCTATCGTAGGTGCCCGCGGCGGGAGCGGCGACCGGCAGCGCGCGCGCGGCTTCGCCCAACGCGGCATCGGCGGGGCGCAGGGACCACGCGAGCTGGCCTTCGTTGGCGCACACGCCGCGCTCGAAGATTCCGTCGGCGCGCCAGGTCACTGCGTGCACCGGCATCGCGTCCACCACCTCGTTGGCGAGCATCACGCCGCGAAAGCGTTGCGGCATGCGATCAAGCCACTGGACACGCGTGCCGAGACACTGCCGCTGCCGCTCGCGCAGGTCCGCGCTGGTCTCGACGATGAAGTAGGGGCCGTCGAGCCCGCCCACCAGTTGTTCGGCGAGCACGCCGCTGCCGGCGCCGAACTCCAGCACCGCTTCGCCGGGCTGCAACAACTGCGCCACCTGGCGCGCGAGCGTGCGCCCGAACAAGGGCGAGAGTTCCGGCGCGGTGACGAAATCGCCGCCCGCGCCGAATTTGCGCGCGCCGGCGGCGTAGTAGCCCAGCCCGGGCTCGTGGAGCGCGAGCGCCATGTAGCGCGCGAAGGAGATCCAGTTGTCGTTCGCGGCGAGTTCCCCGGCCAGCCGATCCAGCAGCCGGCGGCTGCTGGCGAGCGCCTCCTCATCCGGAAGCGGAAGTGCCTGCGGCGTCGTGCTGGAACCCTTCATTCGGGGGAATTTACCCTAGAATCGCACACTTACGATGAATCCAGACCTCCAGGGAAAGACCGCGCTGGTCACTGGTGCCGCGCGCCGGGTCGGTGCCGCGATTGCGCGCCGCCTGCACGCCGCCGGCGCGGATGTGGTGATCCACTACCGGGGTTCGGAGCGCGACGCGGAAAAGCTGGAAGCGGAACTGAGCGCGCTGCGGCCGCGCAGCGCGTGCCGAGTGAAGGCAGACCTCCTCGCGCCGGTCGCGCCGCGCGCGCTGGTGGAGACGGCGCTGGCGCAGTTCAAGCGCCTGGACATCGTGGTGAACAATGCTTCCAGTTTCTATCCCACGGCCGTGGGCCGCATCGAAGCCGCCCATTGGGATGAGCTGATGGGCTCCAACCTGCGCGCACCGCTGTTCCTTGCGCAGGAAGCGGCGCCGCACCTCGCCACGCACGCCGGGAGCATCGTGAACATCGTCGACATCCACGCCGAGCGCCCGCTCAAGGGATACGCGGTGTACTCCATTGCCAAGGCGGGCCTGTTGGGTCTCACGCGTTCGCTGGCGCTGGAACTCGCGCCTGCGGTGCGCGTCAACGCGGTCGCGCCCGGCGCCATCGCCTGGCCGGAGGACGAGCAGTTCGCGCCGGCCGAGCGCGCGCGCATCGTGGCCACCACGCCGCTCGCGCGGGTCGGCGATCCCGACGCCATCGCGCAGGCGGTCCACTTCCTGGCTGGCGCCTCCTTCGTCACGGGCCAGGTGCTGGCGGTGGACGGCGGCCGATCGGTGTTCCTCTAGGCCCGATGAACGACACCCGCAAAGACCGCTACGAACAGAACAAGCTCGCCAAGCGCCTGCGCCACCAGGTGGGCGATGCGATCGCCGATTTCGGCCTGATCGAAGCGGGCGACCGGGTGATGGTGTGCCTCTCCGGCGGCAAGGACAGCTACGGCATGCTGGAGGTGCTGCTGGCGCTGCAGGAAAAGGCGCCGGTGCGCTTCGAGCTCATCGCGGTGAACCTGGACCAGAAGCAGCCCGGATTTCCGGAGCGCGTGCTGCCGGAGTACCTGGCGGCGCGCGGCGTGCCGTTCCACATCGTCGAGCAGGACACCTATTCCATCGTGAAGCGCGTGGTGCCGGAGGGCAAGACCATGTGCGCGCTGTGCTCCAGGCTGCGCCGAGGCGTGCTCTACCGCGTCGCCAACGAACTGGGCGCCACCAAGATTGCGCTGGGACATCATCGCGACGACGTGCTGGCGACCTTCTTCCTCAACCTGTTCCACGCCGGGACGCTGAAGGCGATGCCGGCGAAGCTGGTGTCCGACGACGGCAAGCATGTCGTGATCCGCCCGCTGGTGTACGTGGCCGAGGACGACCTTGCCGAGTACGCGGTGCAGAAGGCCTTTCCCATCATTCCCTGCACCCTGTGCGGCTCGCAGGGAAACCTGCAGCGCAAGGTGGTGGGACGGATGCTGCAGGAGTGGGCGCGCACCGAACCGGGGCGCATCCAGTCCATCCTGCGCGCGTTGACGGATGTGCGGCCCTCGCACCTGCTGGACCGCAAGCTGTTCGACTTCGCGGGGCTGAGGCCGGGCGTGAAAAATACCGAAGAGGCAGTCCAGGTGGTCCGGTTCATGGAACTTGGGCAGCCGTTGTTTGCTGAATAGCGGATGAAGCTCTCGCGCAAGGCCGTCGTTTCCGCATCCATCGTCGCCGTCGTCCTGGCGCTCGTCGCCGGGCGCGCCGTGGTCGCGCAGGACTGGCGCACCGCCAGCCGTGAGCCGGTGGGACTGGCTCCCGCCGCCGCCACGACGCCCGAGGCGGTGGTGCAGGTCTACGGCGCGCGCACGGTCGGGATGCGTGGCCTCTTCGGCGTGCACACCTGGGTGGCGGTGAAGCCGGAGAACGCCGAGGCCTATACCGTGTACGAAGTGATCGGCTGGCGGTTGCGCTGGTCCGGTTCCGCGGTGTCCATCGGCCAGCGGCATGCGGACGCGCGCTGGTTCGGCGCCGAGCCCGAGCTCTATGCCGACAAGCGCGGCGCGGAAGCGGCGGCGCTCATCCCGCGCATCGAGGCCGCGGCGCGGTCCTATCCCTACGCGAGCGAATACAGCGCCTGGCCGGGGCCGAACTCCAACACGTTCGTGGCGTGGATTACGCGCGCGGTGCCGGAGCTGGCGGTTGACCTGCCGCCGACGGCGATCGGCAAGGACTACCTGCCGGGCGTTTTCGGCTCCGCGCCCAGCGGTCGCGGCCTGCAGGTTTCGCTGGGCGGACTCTTCGCCTTGACGGCAAGCGGCGTTGAGGGGATTGAACTGAGCCTGCTGGGCCTCACCTTCGGCCTCAACCCATTCGACCCGGCGCTCAAGCTGCCGCTCGTCGGGCGGCTGGGTCCGGCGCGAGCGTTGGTCACGCCCCCCTGAGTTCCGCCGCCGGGGTGCGGCTTCGGTCTGGGGCCGAGTGGTTAAAAGTTGGGGTTGTCAAACTGAGGTTGACAGCCTAGAATTCACAGGATGCAACCAGACGCATCCACCTGCGCGGCCCGTTTGGTCGAGCTGTTCGGCAGCCAGGCCGATGTCGCGCGCGCCTTCCAGCTCGACCGCGCCGTGGTGCACAACTGGGTGAAGACCGGCTACGTCCCGGCCCGCTGGGCGGGCGAGGTCGAGCGCGTCACCCAGGGCCGCATCAGCGCGATGGAAGTCATCAACGAAGCCAGCAGCAAGAACCCGGTGCGCGTGAAGTCGCGCCCCGAGCACGCCCCTTTCGGAATGTCGGAGAACGATCCTCTTATGCCTACCAGCCAGTTCGCCCCCGCCAAGCGCATCCAGTCCTTCCACCCGCCGCAGCGCACGCTGATGGGCCCGGGGCCCACCGAGATCCACCCGCGCGTGCTCACCACCATGAGCCAGCCGGCGATCGGCTACCTGGACCCAGTGTTCGTCGACATGATGGAGGAACTCAAGTCGCTGCTGCGCTACGCCTACCAGACGAAGAACGCCCTGACCTTCCCGATCTCGGGCCCGGGCTCGGTGGGCATGGAGTTCTGCTTCGTCAACATGGTCGCCCCCGGCGACAAGGTGATCGTGTGCCAGAACGGCGTGTTCGGCGGCCGGATGCTGGAGAACGTGATCCGTTGCGGCGGCGTCCCGGTGCTCATCGAGGACAAGTGGGGCGAGCCGGTCGACCCGCAGAAGGTCGAGGACGCGCTGAAGAAGAACAAGGACGTGAAAGTCGTCGCCTTCGTGCACGCGGAGACCTCCACCGGCGCGCAATCGGATGCCAGGCTCCTCACCCAGATCGCGCACAAGCACGGCGCGCTGGTGATCGTGGACGCGGTGACCTCCCTGGCCGGCACGCCGGTGAAAGTGGACGAGTGGGAGATCGACGCCATCTATTCCGCCAGCCAGAAGTGCCTGTCCTGCACCCCGGGCCTGTCGCCGGTGTCGTTCTCCGAGCGCGTGGTCGAGCGCGTCAAGGCGAGGAAGGACAAGATCCACAGCTGGTTCATGGACATGAACCTGCTGTTCAACTACTGGAACGCGGGCACGCGGACCTATCACCACACCGCGCCGACAAACTCGCTCTTCGCCCTGCACGAGGCGCTGTTGCTGATTCGCGAGGAAGGCCTCGAGAACGCCTGGGCGCGCGCCACGCGCCACCACCTCGCGTTGAAGGCAGGCCTGGAGGCGATGGGCATGAAGATGCTGGTGGCCGAGAAATACCAGCTGCCGCAGATGAACGCGGTGAAATGCCCCGAGGGCGTCAACGAAGCCGAGGTGCGCAAGCGCCTGCTGAACGAGTTCGGCATTGAGGTCGGGGCGGGCCTAGGGCCCCTGGCCGGCAAGATCTGGCGTATCGGCCTGATGGGCTACTCCTGCCGCCCGGACAACGTGATGCTGTGCCTGTCGGCGCTGGGCTCCGTCCTCGATGACATGGGCTATGACGTGCACGTCGGCGACGCCGAAGCCGCAGCCCACGGCGCCTACGCGCAAATGCACGTCAAGGACGCCCAGCGCAAGAAAAAAGCCGCCTGAAAAATAGGGACAGTCCACGTTTTCCGGCGCCATCCCGCCGGAAAACGTGGACTGTCCCTGTTTTCTCCTGAGGCTTTGGTCGCTGGTAGGCTGCCGCGCGATGGATACGCTGACCCACGCTCTTTCCGGGGCCCTGCTGGCGCGCGCGACCGCGCCCGCAGGCACGCCCCGCGCCACGCCGCGCCGCGTCGCGGCGGGATTCTTCGCCTACGCGGCGCCGGACCTGGATTTCGTCATCGGCTTCATCGGCCCGGTGGAGTACCTGCTGTACCACCGCGGCCCGACGCATTCGCTGCTGCTCGCGCCGCTGTGGGCGTTCCCGATCGCGTGGCTACTGGCGAAAATCCTGCGCGAGCCGGGGGGGCTGGCGCGCGCTCTACGCGGTGTGCCTGTCCTGCCTGTGCCTGCACATCGCCGGGGACTGGATCACCAGTTTTGGCACCATCCTGCTGAGTCCCCTGTCGGACTGGCGCGCCGCGCTGGGCGTCACCTTCATCATCGACCTGTGGTTCAGCGGCATCATCCTGGCAGGCCTTGCCGCCTCGGCCATCTGGTATCGCACCCGGCTACCGGCGATCCTCGCCAGCGCGCTGCTGGTGGGTTACGTCGGCTGGCAATGGACCCTGAAGCAGGAGGCGCTCGAGTTCGCCATGCGCCATACCATCGAGCGCGGCCTGCAGGATGCGCGCATCCAGGCCTACCCGCGTCCGGTCAGCCCCTGGAACTGGACCGTGTTCGTGAGCGACGCGACCACGCACTACGTCAGTCACATCAACCTGCGCCGCGATGATGTGAAAACCTTCCAGAAGGGCGACGGCTTCGTAGCCATGCTGGATGCGCCCTACCGGCCGCTCGCGCAGGCGCGCTGGGACCAGATCCCGCGGTTTGGCGAAGGCGCCGGGGCCGCGCTCGGGCGCGAGGCCTTCGAGTCGCCCGCGCTCGCCTTCTTCCGCTGGTTTGCCGACACCCCGGCCCTCGAGGACATTGCCCCGGGCGGCGAGTGCGTCTGGTTACGCGACCTGCGCTTCATGAGCCCGGGCCTGGACCGGATGCCGTTCCGCTTTGGCGCCTGCCGCAGCACGGCCGGCACCGGGTCAGGCATGCCCTGGCGCGCCTATGAGCGCGCGGACGGTCCGCTGGCCAAGGGCGACCGGCGCCCGGTGGACTAACCTCAGCCGCGCGACGACAGGCCGAGCCGCTGCCAGATCTCGCTGGAGAGCGCGGCCTGGTTGAGCGTGTAGAAGTGCAGGCCCGGCGCGCCGGCGGCGAGCAGCTTCTCGCACAGCGCCGTGACCACGTCCAGGCCGAAGGCGCGTATCGAGGCGCTGTCGTCTAGGAAGCCCTCGAACTTGAGCCGCATCCAGCGCGGGATTTCCGCGCCGCAGGCGTCCGAGAACCGCGCCAGCTGCGAGAAATTGCCGATCGGCATGATCCCCGGAACGATCGGGATGCCTATGCCCGCCCTGGCGCAATCCTCGATGAAGCGCAGGTAGGCGTCGGCGTTGTAGAAGTACTGCGTGATGGCGCCATTAGCGCCCGCGTCCACCTTGCGCTTGAAGTGGGCGATCTCGTCCGCCGCCCGGCGCGTCTGCGGGTGGTGCTCCGGGTAG
>Ga0194119_10009332_pt1 | contig 13211 bp, 15 predicted proteins | sample TA2MahC100mmetaG_FD_148620 | JGI IMG/M metagenome (GOLD analysis project Ga0194119, IMG submission 148620) | Freshwater microbial communities from Lake Tanganyika, Tanzania - TA2015018 Mahale Deep Cast 100m | ecosystem: Environmental > Aquatic > Freshwater > Lake | place: Tanzania: Lake... | reverse complement strand
TCACGCTTTTGGTTCGCTTTGCGGCGGACCGGCTGAAGCGGAGGCCGAGCGACCTCGCCGTGGAGGACATCGACCCGAAGCTCGTCCTGGAGTTCCTCGATCATGTCGAGGAAGGACGCGGCAACAGGGGAGTGGGAAAAAGCTGGGGGTCATGTGGGTCGTGTAAATTCGAATTTTTGAGCGAGGAGGCGGCCTGTGACAGGAATCATCGAAACGAAAATATTTGCGGAATTCGTTGGGATCGATGGCGCTTTGGTGCGACGTGAGATTTTGGTTGTTCGACGCAACGCGGACCAGCCTCATCTCAAAGATTTTGGCCTAACCCTGGAAGAAGGCAAGGCCATGTTGCAGCGGGCGCAAGCCGAACAAACGCAGTTTCAGGTCGAGCAATGCGGCATGCGTGATCGGGAATGCCCTGGCTGCGAGCGGCGGCGCGCCATCCATGATTATAGGACACGTTCCATTCATACGCTGTTTGGGATTTGTCAGGTTCGCGCGCCTCGTTTTCGATCCTGTAGCTGTTTGGCGCCGCACGATACGGTGCCTGCAAATCGATTGATGACGTTGATGGCGGGGCGAACAACCCCCGAGCTCGAGCGCGTACAAGCGGAATTGGGCGCGCGGCTTTCATTTCGCGAAGCGAGCCGGGTTCTTGATCTTTTCGTGCCCGCCGCCCGCCCTCACAATCACAAAAGCGTCCGAAATCGCCTTGCGCGGGTTGCAGATCACATCGAGACGAAAGACCTGTCGAGTCCACATCGCATGAGCCGCGTCGGACCAGACCCAATGTCCGTTTTCATTGATGGCGCCTACATCCGCGCCGCTCCGGGATTTCAGACTCGACATTTTGAAATCATCATGGGGCGCGTCGAAACCGATGGACGCGTGGCGCGCCATTTTGCATGCGCGCCAAATATTTCGACAAGAGCCGCCGATGTAATTCGAGGTGCGTTACGCGGCCAGGGTTGGGTTCCCGGCAGAGACATCACAGTTTTCAGCGACGGCGATCCCGCGCTTAGAGGCATTGTCGTCGGCGCGGCAAGACAGCAAGTCACGCACGTTCTCGACTGGTTTCACATCTCAATGCGCGTACGTCACATTGAGCAGGCTTTTGAAGGCATTCGTCAGTTCGAGCCAGATTTGAAGACTTGTCTCCTGACATCGGCCTATTGCGACGTGCCACGCCTACGTCATCTCCTATGGAGCGGCTATGTTGACGAGACCCGCGAGGCGCTCAGGTTGATGAGCTATTGGGTTCGCAGCGCCGCCTCCGAACACACGCCCGAGATCAACACAAAATTGAAGCGGTTTTTGGCGCTCATCGACGAGTTGGCGACATACCTAAGATTGAACCAGGCGTCCGTAATCAATTATTGTCAGCGCTATTGGAAGGGCCTTCCGATTTCGAGCTCGCGAGCAGAGTCCGCGGTCAACGCCCTGGTCAATGCCCGCATGAACAAGTTGCGGCAGATGCGCTGGTCGCCGCGCGGCGCGCAACGCGTGCTTCAAGTGAGAGCCGCTGTGTTCGACGGTCGATTGAAATCGGGTGCATTCCATCTCGCGGCCTGACCCCCAACTTTTTCCCACTCCCCAGCGTGCTTCGAGCGCCGCGCGCAGCCGAAGGGCGCCAAAATGGTGGTACCGATACCTCAGTCGATCGGAAAACGCCGCGCGGTGGCGGCGAGACATCTCCACATTCGTTGACTGTGCAAGGCGAAGCTGATTTTTTTGATCATGCTCGTAGATTCGTAGGGATTCTCCCCAAGGCAGCCGATCTGGACGTTTATGAGTAGGTCGATGAGGAAACCGATTTTCGCCACCATGGCGTTGGCGCTGACGGCGGGAACGGCCGCGGCGACCGACCTGTCTTCGGTATTTGGTCTTCAACCAACTTCGGCGTCACCTACTATTGTGCCTCGATCCGGCTTGTCTCTTGGCGTTGGCGGTAATCTCAATATCGCGACTTTCTCGCAACAGAATCTTTTTCTTGCCGGGACGTCGCAGGATGTCATTCTAAGTCCTGGCCCGCTGAATAACAGAATTCTCGGAACGGGCTGGGCCGGCTGGAATACGCATGTAAATCTGACCCCGCAGGTGCGAGTCGGGCCGATTGTGCAGGTGAATTATTTCAATCATTTCGGCGACAGCGACTGGATGTGGGGCGTCAAGGCCTCTTACACATATTTGAATTCCGCAGCGGCGTCGCCGCGGGTTCTCATTCCGCAATTTGGGGCCTTCAATGACGCTATCTTAAATATCACCGACCCTTTTTACGGCACCTACACGATTGGCCAGTACCAGACGCGGATCAATCATCAATTCGTGTTGACGCCTTATATCGGGCGTTCATTCGCGAACGGGTTCTTCTATGTTGGCGGCGGCCCGTCCCTGTCTCAGTTGCAGACAAACCTCAATCGTATGCTCGGCATCCGTAATTCCGGCGGGCAGCCGATCAACCAGACAGGCATACCCGCCAATGCGCAGGACTCGTTGTGGGTTTTCGGCGGCGCCGCCACGGTTGGCATAAATTATTTTCTCACACAATCCTGGTATCTTGATTTCAATTACACGTTCTCGAACACGAGAGGCGCGACAAGTTATTTTACTGGCTGGTACGCCGCGCCGGACCCGCAAATCCGATGGCCGGGACTTTCCCTTGTTGGCATGGGTTATGTGCCTGCCAACACGTCCGGCTCGCTCAATACGCAATCGGTTAATCTCTCGCTAAACTATATTCTGTACTCTGCGCCCTTTACGCAAAAAAATGCAACGGACGCACAACCGCGCCCGCCCGTTAGCTTAACCGGCCCCTATGCGGGCCTCAACATCGGAGCCGGCTGGGGCGCCAACGGCGGAAACCCGAATAACTGGAACATCGACGGCGTCCATGGCGGCGTTACGAACAACGTAGCGGCCAACGGCGCCGGCGGCGGAGTCATCGGCGGGGGACAGATCGGTTATAATTTTGCCTTTTCGCCCATGCTCACCGCGGGCGCCGAAGCCGATTTCCAGGGCACAAGTCTCGGTTCCGGAGGCGGCGTCGGTCCCGGCCCGTTAATCAACCTCAACGCCGCTGGGGTCTTCTACTTCCCGGGCGCGCGCGGTGGAGGAATAAGCGTTGGGTGGTTCGGAACGATCCGCGGCCGCGCGGGCGTCACTCCGCTGCCAAGCCTGCTGATTTACGGGACAGGCGGTTTCGCTTACGCCCATGTGCAGCGCAACGGTTGGAGCGACAATGGATCTGTCCTTCAGACCGGTTGGACCGCAGGCGGCGGCGTCGAATGGATGTTCATGCCGAATTGGTCGGCGAAAGCTGAATATCTTTACACGGACGTCTCGGGCGGCGGCACGGGCTGGAGTGATGATCTTCTGCTCAGCCTCGGCAACATAACGACCCAAACGCCATGGAATACGCTCCGCGTCGGCGTGAACTACCACTTCGACTGGGGCGCGTGATCGGCCCCCAACGACAGGTCCGGCGGAGCCGGTTGGGGTTGCGCAGCCGCCCGCGCCGCGAGTGCTGCTTGGCAATTGCCATTGCTTGTCCTTTCGCTTTGAGCCAATGCCGGCCCGGTTTCCCATAAGCTCGGGAGCGATTCACAGTCAGCCTCAACGGAGCGCCACGAACATACCAGATGCGGGCAGTGACTCGATGAGGGCGGCGCGATGTCGGGGACTGATTGGTATCCTGACGGAGATTTCCGATGGCGAACATCCGCAAACCTTGTTTCTCCGACGTTTCCGACGGCGAACGGGCGGTGGTTGCTGGCGGCGCCTCATGCGCGATTATGAAAACGCATCGACGTCTCCATGATCCATGTCTCCTTGTGAGGGCCATCTTGCGCAGGGTCGCTCGCTGAAGATAATTCTCAATCAATTCCAACGGCCCCTAAATTTAGGAGAAGCCATGGTTCTTTCCTTGCTCGATCACGAAAGCTTCTTTCATGCTGTCATGGCGACAATCCCCTTGGTCGGCCCCCATCGGGTGATCCAGTTCGAATGTTAGTTTAAGAGCGGCATTTGGACCAGCGGCTGAGCGCCCGGCGGAGCTGGCTGGGGTTGCGCAGCCGGGCGCTTGGGGAGCAGAACCGCCGGGGCTGGCGGCCGATATCCCAACGACGAATGTGGCCGCACTTCATTGTAGAACGGGGCTTGAGAACGCCCACAGGACCGCCTGCGGGGAGGTTCTCTATCGGCTTCATCCGTGGTTCGGGCGCAAAGTTTTCATCCATGACGCGATCGACAAGATTGATGGCGTCGTGTTCCGGTGCTCGGTCGACGGCTCAAACGTCGAGCGGCTGCTCGAGGTCCCCGCGTGGATGTTCGATCGCGCTGCATGCGCGTCAGAAGTCAGCTTTACTTCCGTCCCCGCCGTCAGTCTGCAAGCGCTCAACGCATTATCCTCCCTGCTCGATCAGGTGTTGAAGGATACGGCGCCATCATCGAAAGCCCCGGTTCCGAGCGCATCCAGAGTCTCTCACGACCAGAATCAGGGAGAGACCCATGGCGCGGAAGACGACGGCATCGGTGAGCGTGGATCGGCGCAAGCGCCTCGCTGCACAGCAGATGGATTTGTTCGCGCGCCGGTCGGCCGCCGGCGCGCCCAGTTGGCTCGACCTGCCAAAGGATGCGCGCCAATCGCTAGTCGGCCTGATGACGCGGCTGATCCTGGAGCATGTGCGGACAAAGACAATGGGAGACGGCCATGATCGCTGAGAAGATCGGCCGTCACCATCTGGAACGGAAGGCGATTCTCTATGTGCGCCAATCATCAGCCCACCAGGTCCTGCACAACCGCGAGAGCGGCGCGCTGCAATACGCGATGCGCGATCGGCTCACGGCGCTGGGCTTCTCCAACATCGAAGTGATCGACGAGGATCTCGGCCGCTCGGCTGCCGGTAGCGTGCAACGCGCCGGTTTCGAACGGATGGTCGCCGAGGTTTGCCTCGGCAAGGTCGGCGCCGTCTGCGCCCGAGAGGTCTCGCGCTTCGCCCGCAATAGCCGCTGTCAGGATACATCCTTTGGTTAGAAAATCCGTCCTTCGTCCTTCGTGAACCGCCACACCGGAATTCCCATTTTCCGCGCCTTGTCTGCGAGATTCTCAACGATCCCCGATCCAGGAAAGACGATGACCCCGATGGGAAGCGCTTCGAGCATCGCGTCATTGCGCTTAAACGGCGCCGCGTTCTTGTGACGCGTCCACTCGGGCTTGAAGGCGACCTGAGGAATTTTGCGGTTATCGGCCCAGCACGCCGCGATGCGCTCGGCGCCTTTCGGCCCGGCTCCGTGAAGCAAGATCATATCGGCATGCTTCGCGCGCACCTTGTCGAGCGTCTCCCAGATCCGACGATGATCGTTGCAGTCCGCGCCGCCGGCGAAGGCGATGCGAGGCCCAGGAGGCAAGAGCACCTGCGTCTCGATGAGCTTCTTAGCGTTCAGGAAATCCCGGCTGTCGATCATCGCCGCCGTGAGAGCGCGGTGATTGACCTGCGATCCCGAGCGCGGACGCCAGGAAGAGCCCGTCTCGGTCGCGTAAAGCTCTGCGAGATGGTCGCGGAAGAATTCGAAGGCGTTGCGACGTTCAACCAACGTAAGCCCCTGCGCGATCAGCCGCTCCAGTTCGACCGAGCGGATTTCGGAACCGTCCTGTTCGGTCTGCGAGCGCCGTTGCGTGGTTTCATTGTCGTCGAGTTCCCGGCCGATGCGTTCCGCCTTGCGATGGAAGAGATTAACGAAGGACCAAAGAAGGTCGGGAAGGTCTGCCTCCAGGCGAGTGTCGAGAAAGAGGCCCGACAGAGCATCGACAGCGGATTCGAGCGCACGGGATGCGGCGTCTGAAGCGGGCAGGGGACGCGGATCCGGCTCGTCGTCCAGGGGGCGATAGCCGTGCAAAGCGAGTTCATCGAGGAGTTGCGAGGAGGGGGCATTCTCGCCGAGACCGACTTCAGCTTGATCGTCATGGGCGGAAGACGTGTTTCGCATGGCGGCTGTTCCTTCGCTTGAGGCCGCGCCGTTCGCGGCCTGACAGCGATCCCGAGCCACGGGCGCGTTGCGGATCAGCAGGCCGTTTGTGGCGACATCGCTGCTCTTTCAGGCCCGCGCGCGGCCCACTGGGGAAGAGTCCGCCGATCGAAAAACAAACAAGCCCGCGACGATGGCGAGCTGTCTCGGGATGACGCGACGACCAGCCGATCGCTGCTACCGACCAGCGAGGCCGGCGCCTTTGACACGCTGCGACCACTCCAGCCTCCGGAGCGGCTGCGGCTGGGCGCTCCTTAAGCGGAGCCTGATCGCCGAAGCTAGACCGTTACCAATTGAGAGACCGGACGAGCGTGGCATATTGACCGTAATTCGAAATCGTGATTTACGATTTACGGCATGATTATCCCTCGCCCCCGTGCCGAAACTGCCGTCCGCCAGAGCTTGGCGCGAGCGCCTGCGGTCGTTCTGCTCGGCCCGCGCCAGATCGGAAAAACAACTCTCGCCAGAAAAATTGCCGAAAGCGAAAAGGCCGCGCTTTATCTCGACCTCGAAAAGGCCGCCGATCTGCGTCGCCTCGAGGATCCCGGCGCCTTTTTGCGAAGCCAGGCCGGGCGGCTGGTCATTGTCGACGAAGTTCATCGCCTCCCGAGCCTTTTCGCCGAGCTGCGCGGGATCATCGACGAGCGTCGGGAAGGGGGTATGCGAACGGGTCAGTTTCTGCTGCTCGGCTCCGCCTCGCTCGACCTGGTGCAGCACGCCTCGGAAACTCTCGCCGGCAGGGTCGTGTATCTCGAACTTGCGCCGATTACGATCGACGAGGCGCGTGGAGCCGCCGTGAGCGCCGATGCGCTCTGGTTGCGCGGCGGATTTCCTGAAAGTCTCATCGCTCTCGACGACGCGGAAAGTCTCGAGTGGCGTAGAAACTTCATCCGCAGCTATTTGGAGCGCGACGTGCCGATGTTCGCGCCGCGCATGCCGTCGAACACGATCGGACGCCTTTGGACGATGCTCGCCAACGCCCAAGGCTCTTTGGTCAATAGCGCTCGGTTCGCGCAGGGGCTGGGCGTTTCCGCTCCAATGATCAATCGCTATATCGATTTGCTCGCCGACCTGATGCTCGTGCGGCGGCTCCCGCCCTGGAGCGGCAATCTGAATAAGCGGCTGGTGCGCTCGCCCAAGGTTTATGTTCGCGACAGCGGCGTCGTTCACGCGCTGCTCGAACTCGAAACCCTCGATCAACTGCTCGGTCACCCCGTCGTCGGCCCGAGTTGGGAGGGATTCGTGATCGAAACATTGATTGACGCGGCGAGCCCCAAGCGTGTCCCTATGTTCTATCGCACGCAAGACGGCGCCGAAATTGATCTTCTGTTCGAACGCGCCGGAAAAATCGAAATGGCCTTCGAGGTGAAACGCTCGACCGCGCCTAGGATCGAACGGGGCTTTTTTCTCGCCTGCGACGATTTGCAGATCGAACGGCGATTTGTCGTTTATTCCGGACAAGACAGCTATCCGGCGACACATGGCGCCACAGTCATGTCGTTGGAGGAAGCCGTGGCGCTCCTGCGCTAAGAATCCGGGTGAGCTGCAGTCGTCGACTGTCGAGTTTGCGCTCCTCCTACCCTCACCATTGGTGAGGGTCGAATTCGTGAACAACGAGGTCGAGATCGCCGTCATATTCCGCGGCGAGCATAATGCCGAAATCGTCATCGCCCGCACGGAACACGACGACATAATCCATCAGCGTCGTGGCTAGGTTCCATCCGCGAGCATAAGCGGCGTTGAGGGCTTGCGACATTGTTCGGCTCCCGTCTTTGGGCGGGGACCGTCCCCGCGCGACAGGCGCCCGTCAGTCCGGCCAAGGGCCGCGATCACCGCAAAGACGAAGACGAAGCGGCCGCACGCTGGCGTAGCGGACCCTTCATGGGTTGGTGGCGTCAGGCCAATGGCTGGACAAAGGATCAGCGCTAAACAGGAGCTGTCGATTGGCAGTTCAATCCGGGACTCGGGATGAGTGGTCCGATTTGCGGCATTTCATGTGAGACTATTTTGGACCGAGTCTCAATTGAAATGCCTTTTTTGGCTTGGGCGTCAAGCGAACATGGTTTCCTTCTCAAAGGCAGGTTTCCATGACTCGATGTCCTCATCGGTGATGCGCTCCGTGCCAGCTCGGATCGCTTCGATTGCCAATTCGTTGAGTATGGCGAAAACGCGCGCAGTGACCCCGTCACTGATACGCGCGAGATGACGCAAGCCTTGGCTCGATAGGGCTGACGGTTGTTTGATCGGCAAACTCCGCAGAACTGCGCTGACGAGCTCGTGAAATTCTTCGTCTACTTTCCATCGCGGCAGCACGATTTGATCGAGACGCCGCGAGAGTTGAGTATCGCCTGCGATAGCGTCGCGGGCATCCATCACGCCGAGGCAAACGAGCGACGCTTTGAGTTCGTTGCTGAGATATCTCAACAGTTGGAGGATTACACGTTGCTCTCTGGGATTGCCTGCGAGCAAATTATGGACCTCATCAAAGACCAAGATACGAACGTTGCAGTTCTTCAGCAGAAGCATGGTCCTGATTTCCAGGTCCATGAGGGTGGCGCGCTCATTGACGCTGGCGCCAAGAGCCATGAGCAGCTGACCATAAATCCGACGCTCGGTCGGGCGCGAGCTCAGTGTAATAGCCAGAACCGGCACGGCCTCGCAGCCGGTGTTGCGGTCGACGACCGGCGGGTGATCACGTCGAAACTTTTCGACGAGCATCGTCTTGCCCATCCCACTGTGACCATAAATTGCAAGTCCCGGTGGCCGTGTTGATGGCGGATGATCACACAGTGCATCAAGATATTGCAAAACACGTCGGGCGCGACCGAATCCAACCCAGCGGTCGGATCGGATGGCGCGAATACGCACATGGTCTGGCGCGTTGATGAGGGCGGCCGCGCCGGGTGCCAAATGGGAGGGCTCGATCATTGGTCCCAAAATTCCATATCATCATTAGAATAACCCGGTTTCGCTAAATCGATGCCGGTGACTTTCCCTCCTTGTTGGTCTCTCGGCTGGTTAGGTCGGCGCGTCACATTCCGGCGCGCTGTTGCGCTCGCCTGCGCGGCGGAATCTTCGATTTGTCGTTGCTGCGCAATAGAGGCAAAAATGGTTTCCTCGTTCAATTCTCGTTTCCCCTGTTCACGCAACGTCTTCTTGGCGTGCTTCCACTCCCACCATGAAACGGGAGGGTAGGCGAGATTGCGATAACGAGCCTCGACGAAATGACCGTCCGGTTGGCGAACGAAGATGCGCGATAGATCGCGCGGATCATATTTGATTTTCACTTCAGCGCCACGGCCGACATCGCGGGATAAGGCGTCAGACCAATATCGTATTTTTTCCAGATGGATGCCGTCCTTCAGGAGGCGCCGTCGTTCCTCTGGCAAGAAACTCGTCCAGAAAGCCATTCTGTCGGGCGGAAGGTCGAAATCAACATCACCCTGAAGATCGCGCCAAACCGCTACTGGGGGGCGTAGGAGCGCGGAATGGATGCGGTGATGATATTTGCCAGCGATCTCTATGGCGATCCACTTTTCCAGTTCGCGCAATGTGAAAGTCGCTCGGCCTTCAGCGTCGTAACCGCCTTTGATTTTGACGTTGCTGAACGTTGTGCCTGGCAGCAGATGCACCGCGCCCATCATCGTCCCGATGAGACGTTCAATATGCCCTCCGAAACGCGGAGTCGCTGGCGGTCGAAACTGGAGTTTGATTCCGTATTCACGACAAGCGCTCGCAAGAGCGCGCGATCGAAGCTCCGCGCCATTGTCGCAATGAAGCACCTCGGGCAATCCTGCGACGGGCCAAGAAACATCTATCTCGCGCTCATTGAGCCATACGGTCTTGTCATAGACGGCGTGAAGCAAGCAAAGTCCAACGGACACGCTGGAGGGCGCCTCAAGAGACAAATGAAAGCCCGCCACCATCCGCGTGCACACATCAATGGCGATTGTCAGCACTGGCCGCCCAATGGGACGGCGAAGCTGTTCGTCGACGACGATGACGTCAACAAGGGTGTGATCAATCTGCCAAATAGCGTTGGGTCGACTGGCGACGAATTGTCCAGGGCTTGGAGTCGCGACAGTTTCGATGTCCCGCTCCCCGCGCTTGCGGGCGGCGGATATCGGGGTCAAATCCATCACCCGTCGCCGTACCGTTCTGTAGTGTGGCGGGTGTAAGCCTTCGGCAAGGCAGGTTCCGCGGATGCGCTCCATTAAGGCGCTGAATTTTGGCTTCTCCTTCCTGAGCCAGAAGCGCTCGATCTGCTCGGCGATAACACGATCAATCTCGGGCGCGAGCCGAAATACGCCATCCGGCGTTCCACGCTGTTGTTGTGCGAGGCTCGAAGTAAGTCGTGTGCTCCGAAAACGTGACGCCATCCGAAAAAGGGTTGACCTTGGAATACCAAGTTGCGTACGCGCGACGCTTACGACTTCAGCTGTCACTTTCCAATTGAATCGACGAAGAAGCTGACGGAGAAAATCCTCTCGCGCTTCCGGGTCTTCCTGTTGCGCGTCATTTGGTTCAATGCGGTCTGAATCCATCCTCCAACGCTACGGTCGATCGACCGGTCGATCAATCCCATTTTGACTGCCAGAATTTCTTGCGTCAGTCTCAGTTGGAGTGCCGTTCACGGCAGTTCAGTCTCGGCCATCTCATTGAAATCGTTCAAAGGGAGAATCCCGCCTTGAAATGCAAATCGACAGTCAGTCGCCCTCAATGCCGGCGCGGAGCGGTGATAACGGTGCGGGCAATGCTGCAACCGTGGATGCGACGGCAGACGTATGAGCGGCTGAAATCCCGGGATTACTGGCACGCACTGGCGCGATCGCTGTTTGAAACTGCTTTCCGGCAGTGTTAGCCTGAATAGAGAAGCGTCAAGGGACGAACGCCATGAGCTTCTTTAACGGTGGGTCGAAGCGACCGAAATTCGAAGGCGAACGACGCGACTACCGACCCAAAAGGCCGCGCTTCACGACGGCGATCATACTGATCGTCATACTGCTCATCGCCATCCTCGTTCGAGTTTTGCAGTTCCAGGGCTACTTCTGAACTTCACTTATTGCGCCTCTACGCATAGTGCGAAGGAAAGTAGGCGCATGAACTGGCGGGGCCTCACTTCGCCGGCAGGACGGTCATGAATGGGTCGGCGTCTGGCGACCTGATGCGCCAGTGGTATTCGCCGAAATGGTCGAGGGTCGAGAGCTTGTTCTCCGCATTGTGATTTAGGACAGTAGCGCCGCGCTCAAGGGTCACGATGAGCCGGCCGTCGATCTCTGCTTCCGTACCCGCTAATTGGCAGGGGGCGGTTGCATCGGGGCGCGAGCCGGCGATCATGATGGCGCCGTTTGACTGCGGGCGTATGCTGAACACCGGCATCTCGCGTGAAGGGAAATATGAGGGTTCGCCGCCAGCCCGAGAACGCTGCAAGACCACCGCGTAACGCCCTCGGCCGAGATAGTCGGCCTTTTCGAAGCCTTCCTGGCGCAATTGTGCGGTAGGGTCCTTGAGGCGTGCGTCCAGTTCAAGGTCCAAGAAGCCAGCGCGGCTGGCCTGTATCAGCGCAGGCACGAAGATCAGGGTGCCGTGATAGGAATAGCTGTAGCTCCCGTTTGCGCGGATCGAGACGCTCGCAACGAATTGCTCTGGCGCAAGCGTTCGGAAGAAGTTGCGCATCTCGCCCCCGTGATCACAATCACTATGTAGGTCAGTGATCTTGGGAAACGGCGATTGACCCCGCATCTTACGAAGCGGATGGAAGAACTCCGAAATCAGAGGCATCGAGAATAAATGGCCAGGGAGCCTCGACCGAGGCTTATTCCCGGATGCCATCGCGGGGGCAAGGATGTCTAAGAATTTCGACGATGCTGAGCGCGGGCACGCGGCTGCTGATGTGAGCACGCCGCAAGCACGGGTGCGGAGCCATTACCGAGGCCGGCTGCCGTCTCAAATCGAGCGCGAGCACGAGGACATTGATCAAGAAGATCCGATGCTCTTCGAGGAAAAAGGTCTTCATCCCTTCGCGATAGCCCTGGGCCTCGCGGCCGCTGTCTTTATTATCGTGGGATTGGTGTGGTTGTTCACGCCTCAAGTTCCGTCGAGCCTTACCACAGGCTCTACTTCGAACGATAGTGACCTTGAGTCTCTGTCCGCCCAGGGAGAGAAGTCCTCCGAGAAAGTGCCAGCGTCGCTGCCGAAAGGCGAGGCTGCTGCCAATGCAGAGCCAGAGAGTGTTGCGGCGCCAGATTTCGAGACCAAACTACGTTCGTTCCTAGAACATGGGCCTGGGAAGGAAGCCCCGTTCGATTTCGGTTGGGTTGCTTTCGATCTGGGCGCTGCGACGCTTACAGCGACGGCGCACGAAGAGCTGCAACGACTTGCAGGGATATTGAGGGAACATCCAGGGACGCACGCTGTGATAGGCGTGCACAACGATGCTGGTGGCGGCGCCAACCAAATCGCGCGGCTGTCCGCGCAGCGCGCCAAGACCGTCCGGAGAGAGTTGATGCGCCTCGGTATCGGACATTCATTCGTTACAGTGGCGGGCGAGGGGAGAGACTCCCTGCGCGCATCGACCACTGCACGGCCAGGCTGTATCTGGATCTATGTTAGGAAGAAATGATCGCCCTTAGGCTTAGCGTTCGATGAACCGCACACTTTGATTTGGAAGGGGCGCACAAAATGGCGGACAAGAACAAAGTCGGCCTCGTAGGCGCGGCGCTTCTCGGCGGATGGCATCTCGTGTGGTCGATCCTTGTTGCGACCGGGGTCGGTCAGACGCTGTATGATTTCATCCTCTGGGCGCATATGATCCATCTCAACATCACGATCGGTCCCTTCAGGCTCGCCGCGTCGACGACGCTCATCGTGATGACCACGGTCTTCGGTTATGTGATCGGCTATGCCGGCGCGTGGCTATGGAATCGCGTGCTGTCGATTTACAGTCCAATGTGAGATCGAAGGCTATTCGGCCTAATGCTTACGTTTCATTTGAGACTCTGCTGCGATCCCAGTCTCAAATGAAACCGAAATGTTGACGAAGTCAGACGTTGAGGACCTTTCACAAAGGCTCGGAGTTCCCTCGCTGTTTGTCGGCCGCCTGACGTAATTGAGCCGTCAGTCACGTTGGCATGGTATGGTCGATCGACCGGTAGATGAATCTCGGTTGAAGCCGAAAAAATCCTAGCGCC
>Ga0194119_10009327_pt1 | contig 13218 bp, 11 predicted proteins | sample TA2MahC100mmetaG_FD_148620 | JGI IMG/M metagenome (GOLD analysis project Ga0194119, IMG submission 148620) | Freshwater microbial communities from Lake Tanganyika, Tanzania - TA2015018 Mahale Deep Cast 100m | ecosystem: Environmental > Aquatic > Freshwater > Lake | place: Tanzania: Lake... | reverse complement strand
TCGCGAGACCCGCCTCTATCCGCGCGAGAACCTGCTGTCGCATGTCATCGGATATGTGGGAGAAGTCACCGAATCCGAACTCGATCTGGCCGACTTCGCCAAATACAATCAAGGCGACCTGATCGGCAAGGCCGGCATCGAGCGCCAGTACAACGACGTTCTGATGGGCACGGACGGCCAGCGCCAGGTAGTTGTCGATAACAAAGGGAACGAACGCGAAGTCATCGGCTACAAGGAAGCCGTCGCAGGCCGGTCCATGCAGTTGACCATCGACCTGGACCTGCAGGTTGTCGCCGAGTTGGCCATGGAAGGGCGGCGCGGATCCGTCGTCGCACTGGACCCACGCAACGGCGAAGTTTACGCGATGGTCTCCCGGCCCGCCTTCGATCCCAACAAGTTCGAAGGGCGAATCCGTCAGAAGGATTGGGACGAGTACTACAACAACCCGGAAAAGCCGATGCTAAACCGGGCCATTCAGTCCCACCTCGCTCCCGGCTCGACGTTTAAGCCGCTGGTCGCGCTGGCTGCGCTGGAGCGCGGGGTCATAGACGAGAACACCACCTTTCACTGTCCGGGCGGCATGAACTTTTACGGGCACTATCACCGGTGCCACAAACGCAGCGGCCACGGGACCGTGAATCTGCACCGTGCGCTGGCGGTGAGTTGCGACGTTTTCTTCTACAACGTCGGCAACAAGTTGGGAATCGACAACCTCGCGCGCTACGGCGAGTACGCCGGTCTCGGCAAGGAAACGGGGATCGACCTGCCCTTCGAGTATCGTGGCATCCTGCCCTCCTCGAAGTGGAAAGCCCGCACGTTGCGGCAGCAGTGGGTGCCTGGCGACACAATCTCGGTGGCAATCGGCCAGGGCTACCTGGCCATGACGCCGCTGCAGTTGGCCGTCATGACCGGCGGCATCGCCAATGGCGGCATTTGGCATAAGCCGCACCTGGTCAAGGATCCCAACCGGATCGAACCGCGCAAGGCCGAATTGAATTTGGACAACGTCAACCGTGTCATCTACGGCATGTACGGCGTCGTGAACCAGGGAGGCACGGGTGGTGTGGCCCGGTTGCCCGGAGTTGAGGTCTGCGGCAAGACAGGCACGGCGCAGTTGGCTTCGAACCAACTGCTGAAGTCGTCCTCGAGGCTGGCTAAGGAGATGATCGATAACGCCTGGTTCGTCGCCTTCGCCCCGCGCGTCAATCCGGAAATCGTCGTCGCGGTCCTGTTCGAAGCCGGCGCGCACGGCGATCAGGCGGCGCCCATCGCCCGCGACGTCATGAAAATTTACTTCGACAAGAAGAATCGCAACGTCAACCGCACTCCCACCCTGGCGCTTGCGCCTCGCGGCGTGAATGGGTTCCCGAACTAAGATGGCCAGCTACCGTTCCATCAAGGATTTCGATTGGGGGCTCCTGCTAATCGCCCTGTTGTTGGCGGCCGTCGGCGTCTTGCAGATCTTCTCCGCGGGGCAGGGAACCAAGTGGCGGAATCTGTGGTGGAAGCAGATCATCTTTATCGCGGTGGGTTTGGCGCTGTTCTGGATCATTTCGTCCATCGATTACCACACGCTCCTGGGGCAGGTCCCGGTTCTCTACGGAGTCACCCTGCTCCTGCTGATTGTCACGGCGCTGTTCGGCGTCAAAGTCTTTGAAGCGCGGCGCTGGATCGAGCTGCCGGGAGGGTTCTTGCTCCAGATCTCGGAGTTCGGGAAGCTGATGATCGTCTTGCTGGTCGCTCGATTTCTCACCGAACTCAAGACGGAGTCGATCCACTGGAAGGACCTGTTCAAATTGGCGGGGCTCGTCGTTATCCCCATGCTCTTCGTCATGCGGCAACCGGACCTGGGCACATCTCTTACCTATGTGCCGGTGCTTTTGATGGGAATTTTTCTGGCTGGAATCCGATGGCAGTATGCCATCGTTCTCGGCGTGCTCGCGATCGTCCTGATTCCCTCCAGTTGGTTCCTGCTCAAGGACTACCAAAAGTCGCGCATTCTCACCTTCGCCGATCCCAGCCGCGACCCCAAGGGCGACGGCTATCAGGTGATCCAGTCGAAGATTGCCATCGGCAATGGGGGCATGTGGGGCCGGGGCGTCACGAAAGGAACCCAGACGCGCTATCAGTTCCTGCCCGTCCCGCACACCGATTTCGTCTTCGCCGCCTTCGCCGAGGAGCACGGCTTCGTCGGCGTCGTTGTTGTGCTTGGACTCTATTTCCTGCTCTTCATGCAGATCGTGCAAAACGCCCAAACAGCTCCCGACCGTGGCGGCATGTATATCTGCATGTGCATCGTCGCCACGCTTCTGTTCCATCTTCTTGTCAATGTCGGCATGGTCATAGGCCGGATGCCGGTCACGGGAATTCCGTTGCCGCTCATGAGTAATGGCGGCTCTGGCATGTTGAGCGTCTTTCTGATGCTCGGACTTGTCAACAACGTCCGGCTGCGCCGTTTTGTGAACTAGAGGGCTTCAGAGCAACAGCGTTCCCAACAGGCGCCGCCCCTGAATCTGGTTCAGCGTTCGCGCCACCTGCTCAAACGTATCCCGCTCCCGCTCTACGATTACCATGGCGCCATCGGCGAACATGGTCAGCGACATCGCATCCGACGGAGTATCGAATCCCGGGCAATCGAGTAGAATCCAGTCAAACTGACTCCGCAGGTGGCCGAGAAGCTCGTGCAGTCCGCGCAGATCCAGCGCGTCGAACGGGTTGACGGTGGGGTCTCCTGCCGGCATGAGATACAACTGGGTCCCGGTGATTCGCCGCAGACATCCCGGCAATGCGATCTGGGCGGCGCGAGACGCTTCACAAAGCCCCGGCCCGGCGAGATTCATATCCGGCGCCGTCAGCTTCGCGTCGATCACCAACACACGCACATCGCGCAGGGAGGCCATTGTGAGCGCCAGATTCGCTGCGATTTCATGCCGGGCGCCGGACGTGCGGCATCCGCTGATGGCAACGATCTGCAACTCCTCGGCGTGCATTGCCATCTCGGATTGCTGGGCGTTCAAGCGGGTGCGTAACTGGCGCACCTGTTCCTTCCACTCCTCCGGATAGCCTGGCGTCAGCATCGTGAAAATTTCCAGCGCCTCCATCTGATCGATCTGCGGGACCGCCCGCAAATTCAGATAGCTTCGGGGCGCAAGTGCCGGACTCTTCTCCGGCGCAGCGGCTGGACCGGCCACGGGCCCGTGCGCCGCCGCACCGCCCGAATTCCACGCGGTTTGCAATGCCGCAAGTCCCGCTTCCGCCGGAATACCGGCCTTCGTTGCCGTCGAATCGGCCGTCATGCCGCGCCTCCTGTTTTGTTCTTCTTTCTTGCTTCCGCCAGCAGCTTCCGCACGCGCTCTTTCTGCGTGTCTGGAAGGTAGGTGAGCATTTCTTCGTAGACCGCTGCGGCGCTCCGGTGCATCGCCAGCTTCATGTATACGGCGGCCAAAGTATCGTCGATCTCTGCGCTGCGGCCCAACGCGCGCCGGGCCTGCTGTGCGTATTCAAGGGCTCTTTCGGAGTTGCCGCCGGACTTGAGGATCGCCCACGCCAGGTTGTTGAGCAGGTATGGGTTGTCCTTGTCCTTCGCCAGAGCCTCTTCGTATTTCCGCAGTGCCGCCGCCGTTTCTCCGCCTTCCGACAGCAACGCCGCATGCTGCACCCAGGCCCGCGAATCGGCGGCGGGCAGCTTCTGAATCTCCTCATACCTCGCCAGCGCGGCCTTCCGGTCCCCGGCCAACGCGAGCGCGCCTGCCCGGCCCAAAAGGTAGTCCACCGACGACGGATTCCGCGCCGTCAATTCTTCGAACGCTTTGGCCGCGGCTGCGCCGTCCCGCAGGCTGACCAGCAGCCACGCCAGCTTCTCCAACACCGGAAGTCCGGCGCTGCCCGCTGCCCGCGCCCTCTCCAGCCGGTCTCGCGCCTCCGCCGGACGGCCGGCCGCTAGCAGGGCCTCCGTCTCCACCAAGAGCCAGCGGTCCGCGTCCGGTTCTTGCCGCCGCCCTTGGCCGATGGTCTCCATCGCCTTGTTCATCTCGCCGCGCGACAATTGTGCCGATGCCAGCCAGTACAGCGCCTCGGTGTTCTCGGGCTGCGCGGCCAGCACCTGCTCCAGAGCTCGGCCGCCCTCCGCCGCTTTGCCCCGCTGCACCTGCGCCTTCGCCCGCGCGAGGATCGCCGGCAGGAATCGTGGATTCGTCCGGAGGACGAATTCTGCCCGTTGCTCGGCGGCGGCTGCGTTCCCGGACCGCAGATCCAACTCGGCCAGCGCCACCCAGCCTGGCGCATAGTTCGGGTCCAATTTCACGCACCTTTCGAACTGTTCTCCCGCGCGCGGAAGGTTCCCTTCCATCAAAAACGCGCGGCCCAGATGGTATCTGGCGAACGCCGAATCCGGCGACGCGTGCACGACCGACTCCAATTTCTTCCGCTGCTCCGCCCGGGCCGACGCCGGCGCCCCTCCCAGCCGGATCGCGGCCAGGTACACATCGATTTCCGGAGATCGCCGGTTGGCCGCCAACTCGGATTCCAGTAATTTTGCCGCCTCGCCATGCTTGTTCTGCGCCATGTGCCACTCCGCGATCCGGCCCACGTAGAGCGCCCGGTGTGACGGACTCCGCTCCAAACCGAACTCATAGGCCGCGCGCGCCGCAACCCATTCCCCACGGTGCATCCAGAAGTCGCCCGACCGGGCAATGGCTGCGCCGTCCAAGTCCGTGCGCTTCTGCAATCCGGTCAATAGAGTACGGGCCGCCTCGCGGTCGCCGGAAGCGTCGTAATGCCCCGCCAATTGAATCGCCGCGTCCACGGTCTTCGTTTTCGCCCACTTTAATTCCAGCGCCTCGCGCGCCGGCCCCGGGAGTTTCCTCTCCAGCCTCTGGAGATACAAAAGATCATAGGCCTCGGCATACGCCGGGTTCGTCGCAATCACTCCTAGCAGTGTCCGTTCGGCCTCGTTGAATGCTCCCAGCCGGAATTGCACGGCCGCCAGTTGTGCGCGCAGTGTTTGATTCTCCTGTACCTTTGCCATCGCCGCCTTCAGCAGCTCCGCGGCCTCCACCGGTCTGTGCCGCTCCAGCAGGACGTGCGACTGAATTCGATAGCCGTCCTGTCTCTGGGGCCACCGCGAACGGATTTTTTCCGCCAGCGCCTCCAGCTCCCGTAATTTGGCTGCCGGCCGGCCGGGGTCGGAGAAGTAGACCTGGTATAAGGTGTCTCCCAACAGCACGTGCAGGTCGCCGTCGGCCGGGGAGAGTTCCACCGCCCGAATCAGGCTTTCGTAGGCTTGAATCGGTTCGCTCATTCGCAGCGCCAGCCGGCCTGCCGCCCCGTGTGCAGCCGAGTGTTTCGCGTCCTTGCGGACCGCCGCACGGTAGAAGAGCAGGGCTGCCGACAGCGAGCCCTTCTTCTCCGCCTCTACGCCGCGTTTCCAAAGCGTCTCTGCACTAACGAAAGCGTCCGAGCAGCCGGTCAGTATCAACAGCAGCGCCACCACGGCCGGAGCCGCCTTGCGTCCTCGCCACGTCTGCTTCCGGGCCTCTTCCTTGCGCCGGGCTGGCGCGGATGGAAAGGTGGCCAGAATCTGCAGGCCGCTCCACTTTTCGATGTGTCCGTCGTGCAGCACCGTCGTGTGCAGGGAAGCCTTCCACAGGCAAGCCAGCAGCCCGATGAATACTCCCGCGAGCGCAATCAGCCCTACCCGCATCGGCCCTGACGGCTGCTCCGTGGTTTGCGGCAAAGTCGCCGGTTCCAGTAGTTCGACGGACTCGCCTTGGCCGCGCCGTTCCATCTCGGACGCCGATTTGGACTGCTCATAGTGCTTCTGCAGCGCATCGTACTGCCCCCGTGCGACATCGTACTCGCGCTTCGCCATCAGCAGATCCGTCTCCATTCCGAGCGGCGCAACTTGTTGATCCCGCAGTCGCACGGACTCGGCCCGCAATTCCAATTCTTCTTTTTGGAACTTGGCGAGTTCCGAATCCAGCGCCCGGCGCTCGGACTGCGCCAGCACCAGCTTTGCCGCATGCGCTTCCCGCTCTTGTTGAAGAAATATCTCGCAACGCTCGCGCCGCACCCGCTCCAGTACTGCTGTCGCGGCGACGAGGTCCTGCTCCGCGCTCACGCGGTCCGGCACGCCCGGCCGCCACGTTTCCCGCATCCGCTTCGCGACGATTTCGGCCTCGTTCACGCGCATGTGCAAATGCCAGTTGGATTGAATTCCGTCGGCTTGTGGAATGTAGAACCGCCAGTCTCTCGCCTCTAGCCGCTTGGCCGCCACCTCCAGTTGCAGCACCTCCGCGCTCTTCACCGCGCGGCGCTCCTCCAGACCGCGCAGGTCATGCCGCAGATCGCGTAGCCGGGAATCCACCACGTAGGCGCGCGACGTCGATTCGCCCATTCGCACCTGGTCGGCGTTCGGCTTCACCACATCCCGGATCTCTCCCAGCCTCGCCTCGGCCTCCAGTACCTTTTCCTCGGCGGCCTTCACCTGCTCGTTCAGAAATTCGGTGGTCCCCAACGACTGGTCGCCACGATACTTCCGGTTTTCTTCGTAGATCTGCTCGACCAGCTTTTGAATGACCTTTTGCGCCTTGGCGGCATCGGGGTTCCGAAAACACAGCGAGAGCGTCGGCACCACTTTGGTCGCGGCGGGGCCATCGGACCCGATTTGGAAGATTCGCAGGTCCTCTTGAAATAGCGGCACCAGATCGGCTACCGTCTGGAACCGCCGGCGTTCCGGGTAGAGATGAAAATTCTCGATCATGCGCGTGGCGGTCAGCCGGCTGGATAGCAGTTGAGACAATGCGAATAACCGCTGCTCCACCTGCATCGAAAAGCTCGGGTCTACGAACCGGCCCGCAACCTGGGGCGGCAGGAACCGCACCTTCGCTTCCGAGGTGTATTTGGGGGGGAAGAAGTAGGTCGTAACGGCGCCTATCAGAATGCCAGCGAGCGCGGACCCCAGAATTGGGAACTTATACTTCCGGAGAAACCAGCGAACGTCACGCCAGTCGCTGATCTCCAGGCGTTCCCCGATGCCGGGGGCCCGTGGTGGCCACCCCGTGGCGCCGCCGCTCATTCCCGGACTCCAGCCGCCCGGCGGCGCGCATACCCGTACACCCCTGCCAGTCCGACGCTGAGCAGGAGAACTGTTCCCGGCTCCGGGTTTGGATCCGCCCCCGTCGCTCCGAAGTCGAAGCGGAGCGCATCGCCGAACGCAAAGCCGCCACCGCCCAAAATCAGACCCGAAAATCGAATCTGCCCCGACAGGGTCCAATTGCCGCCCGAGGCCGCCGGATTGAAAACGATCGCTCCGGGTGCGGAACCGGTCGCCGGACCGCTAGGCGAACTCGCCGAGAGTGTCGACGGCAATGCGCCGCTCAAAATCGCTACGCCGGGCGAAAAACTCAAGTTGGACACGCTTACCGACTCGTTCGCGCCGCCGAATCCGGCGGCCGAGACGAAAAAGTTCGCGGCCGGAATCGTCCAAGTCGAGGTGGCCGGAATTGCCGTTGACGGGTTGCTGAAAGTCACCGTCGTCGGGTTGTTCGCACTGTTGAATACGGACACGAATCCTGTATTGGTAGCCGCGACGTAGCCGATCTGGAAGTCCTGCGCGAGTCCGCCTTCCCGCCACCACTGCGTAACTCCGCCGTAGTTGAATTGAGCACCGGCGGCGCCTCCGGCCACCGCGGCCGGACCAATTCGGATCTCCTGGGCTCCGGCGCCCGGGAAAAAGGGTAGTCCCGCTCGAAGTGTTAGATAGAAGGAGAAGTCCGCGGCCGGCAGCGCCCCCGTAAGCGCCGCGAATAAGAATAGTCGTTTTTTTGTTCGTTTCATTCCAAATACTCCCGTCGTACCGCTTTTTGCGGACTGCGGTCCGTAACACAGATGTGGTGATCAACCGTTTATTCGTCACTTTCGGCCCGGGGGTGCAGGTCTGGGACGAGTCTATTTATACCTAGGTCGGCATTGGAGTAGCCCCTGTGTACTAAAAGCGTTCCCCCCATCTGCGTTTACCCTTTGGCATCAGGCGATTTCCCTATGGCTCCCTAGCATCGGCCGGCCGATCCTCTAGATATGGCTCGACCATCTGCGGTTCTCGTTTTTGTCGTAGCCGCCACTGTGGCGCAGGCAGCGGACTTCTCCTTCTACGCAACGATGCGAGCCGGCCGGAACGGAAACGGAGACTGGGAGCAAGGCTTGGGCGGTGGCGTCGCCGCGAGCGATGTGACAACGAACTTTAGATGGTCCAATGGAAATCCGCATTGGCGTGGCGGTGATCTGCCGCAGACCTTCCGAATCGGATATAACGCCGCTGCAAACCTGGCATATCTTTCCATTTGGGACGCCGTGAATGCCGCTAGCACGATAACTTTCAACAATCCCGGCGCCGCTCTCGGTCCCAATTCCATCTGGACTCTTCCCGCCGCGAGTTTTTTCGTCTCAGCCGCAAATCGGCCCGCCGCGACGAGCGTTAACGTGGAAGGCCTCGGTTTTTCACCGGGTGTGCAGGTGCTGAGCGGCAGTTTGCCCGTTTCACTCGGAGCCAATCGCTCGGCTGGAAGCCCCGCACAACAGGCAAATCTCCCTGCTGCCCTGGTCTTTCAACCCGGCAGCAGCGGCGGCGACTGGTACATTAGCGGGACCATCCGTTTCAGCGGCCTTTCGCCGTCCGGAAACGGCGCTCGCGGTTCTCAACTGCAATTCATGATGAACGCGTCCGGCACCGATAATCCTGAACCGGCCGCCGTCGTCCTCATCGGGCTCGGCCTGGGCGCCATCCTTTTCAAACGCTACCGCCGTTAGCGTTCCGGAAGTACCCCTTGCTTTCCCCGCTAGGAGGAGTATTATGAAACCGGAATGTAACGCTGCGCACAAATGAGTACGCGGCGCTCCACCCAACCTGAAACGGCTTCATAATCGCCCAAGGTCGAACGACCAAGGAGGGCTCCATGTTTGACAGCCTCGATGAAACGATGAAGAAGGATGCCAAGGAATCTTCATCGAATTCGGAACGAATGATGCTCTGGCTGGCCGTGCTGACGGCCAGTGTTCTCGTGTTTGGCGGACTCTATTTCGGCGTGAAAGTGCTGGGTTAGATCGGCTCGACAGACAACTGAATCATGACCCGCTTCACGGTCTTGCCATAGATCGGACGGGAATTGTACGCCTTTAAGACCTCGTCGATGTCCTTGCCTCGATATTGGGGGGCGTTGGCGAGGCGCTCGGCGACCGCGTGGATGCCCGCGCGGACGGAGGGGAACCTGCGCCGGCACGAGTCCCATCCGAAAACGTTATTGTTTTTATAGACTTTGCCGCCACTGGACTCCACCAGCGCGATGCTGGGCAGCAGCCGCCAATCGAGATTATGCTTGTCGGCGGCCGCGACAAAGTCTTCCGTGTACTGATGAACCGGGCACCGCTGGCGGGCGAAAAACCGCTTGATCCTTTGGAACCGGTGGTCGGCGCTTAAACTCCTGTCTCCAAACACCTCCGCCGTAGAGTTAACGGCTGGTGTGAAGAACGCGGCGAACAAGACAACGCCTTTGGCTATCCATCGTTTCAAAATTTGTACCTCGGGAATGAAATTGAGCGGCCGGATGGTCCGGTCACAAGGGATGGGACAAGAGCGGTATAGGAACATAAGCGAAACTTAAGTTTGGCTCATGATCTGATTATATCATTGGGAGATCATGGACTCGCTCTTGTTGATGAAGGCAGCCGACTACGCGGCCCGGGCACACAGCCGCCAAAGGCGGAAGGATGAAGAGGCGACGCCCTACATAAACCACGTCGTCGAGGTTGGGTTTTTGCTCGCCGAGGCGCGTTGCGAAGTTTCGGTCGTGGCCGCCGGCCTTCTGCACGATACAGTCGAGGACACCGGGACGACCCACGAGGAACTGGCCGCTCTGTTTGGCGAACGCATCGCTCGCTTGGTTCAGGCCGTTACCGACGATCGATCTCTCCCCAAGGCGGTGCGGAAAGAGAAGCAGGTGGAACACGCTCGCCAGGCGACGTTCGAGGTCGGCTGCATCAAAACGGCCGACAAGATCTCCAATCTGCGCTCCATCCACGTCTCGCCGCCGGCCGGCTGGAGCCAGGATCGCAAGCTTGAATACATCGCCTGGGCCGACCGGGTCGTCACCAGTCTGCCCCGGCGCAACGAACATCTTATGATCGGTTATCGTTCCGCTCGCGCCCTGTTTGGGCCTGAATAATAAGGAGTTCTATGAAAACCCCGTTTGTTTTACTCATGGCCGCTACCCTAGCCGCGGCCCCCCGGCCCATGACCTTTATGGACGTTATGCACATGCGCACCGTGGCTGGCGGGACCCTCTCGAACGATGCCAACTGGTTCGCCTACACGATTTCTAACCTCGACTGGAAGGCCGGCAAACGCTTTACCGACGTCTGGCTCACCGCCACCGCCACAGGTGTCAGCCGCCAGTTCACCTTTACCTCCTCCAAAAACGAGACTGCCCCCGCCTTCTCGCCCGACGGCCAAACCCTGGCCTTCCTCTCCGACCGCGAAGGCGCCTCGAATCAGCTCTTTTTGATGCCCGTCGGCGGGGGTGAGGCCCGGCGCGTGAGCGACGTTCCAGGCGGTGTCGCATCGTTCGCCTACAGTAAGGATGGGAACCGCATCGCCCTGTTGGGCGGCCGGGGTGAAGAGAAACAGATCTACCTTTACGAAGCCTCCTCGCAGGAAGACGCCAAGGTTCGCAAGCGTCATACCGCCGGCGTCATCGCCATGCATTGGTCGCCCGACTCCAAAACACTCTTTTTCACCGCGCCCGACTCCCTTTCGCCGGCCGAAAAGCGCCGAATGGACTTGAAGTTCGACGTTCGGATCGTCGACCAGCCCAAGCCCCCCACCCACGTCTGGGCGCTCGATGCCGTGGAGGGCGTCGAACGCCGCCTCACCGGCGGCGCCGATTTTACCGTCCGCGATTTCGGCGTTTCTCCGAACGGCGAGTGGATCGTCCTGCAATCCGGACCCGTCGACCGGCACGATACTGACATCGCCACCCGGAAGCGCGAGGCTTGGCTCGTGAACGCCTCATCCGGCAAACGCCAACGCCTTACTAATAATACGGTCTCGGAAAGCCTGCCCAAGGTCTCCCCCGACGGTAAGTGGGTCGCCATGACCGCGCCCGATAAGTTCCAATATTTCAATCGTTCACGGATTTTCCTCCGTTTGACGGAAGGTCCCGGCGAGTGGAAGAGCATCCTCAGCGACAAGTGGGATCACGACCCCGAACGCATCGCCTGGGCGGTAGATAGCCGCCGTCTTTATTTCGAAACCGGTATCGGCGCGTCGGACCACGCGTTCACCGTTCCGGTCGAGGGTGGCCAGCCCGCGCCGCTGACCACCGGCGATCGCGTCGTCAACCCGACCTACCATCCCGCGAGCGGCAAGTTTTTCCTAACGTCCTCGGACTCAGAACATCCAGCCGACTATTTTCTGGCGGCTCCCGAAGCCCTCGCCAGCCCCGCCCGATGGACCCGCCTGAGCGACGCCAATCCTCAGGTGAAGGACTTTCAACTCGGCAAAACGGAGACGGTTCGCTGGAAATCTACTGATGGGTCCCAAGTGGAAGGCATCCTTGTCTATCCGCTCGACTATCAAACCGGCCGGCGGGTGCCGCTATTGGTGCAGATCCACGGCGGCCCGGCCTCGGCTACCACGATGGGCTTTGCCGCCAGCCATTCCCGTTACGACCATCTATATGCCGCGGCCGGGTATGCCGTTTTGCATCCCAACTATCGCGGCTCCACCAACTACGGCGAGAAGTTCAAGACCGCCATCGTCGGCAACTACTTCCCGCAGGCGTTTGACGACATTATGACCGGCGTTGACGAACTCATCCGCCGCGGACTCGCCGATCCGGACAAACTCGGCCTGTTCGGTTGGAGCGCCGGCGGCCACTGGTCCAACTGGGCGCTCACCCACACCAACAGGTTCAAGGCGATATCCAGCGGCGCCGGCGCCATGAACTGGGTCTCCATGTACGCCCAGAACGACAGCCAGGCCAACCGCGAGCACTACTTCGCCGGCACGCCCTACGACAACTTCGACCATTGGATGGAGATGTCGCCCATCAAATACATCAAGAACGCCAAAACGCCGACTCTGATTCACGTCGGTCACGACGATCTCCGCGTGCCCCGCCCGCAAAGCGAGGAACTGCACATGGCGCTAAAAAAACTCGGTATACCCACCGAGTTCATCGTCTACCCGCGCATGGGCCACGGGCTCACCGAACCCCGCTACCAGATGGTCAAAATGGTAAGCGAATTTCGATGGTTCGAAAAATGGATCAAGGGCAAGGAGAAGTGGCTGGACTGGCAGGAACTTGTCGACACCGTCGGGAACTGACCTTGGAGAGTGCGCTTACAACAGCGCCTCCAACTGCGCGATGTGATTCAAGTCGTGCCCGGCCATGGTCTCCACAATCGCCCGGAACGTAGCGGTTCCGCGTTCCGGGTGCGTTACGGGCCGGTTCCATTCGGCCGCCGGCACGGAGGTCAGAAACTGCAGGTTCCAGTCGCGTACGCGGGCAAATACTTCCATCGCCATACCCATCTCATACACGCCGTAGGGGCGCGCCCACGCGTCCTGATCGAACGGTTGGATCACATGATGCGCTTCCGCCTGTGCCTGGCGCAGCCGCATCGCGAAAACGATTTCGGTATCGGCCAGGTGGCACACTACTTCCCGCGCGTTCCATTTGTCCGGTGCCGGCCGGCGCTCCCAACCCGCCGGCCCAATCTCCCGCGCTAATCCGTGCAACCGGCCAGCGGTCTCGGCAATCACCTGGCTGGCGGTCAGCTCGCCGAGAAACTTGGCATAGGGATTCATAAGGCAACATGGTACCGAAAATTTCGGAACCATTGACCCTGTGGCGGGATACTCCCAAAACATGCGCATTTCACTGTTTCTTGCCGCCCTTTCGCTGGCCGCCGCACCCACTCCCGATGAGATTCTCGCAAAGGCTCGCGCCGCGTTGGGCAAGCCGGACGACATCAAGACCCTGTCCCTGCAGGGCAGCCGGCGGACCGCCATGCCGGGTGCGGACACGACGTTTAACCCGGGATTTCCATTTTGGGTCTCCCGGACCCCCACAGTATACACCAACGCCTCACTCCCGTGCCGGATTTGATCAGAATCCCCTTTCCGAGGGCGGGCCAGTGCCTGCGGATGGCTTCTTTCGACCA
>Ga0194119_10009316_pt1 | contig 13231 bp, 13 predicted proteins | sample TA2MahC100mmetaG_FD_148620 | JGI IMG/M metagenome (GOLD analysis project Ga0194119, IMG submission 148620) | Freshwater microbial communities from Lake Tanganyika, Tanzania - TA2015018 Mahale Deep Cast 100m | ecosystem: Environmental > Aquatic > Freshwater > Lake | place: Tanzania: Lake... | reverse complement strand
GCTGCACCCATCTCATGATGGTGGTGTGCGCCATCGCAATGCTGCGCTCACTCATCATGCTCACCAAATCCCGATAGCTCAACTTGAAGCTTAAATACCAGCGGACGCACAACACCACAATCTCCGCATCGAAATGGCGGCCAGCGAACAGCTCTTCAACCGGAACGAAGGAGGGCATTGCGACAGTTTCTCTCATCTTGGCCGGTTTGCACCAGAGCCCCGCCGAGCTGGCAGGTGTGTTACGTTAACCGAGGGGGGGTGGCGGCAGCCACTTCACCCCGTTTCCTCATATGTCCTCCCCAAACGCATCCTGGATCGAATACCTGAAGACCGTCGATTCGCCCACGGTGGCGAACGCGATTGAGCTGCTGGAGTTGCGCGGACGTCACGAAGGCTTTCTGCCGGTGGACATCAAGTGCATTTTCCCCGAGTTCGGGCGCACGGTGGGCTATGCGGTGACGGCGCAGGTGGAGACGATGACTCGTCAGGAGCCTGGCGATGCGGCACAGTTTGTTGATCTGTTCAAGCTGGTGGAGGCCGCGCCCAAGCCGGCTGTGGTGGTGCTGCAGGAGATGGGTCCGCATGGCAGCTACTGCGCGCATTCGGGCGAGGTGATGGCCACGATTTTCCAGAGGCTCGGCGCGATTGCACTGGTAAGCGATTGCGCGGTGCGCGATCTGCCGGAAGTGCGGGCGCTGGGCTTTCAGTATTTTGCGCGCGGCGCGGTGGTGTCGCACGGCTGGTTCCGGATTGTGCGGGCCGGTGTGCCGGTGCAGGTAGGCGGGCTATCGATCAAGATGGGCGACCTGCTGCATGGCGACGAAAACGGCGTGGTGAAGGTGCCGGCGGGCTTGGAGTTGACGCTGCCCGGCAAAGTGGATGCGGTGCGGACGCGTGAGAAGAAACTGATGGATTGGGTTAAGAGCACGGACTTCCGCATCGAAGAGCTTCATCAAAAGATGGTGGAGTAGGCGAGCGAGGGTGTGCTAATCTAAGGGCTGGTTTGCCTGCGGGCAGGCCGTTGCCAGGCTGTAGGATTTCATGGTTTTCTTTTACGTTCTGACCGTTATTCACGTGATCGTGTGCCTGTTTCTGATTGGCGTGGTGCTGCTACAAAGCGGCAAGGCGGCCGATCTGGCGGGGGCGTTCGGCGGCATGGGCTCGCAGACGGCTTTCGGGCCGCGCGGCGCGGCGACGGTGCTGACGAAGGCGACGACGATTGCGGCGGGCCTGTTCATGGTGACGTCGTTGTCGTTGTCGATCATGGCGACGCGGAATCAGGGTTCGGCGGCGACGGTGCTGGATAGCGTGTCGCAACCGGCCGCGGCTCCGAAGGCGCCTGAATCGAAGACGGGCGGGGCGACCACGCCGGTGACGATTCCCGGGCAGCCGTCGGCTCCGGTGAACAAGGACGCCAAGGATACCAAGGGCTTCCAGGTACCGGAAGTGCAGGTCGGCAATGAAAAAGTGAAGCTGCCGGCCCCCGGTGAGCCGGGTGGTTTGATCATCCCCGAGGGCACTTCGCAGGAAGAGATCAAGAAGCGCGTCGCGGCGGAGATGGAGCGGCTGAAGAAGTTGGACGCGGAAGCGGCTAAGCGGGCTGTTCCGGCGCCTCCCGCCACGAAGAAGCAGTAGGCGGCGGCAAAGCTTCAGTTCCGGGACGTCCCGCCAGATGGACCGGAGCATCCTAATGCGGAGATGGCGGAATTGGCAGACGCACTAGCTTGAGGTGCTAGCGGGAGCAATCTCGTGGGGGTTCAAGTCCCCCTCTCCGCACCAATTTTATCAATAAGATACTGGTCATCCGGTGACGGGTGGCCTTCCTTATTTCTGCCGCTGCAACGGTCTGCAGCGGTTGTGCATGTTAGAATCCGGCCATGGCGAAAACGTCCTACGGCGCGGGCACGATCTTCCGGCGCGGCAGGGTTTGGTACGTGTCGCTATGGGTGGACGGACGGCAGTTGCAGAAGTCGTCCGGCTCCGAGCGGAGGCAGGACGCCGTGCTGCTCCGGGATCAATTGCTCGGCAAGAAGGCGCGCGGCGAGACGCCAGACATCATCGCAGCCAAGGTGACTTGCGGCGAACTGCTCGATGATCTTCTGGCCTATGCCGAGGTCAACATCAAGCCGACCACGGCCCACGTCTGGAAACTGTGCATCGATCCGAACGTGCGCCCTTTCTTCGGGCACCTGAAGGCGGCGTCACTTACCACGGCCAAATTGCAAGAGTACCGACGGAAGCGCGTGGCCGCGGGTCGGAGCGAGGCCACGGCGAATCGCGAGCTGTCCATCCTGCGGACGGCGCTGAATCGCGGGCGCAAATGCACGCCACCGAAGGTGCTGATGATTCCCTATTTCCCCATGGTCGCCGAGACCAACGTGAGGCAGGGCTTTCTGACGGAAGAACAATACGCCAGGTTGCGCGATACGCTGCCCGAGTACTTGCGACCCCTGTTCGTGACGGCGTACTTTACCGGCGTCCGGCTCGGCGAGTTGCTGTCGATTGAGTGGCGGCAGGTGGATTGGGAGCAAGGTTTCATCACACTGGATTCCGAGCGAACGAAGAGTGGACACGCATGGGCGGTTCCCATTCTCGAAGGCGACATGGAGACTTGGCGAAAGTGGGCATTCGCGAACGCCGACGGCTGCGAGCGCGTGTTTCATCACGACGGTGTTCCGTTCAAGGAGTTTCGCCGGCCGTGGGAGAAGGCCTGTGCGGCGGCCGAGGTTCCGGACTTGAAGTTCCACGACCTTCGCCGCACCGCAGTCCGCAATATGCGCCGCGCCGGTGTTCCGCAGGTGGTGCGCATGCGGATTTCGGGTCATCGCACCGATTCGATGGAGCGGCGCTACAACATCGTGGACGTGGACGACATTAGGGCGGCCAAAGAATTATTGCAGCCGCGGCAGGAGGACAAAAAATGAACCGGCCGACCAAACCGTCGAACTATGATGCATTCCTGGCAGACGTAGTCGGGCTCCTGGAAAACGCGCGCCGCGCGGCGGCGCGATCCGTGAATTCAGTCTTGACGCTCACGTACTTCGAGATAGGCCAGCGCATTTTCGAACATGAGCAGAGAGGCGAAGCACGGGCTGAGTACGGGGAACTGTTGCTCAATCGACTCTCAGCAGACCTCTCCAAGCGCTTTGGCCGCGGCTTCTCGCGGTCCAACGTTTTTCAGATGCGGCAGTTCTACCTGGCGTACCAGGAGAAAATCCAGACAGTGTCTGGAAAATCTCGGGGGCCAGCAATTATCCAGACAGCGTCTGGACAATTTGATGTAGGGCCGTTCGCACTCTCGTGGTCGCACTACGCAAGGCTGCTTTCGGTGGCAGACGCAAGCGCCCGGCAGTTCTACGAAGAAGAGGCCCTTCGTGGCGGCTGGTGGGCGACATCCTCGACGACCATCCGGACCTGGAGTTCTACCTGACCGCCGATCACGGCATGAATGCCAAGACCGAAGCGCTGGACCCGATCCGCCTGTTGCGCGCTGAGGGAATCGGCGCGGCGGCGGCGCCCATCATCAGCGACACGCGCAAAGTCCATCACCAGGACCTCGGCGGGACCTACTACATCTACCTGGAAAAACCGGGCGAAACCGAGCGAGCCAAGACGGTTCTGCAGGCAGCGCCCGAGGTGGAGGACGCGTACACCCGCGCCGAGGCTGTATCGCGATTTCACCTGCACGCCGCACGCATTGGCGATCTGCTGATTTTGGCGCGCAAGCAGTCTGTGTTCGGGGAACTGGATGAACTCCGCAAACCGATGCGGGTGCGAACCCATGGCTCGCGGCACGAAGCAACGGTGCCGATTCTGGTGCACGGACGCAAGGTGAACCTCGCGCCATACCGCTATAACTTCGATTTGACGCGCCGGCTTGACCTTTCCTGACCGTTTCATCCGATTGAAAACGCGGTTTCATCGTGAGGCAACTTGCCGGGCTTAGTCTGGAGCCAGCATGGTGCTCCGCTTGCCGCATCCCTTACAGCGGTGGCTGCCGAAGAGGCGGGCTGAGCCGCTGGCGCCGCCTGTGCCGCGCGAGTTGTTAGCGCTCGAAATGGCGCAACTTCATCCACATCGCCGGCTGTGGCGCCAGGGCGATTGGGAGGTGTGGATGTTCACCGCGCGGCAAGCGCCAGCGCTGTTGCTGGAGGTCGGGCGACTCCGTGAAGTGACCTTTCGCGCCGTGCAGGAAGGCACCGGCGCGCGTTACGACCTGGACCGCTTCGACGACGAGTACGATCAGCTTGTGCTGTGGGACCGCGCCGCGGCGCAGGTGGCGGGCGCCTACCGGTTGCGCCGCGTACTGTCTGGCGCGGCTGCTGATCTTTACACGCAGAACCTGTTTCATCTGCAGCCCGGCTTCTTTACCCAAGTGGGTCCGGCCATTGAACTGGGCCGGAGTTTCGTCGCGCCGCAATATCAACGCAAGCCGCATTCGCTCCTGCTCCTATGGCGGGGCATTGGCGCTTATCTGGAACGCCATCCGGAATGCCGCATGCTCTTCGGCGCCGTTTCTGTCAGCCGATCCTATTCAGATGATGCGATACGGGACATGATGAGTCTTGGCCTGCCACGTGGGGAACCATTGCGGCAATTCGTGCGCGCCCGCCGCCCCTGGACGACGGCGCGGACAGCAACTCCGGCTGCGGCCAGCGATGCTCCGCGCCCGATACCGGTATTGCTGCGCCAATACCTGAGGCTCGGGGCGAGAGTCATTGACTGGAGCGTAGATCCGAACTTCGGCGATTGCCTCGACGCGCTCATCGTTGTTGATCTTTTGCAGGCCGACCAGGAGCGCCTCGGCCGGATGCTGGGAAAAGGCGAGACGGCGCATGCTCCCGCGCCGGCCGGCAAAGGGTTGTTCTCTCGACCCGATTGTGGAGCCAGCGCCGTATCGTAGGAAGCGTAGAGGTCTGCAAACACCTGGCTCCACGAGTGGCGCTCGGCGTTGCGCCGCGCCCCGGCGCGCATCGCGGCCAGTGCGGCTGGGCTAGCGGCCAAGCCGATCACCCGCCGCAGGAAGTCTGCGTCATCGCGAGCCACCCAGCCGGATACGCCGCTTTCCACCAGATACTTGGGGCCACCCGATGCGGTAACCAATACGGGAGTGCCGCAGGCTTGTGCTTCCAACACCACGTTGCCATAGGTGTCGGTGTGCGAAGGGAAGAGCATCGCGTCCATTGAAGAATACGCGACGGCAAGGGCTTCTCCTTTGAGCACGCCAGTGAATGTGGCGGTGGGCATCGCGGCAGAGAGGGCGGCGCGTTCGCCGCCGTCGCCGACGATCACGAAGTCCACATGATGCGCGCCCAACTCGCGCAGCATCCGCTCGGCTTCCACCAGCAACTGGACGTTCTTCTCCGGCGTCAGCCGACCCACGTAGCCGAACCGCAGGCGGCCAGCGGGGGATCGGGGCGTTGCGGGCCGGAATGCAGCGGTGTCGACGCCGCGCGCCATGGAATGTACGGGGCGGCCCGTGCGTTCGCCAAGCAGTCGCGCCAGTTCGGGATTGGGCGCCAGGATGAGCCGGGGGACGCGGTAGTACAGCGCGGCGAGACTGAGGATGGATCGTTCCGTCCATGCGCTCATCGCTTCGCTCCACCCCGCCGGGAAAAACGAAAAGGTCTGATGCAATCGTCGCGCGGCGAACTCATGCACGTTGGTGTGCCACGATGCCACCAGCGGAACCCGCAGCATGCGGGACAGCAACGTGCCGAGGATGCCGCAATCGCCTGGACCGGTGATGTGGATGAGGTCCGGCTGGAAGGCCGTTAACTCCCGATGCAGCGCAGGCAGGAGCCGGAAGAACAGCGGATCGAAGAATAGGTCCTGATCGGCCGGTACACGCAGGGCGCTGCGGCGGTACTCGCACGCGCGCACCGATCCTTCGCTGAAGGTCCGAAAGTCCGCACCGGCCCGCACGCAGAGCAGCGGCAACTCACGCTCGCGGGCAAAGGCAGTGAGGTGACGCATGGTGTTGGCCACGCCGTTGACCTCGTGATAACAGTCGGCGAATAAAGCGACACGGGGAAACCTCACATCGAACCGCTTTCCTGGTGACCGAGCGAGAGTGCGGCGCGCAGCGCCTGACGAACCGGTTGGTGACCCACTAAATGCACGAGCTGAATGAACGCTTTGACAATCGCCGGCGGGCGGTCGCCCCAATACTCGCGCAGCGAGCGGTCAACCCCGTCGCGGCCGGTGAAGAACACACGGTCGTCCCACCGCTCCCAGCCAAAGCCGTGATCCGGATCGTCGCGCAGAATCTCCCAGATGTGATGGATCACGCGCAGGGAATGGCGCTGGAAGTGATGAGGGAGCAGCAGCATCTCGCTGCGGCGTTCGTGGCGCACTTCGGCGGCGAAGTCGTCGAAAGAAGCGGCGGTGGTGACGTTGATGCAGGAGTTCGGCTCCAGGCCATGCCGGTCTCCGCCGCTGACGACCGGAAAGCCGCGCTGCAGCGCACAATCCAACGTGAGTTGGTTCTCCGGTCCAGGCCGGAAGCCGTTCCACTCGAGTGCATCGAAACAAGCGCCGACCGTGCTCAGCAAACTCATCAGCGCGGCTTCATGGCGCACTTGGCCGATCCCCTTCTCGTCCCAGAAAGGATGGTTCAGCACAACCAGCGTGTTGCCCATCGCGCGGACTTCGGCAAGTCTTGCCAGTAGGAGGCGCTCGTCTCCGAGACGCGTGGATGCGGCAAGGAGATCCCAGGCGGCCAAGGCGGCGGACGCCGGCAAGTTGTGCACACCGACGTGGAAAAAAGTGCCACGGAACGGGAACGTCCACTCGACGGAGATCGGAATGCGGCCCGCCAGATCCGGCAAGGCGTTGAGATGGACAGGGGCCGAGATGTCGTCGTGGTCGGTGAGTGAGACCAGCGGCGCGAACCCAAGATTGGTGAGTTGGCGCGATTCCAATTCGAAGGCCTGACGCGGCGCGAGCGGCGGAGTCCAGAATAGGCGCGCCCAATCCACACCATCAATGCCCGCCGCACAGCCGCGGCGGCGCGCGGCCAGATCGATGGCTGCCCGCAGCGGAGGCAGGGCGGCGGCAATGCGCGGAATGAAGAGCATTCCTTCCCGGGAATGCAATGTGTGTCCATGCAAGGACACTCCAGTGGGGCGAGACGGCGGCGGCGCACCAGCCGAGGTTTGGCGATGGACAATCGTGTGGGATGGCTTCATGAGGTAGTTACGCAGCTTCCGCTGCGGGAAACACGGCGGGCTTGGCCGAAACATCGGGCAGGAGCCGCGCGGCCCAATGCGCGGCGAAGCGCCGCTCCCGCAGGTCATTCAGAAACGTCGCTACGGGGATCCCCAGGGTGAACGGAAGCAGGGCGAGAGTCCATGGCCGTTCGCGGAGCATGTGTGCGGTGATCGTCAATACGTCGGCGGTGACGCGCGTCCAATCACCGGAGGCGCCGTGCACGCGGCCTTTTCCCTGCCGGAGGCCAGCGAGGAATTCGGCGGCGGTTCGCGCGCCGGGAACTTCCGTGTAAGTGCGGGCCAGCGTGCGCAGCGTGTGGGAATCGCTGCCGGCTGTGACGGGCTTGCCAAGGCGGGCGGCCAAGGCCGCGGAGAATTCGTTGGCGCATTCCTGCATCGCTCCGTTCCGGCTCTCCCAAACCGGAAAGTGGTGTTCGAACCAATCGAAGTCAGACCGGCTTCGCGGGCCGGTCAACGAAGAGAACAGGTGGTTGATGCCGAAGAGCAGCCGCTCTTGCTGAAGGTAGGCGAGCAGGCGCGGCAGGTCATCCCGGCGCTGCTGCAGTTCCTGATGCTGGCGGACCGTGATGCCATAGACCGACATGTGCGCTTCGCTGCCCGAGGGCATGGTGATGGACACCTCTTCGCTGGCGAAGAAATCCGGGAAGCGCTCGAGGATGTCCACCGCACCGATGCTGTCGTGATCGGTGACCGTCACGAGATCCATGCCGGAATGTTTCAGGCGCTGGTAGACTTCGAGCGGATCGTTGAAGCTCTCCCGGCAGAAACGGCGCGCGATGGGCACCGTACACATGCCGGAGTGAGTCGTGTGGACGTGCAGATCGCACCGCATACGCTCCATGAAACCGGGAAGCGGTTACATGAACGTGTCGGACGGAAAAAACATTCGTGACTTGAAATGTTTTATTGTGCCGGCAGGCGCAGGAATACCCCGGACTGCGTGGAGACGTTCCCCACCGTCGCTTCGACGGCATGGTCGCCCGGGGGCAACGGAGGAATCGTCAGATTGAACTGATAGAGCCCGGGGCTGATGAGACCGGCCCAACTCACCGAGGCGGATTGCGCGCCGATCCGAAACGACACCGGAGCCGCCATTCGCGCTGGGGCATCCACGATCCGTCCGGTAGCGGCAGGCGGTATCGTTGCGCCGAATCCGGAACCGAACAGCACTACTATGCCGGGTGCGTCGGCGGGCGCAACGGAGACGGCGCGGCGCGGGGACGAACCCGGGACTTCAAATAGTACCGGTGCCACCGCCGCTCGCTGGGCGAGTCCGTCGGCCACGAGCCGGCCGCGCGCCAGAACCTCAAAGCGCGCGGCGCCCGGCGCGGCTTCATCGTCCGGCGCCAGGGCATTGATCTGCGCGGGGCTCACGAAGGCAATGGGTGCACTGCGTCCGTTAATGCGCAGTTCCACGCCGTTGAGACTGATCGGCAACACGCCATTCACGATGTCGGGCGAAGCCCACGCTCGCGTAGAATCGGCTAGGCCGGATCCGAAGATCGACACCCATGACCCGGAAGCGAAGCGCGGCAGGCCCGCGGCCGCGTCCACCAACGTGACGAGGGACGCAGCCGCCGTGGACTTCAACCGGAACGAACGGAGATGAATGCGTGAGGAGCGCTGGCCGGCCACCGAGGCGTTGGCGGCGATGTAGACATCCAGGTCTCCGGCATCCGCCGTGGGTGGCGTCCAGTCCAACACGAACTCGCCGGTGCGGCGGGGTTCCGTGTGAAGGAAGAACTGCACGGGGGCGGCGTCGCGGCAAGGTCCCGCGCTGCGCGGCTGGTTGTCTTCGCAAAGGACGGTGGTGACACTCGGGTCCACCGGGGACAAGTCGCCCGCGGCGAGACGTGCCGGATCCGCCGTGCGGCGCACGCTGAGTTCCATGCCGAAGGCGCGCGCCAGACCATCCTGAATCTTCACTGTCCAGCGCTGCCGTGGGCCGCCAGGTGAATAGGTGAGTCCGGTGCCGGTGTCGAGCGTGACGGCGTCGGAACGATCGAGGCGCTCGCCCACATGGCAATTCGCGTCTAAACAAGTGCGGTCCCCCGGCGCGCCGGTGCGACGCACTGGGGGACCGCCTGCATACGCAAACAGCAGAAGCGGCAGGGTGCCGGCCGCGATGGCTGCCAACCAGCAACGCACGCGGCCGGGCCAACGTAACGGCTGGCTAGCTGCCAACAACCGGATTGCCTTCAGCCTTGGTGACCACCACCACGCCGGGCTTGTTCGGTCCGCCGCCGTCGGGCCACTTGCTCACCAGATCCGCTTCGTTGAGAGTCCAACGGCCGCCTTCACCCGGGTGCTGGATGGAGACAAAGAGCGCCGTATCGTCGCTGTTAAACACGAGGCTGGCGGTCTCGGCGCCTTTCACGCCGCTCATCAGTTGGCGGACAAAGCCGCGCTCCACGCCGTCAGTGGGCACGGCGTAGATACCATCGTTGACGCCAAGAGTGCCGGGTTGCCCGTCAGTGGCGATCCACAGGTTGCCTTTGCTGTCGAACGTGATGTTGTCCGGGCAGGCAAGCGCGCTCACCTGCTTTGGATCGTAGCCGGCAAAGAAGGTGCCGTGCGACGCCTGCGCGGGATCGCCGCAGAGGATGAAGACTTCCCAGAAGAACTTGGTGGCCGTGTGGTCGCCATTGTCTTCGGTCAGTTCGATGATGTGGCCCCAGCGATTGTTCGCGCGCGGATTGGCGGCGTCCTTGTCACGGTCGGTGCGCCTGGTGTTGTTGGTCAGGGCGATGAAGACCTTCCCGTTCACGGGGTTGGTCTCGATGTCCTCGGGGCGATCCATCGGCGTTGCGCCGAGGCGCGCGGCCGCACCGCGCGCGTTCACCAGCACGTCGGCCTGGTTGGCGAAGCCGTTCGCCGCGGTCAACGGACCTTGGCCGAACACCAGCGGGAGCCATTCGCCCGTGCCGTCGGCATTGAACTTGGCGGCGTAAAGGGTGCCCTCGTCAAGCAGCGTGTCATTGGCGAGGCGGTCAAAGGCGTTGTACTTGCCCTTGCTGACGTACTTATAGGCGAACTGGAAGCGTTCGTCGTCACCCGTGTAGGCAACGATCTGGCCGCTCTGCGCCACCTGAATGGTGCAACCCTCATGCCGCATGCGGCCGAGTGCCGTGCGCTTCCGCACCACCGACTGCGGTTGATACGGATCGAACTCCACGATCCAGCCAAAGCGGTTGGCTTCGTTCGGTTCCTTGGCCATGTCGAAGCGGTCCACGTGGCGGGCCCACGGATACTCGCCGTTGGCTTCCGGCATACCGTAGAGGGTGTTGATCGCCTTGGCTTGGGCATTCGTCACGCGGCCGGCGTTCGAGAAGTACTGATGGAAATTCTCTTCGCCGGACAGGATGGTGCCCCAGGGCGTTTGACCACCTGAGCAGTTGTTCAATGAGCCGAGGACACGGCGGCCAGTGGGGTCAGCACTTGTCTTGAGCCAGTCGCTGCCGGCCGCCGGACCGGTCAGTTCAGCCGGCGTGGTGGCCGTAATGCGGCGGTTGTAACGCGAACCAACCACGTAGCTCCAGTCGCCCTTGGAGTTGCGCATCACTTCAACGACGGTGAGCCCGTGCGCCTGCAATTCGATCTCGGTCTGTTCGGCCGTCTGGTTGGCAAAGCCACCGTACGTGCGAAACATCAGTTCGGGATTGGTGTATTCGTGATTGACCGCCAACAACCCGTGGCGCGGGTTGGTCACATCGTGGGCGGGCAGCGGGAAGTAACCCATCCAGTCGTTGTTGTAGCCGAACTGCTTAGCCTGCGCGGCCGGCGTCTGGGCCATCGGGTCAAATGCGGGCGAGTCGTTGAACAGCGGGTCACCCCACTTCAGCAGCACGGAGGTCTTGTAGCCGGGCGAAGCTTGGATGGCGTCCTGTGTCGAAGCCTTGATGGCCTGAAACTGGAGGCGCGTTTCGCGCTTGGCCTGCGGAGCCGGACTGGCCGCCGCGGCGGCCTCAGGGGCAGCCTCGGCTGCGGCAGCGGGAGCAGCCGCCGTGGCGAGCAGGGCCGTGGCGGGAATGCTCTTCATCAGGCCGCCCAGGAGGGCGCGGCGTTCAAAGCGCTGTTCCAGCACCTCGCCGAAGTTCTTGGACGAGTGTGAGTCTTCTCTCTTCATGGATTCTCCTTGTTGTTGGTACGGACAGGTGGCGGCGGCATGCCGCTAGGGACGCTGCTGCGCGGGACGATGCGCGGGGATGTCTTCGTGCTCGAATGAGAACAGGCCGGGCTTGGCGGGATTCACGCGCACCCGCACCCAGTGCACATCGGACGAGCCAGGTACTTCAAGGCCCATGAACGTGTCGATGACTTGGCCGGACCGCGCGCCGAGGAGTGGTTTGCCAATGCGAAACTGGTGCGAGTCGCCATAGATCAGCAACACCGGACGGCCGAAAACGATGATTTCGTCTTCGAGATGGAAGAAGAAGTCACGCATCCCCTGCTCCAACTGAGCGACGCGCACGCGGGAACCTGCAAAGCCGGGATTGGCCTGAATCGTCAACACCACGCCGGCGAAGGCATTGTCGCGCGCCACGGAGAATACCGTTTTGAGCCAGTTAAAGTTGGCACGGTTACGCTCGTCATATTCGCGGTCATTCTCGGCGTTCCGGCCGAGGTTGTTATTGCTGCCGATCACATGGGCCGTCGCAAAGAGCACGTTCGCCTGCGACCACATGGCATTCTCCACGTAATTGGCGTAGCGGGAATCTTCGCTTTGCTGGCTCAGCGTGAGCTTGCGCTGACCGAACGACTGGTTATTGGGATAGAAGGCGCGGCGTAGGTAACTCAGCCGTTCGAGCGAGTCGTACGAGCCATTGTTCTCGCGGTGGCAATCGGTCCACTCGTTATCGCCCGGCGTGAGGATCATCGGCATCGTGAAGGCATTGAAGGACTGCACGCGGTTGGCGAACATCTCGTTCGAACAAAGCGTGCTGCCGCTTTTGACGTCGCCCGCATGAATAACAAAGCTCACGCCGGATGCGTTGATGGATTGCTGCAACGCCGGCCACCGGCGCTCACCTTCGGCACCGTACTGCTGGTCGCCGATGGCGGCAAATTCAAATGGTTCGGATGCCTGCGGGCGGTGGCGCTGCAGCAGCCTCTGCAGGACTTGCGGGTCGGGCCCGGCGGCGGGTCCCTGGGCCCAACCCACACTGACAAAAACGAGAAAGACAACAAGACAGTGACGCATAAGCCACAAGGTTAACAACGCTAAATTTCACGTCCAAGACTTTCTCGTATCGGTTGTGTTTCAAAAGCGGAAGCGCAGCGCGGCCTGCATCGTACGTGGACCGCCGATGGTGGACGTGATGCGGCCCGCCGTTCCCGGGCCATTCGCGGCAAAGGTGTTGGCAGGGTTAGCGAAGGTAGCTTGGTTGAAAGCGTTGAACAGCTCCCAGCGGAACTCGCTGCTGACGCGCTCGGTGAGCGGCGTGTTCTTGACGAGCGAGAAGTCAAACTGACGCTGCGCGGGTCCGCGGAGGATGTTGCGGCCGCTGCTGCCCCACCGGTCCAGAGAATCGGTGAAGGCCGCCGGATTGAAGTAGGTCTCCGGGCGATCCTGGACGCGGCCGCTGTTAATAGCCGTTTCGTGCGTAGCGCCGGGAGCCATGTCGAGCCGGACGCGCGACGCCTGCGTGAAGAAGGCATTGCGCGTGGAGTTGCCAATGGCGGAATGCGGGGCGCCGCTCTGCAGCGTGACGAGCCCATTGATGGACCAACCATTCAGGCGGCGGCTGGAGAAGAACCGCGGCAGTTCGTAGATGTATGAGGCGGTGAAGCGGTGGCGGCGGTCGAAGTCAGACAGCCCGCGATTGTTGCGGATGTTGAAGGCATCGTGCTCGACGACGCCGCCATCGCTGGAGATCGAATCGAGCGACTTTGCGAAGGTGTAGGAAATGATCTACGTGGGCGAAATGTCCCATTAGTCCTTTGCCGCGTCTGGTGTAACGACTTCGCGATAGTGAGCGGCGAGGAATGCGGTTGTGGAA
>Ga0194119_10009315_pt1 | contig 13232 bp, 8 predicted proteins | sample TA2MahC100mmetaG_FD_148620 | JGI IMG/M metagenome (GOLD analysis project Ga0194119, IMG submission 148620) | Freshwater microbial communities from Lake Tanganyika, Tanzania - TA2015018 Mahale Deep Cast 100m | ecosystem: Environmental > Aquatic > Freshwater > Lake | place: Tanzania: Lake... | reverse complement strand
GCCGGTGCAGCTCGAGGCGATCGGCTCTGGCAGGTTGGCGTGCGATGTCGCGCTGGAGGGTGGCGTCAAGCCTGGCATGCTGGTGCGCCTTCGCGATGGCAGTTGGCCCAAGGGGGCGCAGGGCATGGTGCTGGGTACGGTGGTCGAGGTGGGCCGCAAGGACCAGCAGCCGCTGCGTGGCCGGGCGATCATCATGCCTGCAATCGATGGGCGCACGCTGGCGGAGGTGACCATCAAGGCGACCGGTCCATCGGCGGACCAAGGGATCCCAACACGATGATCAGGCACCGCACGGCCGCACGGCAGGGAATCCACCATGCGTAGCCCGGTGTTCATCGCCGCGCTCCTGGTCGCCATGCTGCTGGACAGCGCGTTCCTGCAGGTGCTTTCCATTGGCGGTGCCCGGCCGTGGCTCTTTCCGGTGGTGCTTGCTTTCGTCTGCTTCAACGCCAGCAAGCCGGCGGCTTGGTGGGCGTCGCTCGGTACGGGTGTGCTCTATGACCTGGTGTCTGCGACGGCGGCACCTGGCGGGACCACGATCGTGGTGTTGGGGCCAAACACCATCGGCTGCCTGCTTGCCGCGGCAGCCGCCATCCCCCTTCGAGGCGTCGTGTTCAAGCGCAATCCAGTGGCCGTCGGTGTCCTGGCCGGCGCGCTGCTGTTGATCCATCAAGTCGGCTGGTTCGCCGCGTGGACCATCCGTGGCTGGCTGGGCGACCCTGTGCCGTGGACGGTTGGCGAGGTGGGCGCCGCGATGCTGGCGTCGTTCTGGGCGGCGTGCGCGACCGCACTCTTGGGGATCCCGGTGAGTGTTGTGCTCGACCGGATCGAAACCTGGTGGGGCTTCCCGGCGGTGGGCAGCGTCGCGCGACGCGTCTAGCCGTCATACAGTGCACGGATGCAGCTCGATGGATCCACGTGGCGTGGCCCGGCGGTGGCGCTGTTCGATGCGCCGATTCGTGGCATGGGGCCCTTGGATGACCTGCGCTCGAGCGGCGAGCATCGGCTTGGCGCGCTGACGGGCGTGGAACGGATCAGGCTGGCCTGGGGCGTGCAGCCATCGATCGAAGCTGCCCCCTTGGTGCGCGCCGTGGTCGCTGAGCGGTTGCCCGCCTCGGTCGTTGATGATGGTCGAGACCTCTTGGCACTCAATGGCTGCTGCACCCTGCTCCCGGCGGTGCAGCGCGCCATCGCGGACCTGGGACCGGGAGAAGCCATGGTGCAGGGTGGTGCGGTCGTGGCCGCACGATGCACGGCAAAGCAACTGCGTGATCATGTCAGCGGTGCAGGGCCGCTCGGTTCACGATCCACCGCGTTCGATGGCCCTGCCTTGGCCAGCACACCGTGGTCCGCGCTTGATCTCCTGCCGGCAACCCTCGCGCATGATCTTGAGCTCCTCATGCGGCACGGCTCGGCCAGCGCAGGCGGCCGACGCGCCGACCTTGGCGATCACCCCGTGCAGATCGCGCCGAGCGCCACGATCTGTCCCGGCGTGATCATCGACGCAAGCCATGGAGCCGTCGTGGTCGCCGATGGTGCCACCGTTCGACCGGGCGCGATCCTGGTCGGACCGTGTGCGGTGCTCGCCGGTGCGTGGATTGCCGAGCAGGCCGTGATCAAGGCCAACTCGGTGATCGGTCCGCGCTGCAAGGTCGGCGGTGAGGTTGGCTCGGTGATCATCCATGGCAACAGCAACAAGGTGCATGATGGACACCTGTGCGACTGCCTGGTCGGCGAGTGGGTGAACATCGGTGCTGGGGCGACTGGCAGCAACCTGCTGAACACCTACGGCGAGGTCACAACGCGGCTGGAACCGTCCTCGTCAGTCGAGCGGACCGGGCGCACCTTCTACGGTGGCATCGTGGCGGACCATGCCAAGGTCGGCATCATGGCCGCGATGACCACGGGATCGAGCTTCGGGACCGGAGCGATGATCGCCTGCGACCGCCCGCCCGCCTGCGTGGATCGCTTCGCGTGGCTGACACCGGAGCGGATGGCGCGTTACCGGTGGGACCGTTTCGAGCAGACGATGCGGGCTGTGATGGCGCGTCGAGATGCTGAGCCCGGTCCTGCGCTGCTTGACCGCTTGCGTGCCCTGCACGCTGCGGGCGAGGCGGCCTGACGTGGCCCAACGACTCTGCATCATCGATGGCCACGCCCAGTTCTTCCGGGCCTATTACGCGATCCGTGGCGGGCTCAACAGCCCCGTCACGAACGAGCCTACCAACATGGTGTATGGCTTCTGCCAGATGTTGCTCAAGCTCGTGCGTGATGGCGGCTGCTCGCATGTTGCCTTGGTGATCGATGCCAGCGGCGACACGGAAACGTTCCGATCCGAGCTCTACCCCGAGTACAAGGCTCACCGTGAGCCGCCGCCGGAGGACTTCGACGGACAGGTCGAGCGTTGCCTCGAATTCGCGCGGCTCCTGCGGATTCCTGTGCTCGCCGAAGCTCGCGTCGAAGCCGACGACGTCATTGCCACCCTCGTCCGATCGGTCCGTCGGGATCACCCAGGCGTGGCGATCCGCATCGCGAGCAAGGACAAGGACCTCGCGCAATTGCTCGATGGTTCCACCGTGCTCTATGACGTGCAGGCGGGCACGGAGCTCACGGCCGATGGGCTCTTCGACAGCAAGGGCGTCCGGCCGGAACACGTCGTCGACATGCTGGCGCTCATGGGCGATTCGGTCGACAATGTGCCCGGCGTGCCCGGCATCGGCCCCAAGACCGCAGCGCAGCTCGTGGTGCAGTACGGATCGATCGAGGGCGTGCTGGCGAACCTCGGCGAGCTGACACCCAAGCGGCGCGAATCGATCGAGGCGCATCGCAACCAGCTCGACCTTGCACGGACCCTGGTCCGCCTGAAGGACGACTGTGCGCTCGACTGGTCGCTCGAACGCAGCCGCCTCGACCCAGTCGCTATCGACGCCACCACGCTCGTCGGCTTGCTCGAACTGCTTGGGTTCGGTCGTTTGCGGCAAGAGTGGATGGCGTGGCTCCGTGGGCACGGCGCCGCGGTGCCGCAGGGGTCGAGCGTCCCACCCGCACCGACAGCGGCGCCCGTCCGGCCGATCGCGCGTCGCGAGGCGCACCAGGACAGCGCCGAAGGAACGCTCTTTGCGGGTCTTGCCAGCGATCCGTCACCCGCCCCGGTTCCGCAGCAGGCAAGCTGTGCGTGGACGATGCTGGTTGATGCACCGTCGCTCCAATCGTGGGTTGATGCCGCGCGAGCCGCATGCGCAGGGGGTGCCGTTCTTGCCTTTGACACCGAGACGGACGAGCAACCGCCCCGTACGCCGTGCATGGTCGGCTTCAGCGCGTGCAGGGAGCAGGGCCGTGCCATCTACGTTCCCACGCGCAGCGCCGATGCCTCGACGCACCTCGACAACGAGTCCATGGTGGCTGTCCTGCGCCCATTGCTCGAGGACCCGGCCGTGCGCAAGGTTGCTCACAACGCCAAGTTCGACCTGCAGGTGCTTCGTGCGCATGGTGTGCGGGTGCAAGGTCTTGCCGGTGACACCATGATCGAGAGCTTCCTGCTCGAACCGGAGCGCTCCACGCATGGCCTGGGCGATGTTGCGCAGCAGCGCCTGGGCCAAGGCAAGCTGTCGATGGAGGCGATCACAGGAACCGGTCCGCATCGGCGCACGCTTGACCGTGTCGACGCTTCACTTACGGCGCCGTACGCCGCGACCGATGCCGACCTCACGCTCAGGCTCCACCACGACATGTCGCCGCTGCTCGATGCGCAGGGGCTCCGCCGCCTTCATGACGAAGTTGAGCTGCCGCTCGTAGCCGTGCTGGCCGACATGGAGTGGAACGGCATCCGTGTCGAGCGGGAGGAACTCCAGCGGCAGCGAACGCGACTTGAGGCGCTCATCCTCGACCTGAGGTCGCGCATCGCTGCAGCGGCACCGTGGCCGTTCAATCCCGACAGTCCTAAGCAATTGGCTGCCGTACTCTTCAATGCGTCCGATGCCGCCACGCCCGGACTTGGCTTGCCGATCGTCAAGCGCACCAAGACCGGAGCGAGCACCGATGCCGAGGTGCTCGAGACCCTTGCGGAAGACCCGTCAGTCACGAGCGAGCTGCCCCAGCTGATCGTGGAATACCGGCAGCTCACGAAGCTGGTGGGGACCTACCTCGTAGCCCTCGAACAGGCGATCGATCCTCGCGACGCTCGCGTGCACGCGTCGTTCCACCAGACTGGTGCGGCGACCGGCCGCCTCTCGAGTTCGGATCCCAATCTCCAGAACATCCCGATCCGGACGCCGGTGGGGCGCGAGATCCGTGCCGCCTTCACGGCACCATCAGGCCATGTGCTCTTGGCCTGCGACTATTCACAGGTCGAGCTGCGCGTGCTTGCGCACCTGTCCGGAGATCCCGCTCTGTGTGCGGCGTTCGCCAGCGGCCAGGACATCCACACGGCCGTCGCTGCCGAGGTCAATGGCATCGATCCGGCAGAGGTCACCCCCGAGCAGCGCAATGCGGCGAAGATGGTGAACTTCGGCATCGTGTACGGCATCACGCCGCATGGTCTTGCCCGACGCATGGGTCCCGGGACCAGCCAGGCGCGCGCCAAGGAGATCATCCAGGACTACAAGGCGCGCTTTGCGGGGCTCGAGTCGTTCCTGCAGCAGTGCATCGACGACGCGCGCACGCGCGGATGGTCGACCACGATCCTCGGCCGACGCCGACCGGTGCCGCAACTCCACTCACGCAACGGCAACGAGCGCGCGCTCGGCCAGCGCATTGCCGTGAACACCGTCGTGCAGGGGAGCGCAGCCGATCTCATCAAGGTCGCCATGGTGGCGATTCACCGCGGCTTGCCCTCGATCTCGGACGGCTCGAGGCTCCTGCTGCAGATCCACGACGAACTGGTGCTCGAGGTTCCGGAGGCAGAGGTGGCGATCGTCGAACCTTGGGTCCGGGAGTGCATGCAGCAGGCGATCCCGATGCGGGTGCCCATCGTGGTCTCGAGCCACTGGGGACCTCGGTGGCTTGACGCTAAGTGATCGCTCGTCTGCGCATCACCACGCTGTCCCCAAGGCCCACCAAGGGTCTTCTCGTAGGTTGACGAACCCTAGGAAGCCGCTACACTTTCCCGTCCACCGCCAGCGATGGCGTTGGGGCGCTTCGGCGCTGGTTAGGGGTGGTAGCTCAATTGGTTAGAGTACCGGCCTGTCACGCCGGTGGTTGCGGGTTCGAGTCCCGTCCGCCTCGTTCAAACGCCCTCGATCGTTCAGTCGATTGAGGGCGTTTTCGTACCCGGAGCGCTGCATGGCACATCGCATCGATCCCGACGAGGGGCCCTCGCACGATGACATTCGTCGGCTCCAAAGGCCGCGTCCTGGATTTTGTCCCGATTGCGGCCGTGCCGTCGCCGAAGACGCCGACATCTGTCCGGGTTGCGGCCACTGGATCGCCGGCAGTCCGTTGCGCGAACCGCCCGTGGCGCACCACATCCGGCGGCAGCATCGGGTGCTGCTGGCGCTGGTGCTCCTGGCCGTGATGGTGCTGCCGTTGCTGCGCGCCTGCTCGTAAGCGGTGCACGAAGGAGAATGCCTCGTCAAGGACTCGAACCTTGGACCCGCTGATTAAGAGTCAGCTGCTCTACCAACTGAGCTAACGAGGCGTTGGGGCGGGGAGTATAGGAACTGCTTGCCTCGTTGGCAACCCATGCGCGCGATCAGGCCTCGGCCTTCTGACGGGCACCGCAGCACTTGCCGTACTTCTTGCCGCTGCCGCACGGACAGGGCTCGTTGCGGCCGACGATTGCCGCGCCGTCGACGGGCTTGCGCGGTATCGCGGGGAGCGGTGCCGACGGTGCCTGCAGCGCGGGATCCTGCGTGCCCGCATCGTTCGATGCTGGTGCCGCCTGGGCGGGACGCGGCATCGCCAACTGCAATCGGCCCTTGAAGATCAGGTCAGTCACCCGATCACGGGCCGCCAGCTCCATCTCGGCGTACAGCCGACTCGACTCGCGCTTGAACTCGATGCGGGGGTCCTTTTGGCTGAAGCTTCGGAAGCCGATCGAGTCACGCAACTGGTCCATCGCGTGCAGGTGGTCCTTCCATGTTGCATCCAAGACCTGCACGAGCACCATCTGTTCGAAGGTCGTGAGTTCCTCGCGGTGCTTGGGATCGGTGGATGCACGCTGGCGCGCGATGGCGACCAGGCTTTCGCGGATTTCGCGTGGGTCACTGGATGGGAGCGTAGACGGTGTCCAGTCCACGCCATGGCGATCACGGGCCCAAGTGCAGAAGAGCTCAAGGGCCTCCGGATGCTGCGCCGCAAGCATGGCACCCGTTCGCTCGACCCACGCGTCGATCGCGAAGCTCGCTTCGCGATCGGCGTAGACCGAGTTGGCAAGCCGCTGGAGGTTCGACGAGACTTCCTTGGGATCTGGGGATGGCCCCAGATCCGCCACCGTCACCGGGCGGTTCCACTTGGCGCTGCACCAGCGGGCCAGCTCTGCACGGCTCCAGTCGTTGGCCACCATGGGCTCGAGCGCGGCAGTATCGATGGCGTCGAACCGTGCCCGCATCGCCACCTCAAGCGCTGCCCGCACCTCGCGCCGCCCGCCTTCGAGGCAGGCGTCCGAGAGATCGCAGTCCCAGGTCTTCTTGGCCCACTCGCGCAGCAGGGCCGGGTCGAGGTGTTCCGCGTCATCATCCGGAAGGAACTCGTTGAGTGCCGTGTCGATCGAGGCAAGGGCCTCTTCGTGCGTGTCGGTGCGGACTGCCCGGAGCATGCCTTCGCGGTCCTTGCCTCGGAACCGGTCCGGTTCGATGTGGATGCCGAAGTGCTCCCGGACCCATTCGCTCACGCACCTCGGTGCATGAAGGGGATCGAGATACGTCGACACGGCATCCTGTGCGGATGCATCGACCTTCTCCAGCGTGATGGAGCGAAGGTCCTTGCCCTCGAGGATGCGCTGGCGCAGGCCGTAGAACTTCCCGCGCTGCACGTTCAGCGGCTCGTCATATTCCAGGATGCTCTTACGCATCTGGAAGTTGCGCTCTTCGACCTTCTTCTGGGCGCGGGCCACGGCGCGGGTCAGCATGGGGGCCTCGATCGCGTCGCCTTCGCGCATGCCGAGCACGCTCAGGGCCCTCAGCGTGGCTGGACCGGCGAACATCTTCATCAGATCGTCTTCGAGCGAGAGAAGGAAACGGCTCGACCCTGCATCGCCTTGGCGCCCTGAGCGTCCGCGCAGCTGGTTGTCGATGCGGCGGCTCTCGTGCCGCTCGGTCCCGATGATGTGGAGTCCGCCCATCGCTTCGATGGTGGCATGAAAGCCGATCCGATGGAGCTGGAACGACCCCGTGCCGTCAAGCACCTTCATGAGCGTGGACGACTTGGCCTTCATTGCATCACCCTCGGTCATGCCAGCATGCTCGATGGCCCAGGCGCGAAGCGTGCGGATCTGGACCTCGTCCATGGGAAGGGATGCGGCCTCGGCACGCTCGACACCGGCCTGCGTTGCCGCAAGGTGGCGCCAGCACAGCTCAAGGACCACCTCATCGGTCTGCTCCGCGGTGGCCTCGCGCGGGCAGATGTTGCGCCGCTTCCAGTGCTCGATCAGGTCGGCACGGGCGATCTGGCCAAGCTTGATGTCCGTACCGCGGCCGGCCATGTTGGTCGCGATCATCACGGCACCGAGCTGGCCCGCACCCGCGACGATCTCCGCCTCACGCTCGTGCTGCTTGGCGTTGAGGACCTCGTGCCTGATGCCGTGTCGCTTACGCAGCTCAGCCGCGAGGTACTCGCTCTTCTCCACGCTCGTCGTGCCCACCAGCACCGGACGGCCAAGGTCGTGGTGCCGGCGGATCTCCTCGATCACGGCACTCCACTTGTCCTTCACGCTGACATACACCTGATCATCCCGGTCATCACGGGCGATCGGCAGGTTGGTCGGAATGCTCACGACATCGAGGCGGTAGATCTCGTGGAACTCCTCGGCCTCGGTGTCGGCCGTGCCGGTCATGCCTGCGCGGTGGCCGTAGAGCTTGAAGTAATTCTGCACCGTGATCGTGGCCATCGTCTGCGTTTCCTGCTTGACGGCCACTCCTTCCTTGGATTCAACCGCCTGGTGAAGGCCGTCGGACCACTGGCGGCCGACCATCTTGCGGCCCGTGTTCTGGTCAACGATCACCACGCCGAGTTGGCCGGTCTCGTCTTGGGCGATCACGTAATCGCGGTCGCGCTGGTAGACCGTGTGTGCTCGCACCGACTGCTCGAGCAGGTGCGGCATGTCCATGTTCTCGCCGACGTAGAACGAGCCGATGCCCGAGACCCTCTGCGCCTCGGCGATGCCGGCGCTGGTGATCGTCGCGCGCTTCTTGTCGAGCTCGACCTCGTAGTACTGCGCATGCCGGTCGCGCTCGGCCTCGAGCCGCGGGATCGATCGCCGGGCCTCATCGAGCCTCTTGCGCAGTTCGGGCTTTTGCGACGCATCGCGGACATTGCGCAGGTCGCCCTCGAGGCCGGCGGCCATGGAGCGGGCCTTCGATACGGCCTCGTCGGCTTCGTTCCAGGCCTGCTGTCGCTCCACGAGGTGGCGCGCCAGGCGATCCGCCAGGTCATACCGAGGCGCCTTGTTGTACGCGGGACCGCTGATGATCAGCGGCGTACGGGCCTCGTCGATCAGGATCGAGTCGACTTCGTCGACGATCACGAAGTCGCGCCGCTTCTGGACCTGGTCCTCGACGCGCTGCTTCATGTTGTCACGCAGGTAGTCAAATCCGAATTCAGCCGTGGTGCCGTACACCACATCGCACTTGTAGGCAGACTGCTTGCCCTCGGTCGACTGCATGTGGACCGGATGGATCGCCCCCGCGGTGAGCCCCAGCGCGCGGAAGAAGGGGAAGGTCCAGTCGCGGTCGCGCTGCACGAGGTAGTCGTTCACCGTCACGACATGCACCTGGTGACCGCTCACCGCGGCCAGGTAGCTCGCCAGGGGGGCCACGATCGTCTTGCCTTCGCCGGTCTTCATTTCAGCGATCTTGCCCTCGGAGAGCACGATGGCCCCGATGATCTGCACATCGAAGGGACGCGCGCGGAAGGGCGGCTTGGACATCGGGAGCACGGCACGCACGGCCTCGTACAGCGCGTTCGGCAGGTCCATCGTGAGCCACGCAGGCGTCGGAGCGACGCAGCCGAGCAGGTGACCTTCGGGCGCCTCGTCCGGCAAGAGCGCAGCCTGTGCTCGTGCCGCTTCGAGCATGGCTCGTGCTTCGTCCGGCAAGGTCGACGCATCGAAGGACAGATCTGGATTCAGGATGTTGCGGATCCCGACGGAACGGTCCATGGCCTCTCGTGCGACGGCGAAGACTTCGTGCCGGAACGACAGGGGATCCTCGCCCTTGGCGACGCGCGCACGAAACTGCGCCGTGCGCTCACGGAGCTCGGCATCGGTCAAGGCGCGGATCGACGGTTCGAGCGCATTGACCTGGTCGACGATGCGCAGATAGCGCTTGACCATGCGCTGGTTGCGGGTGCCGAAGAGCGAGCGCATGATGGAGCTGATGACGGGAACGGCCATGGTGGGTCCTTTGCGGTGATCGTGCAACGCGTCGCGCAGCGACGAGCTCACGGTTCGTGTTGTTGGGGAAGGTGAGAAGGCTCAACGCTCGGTGGCACTCAGGCCATCGGCGGAGGCATTGGGCCACGGCCTTGGTCGACCGAAGCCACGACACGACCGGCGGTCACACTCGGGCATGCCCCACGCGGAGCTCTGGCCGCGACCGAGCCGACCCGTGCCGACGGGCGGGCTGGAGGCTGAATGGCACTGGACCCATCCACGATCGCAGTCGCATCACGGTGCGCCGCCGCCATGGGCACAGCCCCGCTCGCAGCAGCAAGCGTGAGCACGAGCACCATGACTTGGATGAGCGCGGCAACGACCATGGACATGTAGTGTGGCGTCTCCCAGTCGGTCCTGCAACCGCCCTGTGCTGGTTATGACGCGAGCGCTTGGACCATGTTCCCGTAGTCAGGGCGGTCACCTGCGGTGCGATGGAGGAATTCAGCTTCGATCCGCCCGCGATGCACCACGAACACACCGGGCATCTGAAGGGGGTCGCCGATCGGCTGCCCGGCCCCGTGTCCCTTGGCCAGGGCCTGCGTGCCTCGCCACCAGACCATGGGGCCGAAGAGTCCGGCGAAGGAGCCTCGAGTCAGTCCGAACGCGGCATGGATGCGGCGGCGCGGGTCGCTGACGCGGTGCCAGTGGCCGGCTCCGTACGCGGCGAGGAACCCGGCAGCCTCCGCCTCGGTGGCCATGTGAACCACAACGATGCTGACTCCGCGGCGACGGAGGTCCTCTTCGCCGCGGACCAGGTCAGCGACCGTCTCGCGGCAGAATGTGCAGCCGAAGTGTCGTAGGAACACCACCATCAGCCGCCGCGACCTGCTGAGCTCGATCAGGTTCGTTCCGTGCTGGTCGACCGCGATCGCCATGGCTTCGCCGCGTGTCAGGACAGGCAGGTGGACATCGTCCTGTCTTGAGTTTCGCCAGGCATCGCGCAGCACGAGGCCGAATGGAATCCACCACAGCAGGTCGTTGGTCAGGATGGTCCAGCCGAAGCTCCACGGGATCTCCCCGCGGCTGGCGCACCACACGAAGCCGATGGGGCCGAAGATCTTGCCGAGGAGTCCCACCAGCGTGATCGGCCAGTGGCGGATCGGATTGAGGCTTGCGCAGAGGTAGCCCACCCCGAACACCCCAATCACCATGCCCAAGCACTGCCAGATCCCCCGGGCGGGCCCGGAGAAGGGTTCCATGCCTGCCAGCCGGGGCATGAGGTCGGGAAACAGCACGACCACCGCGCCCCAGGCAAGGTTGTAGAGCCCCGCGGCGCAGAGCCAGCGGCGGTGACCAGTTGACGCTTGGACAGCCAAGTCCACCGAGTGTCTTCGCTAGGATGGGACCGTTGGATTCCGGCCCAGTAGCTCAGCGGTCCAGAGCAGTCGACTCATAATCGATACGACCTCGGTTCGAATCCGAGCTGGGCTACTACGCTTGCCCCCATGGAGCGCATGACGCAACGCCTTGAGCAGGATCGGGCTGCCCGCCGTGGCAGCCTGATGCCCTTTTTGACCGCTGGCTCGCCCTCGATCGAGGCCACGATCGCCACGATCAAGGCGCTCGATCGGCTTGGCGTGGCAGCCATCGAGGTCGGCTTTCCCTTCAGCGATCCCATCGCGGATGGGCCTGTCATCGCGGCCAGCATGGACCGGGCGCTTCGCGCGGGAACGACCGTTGCCGGAACCATGGATGCCATCAGGTCGATTCGTCCGCAGGTCGGATGTGGACTCATCGCCATGGTTTCCATGAGCATCGTCCACCGTCACGGCGGGGCGGCCTTCGTCCGTCAGGCACACCAGGCCGGTTTCGATGCTTTGATCGTGCCGGACATGGATGTCGATGCAGCTGATCAGGTGCTCGGGGCGGTCGATGAGCTCGGCATGGGCTTGGCACTTCTGGTGGCACCCACTTCAACCCCTGACCGGATCCGATCGATCACCACACGGTGCCGTGGATTCGTCTACGCGCTGGCGCGGGCTGGCTTGACCGGTACCAGCGATGCACCGCCCGATGTCGCTGGCACCGTGACCGCGTTGCGTGCCCAGACTCAGCTCCCTATCGCCGTCGGCTTCGGGATTTCGACTGCCGAGCATGTACGCCTGGTGACCCGTGACGCAGATGCTGCCATCGTGGGAAGTGCCTTGGTGCGAGCCATGGATGGTGACCCAGCCACAGCCCCCGAGAGAGCGAGTGCCTTCATTCAACCCCTGGTCGAGGCGTGTCGCGCAGGACTGGACTGAGCGCAGCGCACACCAGTCAGTACCGACGCATCACCCCGATGACGATGCCCTGCACCTGGCACTCATCGACGATGATCGGCTCGAACTCTGGATTCGCGGGCTGCAGGCGAATGCGGCCATCGCGCTCACGGAAAAAGGTCTTGAGCGTGGTTTCGCCGTTGGGAAGAAGCGCCACCACCCGATCACCATTGCGAGCCGTTGAACGGCGCTCGACGATGACATAGTCGCCGTCGAGGATGCTCTCGTCCTTCATGCTCATCCCCTCAACCTGCAGCGCGAACATTTCATTGTGTCGCCCGCGTGCTGGGCCGAACACCTGACCGAGGCTGAGGGTTTCATCCTGCTCGAACTTCTCGACCGGATGGCCCGCCGCGATGCGACCAAGCAGGGGAAGCGTCAACGCATGGCTCGATGGCGAGGTGCGCGTTGACGGAGGTTCATCGTCGACCGTCAGCGCCAAAGAGCGCGCCTTGTTCGGGTTGCGCGAGAGCACGCCCTTCTCCACGAGCGCTTGGACATGCTCGAACACCGTGACCTTGCTGACGCCGAGTTCGTCGGCCAGTTCCTGCATCGTTGGGGAATAACCCCGGTCGTTCCGCCATTGTCGGACCAGGTCGTAGATGCGCAGTTGCTTGGGTGTGAGGTTCATGGTGGTTTCCTGAAGCGTGCGTACGGGAGGACACGGGAACGGGGATTGGTTGGAGCGGCAGTTCGATGCGCGTGAGACCGAGAAGGTCATCGAGCCAGTCGATGGGCTGGAGCGCCACGCGAAGGGCTCCACGCCATCCTCGGAGCGGACCCGGCACAGCATCGTTCTGCTGAGCTGGCATGGGCGCACCGAAGATCGCGTTGATGACCGCGGCAGCACGACGGAGGGCAAGGCCTGAACCTGTGCACGCCTCATCGAGCATCGTGGGCGGTTCAGCCGAATCGTCCGCATGGGCAACAGGGGCCATCGGAGCCCGGCGGTGGCTGATCACAGCCAAGCCATCATCCTGTTCCACCACGTAGCGGGTGAAGTCGCCGCCAGGGCCAAGTTGCACCAGCGGTGCGGCGGCGCGGCTGCGCATGGCGTGGACTTCGTCTGGGGTGAGGATGGTCATGGAGGAATGCATCGGTCAGGTCCCTTCGAGAACCCGAACTTTTGTTCGGGATATGGTAGGGAACGTTCGGGCCGCCCGGGTGTGACGTCCGTTGCGATAGGTTTCCCGGCATGGCACCCTTGCCCACGAGCACCCCACATCCGCTGCCCGGAACCGACGCAGGGTGGCTTTTGGATCCATCGATCGTGTTCCTGAACCACGGCTCCTTCGGCAGCCTGCCCCAGGCGGTCGCAGAGGCCGCTGAGCGCCACCGGCGGTTCATCGAGGCCCAACCCATCGCCCGGCTGGGGCGAGGCG
>Ga0194119_10009311_pt1 | contig 13238 bp, 8 predicted proteins | sample TA2MahC100mmetaG_FD_148620 | JGI IMG/M metagenome (GOLD analysis project Ga0194119, IMG submission 148620) | Freshwater microbial communities from Lake Tanganyika, Tanzania - TA2015018 Mahale Deep Cast 100m | ecosystem: Environmental > Aquatic > Freshwater > Lake | place: Tanzania: Lake... | reverse complement strand
GCGCCCCAAATTCGAGACATTCGTGAAGACCATTCCACCGAGACCGGAATTGCTTTGCCTTCTAAGAATTTCGTGTTGAGAATAAGCGCTCGGTTCAATAATTGATCATTATTTAGCGCGCTCTCATCGTGCAAGATCTTTTTCACCATCTCATCGACAACTTGGTTCGCCTCTCGTTGACTCATTCTTGCTGGGATAGAGACGATTACCTTCTCGCCATTGCGATAAGCCTCAATTGTTTTCTTTCGCCGCGTACTTCTTCGTACCTCGATGATTAGACCGATGTCGCGCCCGTCAGAGGCCATTCGGGGAAAGAGATCACCTTGAATGAGTGGTTGTTCAGCTCTCCTGCTAGCGCGGGCAGCTCCGGCACTTTTGGCCATTCGGCTCAGGGAGCGCGGGCGTGAGCGAGGGCGTGAGCGAGGGTGTGGGGGCGTAGTGGCGGAGGGATCGTTGGACATTTGGGGATTCTCTCGCTCCATGGTCAGAGGTTATCCACTACCTGTGGAAAGTATTTGGAGATTGAGTGGAGGTGAGTTGATGTCGTGTCAGAGCCGAAATTCCCACTTTTCATCCACAAGTAGCTGCTCGCTATACACAATTATCTACAAGTAATCCACAAGATAAATTCTTCTGTAAAGAAATTCAGAGCCAGGTGCTGGCTTGATTCTTTCTCGTACTACCCGTACTTTCCGCTCAGAAGTCCTCGGATAACCGGTCACGTATCTGCAAGGGGAAGGCAGATACGTGAACGTGCGCCCCGAGGGCTTCGCTATTTCAGTAGAGAAAAATGTAGAGAAAAATATTGCGGGCTTAAGAAATTACAGCGCTGATTACTAGGGGGCTGATAATTACAGCGCTGATTATTAAAGGGCAGATAAATCATCTGGTGCGCTTCGCCCAGCTTTGAAACTCTCAGGTGCGCTCAACTCTTCGGTAAGTGGCAACGAGCCAAGGGATTCCCAGAGACCATCTCGATATTCAATCCCATGTAACTCACCTTGCACTCGGAAGAAGTGTGCAGCATCGCGCGCTAGCCGCGGAGAGACTTCAAGGCCAAGGAGTGCGGCGAAGACCTTTTGAAGTGGGCCTTCGGTTGCTCGCCTACGTCGAGACATCTCTCGAAGGGCCTGAATCTGTGGCAATTGTGGCCCTGCCGCTTGCGCGCTGATCTCGTCGATCCACCCCTCGATCAGGGCAATGAGCAGCTCGAGTTTCTTAAGCGCTGCAAGTTGAGCCTCGCTCTCCTCGGGGGCGAAGAGACCATTTTGAATTGCTTCGTTGATTGCTTGCGGATCTCCACTCAATTGCTCAAAGTCGCCTTGCACTTTGGCGATATCAACATGAATGCCAGCAGAGTATGCCCGCACCGATTCGATGATTGCATCTTTTAACCACGAATTGTGCGCAAAGAGTCTGGCTGCAGCTGATTCACGAAGGGCGAGATAATGTAAGACTTCACCAAATGGAACATTTAATCCCTCTGCATACTTAAGCGCATTCTCTGGTATCAAAATTGCGCGCGCCGGTTCTATGAGAGGGATGCCTACATCTCCAGCGCCAGTCACCGAGTGAGCAGCGCTCTTTAGCGCTTCACCAAGTTGGGTGGCGAACATGATTCCACCAATTTTTTTCATCATCTCATTCATCTGCGCGAATATTCCAGCCATCGCCGGTTCAACTTCAGATGAGAGCGCAGAGCCAACTGCATTACCTAGTGAGTGCGAGAGAGGTTCCACTACTGCACACCACGTTTGAACAGAGCCATCTATCCACTCTGAACGTCTCCAGGTTTGACCAGGAAGTTCTGGCGCAGAAAAGAGAACGCTCTGATCGAGCCAGAGATCTGCAACTCGAAGTGCATCTATTGATTGATTAATGAGCTCACGGGCAAGAAGACCGTCATCTCGAAGAGTGGCGAGTTCGCGAACCGTCTCTGGAGATAGCGTGGAGCCATCGCCACCAGAACTAAATGCGCGGCCTAGGCGAGAGAGCATCTCGCCCAATTGGCTAAAGTCAAAGCCACCCATTCCTGCATCCATACCTGATTGTTCGCTCACGCTTTCGCACACCTATCTCTCATAATCACTATAACGCCGCTGAAGTTCCGATTCATTCCCGCCACCCAACAGGGCAGGTCAGCGGCTGACGGAGGCAATGGATACCCTAGGTGCGTGTCCGCATTGGTCTGGTGGTTAATTCCGCTCGTCGCCTGCACCGGCGCCCTGCTCTATGTCTGGTGGTCGATTGCTGCTAAACGTCGCCAGAATACATATAAGAGTATTGCCGAGTACGAGACCTTCCGCTCTGCCTTTACCAAAGAGAATCCTCCGCCCCGAAAAGATAAAAATTGATTAGGAGAGCATCGCGCCTCCAACTCTTCTCGGTAGCAGTTCTTGTGATATTCGCGCTGCTTGCACCCTTGCCATATGTCCTCGTTGAACCGGGAACTCCGAGTGACACACTTGGCAAAGTGAAGGGAAAACCTGTCCTAGAGATTGTCGGAACGAAAGCCCGCCCCATTAAAGTCTTTCCGACAACGGGAAAATTAAATCTTTCGAGTATTTGGGTAACTAGTCCTAGCTCTCATCTGCAGACCTTTGAATTGTTACGAGCATGGATCGATGGTGAACGCTCAGTGCAACCACGGAAAGTTTTCTACCCTAAAAATGTAGATCCCAAGGAAATTATCGATGAAAATGTAGCGGATATGAAGAATTCACAACTTTCTGCTCAACTAGCAGCGCTAAATTATCTTGATATTCCCTACACGCAGAATTTGATTGTCGAGAATTTCACAAAGAATTCTCCGAATAAGACCATCTTGAAAAAAGGCGATCAACTGATCTCTTATTCTGGCGAGAAGATTTACTCTGCCAGCCAGCTGCGAGCGCTGATTATTTCAACAGAATCAAAGACAGTCCAAGCCACAATTCTTCGAGCGAAAAAAGAAGAGGAAATCACCTTGCAGGTACGGGCAAATGCAATCGGTGTTCTTATCTCTGAGGATTACAACTTGCCTTTCTCTATCAAAGTTAATTTGAAGAATATTGGCGGACCCAGTGCCGGTCTGATTTTTTCGCTCGCAGTTATCGAAAAACTTACTAAAGAAGATTTGGTACGTAGTCGAAATATTGCCGGTACTGGAACTATTACGCCTGGTGGGAAGGTTGGGCCAATTGGTGGCATCGAAGAGAAGTTAATTGGCGCAGCTCGCGCCGGTGTCACGCTCTTTCTCGCCCCTGCTGAAAATTGTCCGGATATACGTCATATCCCAAAGGGTCTACAAGTCGTTCCAGTCGAGAACCTCACCGAGGCTATTGCGGCCCTTCGTGAACGTGATCGTGAGCGCCTGCCAATGTGCGGGTAATCCGAATCAACCCCTTTTCGCTGGTAGTGGGCACTGCTTTTCCCAGCAACCTGTAACTTTCCTGAGTTCGCACCCATTCTGGGAACTGAGTAGCCTCACCCCATGACCTTCTCTATGCCTATGCAAAACGGTCCACGAAGCGGACGACGAAGCGCACTGCCACTGACCATCACCGTCCTTGTTGTCCTCGGTGTGATCGCGGTGAGCTTGAGTGGCTTCTATGCCGATTTCCTTTGGTTTCGTTCGGTGGATTATTTAGAGGTATGGCAGACGACCTTCTTCACCCGTTCCGCGCTCTTTCTCATGACAGGTGCACTCACTGCTTTAATCGTTATTGCCAATATCTTGATTGCCTATCGCTCCCGACCAGTATTTGCTCCGCTTAGTATCGAAGCAGATAACTTGGAGCGTTATCGCTCGCAAATCGAACCGATCAAGCGAGTTGCGGTCCTGGGTGGATCGCTAGCAATCTTCTATTTTTCAGGTTCAGCAGGATCACAACTCTGGCGGCCTTGGCTCGTATGGCGCAACGCGACACCTTTCGGCGAGAAGGATCCCCAATTTAATTTAGATATCTCCTTCTTCGCATTCAAATTACCTTTCTATCAAGCTCTCATTGGCTGGTTCATCTCCACGATCATCATCGCGCTTATTGCAGCGGCCGTTGTCCATTACCTTTACGGTGGAATTCGCCCTCAAGGTCCTGGAGATAAAACGACCGTTGCAGCACGAGTACAACTCTCTGTTCTCTTGGGTTTCATAGTTTTGGTGAAAGCAGTTGCCTATTGGTTTGATCGTTATGCCCTTGCGCTAAAAGATGATCGAATCATCACTGGGCTCACCTTCACAGATGTCAATGCAGTCTTGCCAGCAAAAGCAATCCTCGCTGGAATTGCAATTATCTGTTCCCTACTTTTCTTTGCCAACATTTTCCGTAAGTCATGGCAACTTCCTGGAGCGGGTGTAGTTCTACTTGCAGTCAGTTCACTAGTCATCTCAGGTCTATATCCTGCTGCAATTCAGCAATTCCAAGTAAAGCCGAGCGAATCGACAAAGGAAGCTCCATTCATCGAGCGCAACATCAAAGCAACGCGCGCAGCATATGGAATTGATAAGACTGAAATCGTCGAGTACTCCGCAACTGTCAATACTGAAGCTGGGCAGCTCGCAAAAGATGCCGTCACCATCAACAACATTCGCTTGATGGATCCCAATGTCATTTCGGCAACTTTCCGCCAACTCCAGCAGATCAAGCCGTACTACACCTTCCCTGAATCACTAGATGTCGATCGTTATCTGATCAATGGGCAGGTTCGAGATGCAGTAGTTGCGGTTCGTGAGTTGAACATTGAGGGAAATCCCAACCGAAACTGGATCAACGACCATCTCGTTTATACCCATGGATTTGGCTTTGTAGGAGCCTTCGGAAATACCCGTGATGCCGACGGAAAGCCAAACTTCTTCTTACGTGATATTCCACCCACTAAGACACTTGGTGATTTCCAGCCTCGAATCTATTTCGGTGAGAATGTTCCGGATTATTCGATTATTGGAGGCAAGAACTCTGATTCACCAGTCGAGTTCGACTATCCCGATGATGCATCGCCAAATGGTGCGAAGACCTACACCTATACCGGCAAAGGTGGCGTTCCCATGGGGAACCTCTTTGCTCGCGCGGTTTTTGCAATCAAATATCAAGAGCAACGGATTTTACTTTCGAGCTTGATTAACTCAGAGTCTAAGATTTTATTTGAGCGTAACCCTCGCAATCGCGTTGCCAAGGTTGCTCCTTGGCTTACTCTCGATGGCGATCCTTATCCAACGGTTGTAGGAGATCGGGTCCTTTGGGTGATTGATGGATACACCACGAGCTCTGGCTATCCCTACTCTCGTAAAGTCAACCTCTCTGCCTCTACCGCAGCTGCATTGACCGCTAATTCAAATGCAATCACTGCACAGCGAAATGCATCTATTAATTACATTCGAAACTCAGTCAAGGCAACAGTTGATGCATACGATGGAACGGTAACTCTTTACAAGTGGGATGATAAAGATCCAGTCCTTTCGACATGGTCAAAGGCATTCCCGGGAACTCTGAAAGAGAAGAGTGCAATCTCTAAGGAGCTAATGCTCCATCTTCGTTACCCTGAGGATATCTTCCGCGTACAACGCGAAATCCTAAGTTCATATCACGTCCAAAATGCCAACGCATTCTATGGCGGTCAAGATTTCTGGAGAGTTCCGCGCGATCCATCAACCTTTGGTGGAAACGCTAGTGCGCAGCCTCCTTACTACCTCACGTTAAAGATGCCCGGGGATGAGAAAGAGGCGTTTTCACTCACCACTCCATTTGTTCCCCGCGGTGGGCGAGAGAACCTTGCTGCATTCGTTGCCGTTACGGCGGACCCAGGTCCAAATTACGGAAAGATCAAAGTTCTACAACTCCAGCGAAGTACTAACATCGCTGGACCTTCTCAAGTCTCCTCAAACTTTGAAGCAAAGCCTGAAGTTGCAACCTCGCTCTCACTCTTGCGTCAAGGTGGAGCAAATGTCGAGTTAGGTAATTTGCTCACCCTTCCGGTGGGTGGAGGATTGCTCTATGTGCAACCGGTCTATGTGCGAGCAACATCGAATACCGCTGCATATCCGCTACTTCAGAAAGTTCTCGTCTCCTTTGGCGATCAGATTGGATTCTCTGACACGCTCAAAGGTGCGCTAGATCAAGTCTTTGGTGGTGACTCTGGACAGCGCTCCTCGGGTGTGGTCTCAGGCGATGGCAGCGCTGCAACGACAACTGCAGGGCAGAGCCTTGCCGATGCACTGCAACGCGCTCGACAGGCGCTCTCTGAAGCGCAAGCCGCTCTTACCAAGGGTAACTTCACTGCATATGGCAAAGCACAAGATGCGTTAAAGCAAGCAATTAATGATGCGATTCGCGCACAGAGTCAGAGCGGGAATTAGAACCAGAGCGGGAATTAGAGCCAGTTCTTCTCTATGGAGCAGTTGCGCACGCGATTTGGTTGAGTTGTCGCATCCGCCCTACCATTGGGCTACCGACGCGGGGTGGAGCAGCTCGGTAGCTCGCTGGGCTCATAACCCAGAGGTCGTAGGTTCAAATCCTGCCCCCGCTACTAGTAAGACCAGCTCTTTCTTTGGCTCTGTATTTGGTTATTTGGTTATTTGGCAGAGAAATTCCGTAACCGGAGCGAATTGGTTACCACCAAGAGGCTTGAGAGCGCCATGGCGCCACCGGCATACATGGGATTGAGATTGCCAGTTGCAGCGATGGGAATCCCAATAACGTTGTAGATGAATGCCCAACCGAGATTCTCTTTGATGATGCGTAGCGTCTTACGCGACAGTCGAATCGAATCTACGGCAGCGCTTAATGATGAACGAATTAATGTGATATCCGCGACTGCGATTGCGCTATCAGTTCCAGTTCCCATGGCCATACTCACATCTGCTTGCGCAAGTGCAGCGGCATCATTGACTCCATCGCCAATCATCACCACTCGATGACCTTTGCCCTGGTACTCCTTAACGACATTTACCTTATCTTCAGGTAAGACATGTGCGCGATAGGAAGGTATTCCGGCAACCTGAGCAATATGTGCTGCAGCTCGCTCAGAGTCACCGGTAACGAGAATACTTTCATAGCCAAGGCGAGTGAACTCTTTAATGGCACCGGGTGAATCACTCTTAATTTGATCACCAATCTCGATGAGAGCTCGAGCGCTTCCATCGAGAGAAATCAGGATTGGGGAACGCCCTCGCGCTTTTATTTCTTCAATCTTTGCGAGAATCTCAGGTGTATATCCTGCAGTGCCGTAGGCAATCGCTTCAGGGGAGCCAATCAATCCAAGATAACTCTTCCCTGCAATTTCTACTCTTCCTGCAACACCACGTCCAGAGTGAGATTCGAACTCTGAAATTAGGCCAAACGAGCAATTTTCACCTTTTGCAAGCGAAACGATTCCGCGAGCAATGGGATGTTCACTCTGATTCTCAATCGTCCCAGCTATGGAAAGAAGAAGTGAGCGGTCGATTCCAAAAGTCTCGACTGAAAGTATCTCAATTTTTCCAGAAGTGACCGTACCTGTTTTATCGAGGAGCAGAATCGTGCTTCTCGAGGATTTATCGCTCTGCTCCAGCACTGCAGGGGTACGTAAAATAATCCCTAGTTGCGCTCCTCTTCCAGAGGCGACTAGGAATGCAATAGGGGTAGCAAGACCAAGCGCACATGGGCAGGCGATGACCAATAACGTGATTGCCGGAGCAATCGATTGAGCAACCTCTCCACTAATAATCAACCAAGTCAGAAAAGTTGCGAGGGCGAGCGCGATGATTGTTGGGACGAAAATCGCAGCTATTCGATCGGCCAATCGAGCAATAGGCGCCTTTTCACCCTGTGCCTGCACGACCATCCGGGTTATTCGTGCAAGTTCGGTCTCTGCACCAACCCTCTCGGCGCGCACGATTAGACGTCCATTTATATTGATGGTGGCGCCGATGACGCGCGAGCCAGGTGTCATGTGGATGGGAAGGGATTCACCAGTTATTAGGGAGAGATCTACATCGCTCTCACCTTCAACAACGATCCCGTCGGTCGCGATTGCCTCTCCTGGACGGACCATGAAGAGGTCACCAACGATTAGGTGATCAATAGGGGCGAGAATCTCTTCGCCATTGCGAATTATCGAGACCTCCTTCGCACCAAGCTCCAAGAGCGCGCGTAGCGCAGCCCCGGCACGAATCTTTGATCGAGTCTCCAGGTAGCGCCCAAAGAGGATGAAGAGCATCACCCCTGCAGCAACCTCGACGTAAATCGATCCACTCTCGGTCGCATGGGCGTAACAAGACCAGATAAAGGCCGAGAGAGTTCCAATGGAAATCAAGGTGTCCATATTTGCATGGCGCAGCGAGCGCAAGCCCACCCGGTGGATTGGCCATCCTGCGATAAAGACAACGGGCAGGCTCAATCCAATCGCCAACCATCCCCATGGTTCACTTATAGGGCGGAGAATGTTAAGCGAATCGAGAATCGAGTAAATCGCCTCATTGATCTGCGAATGAAGTGACATCACCATCGAAATCACAATGGTCGGAATTGCAAAGATGAGGGCAACTACCAATCGCCACCCAAGTGCCGGTGTCTCTAGGAATTGATTATTGCTTGCGCTGAGCAACTCGGCTTTATATCCGACGCTAGAGACCGCTCCCAATAGATCTGCAATCTCGACGCTCTCAGGAGCAATCACATGTGCGCTTTCCGTCGCAAAATTAACTGTCGCACTTACCCCAGGCATCTTGTTTAGCGAGCCTTCGATTGAGGCGACGCACGAACTGCAGGTCATCCCACTTAATTTGAGATCTATCTCGCGTACATCCACGTTAGTAGATTAGCCCTAAGTAAATTAGAGGGCGAAATACCGGAGAATCTCCTCGTGGAGCGCACCGTTACTACTAATTCCATTAGCTCCATTGGGGCCATCAACACCGGCAAAATCAGTGAACCGACCGCCAGCCTCCTGCAGGATGATCGCTAAGGGCGCCATATCCCAGAGAGCAAGTTTTGGCTCGAGCGCACAGTCGACAGCGCCTTCTGCTACGAGCATGTGCGACCAAAAATCACCATAACCTCGCGTTCGCCAGACCTTCTCGGCAAGGCGGAGTAATCCTGGATGGAGATCTCCCCAACCATCATTGCGTTTACCAGTCGTTGGTGATGCGAAGGTTGAGATCGAAAGCGATGCATCTTCCAACTCTCGTACTGCAGAGACGCGTAGTCGGCGCGTCGATGAATTCTCGAGATTATTTACTTGACCACGTTTTTCGCTAAAACCATTGATGTGGAGAAAAGCTCCTTCACCTTTACTTGCATACCAGCGACGAAAGAGCGCTGGTGCACTTACTACTCCAACAAGTACTTGATCTACTTCCATTAACGCAATCAAACTTGCCCATACCGGAACACCACGTACGAAATTCTTTGTTCCATCAATCGGATCGATGACCCAATAGCGAGCGCTTCTATCGCCACTACCAAATTCTTCGCCAACAATCTGATCGCCGGGCCTAGCAATCGATAGCACTCTGCGAATCTCTTCTTCGATGGCCTTATCAGCATCGCTTACCGGAGTGAGATCAGGTTTAGTCTCCACGTGAAGATCTACAGATTGGAATCGCGTCATCGAGATTCGGTCAGAGAGATCGGCCAGGTGAAGCGCTAATTCCAGATCGCCCATTGCAACTAGCTGAGCAGGGCTAGCGGGCCGAAATTCACTCACCTGAGAAGGCTACTTGATGGAAGTGAGCGGTCGCGGGCAATTGAGGGCTTTTCGAGTAAGGCAACTATCTGACCGAGGCTTTTTTGACGAGGCAAGAATCTCTTCAGGGCTTATCTAACGAGGCAAGAATCTGCTGAAGTACGGCGACTCGACTCAACCGCTCCTGATTATCTTTCGCCCATTCATTGAGCGCACACTCACTTTCATTGTGCGAGCAACTCTTTGGGCAGTATTTGGCAATCTCAGCGCAATCTGGAAAAGCGGCAACCACACCATCTTTTTCAACGTGCGAAAGACCAAATGAGCGAACACCTGGTGTATCAATAATCCAACCACCGCATTCAAGCTCTAACGCCAAAGCGCTTGAAGAGGTATGGCGACCTTTACCCGTAGCTTCATTGACTGCACCAGTTTCTCGAACGCTACTCTTCACAATTTTATTGATTAGTGTGGATTTTCCTACACCAGAGTGTCCGATGAGGACCGTTACCTTCTCTTTAATGAAATCCATGAACTCCTCTGGTTCTCGATCTTTCCGAAGTTCAAAGGTAGGTAACGCCATCGCCTTGTACGTTGCAAGGAATTCCTCTGCCGAAGCGAGGTCACTCTTTGTCATGGCCAGGATGGGAGTAATTCCTTCAGCGAAAGCAGCAACGAGCGCGCGATTGACGAATCCATGTTTTGGTTCAGGGTTGGTAGTTGCTGAGACGATTGCTAGGTAGTCGACATTTGCCACCAAGATTCGCTCACTGCCATCTTCGGCACTTCTTCGTAGGGCATTCTTCCGCTCTGCTATCCGAACAATCCGCGCGAAATCTTCACGCGCTTGGTTAGTCTCAGGAATTCCCACGACTGAAACTAAATCACCTACGACAACTGAACGCCGCCCAAGTTCGCGCGCAGTCACAGCAAAGAATTCTTGACCTTCATCGGTAGCGCAGGTAATGCGTCCTCTATCAACAGTTATCACTCGCGCTGCTACTGCATCGTGAAATTGAGGTCGATCTTTACTCCGTGGTTTAGAAGACCTGCTGGGACGGGTACGAATATCTTCCTCATCGTACTCTCGTCGATTACGCATAATTAAGGTTGCACCTGAATTTGTTCGAGCATCGAACTCCAGAGCGCTGGAAAGTCGGGGAAGGTTTTTGAAGTAGTTGCGATATTTTCGACGAGTATGTCAGAAGTTTTCAAGGCAATCATTGCTGCTGCCGTAGCAAGACGGTGATCTTCATAGGTGTGAAATGTTCCACCATGTAGCCGCGCGGGAGTGATCTCTAATGAATCGCTATGAGCGATCACTTTGCCACCTAGATTATTGAATTCGTTTGCAATCGCTTCGAGTCGATCGGTCTCATGAAGTCTTAAGTGTCCGATACCGCGAAGATGTGAGGGCGAGCTGGCAAGTAACGCGACTGCTGCAATCGAGGGGGTAAGTTCACCCACATCATGGAGATCAATATCAATCCCATGGATTACTCCAGTTCCGGTAAGCGTGAGCTCCTCGCCCTGCGAGTTGCCAATTTTCTTTTTGGTTATCTCTCCACCCATTGCAGAAAAAATTTCACGTAATTGATCGCCAGGTTGAGTTGTGGATTTAGGCCAATCACGAATCGTGACCGAACCTCCAACAATCATCGCAGCGCCCAAGAATGGGGCAGCATTGGAGAGGTCAGGCTCAATTAATGTGCGCACACCTTGGATTGCTCCGGGCGCTACCTGCCATGTACTTTCATCGAGCTTGGTCACTTTCACACCGCGCTCTTTCAACATCGCAATAGTCATCTCAATATGCGGCATCGATGGCAAAGTGGGACCGATATTGGTGATTGTTAACCCATCACGCATTCGTGGAGCAACAAGTAAAAGGCTTGAGAGAAATTGACTCGATTGGCTAGCGTCGATTTTGAGGGAACCGCCAGGTAACTCGCCTCTTCCATGAATAGTAAGAGGTAGCGCATATCTGCGACCGTGATCAATCTCAAGACCTAACTCCTCAAGAGCCTTAATCACAGGTTTTAGCGGGCGCTCGTGAGAGCGGGGGTCGCCATCGAAAGAGATTTCACCGTGAGCCAAGGCTGCCAAGGGTGGAAGAAATCGCATTACCGTCCCTGCATTGCCCACATCGATTGTTGCTGGACCTTTCATAGGACGTGGTGAGATCGAGATTGATTCGGGTTGTTGGTCAACGCCAAGGCCGAGCTCACGAAGAGCGGCAATCATTAAGTCGCTATCTCGTGAGTAGAGCGGTTTGTAGAGCGTCGATGGTGATTCTGCGAGCGCAGCGAGAACTAATGCGCGATTAGTGACAGATTTTGATCCGGGTAGTGAAATCGTTGCGGCAAGTGGAGCGTTCGCATATGGCGCCGACCAGAGTGGAGTCTGTTGTGTCTGTGGAGTCTTGGGCGAGCCACCAGTTGCGCCGCCAGGAGTAGCTCTTCCGGTAGCGCCGCTACGAGTCGCGTTTCCAGTGGTTCCAGTACCGCCAGCAGTTTCAGCAGCGCCAGCATGTGGCGCGACTCGACTCCTGCGATTTTTCGGTGAAGGCATATGGATAAGGGTACCGCCTTAGGCTATGGATATGTGTGGCCGATTTGCTACCTCAAGTAGCCTTGATCAACTTGAGGAAGAGTTCGCTTTGGTAGGGGTACCGCAACGAGAGTTATCTGCCAATTGGAATGTCGCGCCGACTCAAGAGATTTATGTGATTACAGAAGGCCCAAAACTAGAGATCATGCGCTGGGGTTTGATTCCTAGCTGGGCAAAGCCAGATTTTGTAAGTGCTCATACCATCAATGCTCGAAGCGAGAGCGTTCATGAGAAACCTTCATTTAGAAGTGCATTCTCTTCTCGACGGTGTTTCATTCCAGCAGATGGTTATTACGAATGGGCGACCGAACTTGGCAAGTATGAGAGTAAACAACCTTTCTATATTCATCGTAAAGATAAAAAAGCTCTTGCTATGGCAGGTATTTATGAGAGTGGAACTGCAGCAATCATCACGAAAGAGGCCACGGGATCTTTTGCGGCGATACATAATCGAATGCCACTCTTTCTACCGGAAGATGATTGGGAGTTTTGGCTCGATTCACGGGTGAAAGATGTGAGTGCGCTACAGGGAGTATTACGTGAGGGGCTATCTCCGGAGGCTGCCGGGCTTATTGCAGATCCGGTCTCGACGCGGGTAAATAAGATTGCCAACAACGGCGCCGAGTTGATTGCGCCGATTGAATTGGGAGAGCAGCAGACTCTGCTGTAAGGGTCTGAGCATTTGCGGGTCTGAGCATTTAAGGGTCTGATCGTTTGAGATTTCAAAGCTGTAAACGCTCCGGGAATATCTCACCTGACTCAGCGGTTACTCAGAGTATGGCGGTAAAGTGCTCAGTTATGGCAAAGCCTCCGATACCGGCGACAGGGGCAAACTCTGCGCTGCCGGTAGCGCGAGGTGATCTAACAGCACGTTTTGAACGCGATGCGCTCCCATTTCTTGATGCTCTGTATAGCGCCGCGCTCCGGATGACAAAGAACCCCGAGAACGCTGAAGATCTAGTTCAAGAGACCTATGCTAAAGCTTTCTC
>Ga0194119_10009309_pt1 | contig 13238 bp, 12 predicted proteins | sample TA2MahC100mmetaG_FD_148620 | JGI IMG/M metagenome (GOLD analysis project Ga0194119, IMG submission 148620) | Freshwater microbial communities from Lake Tanganyika, Tanzania - TA2015018 Mahale Deep Cast 100m | ecosystem: Environmental > Aquatic > Freshwater > Lake | place: Tanzania: Lake... | reverse complement strand
TTTTGAAATTGCTCACGCCAAAACCGAGATGATAGAGATAGATTCTGGGTTTGAGTTACCTCTGTTCGAACGGGATGAATAAAATCATCGGTGCGATGGGAATAGATTTTTAAGTTTAGGAAATAACGGTGCTCTCTCGGAAGTCGAACTGGCCTTGGCATTTCTAGGTAAGAGGCCACGTTGATCTGTTTGGAGAAGGTTTTCAGAATCGGTATTCAAAGTGGTCTTTTCGTTTAGCCGGGTCATGAGGTTTTTAGCGGTAAAATATTTAATAACGGCTTCTGTAGCCTCTTTTCCACTTCTAAGCCCCGTGGGAAAGTCCTGTGCTACTCCTAGAACTGCGTGAATACAGTTCACACCGGTGTCGGAGTTAGCTGACGCTAACATTTTGTAGGGTAGTTTTCCCGACTCTAAAAATTCTTTTCTAGCAACTGCGCCAGCAAAAAGAGATTCGTCTATAGAAAACTTTCCGTGATTGATAACTTTTCTTTTACCCGCGATGAGAAGCGTCTCTTCTAAAGTATGATTCTTTCCTGGAACTGAAGTAAAAAGGGGGACTCTTGTAGAACTAGTCATGTACTCGGGCTTTGGGAGCCAACTGATGTCTACTTTTTGGGAGACTTTTCCGTTGATGGTTTTTACAAATCTAGCAAAAGTGTGAGTAGTGGTCGGAAGCCCAAATGTTCCTTCGTAACTATAAAACTCCGCAAAATATTCTACTTGATTAGTCTGATTGGCCAAGTCTCGTATCGAATCTTGTCCAGGACTAGGAAGGGTAAGAAAAAGAAGCGCAATGAAAGTGTATTTTATAAGTATTCGCTCTAGTCCCATACGTGCCCATAAAAAAAAAGCAAGAAGCAAGCCATTTGAAAATGTGCCTGGCATTCTAGAGAACTCAAAGAATTCGGTGTCTTACTTTTAGATAGAAGTTATCCCTGATACCTGCCCCTTTTAGGTGCGCATTTTAAGAGGCTGGTTTGAGCCTAATTATTTAAGCCCAATGGCTTTCTTTGAAATAGCTAAGTGTTAGTTAATTAGGTATCCTTATTGAAGTACTTATTGATATATTAAGGATTTGACGGGTAGGAAAGAGTGTTCCCCCAGGCCTAAAGGCCACACGTTACTTAAGGAATTAGAGGATCGAGATGAGACAAAGAATTTACTGGAAAGATCAGGTTGTCTTAATCACTGGCGCTGGTCACGGACTGGGACGAGCTTTAAGTCTTACGATGGCTCAAATGGGGGCGACTCTCGTCGTAACCGATCGAGAGATTTCTAAAGCTCAAGAAACTGTAGACCTCATATTGCAATCAGGGGGAAAGGCGATCGGTCTTTTCCTGGACGTATCGAAGGTGGAATCGATCAGAGAGGCTCGGGAGCAGATTTCTCAAAAAGTTGGAGAAGTTTCCGTTTTAATAAACAACGCTGGAGTCGTATCGGGGGGAGAATTTACGAAAGTAGATCTGGATTCTCATCTTAGGACTCTTGATATTAATCTTAAGGGGCTTATTCAAACGACGCACTTTTTTTTGCCAGAGATGCTCAAAAGATCCAAAGCCGTCTTAATTAATATTGCCAGCGCTTCTTCACTGCTCGCTCTTCCTTGGGCCTCGACTTATGCAGCTAGCAAGTGGGGGGTTCTAGGTTTTTCCGATTCGCTTCGAGAAGAGTTAAAGCTTTTAAAACAGTCCCACTGTCAGGTCATCTCAGTGTGTCCCAGTTATATCTCTACGGGGATGTTTCAGGGCATTAAATTACCCTGGCTAATGAGATGGGTGTCCCCCGAAAACTTGGCAAATCGAATTGTGAGGGCAATTGAGAAACATGAGACCACCGTTCTAACACCTTGGAATGTGATTCCCGTGCCCTTGGCGAAAGGATTACTGCCTCACAGTTGGTTTTTAACTCTTTGTCGTTGGCTGGGAGTGACTAAAAGTATGGTTTCGTGGCAGGGACATACAAGATAAAAACAGAGTTTGGGATCCCGCATTTAGCGATTGTGGTATAGTTTTATCCCGTGGAAAATTACGAACAACTTGAGCAGAGCTTTACTTGTCTATTCTTAACGGTGCCCTTGGACCATCCAAAAGTATTTAGGCCGCTATCTTAGATTAGGCAGTATGAAAATGGGACTTGAAGAGTCTTTAAAATAGAGGCACTCTGTTCAACTACTTATGATGAAATTTTTACCTATTGCTCAATTCTTATGTATTTTTCAAGCGGCTTTATTTGGAGTGTCGTCGTCACTTAGTGTGCCTGACAAACAACGCCCAGCCGTCTCACTAGTGGGCGGCCTAGAAGATGTCGAGTCTAGATTCTCTTCGGTCTTGGTTTTTTCAAAAGACGACAAAAAACTGTCTTCTCGTTGTTCTGGAACCAAGATAGCAAATGATAAATTTATTACCTCGGCGCATTGTTTTATTTGGGAAGAAAATGGCAAAATCATTTCTTGGCCTTCCAAACAATCCAAGAAAAAGATTTACTTTTCATTTGATCGCAAAATAGAAAAAGAAACCCAATTAAAAACGGCTGAAGTAAAAGCCATTTTTTTTCATCCTGTCTTATCGAGTTGTTTAGGCGAAAACAAAAATGTAATATCTCAATGTATCGATAGCGCCCCCGACCTGGCGGTCGTAGAAATAACTAACTCCCCTTACTTTAAATTGGCTCCCATCTCTTTTATCGATTTCACAGGTGTTAATGTCGGAGAAGATGTCACAATTGTGGGCTTCGGATTTGAGAAAGAGAACGATGAAAATTCGCCAAAACGAAAATTTCACGTTTCTCGAGTCGTCTCTCAAGAGGCTTTGAAAAAAGTTTATTTAGAAAACCCTGAGGAGGAAACCAAAGTCGATGATGAGTTATATTTTGGGGCATTTGGAAATGCTCTTGGAGAACAATATGCCAACTTAGGCTCGGGCGATTCGGGAGGTCCTGCTTTCATCACTCGAAACAAGGTGCATAGACTGGTGGGTGTCAACTCATTTACTTTTTGTTTACAAAATAACATCAATTGCGAAGTTGCAACGAACAGTTTCTTTGGCCGTTTGCATAGAGGTGGGAAATACTTCTTGGGCGATTGGTTGTCTAAGGTACTAACTACTAAGCCAAGCGAGTAATTGTTTCTGTGGAATTCATTCGCACCCCAGTATGGGTAGCACTTCACACAAAATACGGATAAACAAGATAAAGGGCTACCCTATTTGAGTGGGCTTTAAAAGAGGCGGGTTAGCGAGATTTTTTTTTAAATTTTTGAAACCCAATAAGGACCTAGTTCTTCTTCGTTTCTACTGCATTTTAATCATTAAATAAGGTTTTGCTCTTCGTGAAATGCTTTGGAATTTCGTAAATCTTAATTTTCGGATCAAAAGGTTGCCATCCTTTGTAAATCACAGAAGCTAAAACAATTGCTTTAGTATCATCTTGCCGCAAAATAACACTCAAGGAAGCATTTACATGATAAAAATAGAGTTTGGAATCTCGCATTTAGCGATTGTGGTATAGTTTTATCCTGTGGAAAATTACGAACAACTTGAGCAGAGCTTTACTTGTCCCTATTGTTGGCAAACGATTTCCATTCTGATCGACCTGTCTGTTGAAAGTCAGAATTTTATTCAGGACTGTGAAGTGTGTTGCCATCCGATTCAATTTAATTATTCTGTCGAGAACGGAACTCTTATCGAATTTTCTGCCGTGAAAGCCCAATAACCTGTTCGAAGCAGGTTTGAAAGTGGCTAAGTCAAATGTATCCTATTTAAAGCTGGTGCAGTAATCAGTTCTTAATGGCCTGACTTAGGAGTGATTTTTTAAAGACCGCCATTTCTCGGTCGACCGGAATTCCGAACCATCCACTCCAAATGTCGGTTACGAGAGTACTTCCTCGTTCATTAATGAGTTTTTTTTCTGTGAAGATCATTAAATTTTCAAAAGAGTCATTAGGGTTTCTATAACCGATAAAGTAGGCTCGTTCCCCCGACTTGAGGGAAAAAGTGATTTCTTTCCTTAGGGCATTAAGTTCAGGCGAATTAAGGTTCACGCCGTTAGCATCCATGGCGTCGTCGAATTCAGCGCGAATGTCTTCGGGGGTTACGTTTTGCATCATTTGCAATACCATCATTCGGTACTGTTGTTGACTTAAACTATTCATAGGGTCTTCTATATTGAGAACAGCTGGATTTTCCAAATAGTGAATACCCACAAAGGCATTCACTTTAATGATAGCCATCCATTTTTGCCTTAATCCCTTTCCGCTAAAGCAAAGATCTACCAATCTCCCGTCGGGAAGGGTGATTTGGGCTTGCGGATAAATCGGAATAGACTCTCCTGCTACCGTATAAGCTGACGGAGTGCCTATGAATGTAAAGGGAGGGGTCGGCTTGGCATAGCCAAGTCCTCCCCAAATCAACGAAAGCATAGTTAACATACAACAGATGATATTTTTGTGTGTGTTCATATTTGTCTCCATATAAAGTTACTCTTAAGTTTGTTGTTCCAGTTTGTTTTTTAGTTCCAAGACATCGTATCGAATTTTATTTACCAAGGTCTCTAATTCTTTGAATTCATCCTGATCACCCAGTCGTAACTTGTGGCTCCAGTCGCCTCTAGAATAGAGGGCTAGCTGTCTCTTTAAAGCAGCTATCGGAGTGGTAAGCTTTTTGACAGTTAAAAAAGTCGCCAAAAACATGATCAAAACGGAACTGATAAATAAAATGAAAAGCCATGTTTCCAGGATACGCTGTTCGTGCCTCACAATTTGAATCACTTGGGCTGAAATCCCTAGTTCGTCACCCATGAAAAGGTTGTAGTTTCTTTGGATGAACCACGCCATGACAAAAATCATCACTAAAGAAGTGAAACCTGCCGTCAGAGTAAGGTACATGACATATTTAAGTTGAACGGGTAGGGTTCGAAGCCTTCTTGGTTGACCCACCTGCGGAGCGTGAGAGTTATATTTCGGCATCTGAGAAACATACCAGTTTTTTGCCAATTTGAGAAAGGGTCTCTAAATCATGGATATCTTCGGGGTGTTTTCGAAGCTCTATTTTGGGGCATTGACCGCAAAGAGATCCAAATTTCGAAAGCCAATATTGTTGCTGCTCCACCAAATCATTTCGATAACTTAAGAGAGCATTGATTTTAGCTCTTTCTTCATCCTTTAAATTAAGCTCGGCTGGAAGTTGAGCCGGATACTTCTTTTCGATTCGATTTAAAATAATGCCGGCTAAGGGAATCTTTTTGTCTTTGAGAATTGAGATGAATTTTTGAGTTTCACGAAAACGCAATTCGCTCGGGTAAGTGACTAAAAAAAATCCAGTAGTTTGGCTTTTTAAAATAGAAAGCACTTCCAGGTTTCGGTCGCGAAACCCGGTGTGCATTCCTTCAAGATCATCCATAACCTCCGACAAGGCCTTAAAAAAATCGCTACCAAATAATTTTTCCAAAAGTTTCATAGCCACTTTAGTTCCATGTCGAAATAGGGTAAGGGGTCTATTTGAGCTTTGAAACCATCCCAAAACAGAATTGTCCATGAAGTCTGCTAATTTTTGAGGCGCATTTAAGAGATCAAGTGCATTTTGAGAGGGGGGGGTGTCGACCACTATCTTTTCAAATGTGGAATCTTTTAAGAATTCAAGTAACCTCTCCATTGCAGCATATTCGTGACTGCCCCCTAGGCTTTCGACCATGATTCGATAAAGCCGATTATTTAAAATCTTATCCCGTTGGGTTTCGCTAGCAGCAAATCGAGAGATGATTTTGTCAAAATATCTTTGAGTATCCAGCATCGAAGCGAAAAGACGGGGCTCATCGCATTGTTTTAGTTTGACCGGTTGAAGTTCAGTGGAAAATGTTTCAAAACCCAAGGCTTGGGCCAAACGTTTAGCGGGGTCGACGGTTAAAACGACCGTTCTGTAACCCTCTTCGGCTAACCGAGTTCCTAAAGCTGCAGCTACGGTTGTTTTTCCAACCCCACCGGGACCTCCTATAAGAAATAGTCTTTTGTCTTTCCAAAGTTGAGTCACTTAATTCTCCATTTGAGCGGCCAACTGTTTGACCGTTTCCTTTAGCTGTTCCGATGTCAGCCTAGGTATCTTTATAAGCGCGAGGGGTAATCCGGCCGCTTTTTGAAAGGCCCGCTCTTCTCTTTTTTTGCGAAGCGCATGGTCCAAAAGACATTTTTCAATTTCCTTTGGGATAAGTTTTGGGGGCGGCGAGGGAAGTGGTAAATCAGGAGTGCATTGGTTGACATGCAAAAATCCCAACGGAAACTTACCTAGCGCAGCTAGCTTTTCTAAGAATTGCTCGCTTTCTAAAATAGGCATCTCTTCCGGTAGCGTAACCAGATCGAGGCGGGTTTCTGAAGAAATAAACATGTCGCAAATTTGTCCTGCTTGTCGGTGCACAAACCCGGTCGCAAACATCTTTTCTATACCCATAGGGGATTTAAAAAAAGACAGAGCGTGGCCTGTTGCCGGGAGATCGACAATAAGGGTGTCCTGCTTATTGCGGTCATAAAGATCCCAAACCTTTCCGGCAATGACCGTTTCTGAAAGGCCCGGGGCCACTTCAATAAAGGCTTTCAGGATTCTATTTTCAAAAACTATATCAAAAATCTTCTCAAACTTTAGCGTTTTTAAAGTGTACTCTTTAAAACAGGCGGTTGCTTCCAATTGTTCCCATGGGACTTTAAACTCGCTTAAGTTTTGAGGAATGCTTTCTCCATCAAAAGGGCTCCAGCTAACTAACCTAACCTTTCGTCCGCGGTTCGAAAGGGCTAAAGCTGTAGCCCAAGCTAAAGTGGTTTTTCCGACCCCACCTTTTCCGGTGAAGAAGATCACCTTGCGTTTAAGGGAATCGGAAAGAAATAAAGAGGGTTCCGAGGTTTTCACTTTAATTTCTCATCATTCAAATGAGAAAGAATGATCTCCAAAACTCGATTAGAAAAAAGAAGGCCCGCATGACCGACTCGAGAAAGGTGGATATTTCGAACTCCGTCCCACCACATACATTCTTTGGGGCGGATCACAATATCTAGCTCCCCAGAAATGGCGACAGAACGGGTTTTCTTCGGGGGGCTACATTGGTTAAGAAGCTCCAAAGTTCGACTTTGGGGTTTAAGTTCTCTTAAGTGAGGAAGAACCGAGTATTTGGACCATTCGGTTCCTTGGTGCGGTGTTCCTAAAGTTATGAGATTACGCACTGGGCCATCCCCTCCTAAAAGCTGAACGAAGTATCTCGCAATTACTCCCCCCATGGAGTGGGCAATAATATCGATTTCCGATAGGGCATTCTTTTTTAGAAACAACCTGACATCTCTGGCTACTTGTTCGGCTAGATAAGGGATGGGGCGCAAGCTGGGCATAAGGTCCATTTCTCTAAAATTTCGAAATCCCCTAGCTTGAAGACGTTGTTTTAACCAAGCAAAAGTGCTTCGATTGTGAAAAACACCGTGAATAAAAAGTATAGGTCGCTTTCGAGGCGAATCTTTAAGAGATAAGGTAGGGAGGGTCGGAAGTGATTTTGAAATCAGACCGAGGGGATAAAGCTCATAAGTCAAAATAGAAGCTGCCGATTCTCTTGCGATGTCCCAACCTAAACGGGAAGCCTGGTGAAGTGGAGTTTTAAGCTTCATTTTAAGACAGCTTTGACCTAAAATCCTTTTTTGGCAAGCTGGTTAGCAAAAAATAGAGTTATCCTAACCACTTTGCTTGATTTCTTTCGTGGATTAAACCTTGACTTGGAAGCCTAAGAAAACGATAAACAGGGGCGCTTTAAATCGTAGATGTTGAACTTTTATTGACGACGGTCGGAGATATGCCAACACCAAAGTTTCCTGAATCGGACAATGCCATCACTCGCAGGGATTTCTTTAATTGGGTTGTAGTCGGCTGGGCTGGATTTACAGCAGCTATGGGCGGTTTTTTAACCGCTGTCGGACGACTTTTCTTCCCGAATATAACTTTTGAACCCCCTCAACAATTCAAGGCCGGTTTTCCAGCCGAGTATGCCGTAAATAAGGTAGATGAAAGGTTTAAGAAGCGTTACGGAGTGTGGCTTGTTCGAAATGAGCGGGGGATTTTTTGTCTTTCGACAGTTTGCACTCACTTGGGTTGCACCCCAAATTGGCTTGAGGGGGAAGCTAAGTTCAAGTGCCCCTGTCATGGAAGTGGTTTTTATTCGACTGGGATTAATTTCGAAGGCCCGGCTCCCCGTCCGTTAGAGAGGTATAAAATCGGGCGGGCCGAAGATGGCCAGATTGCAGTTGATAAAACGGTTAAGTATCAATTTGAAAAGGGTCAATGGAACGATCCTAGTTCGTTCCTTGAGCTAGCGTAAGAGGTCAGTATGTCTTCATTTAAAGAGTTTTCAGAATCAATCACTAAGTCCCAAGCTTGGAAATCTATTTTTCGTCACGGGGCGCCGAGTAATGCCAGAAATCGCGTTCTCGTTGTTTTAATGAATGTGTTTCTTCATTTGCATCCGATTCGTATGAAGAAGTCGGGTGTTCGAATGAGCTTCACTTGGTGTATGGGCGGACTCACTTTTTTTCTTTTCTTGGTGGAGACTGTTACCGGCGTTTTATTGATGTTCTATTATCGACCGACGGCCGAATTTGCTTACATGGATATTATCGCACTTAGAGAGCATGTGCCGATTGGAATTATGAGAGAAGTGCACCGCTGGGGAGCCCACGCCATGGTGATTACCGTCTGGTTGCACATGTTTAGGGTTTTCTTAACCGGTTCCTATAAACCCCCTAGAGAGTTCAATTGGGGGGTTGGGGTTATCCTGTTAGTTTTGACATTGTTATTGAGCTTCACCGGATATCTGCTTCCTTGGGATCAGTTGGCCATTTGGGCTATTACTGTGGGGTCCAATATGGCCCGTGCGACCCCGTTCTTAGGCCATGAGGGGCCGGGAGCTTCTTTAATAAACAGTTTAATGGGATTTGACGTAGTACATGCCGGAAGTGACGCCAGGTTTGCTTTATTGGCGGGAAGGCTAGTAGGCGAGGCTACTCTTCTTAGGTTCTACGTACTCCATTGTATTTTTATTCCATTAGTAGCAAGTGTCTTGATGGCAATTCACTTTTGGCGCGTGAGAAAGGACGGGGGCATTTCAGGGCCTCTGTAATAATCAATGGCAACCATCGGAAACTTATTAACTTCACTGATAAATGCACTCTGTCAGCCTTCGGTCTTGTTTACGGTGTCATGCGTTTTATTCTATTTAGTCTTTTTCCGTTGGAGGGAAAAATTTGCAGAGAAAAAAACGCTTTATTGGACCGAAGGTTTAATGGCCGTTTTTATTGTAGTTAGCTGTTTGAATCCTACTTTTAGAGATGTTGTGACAAAGCCAGACAACATTCCGATTGTCGGGATGTTGTTTCTAGTCGTTTTCTTTACTTGGTTGTCAGTTCACAAGATGGTCATTAATGATCGTCTAATTGACGAAGGAAAAGACGTCGAAAATAAAAAAGAGGCCAAGGAGCTTGTTTTTACTTGGCCTGACTTGGTATTTAGTGAGTTTATTTGTTCGATTGTCGCTTGGTGTGTGCTTGTTATCTGGTCGATTGTTTTGAAAGCCCCTCTTGAAGAGCCTGCCAATCCTGTAGAAACTCCCAACCCCTCGAAGGCCCCTTGGTACTTTTTGGGTTTACAAGAAATGCTTGTTTATTATGATCCTTGGCTAGCGGGAGTAGTTTTTCCCTCCTTGATTGTTGTCGGTTTAATTCTTATTCCCTATATTGATATCAACCCTAAGGGTAACGGTTATTATACTTTTAAGGAGAGAAAACTAGCCATCACTTCTTATCTGTTTGGTTTTTTGATTCTTTGGATTTTGTTAATCATCTATGGGACCTTTTTGCGAGGTCCTAATTGGAACTTTTTTGGCCCTTACGAAGTTTGGGATCTCCACAAATTGGAAGTGCTAAAAAATGTGAATCTGTCCGAGTATCTTTTCCGAAGCACGGGCTTAAATGGTGGAAAATTACCGGAAAATCCCTTTATTCGCGAGGGGTTAGGTATGCTACTAGTGATCGGATACTTTGTTTATGGTACCATCCTGTTACAGAAAAAATGGATGAAGGAGTTGTACGAAAAAATGGGCAAGCCTAGATTCTACATCTTGGCGGGTTTACTTCTTTCAATGGGGTCTTTGCCCATCAAAATGGTGCTTCGATGGTTAATCAACTTAAAGTACATCGTAGCTATTCCAGAGTGGTTTTTTAACATATAGCTAGGGGCTTATTTATGGCCAACAATACATCTGATGATAAGTTCTATAAGGGCAACACCCTGATAAAGGCTTTTGCTATTTCCAGTATTGTCATGCTGGTTTTTACCATTTGGATGATTTTGGACGATTTTGGTCGAGAGTGGAAAGGCTATCAGAGTCAATTCCTGGCCTTGAAAACCAAGAAATACCAAGAGCAGATTGAAGCCGCCAAAGGGGCTATTGATGAATCTAAAATTAAAGAATTTCATGAAAAACTGGCTCAAGCTGCTTTAGACCTTGAGAAAAGATCTAAAGAAGAGAAGAAGCTTGAGAAAGAATTAACCGAAGCCAAAACCAGAATGCTCAACACTACCGTAACTTTTCAGGGAGAAAAAGCGGTTTGGGATGTGGAAAAATATCAACATGAAGCAAAATTTGGTCACAAAATCGCTGAGGGGCATTTAGAACTTACCGACCCCAAAGCCAAGAAATCATATGATGCGTTAATGAAGCACTGGGATGAAGTCCAGAAGCTTAGAAACATCATGAATATAAAGACTCAAGAGTTCGATGCCAAACAAGTCGAAATGACGGCCTTCTTCTCAACAAAGAAGGCAGCAGAAAAAGAGCTGAAAAACCTTAGAGCAGAAGTAGATCGTTTAGAAGAGGCCAAAGAAAAATCGCAGCTCACTTTCAACGGGCTTCTTAGAAGTGCCCCCATCTTGGATTTGGCTAGCCCAACTTTCAAGCTGCAACAAATTGTATTGCCTACTATCCGAGATGACATCTATTTTTCACAGGTACAAAAAGTCGATCGTTGCACAACATGTCACTTAGCCATCGATACTCCTGGGTTTGAAAAAGAGGCACAACCTTTCAAAACCCATCCAAAATTAGATTTGATGTTAGGAAGTGCTTCTCCTCATCCTATCGACAAAATAGGTTGTACGGTTTGTCATGAAGGGCGCGGGACATCGACTGAATTCTCACGAGCTGCACATACTCCTCGTAACGAAGAACAGAAGAAAGAGTGGGAGAAAAAGTACCACTGGCATGATCAGCATCACACTATCGAAAAAATGATCCCTCTCCAGTACACCGAAGGAAAATGTCGAGTTTGTCATAAGTCGACCGAATATGTCCCTAGAGCTGAGAAATTAAATAAAACAGTTCAGAATATTCGGGGCGCAGGCTGTTTTGGCTGCCATCGCATTGAGGGCTGGGACCACATGAGAAAACCTGCACCTTCTCTAAAGCGGGTAAAGGGAAAACTCACTCGAGATTGGATTGTGAAATGGGTAAGAAAGCCAAAAGCCTTCAATCAGTGGACTAGGATGCCGGCTCAATTTCATCAAAGCAATATTACAAGTGAAGAGTTCAAACAGTACCAAGAGGCTGAGCTTAATGCTCTCTCCGATTATATCTTGCAAGAATCGGAAGAATATAAGCCGAACTTCTACACCTCTTTGGGCAACAAGGACCGCGGCAAGGAACTCTTTGGCCAAGTTGGGTGCTTAGGTTGTCATCAAATAGATGATTTTCCAAGAACGCGAGGACGTTGGACCCAAGCTCCTGATTTAAGCACTGTCGGTAGCAAAGTTTCTAAAGATTGGCTGACCACTTGGTTGAAAAATCCAAAACACTATTGGGAAGGCACTGTCATGCCTAGCCTTAGGTTGTCAGATGGAGAAGTGGGAGATTTGACGGCTTACTTACTCAATAAACGCAATGAAGAGTTTGAGAAGATGGATCCTGGAACTGCAGATTTTGAGACCCAAAAGAAAGTGTTAAAACTTTATTTAGTAAGAGATCCTAAAATGGCGCCTGCCACTGAGGCGAAAGTGGATAGTTACATTTCTGAGCTCAAACCCCACGAAGTGGTGAGTAAGCTCGGGAAAGCCGCTATGACTCGTTACGGTTGTTACGGCTGTCACGAGTTCAAAGGTTTTGAAACGGCTCAAGGAACGGGTGTCGAGCTCTCCGAATGGGGAAGTAAACCCACCAATAAATTGGATTTCGGTCTGCAAGAGGTGGAGCACACCAATTACAACTGGGCTCATGGCAAATTAGCCAACACTCGAATTTGGGATAAAGGGGTCGTGAAAGAATATCTCGATCTTCTACGAATGCCTAACTATGAAATGGAAGAGGAAGATCGAAACAGTATCGTGACTGGCCTCTTGGGAATGACCGCCCAGAAGATCGGCCCGCCTGCAGCCAAAGTTCTATCCTCTCGGGAAACTATCATGGAAGAAGGTCAAAGGGTTGTTCACCAATATAATTGTCAGGGATGTCACATGATCGAGGGAATGTATCAACCTCTCCCCGATGACCACCCAGACAAAGAAGAACATGAGAAAAAGAAATGGGACCTAGAGGGTAGAATCCTTTCCTATTATAGTGAAGACGAAACTTTAGGCCCGCCTCCTTTGGTGACTGAAGCCACTCGCGTTCGTTCAGATTGGTTGCATAACTTTTTAAATAACCCTAGTCATCGTTTAAGGGTAAAGTTGAAAGTGCGAATGCCTACTTTCCAATTAACGAATGATGAAATTAATAAGATCAGTAGCTATTGGGCAGCTGAAGGAAATTTACCTTTCCCTGTGGCACCTTTGCAAAAAGTGGTTTTAAATCCGGTGCAGTTATCCAATGCAAAAGCTTTATTTAACAAGCTTCAATGCGCTAATTGCCATACGGTGGGAAGAGATGCGACACCTGCCGAACTTGTTGAAGAGGGAAGCAGTAAAGGTTTGGCACCCAATTTGGCTAGAGCTCATGGACGACTCAATAAAGATTGGATTGTTCAGTTGTTGAAGGAGCCAGGCAAAATGGTTCCGGGAACGCGAATGCCCGGCTATTGGCCTGAGATGCAATCACCAGCTCCCGAGATTTTGGGCGGAAACTCTCAAGCTCAGATGGAATTGCTAGCCGACTACGTTCTCTCATTAGGGCAGGGTGGCTTAGGAACAAAGCCTGAAAGCCAAATGAAGCCTATTTCGAGAGTTAAGTCTTTGGAACTT